>Ga0114931_10009629_pt1 | contig 11560 bp, 10 predicted proteins | sample 2SBtaG_FD_89579 | JGI IMG/M metagenome (GOLD analysis project Ga0114931, IMG submission 89579) | Deep subsurface microbial communities from Kolumbo volcano to uncover new lineages of life (NeLLi) - 2SBTROV14_V59a metaG | ecosystem: Environmental > Aquatic > Marine > Volcanic | place: Kolumbo...
CCGGCGGCGGCCCCGCTGGCGCTTCCTTCCGAGGGCGAGGCGCCGGGGCTCGACCCCCGCTTCACCTTCGCGAGCTTCGTCGTCGGCCGGTCGAACCAGTTCGCCCACGCGGCGGCGCTGGGGGTGGCCGACGCCGATAAGGTCACCTACAATCCGATCGTCATCCACGGCGGGGTGGGGCTGGGCAAGACCCACCTTCTGCATGCCATCGCCTGGCGGCTCCACGAGCGAGCGCCGCAGCGCCGGGTGCTGTACCTCTCGGCCGAGAACTTCATGTACTCGTTCATCCGGGCACTGCGGCATCGCGACATGATGGCGTTCAAGGATGCCTTGCGCTCGGTCGATGTCCTGATGATCGACGATATCCACTTCATCGGCGGCAAGGACAGCACGCAAGAGGAGTTCTTCCACACCTTCAACGCCCTCGCCGATCAGAACAAGCAGCTCGTGTTCACCGCCGACTGCCCGCCGTCGCGCCTGACCAGCATGGGCGAGCGGCTGCGCTCGCGCCTCGGCTGGGGCCTGCCCGCCGACGTTCAGCCCACCGACTACCCGCTCAGGCTGGGCATCCTGCGGGCCAAGCTCGCCCGCCTCGGCGGGGTCGTCGTGCCCGACGCGGTGCTCGAGTTCCTCGCCCATCGCTTCACCGCCAACGTCCGCGTCCTCGAGGGCGCGCTCAACCGGCTGGTGGCCCATGCGACCTATCTCCCCGGCCACCGGATCACGCTGGAGGCGACGCACGAGATTCTCCACGACCTGTTGCGCGACAGCGAGCGCCGGATCACCATCGAGGAAATCCAGAAGCGGGTCGCCGAGCACTTCGAGATCCGCTTCGCCGACATGCACTCGCCGCGCCGCGCCCGGGCGGTGGCGCGGCCGCGACAGATCGCCATGTACCTCGCCAAGCAGCTCACCTCGCGCAGCCTGCCCGAGATCGGGCGGCGCTTCAGCCGCGACCACACGACCGTCATGCACGCGGTGAAAAAGGTCGAGGCGCTGTGCCAGGCCGACCCGGCGTTCGCCGAGGATGTCGAGCTCTTGCGCCGCCTGCTGGCGACCTGACGGCGACCGGGCGACGATCGCGCGGCCCCGGTGCGGGCTCTGGTATCTGGCCGTCCCTCTGGTATACTGGGCACCGCCGCGTCGGGCGCCTGCCGTCGTCACCGGCGGCGGGGCGCCCGACGCGGCGCCCCTATAGACGTGCGGTCCTTTGCCACCCGACCCTCGAACCATTGATCGCGAACCGTTGATGAAGCTCACCATCGAACGCGCCTCCCTGGTCTCGACGCTGGCTCACGTTCAGAACGTGGTGGAGCGGCGGACCACCATACCGATTCTCGCCAACGTCCGCCTCGACGGCGAGACGGCGGGGCTCCGCGTCACCGCCACCGACATGGACATCGCCGTGGTCGAGCGCGCGGTCGCCGATGTCGGTGCACCCGGCGCCACCACCGTCAGCGCCCATCTCCTCTACGACATCGTCCGCAAGCTGCCCGAGGGCGCCCAGGTTCAGCTCGCCACCGGCGAGGGCGGCGAGCACCTGAGCGTGACCGCGGCGCAGGCCCGGTTCTCGTTGCCGGTGCTCCCCGTGGACGAGTTCCCGGTGATGAGCGAGGGCGAGTCCGGCCATCGCTTCGCCCTTCCCGCCGCCAGCCTGCGCCGGCTCATCGACAAGACCCGCTTCGCCATGTCGACCGAGGAGACCCGATACTACTTGAACGGCGTCTACCTCCACGCGGTCGACGGCGACGACGGGCCGGTGCTCCGCGCGGTGGCCACCGACGGCCATCGCCTGTCGCGCATCGACGCCCCGCTCGCCGACGGCCTCGCCGACATCCCCGGGGTGATCGTTCCGCGCAAGACGGTGGTCGAGCTGCGCAAGCTGATCGACGAGGCCGACGAGGACGTCGCGGTCGCGCTCTCCGAGGGCAAGGTCCGCTTCGCCTTCGCCGACATCGTCCTGACCTCGAAGCTGATCGACGGCGTCTTCCCCGATTACGAGCGGGTGATCCCCACCGGCAACGACCGCATGCTCGAGGTCGACGGCAAGGCCTTCGCCCGCGCCGTCGATCGGGTCGCCACCATCTCGACCGACAAGACCCGCTCGGTCAAGATGGCGCTCAGCCGCGACCGGGTGGTGCTGTCGGCCCACAGCGCCGACAGCGGCAGCGCCGACGAGGCGCTCGAGGCCCGCTATCAGGCCCCCGACCTCGAGATCGGCTTCAACTCGCGCTATCTGCTCGACGTCGCCGATCAGGTCGACGGCGAGACCATGCGCTTTGCCATGGCCGATGCGGTGTCGCCGATGACGGTGCGGGATTCGGGCGATTCGGCAGCGCTCTACGTGCTGATGCCGATGCGCGTCTAGCGGGGTGACGGCCACGCTCACCATCGCCGCCGCCGGGGCCGAGACGATCCCGCGGATCGCCGTCCGCCGGCTGGCGCTCGCCCGCTTTCGCTGCTTCGAGCGGGTGGTCCTGGCGCCGCCGCCGGGGCCGGTGGTGCTGACCGGGGCCAACGGTGTCGGCAAGACCTCGGTGCTCGAGGCGCTCTCGCTGCTGGCCCCGGGGGGTGGCCTGCGCGGTGCCCAGATCGCCGATCTGCGGCGCCGCGACGGCGCCCCGGGCTGGGCGGTCAACGCCGTCGTCGACGGCCCCCTGGGCGCGGTCGAGATCGCCACCGGCGAGGCCCCGGCGAGCGAGCCGCCGCGCCGGATCGTGCGGGTCGACGGCAAGGCGGTGCGCGGCAGCGCCGCCCTCGGCGCCCACGTCGCCGCGCTCTGGCTGACCCCGGCGATGGAACGGCTGTTCCTCGACGGCCCGGCGGTCCGGCGGCGCTTCCTCGATCGCTTGGTGCTCGCCTTCGAGCCCCAGCACGGCCACCGCCTGGCGGCCTATGAGCGGAGCCTCCGCGCGCGCGCGCGGCTCTTGCGCGAGGGCGGCGGCGACGCCGTCTGGCTCGCCTCGCTCGAGGCCGCCATGGCCGGCCACGGGGTCGCGGTGGCGGCGGCCCGGCGGGCCACCGTGCGCCGACTCGCGGCGGCACTGGCGGGCGATCTCGCCCCCTTCCCCGGGGCCGAGATCGCGGTCGCCGGCACCGTCGAGGGCTGGCTCGCCGAGGCCCCGGCCATCGATGTCGAGGAGCGCTTTGCCGGGGCGCTCGCGGCCGCGCGTGGGCGCGACGCCGAGACCGGGACCACGGCCCTCGGGCCCCATCGCAGCGATCTCGCCGTCCACCACGCGGCGAGCGGGCTGGCGGCGGCACAGTGCTCGACCGGCGAGCAGAAGGCGCTTCTGATCGCGATCGTGCTGGCGGCGGCGTGGGGCGTCGCCGAGGCCCGCGGGCGCACCCCGCTCGTCCTTCTCGACGAGGTCGCCGCCCACCTCGACCGCGGCCACCGCGAGGCCCTGTTCGCCGCGCTCATCGCGCTCGGCGCCCAGGCCTGGCTCACCGGCACCGAGACCGCGGCGTTCGCCGGCCTCGAGGCCGCCCGCTACACCGTCGCCGAGGGCGACGTCCGGCCCCTGGCGAAAGGCTAGAGATGGCAGACCACGGCTCCCCCGCCCCCGAGAACCCTTACGGCGCCGCCGCCATCAAGGTCTTGCGCGGGCTCGAGGCGGTGCGCAAGCGGCCGGGCATGTACATCGGCGACACCGACGACGGCTCGGGTCTCCACCATATGGTCTACGAGGTCGTCGACAATGCCATCGACGAGGCCCTCGCCGGCTTCTGCGACCGCATCGAGGTGACGCTGAACGGCGACGGCTCGGTCACCGTCACCGACAACGGCCGCGGCATCCCCACCGCGATCCATGCCGAGGAGGGGATCTCGGCGGCCGAGGTCATCATGACCCAGCTTCACGCCGGGGGAAAGTTCGACCACGATTCCTACAAGATCGCGGGCGGCCTTCACGGGGTCGGGGTCTCGGTGGTCAACGCCCTCTCCGAGGTCCTCGAGATGACCGTCTGGCGCAACGGCAAGACCTACTTCATGCGCTTCCACGATGGCGTGCCCGAGGCCCCGCTCGCGGTCGTCGGGGAGAGCGAGCGGACCGGCACCGCCATCACCTTCAAGCCCTCGCCCGAGGTCTTCTCGCAGATCGAGTTCGACTTCGCCACCCTCGAGGTCCGGCTGCGCGAGCTCGCCTTCCTGAACTCGGGCGTGGTCATCGTGCTTCGGGACCTGCGGCCGGTGGAGCCGGTGGCGGTGACGTTCCATTACGAAGGCGGGATCGAGGCCTTCGTGCGCTATCTCGACCGCAACAAGACGCCGCTCCACAGCCCCCCCATCGCCATCTCGGGCGTGCGCGACGAGATCGCCGTCGAGGCGGCGCTCGAGTGGAACGACAGCTACCACGAGACCGTGCTCGCCTATACCAACAACATCCCCCAGCGCGACGGCGGCACCCATCTCTCGGCCTTGCGGGCGGCGCTGACCCGGACCGTCAACGCCTATGCCACCCGCGCCGGCATCGCCCGGCGCGAGCGCGTGAGCCTGACCGGCGACGACATCCGCGAGGGCCTGACCTGCGTCCTCGCGATCAAGATGCCGGACCCCAAGTTCTCGTCCCAGACCAAGGACAAGCTGGTGTCCTCCGAGGCCCGCCCGGCGGTCGAATCGCTGGTCGCCGAGCGCCTCGAACAGTGGTTCGAGGAGCACCCCGGCGAGGCCCGGACGATCGTCGGCAAGGTGGTCGAGGCGGCGGCCGCGCGCGAGGCGGCGCGCAAGGCGCGCGAGCTCACCCGGCGCAAGGGCGCGCTCGAGGTCTCGAGCCTTCCCGGCAAGCTCGCCGACTGTCAGGAGCGCGATCCGGCACTGGCCGAGATCTTCATCGTCGAGGGCGATTCCGCCGGTGGCTCGGCCAAGCAGGGGCGGGCCCGGCGGACCCAGGCGATCCTTCCCTTGCGCGGCAAGATTCTCAACGTCGAGCGGGCGCGGCTCGATCGCATGCTCGCCTCGACCGAGATCGCGGCGCTGATCACCGCGCTCGGCACCAGCGTCGGCCCCGAGGACTTCGACCTCGCCAAGCTGCGCTACCACAAGGTCATCATCATGACCGATGCCGACGTCGACGGCTCGCACATCCGCACCCTCCTGCTCACCTTCTTCTTCCGCCAGATGCGCGATCTCGTCCGTGCCGGCTACCTCTACATCGCCCAACCGCCGCTCTACCGGGTCAAGCGCGGAACCAGCGAGCGCTACCTCAAGGACGACCGCGAGCTCGACCGCTTCCTCATCGGCGAGGGCCTCAAGGACGCGGTGCTGACGCTCGCCGACGGCAGCCAGCGGGCCGGCGCCGACCTCGCCGCCGTCGTCACCCGGGCGCGCGAGGCGGCGAGCCTGGTCAAGGCGCTCGGCCGGCGCTATCCGCCGGCGATCGTCGAGCAGGCGGCGGTGGCCGGGGTGCTCGATCCGGCCGTCCTCGACGAGCCTGGGCGGGTGGCGGCCGCGGCGGTCGAGATCGCGCGGCGGCTCGATGCCCTCGCCCCTCCCGAGGCGCGCGGCTGGCAGGGCACCATCGAGGGCGGCGCCGTGGTGTTCAGCCGCACGGTCGGCGGGGTGGGCGAGCGCCACGTCCTCGACCGCGCCCTGGTGATCAGCGCCGAGGCGATCCGGCTGCATGCCCACGCCGCCTTCCTAGACGAGACCTTCGGGGCCCCGGCGACGCTCGCGCTGAAGGACCGCACGCTCAGCGTGATGGGGCCGACGGCACTGTTCGAGGCGGTCGAGGCCCAGGGCCGCAAGGGGCTCACCATCGCCCGCTTCAAGGGCCTCGGCGAGATGAACCCGGACCAGCTCTGGCACACCACGCTCGACCCCGAGAGCCGCTCGCTCCTCCAGGTGCGGATTCGCGACGTCGAGGAATCGAACGAGATCTTCGAGACCCTGATGGGCGATCTGGTCGAGCCCCGGCGCGAGTTCATCCAGACCAACGCCCTCAAGGTCGTCAACCTCGACGTCTGACGGCGCTGCTGGGGTCAGTCGGCGAACTCGCGGGAGCGTTTGGCGGCTGCCGCCACGGCGCGGTCCATCAGGGGGGCGAGCCCGTCGGCGGCCATCAGCACGGCGAGCGCCGCCTCGGTGGTGCCGCCGGGGCTGGTGACGTTGCGCCTCAGCACCTCGGGCGGCTCGCCGGCCTCGACCGCGAGCTTCCCGGCGCCGGCCACGGTCACCCGGGCGAGCCGCAGCGCGAGGGCCTCGGGCAGGCCGGCCGCCACCCCGGCGCGGGCGAGGCACTCGATCAGGAGGAAGACATAGGCCGGGCCGCTTCCCGAGACCGCGGTGACGGCGTCCATCAGGGCCTCGCTCTCGACCCAGGCGGTCTCGCCCACCGCCGCCATCAGGCGCTCGCAGGTCTGGCGCTGCTCGGCGCTCACCCGCGCATTGGCGCAGAGCACCGTGATGCCGGCGCCGATGGCGGCGGGGGTGTTGGGCATGGCGCGGACGATCGCGGCCCGCTCGCCGAGCCGGCCGGCGAAGTAGCCGATGGTCTTGCCGGCGGCGATCGAGAGCAGGACCGCCTCACTGACGAAGCGGCGATAGGTGGGGATCACCGCCTCCATGGCCTGCGGCTTGACCGCGATCACCACCGCGGCGGGGGCAAGGTCGGGGGAAAGCGCGCCCGCCTCGGTGACGACGGCGACCCCGTGGCGGCGGTGCGCGGCCTCGGCGGCCTCGGCGTCGGGCTCGACCACGACGATGCGCTCGCCGGCCAGCCCCCGCGCCCGCCAGCCGCCGAGCAGCGCAGCCCCCATGCGGCCACAGCCGACCAGGACGACGGGCCCCGCGATCACGCCGCCCCCACCGTCTCCATCAGCGCCGCGGCGAGCGCCTCCTCGGGCGACCTACCGGCCCAGATCAGGTACTAGAAGGCTGGGTAGAAGCGCTCGCAGGCGGTGTGCGCCTCGCCCACCATGTCCTCGACCTGCTCGGCCGCGAGCGCGCCGGCGCCGCGCAGCGGCAGGGTCTGGCGAAAGGCGGCCATGCCGTCCTCGGGCCAGTAGTCGAAGTGGCCGAGCCACAACCGCCGGTTGACCAGCGCGAGCAGGCGATAGACCAGGCCGCGCCGGGCCTCCGGCACCCGCAGCGGGAACAGGCACGAGAAGTGGAGCGCATCGTGGGCTCCGTCCCAGGCGAACCAGAGCTGGTAGGCGGCGCCCTCGCCGGGGACCTCGGCGGCGATCTCGTCGTCGTCGCGGCGCTCGAACGGCCAGCCGTTGGCGGCCGCGACCCGCTCCACCACGTCGAGGACGGACGGTCTGGGCGCGGCCGGTTCCGCGGCGTGAAGAGACATCGGCGGGACCTCGCGGGGCTGGCGACGTAAGGTCTGGCAGATGGTCGGCCGAGCGGCCCCGAATGTCAATATGTAGTATGCTAACTGCGATCGAACCCTAGAGCCGGTGGTGGCCGGCTCACCCCTGGGGCGTTCCGCCGCCGCCGGGCTTGACCGGGCCCTTGGCCGCCCCCTTAGCCGTCCCCTTGGCCGGGTGCTTGGCGGCCGGCTTGGCGGTTGGTTTGTCGGCCGGTTTGGTGCTCGCCAGCGCCGCCTCCACCGCCGCCAGCCGTTTCGCCAGCCGTTCGTTCTCGGCCCGCGCCTCGGCGGCCATGGCCTTGACCACGTCGAGCTCCTCGCGGGTCACCAGGTCCATGCCGTCGATGACGCGCTCGAACTGCTGGCGCAGCCGGGCCTCGACCTCGTCCTTGACCCCGGTGGCGACGCTCAGCGCCCCCGACGCCACCTTGGCGAGATCGTCGAGGATCGGGTTCCTGCTCTGCATGACGCACCCCCTGGGCTCGATGATGATCCGATCGCGGTCGGCTCGCTTGCCGCCCCGCACCGGCAAATCTATAACGGAGCCGCGCATGCGGGCGAGAACGGAATGATCGTGGTCACCGGCGGGGCCGGCTTCATCGGCTCCAACGTCGTCGCGCGCCTGTGCGAGCGGGGCTTCGAGGTCGCCGTCTGTGACCGCCTCGGCGATGGCGAGAAGTGGCGCAACCTCGCCAAGCACCCGATCGCCGCGCTGGTTCCGCCCGAGCGCCTCGAGGCCGTGCTCGACCCCGCGAGCACCGAGGCGGTGGTCCACATGGGCGCGATCTCGGACACCACGGCAACCGACGGCGAGGCCGTGATGGCGACCAACCTCGCCCTTTCGCTCGAGCTCTGGCGCTGGTGCGCGGCCCACGGCAAGCGCCTGATCTATGCCTCGTCCGCCGCGACCTATGGCGACGGGGCGGCCGGCTTCGACGACGATGCGGCCGCCCTCGACCGGCTCAGGCCGCAGAACCTCTATGCCTTCTCCAAGCACCTGTTCGACCGCCAGGCGGTCCGCCTGGCTGCCGCCGGGGCGGCGCCGGCGCAGTGGGTCGGGCTCAAGTTCTTCAACGTCTACGGCCCCAACGAGTACCACAAGGGCGCGATGCGGAGCCTGATCGCCAAGGCCTATGGCCCGGCCGCGCGGGGCGAGCCGGTGACGCTCTTCCGCTCGCACCGCGCGGGCTTCGCCGACGGCGAGCAGCGGCGCGACTTCGTCTATGTCGCCGACTGCGTGGCCGTGATCGAGTGGCTGCTCGATCACCCCGAGGTCAACGGCCTCTATAACGTCGGCAGCGGGCGCGGGCGCACCTTCCTCGACCTCGTGGGCGCGCTCTTCCGGGCGCTCGGGCGCGAGCCCCGGGTCGTCTTCGTCGACATGCCCGAGACCCTCCGCGACCGCTATCAGTACGCCACCGAGGCGGCGATGGCGCGTCTGCGGGCGACCGGCTACGATGCCCCGTTCGCCCCCGTCGAAGACGGAGTCGCCGACTATGTGAGCCGGTTCCTCGCCACCCCCGATCCCTATCGATGACCTTCGTCATTCCCTATCCGGCGATCGACCCGATCATCGTCCAGATCGGCCCCTTCGCGCTGCGCTGGTACGCCCTCGCCTATATCGCCGGCATCCTGATCGGCTGGCGCTACATGATCGCCCTGGCCCGCCGCCTGCCGGGCTCGCCCGACGCGGTGGCGATCGATGACTTCATCGCCTGGGCGACCCTCGGCGTCGTCCTCGGCGGGCGGATCGGCTACATCCTCTTCTACAAGCCCGGCTATTACCTCGCCAACCCGATCGAGGTCTTCTACGTCTGGCAGGGCGGGATGTCGTTCCACGGCGGCGTCCTCGGGGTCGTCGTCACCGTGCTTTGGTTCGCCAACCGGCGCAAGCTCTCGGTGCTCAGGCTCGGCGATCTGGTGACCGCGGCGGTGCCCATCGGCCTCTTCTTCGGGCGCATCGCCAACTTCATCAACGGCGAGTTGTGGGGGCGCCCCACCGACGTGCCCTGGGCGATGGTCTTCCCCCGTGCCGGGCCGCTGCCGCGCCACCCCAGCCAGATCTACGAGGCCCTGCTCGAGGGTGCGCTCCTCTTCTTCCTCCTCTATGCGGCGTCACGGTTGAAGGTGGTGGGTGAGCGCCCGGGCGTGCTCGCCGGCATCTTCCTGGTGCTCTATGGCGTCTTTCGCGTCATCGGCGAGCTGTTCCGCGAGCCCGACGTCCAGCTCGGCTTCCTGTTCGACCACGTCACCATGGGCCAGATTCTGTCGCTGCCGATGATCGCCGCCGGGGTGGCGCTGATCGCCTGGGCGCCGCGGCCCCGCCGGTGAGCCCACTGATGGCGCTGATCCAGCGGCAGATCGCGCTGGCGGGGCCGCTGACGGTGGCCGACTACATGGCGAGCGCGCTCACCCACCCGCGCCATGGCTACTACGCCAAGGGCGATCCGATCGGCGCCGCCGGCGACTTCATCACCGCGCCCGAGGTCAGCCAGATGTTCGGCGAGCTGATCGGCGCCTGGGCCGCCGACGCCTGGGAGGCCATGGGCCGCCCCGCGCCCTTTCGCCTGGTCGAGATCGGCCCCGGCCGCGGCACCCTGATGGCCGATGCGCTGCGCCTCGTGGCTGGGGTCCCCGGCCTCGGCGAGGCGCTCGAGGTCCATCTGGTCGAGACCGGCGAGGCCTTGCGGGCGCGCCAGGCCGAGCGCCTGGGCGATGCGGTCGCCGCCTGGCACGGCGAGCTCGCCGCGGTTCCCGAGGGCCCGGCGGTGATCGTCGCCAACGAGCTCTTCGACGCCCTTCCCGTCCACCAGTTCGTCCGCACGCTGAAGGGCTGGCGCGAGCGCCTGGTCGACCGCGACCCTTTCACGGGCGGCTTGCGCTTCGTGCTCGCCCGCGGGCCCACCCCGGCCGCCGCCCTTCTCGCCGGGAAGGAAGGCGCCCCGCCGGGGGCGGTCACCGAGGTCTCGCCGGCGGCGATCAGCCTCGCCCACGAGATCGGCCGGCGGATCGCGGCCTTCGGTGGCCGCGCACTGATCGTCGATTACGGCAAGGACGACGGTGCCCTCGGCGACACCCTGCAGGCGGTGCGCGCCCACCGCCGCCACGGCGTCCTCGAGGCCCCCGGCGAGGCCGACCTCTCGGCGCGGGTCGACTTCGCCGCCCTGGCGCGCGCCATCGCCGAGGCCGGGGCGGCGCCCTTCGGCCCCGTCGGCCAGGGCGACTTCCTGATCGCGCTGGGGATCGAGGCCCGGGCGGCGCGGCTGAAGGCGCGGGCGAGCCCGGCCCAGGCGGGTGACATCGACGCCGCGCTCGAGCGCCTGACCTCGCCGGCGGCGATGGGCGCGCTCTTCCGGGTGCTGGCCGCCGCGCCCCGGGGGACCCCGCCGCCGCCCGGCCTCGCGCCGTGATCGTCGGTGACCCCGGGCTCGGTGCCGCCGAGGGCGTCGCCCACGCCTTCCTGACCCGCCGCGGCGGGGTCTCGGAGGGTGCCTTCGCCTCGCTCAATTGCAGCCTGAGCTCGGGCGACGCGCCGGCCCGGGTGGCCGAGAACCGGGCCCGCGCCGCCGCCCGGCTCGATCTGCCGCCCGAGGCGCTGGTCACCGCCTACCAGCACCACGGGGCGGATTGCGCCGTCGTCGAGGCACCGTGGCGGCCCACCGATCGCCCGCGCGCCGATGCCCTGGCCACCAATCGGCCGGGGATCGCGCTCGGCGTGCTCACCGCCGACTGCGCCCCGGTGCTGTTGGCCGATGCCGCGGCCCGCGTCGTCGCCGCGGCCCACGCCGGCTGGCGGGGGGCGCTCAGCGGGGTCGTCGAGGCGGCGGTCGCGGCCATGCTCGGCCTCGGCGCCCGCCCCGAGCGCATCGTCGCCGCGGTGGGCCCGGCGATCGGGCCGCGGTCCTACGAGGTCGGCGACGATCTGGTCGCCGCCTTCGCCAACGCCGACGCCGCCAACGCGCGCTTCTTCACCGCGGCCGAGCGGGCGGGTCATGCCTTCTTCGATCTCCCCGCTTACGTCGCCGCGCGCCTCGCCGCCCTCGGCCTCGCCGCGGTCGCCGTCACCCCCCACGACACCTGCGCCGACGAGGCCCGCTTCTTCAGCTATCGCCGCACCTGCCGCAACGGCGGCGGGGCCTTCGGCTGCCAGCTCTCGGTGATCGCGCTCCGGGCTTGAGCCGGGTTCCTGGGCGGTCTTCGCACGGTGCTTTCCTGCAAGAGGCCGGTGCCGAGGCCGATCGGCGGGC
>Ga0114931_10009630_pt1 | contig 11559 bp, 11 predicted proteins | sample 2SBtaG_FD_89579 | JGI IMG/M metagenome (GOLD analysis project Ga0114931, IMG submission 89579) | Deep subsurface microbial communities from Kolumbo volcano to uncover new lineages of life (NeLLi) - 2SBTROV14_V59a metaG | ecosystem: Environmental > Aquatic > Marine > Volcanic | place: Kolumbo...
CGCGCTCGGATTCCTCATCCTCCCGGTTCACGCCCGTATTCCCGATGTGAGGATACGTCAGCGTGACGAGCTGACGGGCATAGGAGGGATCGGTCAAGATCTCCTGATAGCCGGTCATGGCCGTGTTGAACACCACCTCGCCCGAGACCGGGCCCGCGGCACCGATCGAGGTCCCCTCGAAGACGCTGCCGTCCTCGAGAACGAGCATTGCGGTGGAAGACACGTTCCCGATCCGATCAGGTGAACGCCGCGATGGTCAATCTCGCGAACAGCATTCGCAATTCGTTACGATTATCATCAAAATTCTCTTTCAATCAAATGAAATCTTTGAGCTTTTATAAAGACGCGCGTGGCTTCAAGCTGCAGTCAATCGACCCTGAAGGCGTTCCTCGCGGTGCCAGCTTCCGGCCAACACGTCCGGAAATCAACGCAGGCCCAGGACGTCTTGCATGTCGTACAAACCACTCGGCTTCCCGATGAGCCAGCGGGCGGCTCGGAAGGCCCCGAGGGCGAAGTTCATCCGACTCGATGCACGATGAGTGATCTCGATCCGTTCCCCGATGCCCGCATACATGACCGTATGCTCGCCCACGAGGTCCCCGGCCCGGATCGTCTCGAACCCTATGGTCTTGCAACTCCGCTCACCGGTGTGGCCCTTGCGGCCATAGACCGCGACCTCGGAAAGATCCCGCCCGAGCGCTCCGGCGACAATCTCGCCCATTCGCACTGCGGTACCGGAAGGCGCGTCGACCTTGTGCCGGTGGTGCGCCTCGATGATCTCGATGTCGACATCGTCGCCCAGAACCTGAGCCGCGAGCTCGATGAGCTTGAACGTGAGATTCACCCCGACGCTCATGTTCGGGGCCAACATGATAGCGGTGGACGCGGCGGCCGACTCGATGCGCGCCCGTTGCTCCGCGTCGAACCCGGTCGTCCCGATGACCATCGGAGTACCATGCCGGCGGCAGATCTCCACGTGCTCGAGAGTGGCCTCGGGGAGCGTGAACTCGATGACGACGTCGAGATCGCCAGCGGCAGCATCGAGATCGCTCCCGACGATCACTCCGGCTGACGATCCGCCGGCGAGGACGCCGGCGTCCGCGCCGAGCTCGGGGTGCCCGGCCCGTTCGAAAGCACCTCGCAGCTCGAGACCCTCGCTCTCCGCGCAAGTCGCCAGCAGTGTCCTCCCCATTCGCCCGTTAGCGCCGCAGATCCCAATCGCGATGTCGTCGCTCATTGACGCATCTCCTCGAAAAACCGTTTCACACCGTCGAACCAGCTCGTTGCCCGCGGGCTGTGATCCCCACCATTTCCGAGAGTAGCGTCGAATTGCCTCAGGATTTCCTTCTGCTTACGGGTCAGGTTGACCGGTGTCTCGACCACGACCCGGCACAGCAGGTCACCGACCTCGCCGCTGCGAACCGAGCGCACGCCCTTACCGCGCAGTCGAAAGAGCTTCCCGGTCTGGGTCTCCGGCGGGATCTTCAAATTGACCCGGCCGTCGAGAGTCGGTACCTCGAGCTCCCCGCCGAGGGCTGCGCTGCCGAACCCGATGGGCACCTCGCAGTAGAGATGACTCCCTTCGCGGGTAAAGATCTCATGCTCGCGGACCCGGATCTCGACGTACAGGTCGCCCGACCCGCCGCCGCCTTCCCCGGGCTCACCTTCCCCGCTCAGTCTGATCCGGTCTCCGCTATCGACTCCCGGGGGGATCTTGACCGAGAGCGTCTTCTCTCCGCGCACCTTGCCGGCCCCGTGGCAGGTCCCACAACGTTCCGGGATGAGCTGGCCCGCCCCTCGGCAGTGTGGACAGGTCTGCTGCACGGAGAAGAACCCTTGCGTCATTCGCACCTGCCCCGTGCCGTGACACGTCGTGCAGGCAATCGGGCTGGTCCCAGGCTTCGCCCCGCTGCCGTGGCAGGTCTCGCAAGGCTCGGCGGTCGGGATCTCGATGGTCGTGGTCTTGCCGGCTACCGCCTCCTCGAGGCTCAGATCGAGCGAATAGCGTAGGTCGGCACCCCGGTAGCCGCGGTGCCCGGCCCCGCCCCGAGCTCCGAAAATGTCCCCGAAAAGATCGTCGAAGACGTCGCGAAACCCGCCCATGCCCGAACCGCCGCCGGCACCGTTTCCGATCCCGGCATGGCCGAATCGATCGTAGGCCGTGCGCTTGCTCGAATCGGACAGCACCTCGTAGGCTTCCTTGCACTCCTTGAAGTGCTCCTCGGCCTCCTGGTCCCCGGGATTGCGATCCGGGTGGTACTTCATCGCCAGCCGGCGATAGGCCTTCTTGATGGCGCCGTCGTCGGCGTCCCGAGCAACGTCCAATACCTCGTAATAGTCTCGCTTCGACATCCTCAGCTACCTGGACGAGACAGGCGAAACCCGGACGTGCGCGACCGGCTCGACGCCGTGTCGCTTCGCCCCTGGATACCGAAGAGGCGCAGGCTCGCGCGCGCCGGCACCCCTTCGAAAATCTCATCGGAGGTCACGACCACCGCCATGCCGCGCCTCCGAGGCACGGCCCGCAGTCACCCTGACCGGAGCCCACGAGCGCCCCGGTACGGGCGCGACCCACTCTTCCATCCAGACCGATCCGAGCCGCTCGGTTCCGATCCGGCGACCCGAGCACCCGAGACAACCGGGACGATAGCCTACTTCTTCCCGTCACTGACCTCTTCGAACTCGGCATCGACCACGTCGTCTCCGCTTTCCGACGACCCAGGCTGAGCGGAATCGCCGGCGTCCGCCGCACCCGCCTGCTGCTCGGCCGCCGCCTCCTGATATGCCTTCTCGGCGAGCTTTCCAGACAGCTCGGCCAACCGGTTGGTCTTCGTTTCGATGTCGTCCTTGTCGTCACTCTGAACCGCTTCCTTGACCGCTTGGAGGGCAGCCTGAACATCGTTCCTCTCGTTCTCGCTCACCTTATCGCCGAGCTCGGCCAGGCTCTTCTCTGTCGCGTGAACGAGATTGTCCGCCTTGTTCCGGACATCGACCATCTCGTGGAACTTGCGGTCTTCCTCCGCGTGTAACTCGGCGTCCTTGACCATCCGCTCGATCTCTTCGTCGTTGAGGCCACTGGAAGCCCGGATCACGATGGACTGTTCCCGATTCGTCGCCTTGTCCTTCGCCGAAACGTTCAGGATCCCGTTCGCGTCGATGTCGAAAGTCACCTCGATCTGCGGCACTCCCCGAGGAGCCGGAGGAATGTCGGCAAGGTCGAACCTCCCCAGCGACTTGTTGGCCGAAGCCACCTCGCGCTCACCCTGGAGGACGTGCACCGTCACCGCGTTCTGATTGTCGTCGGCGGTGGAGAAGACCTGAGAGGCCTTCGTCGGGATGGTCGTGTTCTTCTCGATGAGCTTGGTCATGACCCCGCCGAGGGTCTCGATACCGAGCGAGAGCGGAGTCACGTCGAGCAACAGAACGTCCTTGACGTCACCGGCGAGAACGCCGGCTTGAATGGCCGCCCCCATTGCGACCGCCTCGTCCGGGTTGACGTCTCGACGGGGCTCGTGGCCAAAGATTTCCGCCACCATCTCCTGGACCTTCGGCATGCGGGTCTGCCCGCCGACGAGGATGACGTCGGATACATCCGATGGGCTCAGCCCCGCGTCCGACAGCGCCGTCCGGCACGGGTCGGCGGTGCGCGCGATGAGATCCTCTACCAGCGCCTCGAGCTTGGCCCGGGTCAGCTTGATATTCAGGTGTTTGGGCCCGCTAGCGTCGGCGGTGATGTAAGGAAGATTGACCTCGGTCTGCTGACTCGAGGACAGCTCGATCTTTTCCTTCTCGGCCGCCTCTTTCAACCGCTGGAGCGCAAGCGGGTCATTGTGCAGATCGATCCCCTGGTCTCTCTTGAACTCGTCGGCCAGGTAATCAATGACCCGAAGATCGAAGTCCTCGCCACCGAGGAACGTATCACCGTTCGTGAAAAGAACCTCGAACTGATGCTCCCCGTCCACCTCGGCAATCTCGATAACGGAGATATCGAAAGTCCCCCCGCCGAGGTCGAACACCGCGATCTTGGAATCCCCGCGCTTCTTGTCGAGGCCGTAGGCCAGCGCCGCTGCGGTCGGCTCGTTGATGATGCGTCGAACCTCGAGCCCGGCGATGCGTCCGGCGTCCTTCGTCGCCTGGCGCTGGGAATCATTGAAGTATGCGGGCACGGTGATGACCGCCTCCGCCACCGTCTCACCCAGATAGTCCTCCGCGGTCTTCTTCATCTTCATGAGCACCCGAGCCGAGATCTCGGGGGGGGCCATTTTCTTCCCGTCGATTTCGACCCAAGCGTCGCCGTTGTCCGCCCTGGCAATCTCGTACGGAACCATGCCCATATCTCGCTGGACGACGTCGTCCTCGAATCGGCGTCCGATCAGCCGCTTCACCGCAAAAAGCGTGTTCTTGGGGTTCGTAACGCCCTGGCGCTTCGCCGCCTGGCCGACGAGCACCTCCCCGTCATTGCTGTACGCCACGATAGAAGGGGTGGTCCGGTCGCCCTCGCTGTTCTCGATGACCCGCGGAGTAGTGCCCTCCGTGACGGCCACGCACGAGTTCGTGGTACCGAGATCGATTCCGATGATTTTTGCCATGTGTCGTTACTCCGCCCAGTTCCGCCCCTTTCCCAGCGCCGGCCAGGCGCCCGGGCTCGGGCGCGGCCGAGCCCGCAATTCTCAGGCGGGAGCCGGTACTCGACTCAGTCTTCCAATGCGCCTATCTCGCAGACGGCGCTCCCCCAACCCGGCCGAACGGGTGAACCGAGCCGCCCGTTCCCGACACGGTTCGAGTCCGCGCCGGAACGCAACCGCTCGACCTCCCGGCCGTACCCGGACTCGAGACCGCCGAAAGCCCTTCCGTCCCCGCCACACTCCCCTTCCGGGTCCTGGGCCTTCGTGTCGCCCCGGCGGATGCCGCGGGCGGCCAAACCGACCCCGCCGGCTCACTGCGCCGCACTTTCAGCTCTCCGGCGCGACCAACAACCCATGTGCGGACCCCGAGAACCGTTTTCAAGAGCAACGCGCAGCTCGAACGGCGAACCGGCCCGGGCTCGCCGGCATTGGGCTACTTCGCAACCACCACCATGGCGGGGCGCACCAGGCGGCCACCGAGCGTATAACCTTTCTGAATCACCTGGAGCACCTGCCCCGACGGGGTGCCCTCGACCTCCTGCACCGACATCGCCTGATGCTTCTCCGGATCGAACGGCTCACCCTGGGGGTCGATCTCGGCGACCTCGAACTTCGCGAGCGCTCCCTGGAGCATCTTCACCGTAAGCTCGGTGCCTTCTCGAAGGCTCTCGACCCCTGCCCCCTCCTGCCGGGCGGCCTCGAGACCGAGTTCCATACTGTCGAGAACCGGCAGGATCTCCGTGACGAACTTCTCGAGACCAAAGCGGTGGGCATTCTCCACATCCCTTTGAGCACGCCGCCTCAGATTCTCCATCTCCGCCTGGGCACGCAACGTCTGCTCGCGGCTCGCCTCCAGCGCCGCTTCGACCTCCCGAGCCCGGGCCGCGACGGCATCGGCATCGGCATCGGCATCGGTTGTGGCGTCGACGCCGTTCGCCGACTCCGGCTCGGCATCTGCCCGGGACCGGGCGGCAGGGCCCCCGGACCCGGCCGCGTCACTTACATAGGCTGCATTCGAAGAAGGGCTCGTCAAATCCCCGTTCGCGGGAACTTCGTTCTTTGCGGACTCGGTCGAGCCCTCCCCGATCGCCGTCTCGACCCCATCGACTTTCTCGACTCTGTCGTTGCCACTCATTCCGCTTTCCACCGACCACCCCTCTCCGCCGCTCCGAGACGAGGAGCGGGCCACCAGACTGCACCGGAAACCGCATTTTTTCCCAAGGCGAGGCCGCACCCGAGCGCTCCCTGGCCCCCCGCACCCGAGAGGTACCGTGGATCGAAACGTCCGGGAACCCCGCCTTCGCGATATATGGCGCCTAATGGCGATGATTCAAGGCGGCGCTGACGACCCGGGCGGTCACGTCGACCAACGGAATGACCCGTTCGTAGGCCATTCGGGTGGGGCCGATGATTCCGAGCACGCCCACCCGATCGCCTTCGGCCTCGTACGGCGAGGTTACGACGGTGCAGGACTCCAGCATCTCGTAGCCGGATTCCTCCCCGATGAAAAGCTGCACGCCCTCGGCCTTCTGAGACTGATCAAGCAGATGCAAAATGTCGCGCTTCTGACTGAACGCGTTGAACAGCGCTCGCAGCCGGTCCATGTCCGCCAGCTCGCCATGCTCCATCAGCTTGGTCTGCCCACTGACCAGGAGGTCCTCTTCACGCTCGGCGCCGAGCAAGGCCTTCTCTGCCACCTCGACGACCGTGCGCATCATCCGGGAGAGGTGCTCGCTCTCTTTCTCGAGCTCGTCCAATAGCTTGCGGCGTATATCCTCGAGGCTGCTACCGGCGAAAGAAAGATTGAGGAAATTCGCCGCTTCCACCAGCTCGCCGGCGCTGTAGGCGCGATCGGTGCGAATGATCCGGTTCTGCACCTCCCTCTGATTCAGCACCAGAATCACGAGCACCTGGTTCTCGGAGAGCGGCAAGAACTCGACCTGTCGGAGCGCCTCCTCCGATTGCGAGGGGATCATGACGAGCCCCGCAAAGTTGGTGAACTCCGAGAGGAGCTGGGAAGCGGTCTCGACGATACCGTGCGGGTCCGCATCGATCCCGAGCTCCGCCTGAATTCGCCGACCTCCTCTCCCTGCAACCGCCGGACCGTGAGCAGGGAGTCGACGAACAGCCGGTAGCCCTGAACGGTTGGGATCCTGCCTGCCGACGTATGGGGAGAGCTCACGAGCCCCATGTCCTCGAGGTCGGCCATCACGTTTCGAATACTGGCGGCGCTCAGCTGCAGCGCCGAGCCTTTCGCGAGCGTCCGCGACCCGATCGGCTGGCCTTCCCGGATATAGTGCTCGATGAGCAGCTTCAACACGTCCTGGGCTCGATCGCTCAGGTCGCCGACTTCGGTGCCGGGCACCGTCGTGCTCACCGTCGCTGTTCTGCGCGTAGGATGCATCGCCACCATCAATCCCCGGCCAGGGAATGTAGCACCTGCGCTGGCAGAGAAAAAGCTGAGAACTTTCCCGTACTTTGGGACCATCGAGTCCGTTCAGCCATTCCAAATGGGTTCCGCTCCTGCCCGAGCCAAGCGCCAGCGAGAGCCGTCTCGGTGCCTTGGTCGGCGATCGGCCTCGTGCTAAGTTCATTGCATTCGTTTTGTGCATGTATCACGCGCTTTTCCGAGAGCACTTTCTTTGCTGAGCCACATCTCCATCCGAGACTTCGCCATTGTCGAGCGCCTCGAGCTCGAGCTCGGCGGTGGCTTCACCGCCCTCACCGGAGAGACCGGCGCCGGAAAGTCCATAGTCGTCGACGCGCTCGCACTCGTGCTCGGCGGCCGTGCGAGCCCGGAAGCGATAAGGCGCGGATGCCGGAGCTGCGATATCTCGGCGGTGGTGGACCTTTCCGGGGCCCCGGCACTCGAAAAACGTCTCTCGGAGCTCGAGCTCGCGACCCAGGACGGCGAATGCATCCTGCGGCGCATCGTGCACGCTGGCGGGCGCTCGCGAGCTTTCGTCAACAACCATCCGGTTCCTATTCAAACCTTGCGCGAGCTCGGACACGGCCTCATCGAGATCCACGCCCAGCACGCCCACCACGCATTGCTGCGCCCCGAGCAGCAGCGCCTAATCGTCGACGCCTTTGGCGGACATGGTGCCGAAACCGCGGCAGTCGCTGACGCCCACGCGCGACTTGCCGCGCTCTTCAGGGAGCGGGAGACATTGCAGGTCCAGGCCGGCGAGCGGGAGAGCCGAAGCGAGTACGTGAAGTTCCAGCTCGGCGAGCTCGCGGCGCTGGACCCGACCCCCGGAGAGGGGGAACGCCTTCAGAGCGAGCACACCCGACTCGTCAACGGACAGGAGATCGCGGCGGCCGGTACCGAGCTGGCCTCGGCGCTTCGCGATGACGACTCGAGTGCCCTCTTTCCCGGCCTTCGAGCCGCTCTCGACAACGCCGAGCTGCTGCGCGGCTACGACCCCAACTACGCCGAGATCGCCGAGAGCCTGGCATCCACGATCGTCGAGCTCGAGGAAGCGGGGCGCAGCGCCCGGCACCTCGCCGAGTCGTTCGAGCACTCGCCCGAGCGCCTCGGGGAGGTCGAGCGCCGGCTATCGGCTCTGCACGATGCCGCCCGCAAGCACCGTTGCCGCATCGAGGAACTCCCTGAACGGGTGGCGGAGCTCGAAGCGGAGAGCGCCCGATTGGTGGAGATCGAAACCGCTCTCGCCACGGTTGAAAGGCGACACGCAAATGCCCTCTCCGCCTACGAATCCGCTGCCCTCGTACTCGGTGAGCGCCGCCGGACGGCGGCGCCTCAGCTGGCCCGAGCGGTGTCCAGTCTGCTCGCCGAGATGGGCATGGAGAAGGCCCGATTCGAAATCGTCGTCGAGGGCCCGACCTCGAGCGACGAACCCGTCTCGCCGTCTCCGTACGGTGACGACCGGGTCGAGTTTCGGGCCAGCACGAATGCCGGGCAGCCTCCGCAGCCGCTGGCGCGCATCGCATCGGGCGGCGAGCTCTCGCGGATCAGTCTCGCATTGCAGGCGGCGGGCGCCGCCCGCACCGGCTCCTCCACGCTCGTCTTCGACGAGGTCGACGTCGGCATCGGCGGTGGTGTGGCCGAGCGTATCGGACGCTACCTGCGCTCGGTGGGCGCAACGAAACAGGTGCTCTGCATCACCCATCTGCCTCAAGTTGCAGTTCGCGCGCATCACCACATTCTGGTCGCGAAGCACGAGTCGAAGGACACGACCTATACCGAGGTCGCTGCCGTTCACGGGGAGGAGCGAGTTCGGGAAATTGCGCGTATGCTGGGGGGGATAGAGATCACCGATCGAACCTTGGACCACGCCCACGAGATGCTCCAAGCAGAACCCATTCCATGAGCCGCTCTCCCTACCCCGAGACGAGAGCCCTTATCGCCGTGACGGCCGCGGCCATGGGGCTCGCCGCGTGCGGCACCGTCTCCCTGCCCAGTCTGCCAGACCTGTCCGACACGAAGCTCCCCGGGGTCTACCGTCTGACCATTCAGCAGGGGAATGTCCTCGACGACGAGGCACTGTCCCGGCTCGAGATAGGGATGAGCAAGCGCAAGGTAACCTATCTAATCGGGACGCCCGCCATCCAGGACGTCTTTCACGACAGTCGCTGGGATTACGTCTATACGTACCAACCGGGAGGCGAAGAACGGACTCGGCGTGTCGTCTCGCTCTTCTTCGAGAACGAGCGGCTCGCCCGGATTGAAGGCGCCGTGCCCGAAGCGCCCGCTCGTCCCGCGCGGGGCCACAACCAGCGGGTCGTCACGGTACCGCCCAATTTCAGGAAACGGTCTTTCCTTCAATCGTTGAATCCCTGGTCGGATACCCGGAAACGCCGCCCGCCCACCGTCGGGGCGACGGCGAGCGAACCGTCGCGCTCGACGGGAGCGCCCGCCAGGAAAGAACGCCCGGGCGCGGGGAACGCCGGCGATGAGGAGACATCCACGCCATCGCCGGAACAGACCGCGGCCACCGACAAGCAGGAACGGTCCGGCTCTCCTCCCTCGGCAAGCTCCGCGGGAAAGAGCGAGAAGGGTCGCGTCGAAGGGGAAGGCAAAGGTCGCAAGAGCCTGTTCGAACGGCTAACGGAAACCCTCCGGGTACCCGCCCCGCCGGTGCCGTCTACTTCCAACCCCGCCGAGGACGGCGTCTGAGAGCGGAGCCACTCGCCGCCCGCCGGCGCCGGCGTTCGCGCGGATCGACGGCGAGTGGGCGATAGATCTCGACCCGGTCGCCCGATTCGAGCGGCGTATCCATACCGACGAGGCGACCATAGATGCCGACCGCATTACGGCCCAGATCGATCTCCGGTAGCCGATGCAGGATCCCGCTCTCCCGGATTGCCTCCCCGACAGTGGCGCCCGCCGTAAGTTCGAGGGGCATGACGACCTGAACGTCGGACGTGGCATAGGCGACTTCCACCTCCAGCCGGTTCACCTCCGATGCCGTTTCGTCACCCACGCCCCGCCCCCGCCGCGATCTCGCGGGCGCGGGCGGCGAAGGCCTCCACCATTCGACGGGCCATCTGCCCGAAGGCCGGTGCCATCGTCCGGGCGAGCAGGGCACTGCGGAAAGCAAACTCCAGACGGAGTCGGATGAGAGTGCCGCCTTCTTCCCCCACCCCGAAGAACCAGGTGCCGGTGAGAGCACGAAATGGACCTTCCACGAGCGCCATATCGATACGTTCCGGCGGCGTGAGCGTGTTCCGGGTGGTAAAGCGTTGCCGGAACGGACCTGCCGAAACCCGTAGCGTTGCCTCGACCGTCCGCTCGCTGACCGCCTCCACCGCGGCCGACTTACAGCCCGGGACGAATTGCGGGTAAGATCCAACATCCGCAACCAGTTCGAACATCTGCTCGGCGGGGTAAGGGACGATCAACGACTTCTCGACTCGGTGCACGGGAACCTCGCGCTCTGCCTCGTCAATCCGAGCCCGAGGTCACGTGCAACTCGCGATCGTCGAGGACCCACGGAGCAGATCTGACAGCCACCGCCCGGCCTCGGATCGCCACAGACATCATGGCCAAGAAATCCAAGCCGAAACCGAGCGGGAGCATTATCGCACTCAACAAGAAAGCCAGGCATGACTTTCACATCGAAGAGCGGCTCGAGGCGGGTATCGCTCTGGAAGGCTGGGAAGTGAAGAGCCTCCGGGCGGGCCGGGCCCAGCTTCGCGAGAGCTACATCCAGTTTCGAGACGGCGAGGCATTCCTGACCGGTGCTCACTTCTCGCCACTTGTGAGCGCGTCCACTCACGTGCAGACGGATCCGGTGCGTCCCCGGAAGCTGCTCTTGCACCGCCGTGAGATCGATCGGCTACGGGGAGCAGTAGAGCGCCGCGGATATACGGTCGTCCCGCTAAACCTGCATTGGTCCAAAGGACGGGCGAAGCTCGAGATCGCGCGCGCCCGCGGCAAGCAGAGCCACGACAAGCGTGCGAGTGAGCGTGAACGCGACTGGCAGCGCGAAAAGCAGCGTTTGATGAAGATCCGCTGACCGGCAATTTCACGCGGAGCTTATGCAGCGAGGATGCACGAAGGGTAGCCCGAGCTTGAACTCAGGCCCTCCGGCCCCATCTCGAGAACCGGCAGGACGCCCAAGCGGATCGGGGCTATACTGCAAATTCTCCTGGGGGCGACCTGGCTTCGACGTGGGTAGCGAAACCCGAGGTGCATGCCGAGGTGCAGTTTTCCTCGTAAAACTGGCTGCAAACCCAATAGTTGCCAACGACGACAACTACGCACTCGCTGCTTAATACCCAGTAGGGTGCCGTCTGGCCGGAGCCGTGCTTGTGCGTCCGGATCTCAGGCGTCGACTCTCGCAAGCTCGCGATGAAGCTCGTCCGAGGTGGAGTCGCTAAAAACCAAATCGGACTCGCTGGTCGTCTTCCCCGCTGCCCGGGTAGCGGCCAGTCAAATCAATGCGGCAGCTAAGCATGTAGAGCCGAA
>Ga0114931_10009631_pt1 | contig 11559 bp, 8 predicted proteins | sample 2SBtaG_FD_89579 | JGI IMG/M metagenome (GOLD analysis project Ga0114931, IMG submission 89579) | Deep subsurface microbial communities from Kolumbo volcano to uncover new lineages of life (NeLLi) - 2SBTROV14_V59a metaG | ecosystem: Environmental > Aquatic > Marine > Volcanic | place: Kolumbo...
GCCCACCGCGCTCAATTGGAAGTGCTTGAACGCCTGGCCCAAAAGTTTCCAGGAAAAATCGCGGTTGGCATGGAAATGTTTCGCCGGTCGGCGCAACCGGATCTCGACCGCTGGCACCGGGGAGAACTATCGCAACAGGAGTTTAAAAAACTGTTTCAAAAAAACTGGGGACAGGGCTACCAGCTTTACCGGCCCATATTTGATTTTGCCAGGGAACACTCCATCCCCATCATCGGGCTCAAGTCTTCAAGGGAAACGGAAGACCGGTTTCGAAAAAATGAAGCAAGTGCCGATTCTGACAGTTTCCTCGAGCTGGACGAAAACGACCTCTACCATAAAGCTTTTTCCATGTCGATTTTTGGCGGTCATAGCGATCATGCCGAAGCTCTGAAAAAACCCTACCGGATGTTGCTTCTCTGGGAAGAAACCATGGCCCGGACGGTGGCCGATTTCCTGCGAAATGGGACCACAAGGGACTGGAAGCTGGTGGTCCTCGCCGGGGGATTTCACGTGCAATACGGATTCGGAATCCCCAAGAGGGCTTTCAGGCGGGTTCCGCACGCCTACTCCATCATCCTCCCTACGGTGACGGAACTGCCGGCAGAACTCAAGGACCGGGAGATGAAGGTAAAACCGGTTTCCATCCCTCTTTATGCGGGCGATTTCGCCTGGAAGCTGAAATACAAGGTTCTGCCTGAAAACAAGGTCAAACTGGGCGTGCAACTTCAGGAAAAGGAGGGGGAAGTCCGCGTCATCCACGTGGGAAAAAACTCAAACGCCAAGCGGGCCGGAATCCGGGTGGACGACGTGCTGTTAGCGGTGAACGGAGAAAACCTTGCGGGAATCGATGACCTGATCGACCGTCTGCAAACTTTCAATATTGGCGACCGGATCGAGGTACGTCTCTTGCGCAAAGAAGAGCCGTTGGAGGTGGATGTCCTTCTACGGGAATGAATCCTCTAAAAAATTGCCCGGTGAATTTATTTATCAGTGGGCTTTCAGGGACTCGATCAAAGATTGCATGTCGTTATCGCCGGTGAGTTTCAGGAAGATTTCCTCCAAATCACCCCGCTCCTGTTGCGCCTGCTTTCGTAGATCCTCCACCGACCCCATCGCAATCATTCGCCCTTTGAGGATGATGCCCACCCGGTGGCACATGGCCTCCGCGATTCCCAAAGAATGGGTGGACATAAACAGAGTGGTCCCCTCCCGACACAAGTCGCGAAAAAGGTCCTTCACCTGCCGGGCGCCCCTGGGGTCCAGCCCCACCATCGGTTCGTCCACAACGACGATTTCGGGCGTGTGGATCAAGGCGCCGGAAATAACCAGCTTCTGTTTCATGCCGTGGGAATAACCCTCAATCAATTCATTGGCGGCATCTTTGAGATCAAAAAATTCCAAAAACTTCATGGCCCGGGAGCGGACGACCTTTTTTTCGATGGAATACAAATCGGCGATGAATTCCAGGTACTCCATGCCGGTCAGCTTTTCGTAAATGTAAGGGCGGTCGGGGATATAACCCACCAGGGCCTTGGCCCTGACAGGGTCTTCATGGATGTTCACGCCGCCTATGACAATGGAGCCGCTGGAGGGTTTTAACAGGCCCATCAACAGTTTGATCGTGGTCGTTTTTCCCGCGCCGTTCGGCCCCAGAAATCCAAACAACTGGCCTTTCGGAACTTCCAGGTTCAGGCGATCGACCGCCACTACGGATTGATACTTTTTTACCAGATTTTCAATTTTAATCACAAAATCGCTCTTTTTTTGCAAGTCATCTTACCTGAAAGGTTTCCATCCCTTCCACGGACGCCGGGGTCGTGTCGAGACCCGTCACCTCCGCTGTGGGCGGCCCCTGTTTGCACCACTCGATGAACCTGTCCAGATTTTCCCGGTTCCCTTGGGCATGAATTTCCACCGTTCCGTCCGGACAGTTCCGGACCCAGCCGGCAAGCTTCAATTCCGAGGCTCGGGCCTTAGCGCTGTTGCGGTACCACACCCCTTGGACCCGCCCGCGAACCACGATATGAACCGCTTCAATATTCATCTAATAGGCATTATTTTTTGTGGCGGGGGTGCTCGAAGAGATGCTGAACCTCCCGGTAGACGCCAAATTTTGATCCATCGCTGATTTTGGCTCCAAACTTCCCCAGATCCCGCATGATGCGTTGAAATTCCGATGTGGTTCCGGTAAAGTTCTCAATGAGGGGGCGGAAATAGGACTGCTCGTCGTGATCGAGACGATCGCATATGAGACGCAAGCGAACTTTCAGGGGTTCAAAATCTTTTTCCATATCCTTTTTATAGTAGCTCCACCAAAAATTATTTTCAAGTCTTGAACAGAAGGGCTTCCCTTTTCCTGCCTTTAAGGACCCTGGAAATAAACCATTTCAAATAAAACGAAGCCCCACATCCCAGACTATCACTCCTGAGTCCCAATCTCCCCTTTATTCCCTATGCCAAATTTTATAGAAGAAACGGTTTTTCAAGGGTTAATGACACCCATAGACCCGAAAGCGCGTAACCATTTACAAATAAATATTTCCAACTCAACCCAGCAACCCAAACACTCAAGCTTTTCATCTTTGAAATCATTGACATAACACGACCATTTAATTCACACTGAAACTATTGGTAATAAGTTTAACCCCATGTTTTCAATTAGCCGCAGGGGGAAAATGAGCCGTTTATTTCCGATTTCGGAAATTAGATTTCACTAGCCGGAAATAATCCGCCAAATCGATATGCGAAAATTTGCTTTTTTCATTTTGATGCTTTCGTCACTTAGCCTCAAAGTTCATCCGGTTTTTGCGCAGACGATAGGCGTCACGGATACAGAAATCAAACTGGGCCAATCCGCATCCTTTAAGGGAACCTCCGCAGCGTTAGGAAGTGAGCTGTGGCGGGGAGCGCAAACTTATTTCGAACATATCAATGCTCAGGGCGGCGTTCATGGCAGAAAAATCCGCGTCATCAGCTTAAATGATGGCTATGAAGGCGGCGCCACCCTGATAAACACCATCGATCTGATCACCCGGAAAAATGTCTTTGCCTTGTTCGGTTATGTGGGCACGCCAACCATCGTGAAGGCCCTTCCCGCCATCCAAAAATTTTCCGATAAAAAAATATTTCTTTTTTCCAACTTCACCGGAGCGCAACCGCAACGGGAACGACCCCACAATAAATACGTCTTCAATATCAGAAGTTCTTACCGGCAGGAAACCGAGGGTCTGGTCGATAACTTCGTCAAAAACGGGTTCAGGAAGGTGGGCGTGTTTATTCAAAACGACGCTTATGGAAGGTCCGGGGCGGATGGGGTGCAACGTGCTTTAAAAAAACATGGCCTCAAAATTCTGGCGGAATCGACCTACGAAAGAAGCACCCCTTTCTCAAAGTCAATGACGTGGAGGGTGGACGTTCTTCAGGAAGCGGGGGTGGATGTCGTCATTTCCATCGGCTCCTATGCCGCCTGCGCCGCGTTTATAAGAGACGCACGCCTGGCCGGATTTCAGGGACCCATCGCCAACGTTTCATTTGTCGGATCGGACCAACTGTTGCAACTTTTATTATACGAAGAAAAGCGGATCGGCAAAAAACTCACCACCCATCTTGTCAATTCTCAGGTCGTGCCACCCTGGAGCGATTCTTCCATACCGCTGGTGAAAATATATCAAACCCTGATGGATAAATATCAACTTCAAGTGCCGGATCCTTTGAAAGATCCTAATTATGCTCCTTCAAAATACAGTTTTGTTTCCCTGGAGGGGTTTCTCAACGCGAGAGTATTTGTAGAAATTTTAAAACGATCGCCCAAAGATTTGACACGTGAAAACTTCGTAACAACTTTGGAGAACACCCATGACCTGGATGTTGGACTGAGGCACAACATTTCATTCAGCAAAACCCGGCATCAGGCCCTGGACAAAGTGTTTTTCACCACCATTCAAGACCAGAAATACGTACTCATCAAAAAATGGCCGCAAGCAAAATGAAATTCCCAAAACCAGGTATCAAGTGCACGATCATGAGCACCGTCGGCCTCATGATCATTTTCACAACACTCATGCTTTCCGCCATCAATGTGGTTTCCATGCGCGAGTCTCTCCGCGCGGAATTTGAGTCCAAGGGGATTGCCCTGGTCAAAGGTTTGGCCTCCAATGTTCAAGATACGATTCTCAATCGCGATGCTTCCACCGTTCAGGGCTTTATAGATCAATACCGCGAAATCAAGGGGGTCGCTTACGTTTTCGTCATTGATGAAAAAGGGGTTGTCATTGCCCATACCTTTTCCCCCGTCATGCCAAAGGAGTATCTTCGTTTGGTGAGAAATGAAATTGGGAAAACCCATGTTCAGGTCCGGGAAATAGAGCTGGAAGGAAAAGACGTTCTTGATATCCAAACGCCTATTCTAGCGGGCTTGTTAGGGCGCGCCTTTATCGGCATGGATCTGGAATCGATCGAAAGTGAGACGATCGTTCCCCAGGTAAAAACATTCTTTTTGTACGCCGCTGGCATCCTGTTGATCGGTCTCATTGCCATCATCGTAATTTTAAACCAGGTTTTAAAACCCATTCAACAACTGACCGAAGCCGCAAAATCGATCACCAGAAGGAAAGACTTTGATCAAAAAATCGATCGAGTTTCAAATGATGAAATTGGGGATCTTGCCAATTCATTTAACTTGATGGTCAATGAAATTAAAAATCATACGGATTTACTAGAACACAAAGTTAAGGAACGAACCCAGGAACTGCATTTATCCAATGCAGGGCTGGCGCTCAAGAATACGCAATTGAATGAAAGCGCGGCCCGCATCCGTGGGGTTGTGGATAACGTCATCGATGGAATCATTACCATCGACGTCCACGGAATCATTGAATCCTTCAACCGGGCGGCGGAGCAGATTTTTGGTTATAAATTCTCTGATATTCACGGCAAAAATATAAACATGCTCATGCCCGAACCTTACCGGTCGGAGCACGATTCCTACATCCAGAATTATCTTTACACGGACAAGAAAAAAATTATCGGGATATCGCGGGAGGTTCTGGGAATGAGAAAAGACGGGTCCACATTCCCCCTGGACCTGGCGGTCAGCGAAATATTCCTGGGCGGGCGCCGCCTGTTCACGGGCATCGTCCGGGACATAACCTCGCGTAAAGAAGGGGAGAAAGCCTTACTACAAGCCAAAGAAGAAGCGGAACGCGCCAACCGCGCCAAGTCGGAATTTCTGTCGCGCATGAGCCACGAGTTGCGCACCCCGATGAACGCCATTTTGGGCTTTGGCCAGCTTCTCGAATACGACTTGAATGAACCGCTGACGGGGTCCCAGCAAACCAAGGTCAAAGAAATTCTTAAAGCCGGAAATCACCTTCTGGATTTAATCAATGAAGTCCTGGATCTTTCCCGCATTGAATCCGGAAAGATGTCATTATCCATGGAAAATGTAAACTTAAAGGAAGTGGTGGAGGAAACGCTTTTGCTCATCACCCCACTCGCTCAACAACGCAATATTCAGATTGAGAACCACATATTCGACAATTCAAATCCCGTTTTTGTTCGCGCCGACCGCACCAAGCTCAAGCAAGTTTTATTGAATATCATGTCAAATGCCGTCAAATACAACCGGGAAAACGGTTCCATAATACTGGACGGGACCCAGCCAACAACGGGACGGGTAAGAATCAGCATCGCCGATACCGGGCACGGGTTTTCCAAGGATCAACAGATGAAAATTTTTGAACCTTTCAACCGCCTGGGTGCGGAAAATTCCGCCATCGAAGGCACCGGAATCGGTCTGACCATTACCAAACGCCTGCTCGAAACCATGGACGGATCGATTGCGCTGGAAAGCGAACCCGGAAAAAGAAGCTGTTTCACGATTGAACTCCCTGTAGGAGAAGAAGTGCAACTGGTGGGAAAAACCGACCCCGCCCAGGAAATGGAAGTGGAAGCGCCGCCGTTCCGTATTGAAAAGAAACGAACATTACTTTATGTGGAAGATAATCCGGCCAATTTAATGCTTGTCGAGCAAATTTTAGAGAGCCGTCCGGATATCAAACTGCTCTCCGCCTCTCGGGCGCAGTTGGGAATCGACCTCGCCCGCGCCCATCATCCCGACCTGATCCTCATGGATATCCATATGCCGGAAATGGACGGCATCACGGCAATGAAAATACTGCGGAACTACGAGGAAACGCGAAACATCCCCATAATCGCCGTCAGCGCCAATGCGATGGAGTCCGATATCAAGAAAGGGATGCAGGCTGGATTCGATGCTTATATTTCCAAACCATTTAATATCCAAAAGTTCTTTTTAGAAATCGACCGCTTTCTGAAATCTGAAAATTCATCTTTGATTGACTCAACCAAATAACCGGAGAAAAAAATGATCACCCAACAACAGATTCTTAATGCCAATATCCTTATTATCGACGATGAACCCGCCAATGTCATGGTACTTGAAGAAACCCTCAAACAAAGGGGATATACCTCCCTAAAATGCATCACCGATCCGAGAGAGGCTCTCGAATCTTATAAAGCTTTGGAGCCGGATTTAGTATTACTGGATCTGAACATGCCCCACTTGAACGGGTTTCAGGTCATAGAGCAGATAAAGGAAGCCGACCCAAAAAGCAATGTTCCTATCATGATCCTGACCGCCCAAATCGATCAGGGCACCCGGCTACGGGGTCTGGACGCGGGAGCGCGGGATTTTCTGACCAAGCCGTTTGATATCCTGGAGGTATCGCTTCGCATCCAAAACATGCTGGAAATCAGCCTGCTATACAGTCAAAGCCGCGACTTCAGCAAGTCTTTGGATGGGAAATATGAGAATGCCATCCTCGAACTGGCCGCTACTAAACTAAAACTACAACAAGAAATTAGCCGCAGGGAAGAACTGGAAGAACAGTTGAAATGTTCTTCCATGAACATGGGAAAAGTGGACGAGTGAGTTTTTTGGGAGTTGGGCGGTAAAATCTAAAATCCTTTGATCCGGAATCAGTCTCCGGGGCCAATATCAATAGAATCCTCTGGCCGAGTTCCATACTTTTCATAGAGCGCCCGCAATTGCCGTTGGCTGGTTCGTATTCCCCGATGATTCCTGCGCGCGGAATAAATTTGCCGCGCCCTGAGCATGTGACGGATAGAGCGGCGCCCGTCTTCCATCAAGTCATACGCCTCGGCCAGATTAAAATGCGCCGCCGCAAAATCGGGTTTGAGCCGAATCGCTTCCAGATATTCACCGATCTCTTCCTCATGCCGCCCGAGAGCCAGATAGGACACTCCCAACCGAAAATGACCCTGTGCGTCTGATGGATCTTTTTTAAGGGCCAATTTATATTCCGCAATCTGCTTCAATACGTTTTCACGATATTGCCTGAACCCCAAGTCATCCGCGTCAACGGCGCCGCAAAAACCGGCCCCCATCATCAAGCAAAACAAAACCCCAAAAAATAAACCCCGGCGATTCATTTTAAATTTATCTCTAAAATTTTTAGATTGTCCATCAGGGCTTTGCCAAATTTCTACGGTACAAGGAAGTAATGGAATTAAAAAGATTACCCGCATCTCCGGGAGCAGGAAACAGTCATGCTTGAAAACCGGCGGCGCCTGAAAAATCTTCGCGCTGCGCAGGAAAACAAAAAAGCCCAAAGGGGACGATTCCCTTTGGGCTTTTCGAACGATCGTCGACTATAAAATCGCAAGGAAACCGCAGGCATCGTAACAGGCGTTGCAGTTGATGCACAGATCCATATCGATATGCGCCGCCACTTTCCGGGTTCCACCGGTGATGGCTCCTGTCGGGCAGGGTTTGATGCAGGCCCCACAGGCCACGCATTCCTCCTGTTTGACGTAGTACTTGTAAAGCCCCGTGCATTTCGCCGCGTCGCAAATCTGATCGACGATGTGCCTCTCATACTCCTTGCGGAAATACCGGAGCCCGGTCAAAACGCATTTGACCGCCGTTTCTCCCAGGCCGCACAACGAGGCCACGTTGACCTCTTCGCAAAGCGCCTGGAGCTTATCCAGGTCTTCCATTTTGCCCCGGCCTTCGGAAATATCGTCCAGCTTGTTTTTGATCAACGTCAGCCCGATCCGGCACGGCGTGCATTTGCCGCAGGTTTCACCTTCATTGAAACCCATGGAAAATTTGGCCAGGTCGATCACACAGGCGGAATGATCGTAAGCGGAAAAACTGGCCTGCCCCATGAGCACCCCGGCGTCCAGCATGCTTTCGTAATCCATGGTGATGTCCGCCTTTTCCGGAGGCAGAAAACCGCCGGTGACGCCGCCGACATGCACGAGCTTGAGTTCTTTTTTCTTGACGATGCCGCCGCAGATGTCATCGATGACCTGCCTGAAGGTCAGCCCCATATCCAATTCCATGAGGCCGTTGTACTTGAGATTTCCGGCGATCGCCCAGGTCTTGCATCCCTTGGCGTTGGGCGTGCCCATGCCCGCGTACCAGCCGGCGCCTTTTTTAATGATGGCGGGAACCGTCGCCCAGGTCTCGGCGTTGTTCAACAACGTCGGCCGCCCCCACAACCCCTTTTCCGTGGAATGCGGCGGTTGCGCTTTCGGGAAGGGGCGCTTGCCCTCGATGGAAGACATCAACGCGGTGGACTCGCCGCCAATGAAAGCCTCCACGCCTTCATGGACGGAGATGTCGATGCTGAAACCGGTTCCCAGAATATTGTCGCCCAGAAACCCGCGTTCCCTGGCCTGTTCGAGCGCCATGTTCAGACGCCTGACGGCGATGGCGTAGTCGGCCCGGGTGTAGATGATTCCTTCCGTCGCACCAATGGCATACGCGCCGATGATCAATCCCTCCAGCATCTGGTGCGGGTTGCCTTCCATGACGCTACGGTCCATATAGGAAGCCGGGTTGCCTTCGTCACCGTTGACCAGAATGTAGCGCGTGCCGTCATAGGACGGAGCCGTGGCGGCCTTTTTCCATTTGTGGCCGGTGACAAACCCGCCGCCGCCTTTACCGCGCAAACCGGATTTTATGATCTCTTCGATCACGTCTTCAGGTATCATGCCGGTGAGGACTTTCTTCAACGACTCATAGCCGCCGACCGCGATATATTCATCGATGTTTTCAGGGTCGATGGCGCCGCCGAATTCCATGGCCACGCGGCTCTGTTTTTTGAGTTGCTCATAATAATCGTCCTTGGCCGCCGCTTTCTTGAACACCTTGCCGCCGACGACATGATCTTTCAGGATCTTTGAGACCATGTCGGGTTTGACTTTTTCATAGGTCACCCGCGATTGCCCCGGAATGTAGACGTCCACCAACACATCGCGACTGCAATACCCACGGCACCCGACCTGGCCCATATTGCATTGGCGGTCGCCCAATTCGGCATTGGCGCTCATGGCGGCAATTTGTTTTTCAAATTCTTTATAAACGTCTTTTGCGCCCTCGGCCACACCGCTCAGACTGAGACAAACCGTTATCTTCACCGTTCCCTGTTGTTCTTCAGTCGCCTGCGCTTGTTCTTCAACAGCTTCCATGAAACCTTCTCCCTTTTCGCCGAATATGTATCTATAAATTAATGGGATAAATTATCTATTCAGGAAACAGGCACCCCCCCTTACGGGTTCTTGACCTGCAATGCCATAAGATCGCATAAAAATGCGGGAAATTCCAGCAATTCTAATCATGCGGGAGATAATTGTCAAACGCTCTTCCGATAGATGCGCCTTTGAAAAATTGGGAGTTTCGCCTCAAAACCGTCCGCTGTCCCATCAAAATGGATGTGAGTGACGGGCATCTCCTGAAACAGGGCGTTTTCCAGGGTTACCCCTTTAAAAACAATAATATTCTAAGTGACCGGATGCGCAAAACACCTGTTTTTCTTTCCCGGTACGCCACAACCCGTGCAAATTAAGACGCCACCTCCCGGTAAGTTCAAAAGGGATTCTCAATGATTTCCCATCCTGCCGGCCAAGGACCCCCACAAACGAGTTTCGTTTTTTAAAACGAGGGACCGCTTCTCCCTGGTTGTTTTCGGGGCCGGTCCCTCTCGAACCGACTTTTCATCTAGAAAACCACAAAGAGTCTATTCGGGCAATTATTTGACAGCAGTCAAATATAAAAATCCACCTTCCCTTCTCCCCCCATTTCAAATCTCTTTATCGGAAGAAAAAGTTTAAGGTTGATTGGACTTTAGCTTGAATATAAACTCTTTTCTCATACTATTGCTATGAACGACCCCGCCTAAAGCGGACTTTAGGACTCCTAAATAAGAAATTTTACTTAAACGCTCTGGCAAATTACGGGGACCAAAATCCACGGGTGGGAATCAACCCGCATCGCGGGAATTTTCCAGATCACCCATAACCTTAAAAATCAAACGCAATGATAAAAACAACCGTCAAAACTGAAAAACTAATGCAACACAAAACGCCTTGCCTGGTTCTCTTTTGCCCGGAAGAAAAAAAACCGGCCGGGGATTTGAAAAAAATCGATCAGGCGCTGGGCGGCTCGATCGCCCAGGCTTTCAAGGACAAACGTTTCGAAGGCAAGCCCAATCAAACCCTCCTGTTGAACTCGCGCGGCGTGATGAAAGCGGACAACGTCCTCCTGGTGGGCATCGGCAAGGCCAAAGAGGTGACGGAGGAAACGATCCGTCAGGCATCGGGAACCGCCGCCAAAACCGTGGAAAAAGCCCGGTTAAAAAAAATATCTTATTACATCCCTGAAGGGGAGCTGGAAAAGGTGTTGACGAAAGACCGTAAAAAAGCGTCCGCCGATACCGCTCGCGCCGTGGCCGAAGGCGGTTATCTGTCTCTTTATCATTTCGACGTTTACAAGAGCCAGGAAAAAGACGACACGCCCAGCAAAATTACAGAGATCGTTCTGCTCACCAATTCAAAGCCCGCGCCTGCCAAACTGCGTCTGGCCTGTGAGTACGCCGCCAAGGTGGCCAAAGGGGTCTGCCTGACCCGGGATCTCATTTTACAGCCGAGCAACACGTTGACGCCAACCTTCCTCGCCGACACCGCCAGGAAAGTCGCCCGGAAGCACAAGATCGCCTGCAAGGTTCTGGGCGCAAGGGACATGAAAAACCTCGGCATGGGTTCGCTGTTGGGAGTGGCCAAGGGCAGTCACGAACCGCCGGCGTTCATCATCCTGGAATACAAAGGCGGCAAAAAAAACGAGGCCCCGGTTGCCATCGTGGGCAAGGCGGTCACGTTCGACACCGGCGGCATCTCCCTCAAACCGTCGGCCAATATGGATGAGATGAAAAAGGACATGTCCGGCGGGGCGGTGACGTTGGGAACGTTGCAGGTCGCGGCGAGCCTGAAATTGCCGGTCAACGTGGTGGGCCTGATCCCGGCTACGGAAAACATGCCCGGCGGTTCCGCCACCAAGCCGGGGGATATCCTGACCAGCATGTCCGGGAAAACCATCGAAGTGTTGAACACCGATGCCGAGGGCCGTCTGATTCTGGCGGACGCCTTGAGCTACGCCAACCGCTTCAAACCGAGAGCGGTCATTGATCTGGCGACGTTGACGGGAGCCGTTATCATGGCGCTTGGCCATTTCGC
>Ga0114931_10009632_pt1 | contig 11559 bp, 13 predicted proteins | sample 2SBtaG_FD_89579 | JGI IMG/M metagenome (GOLD analysis project Ga0114931, IMG submission 89579) | Deep subsurface microbial communities from Kolumbo volcano to uncover new lineages of life (NeLLi) - 2SBTROV14_V59a metaG | ecosystem: Environmental > Aquatic > Marine > Volcanic | place: Kolumbo...
CTCCTGCATTTTCTGCATACCGTCCATCCATGGACATAATTAACTATTCCGCGTCGTTGCGCCTTGCCCTGCACCACCGCAAACGCACACTTTACCCTGTCCAACTGAGGATTCTAGGTTGAATAACCACTACCCTATGAGTAAACCCTTTGTAGCCGTCTTGATGGGTTCGGATTCCGACCTGCCGGTGATGCGGGCCACCCTGGAGGTGCTTAAACACCTGGAGATCCCCCACGAGGTCAAGATCACCTCCGCCCATCGCACCCCCGAGGCCACCCAGGCCTATGTAAAGGATGCCGACCAACGCGGTTGCGTCGCCTTCATCGCCGCCGCGGGCCTGGCGGCCCACCTGGCAGGGGCCGTCGCTGCCGCCACCCTGAAACCGGTCATCGGGGTCCCTCTGGACGCCGGCCCCCTGCAGGGCATGGATTCACTGCTCTCCACGGTGCAGATGCCGGGAGGTATCCCGGTGGCGACGGTGGCGATCGGCAAGGCTGGGGCCAAGAACGCGGCCTATCTGGCGTCGCAGATCTTGGCCCTGAACGATGTGGAGTTGGGTGCGCGGATCCGCCAGGAGCGTGAGGAGAATGCCCGGGCAGTGCGCGAGAAGGACCGGCAGCTGCAGGCGGACCTTGCCGGCTGACTCCCCCATCCCGCCCTGGCGGCTGCGTCAGGCGGCCCGGCTGGTATGCCGAGGTGGGATCGTCGCCTACCCCACCGAATCGGTCTTCGGCCTCGGCTGCGACCCCTTCGACCCGCAAGCGGTGGCGCGCCTGCTGGACCTCAAGCAACGCCCCGTCAGCCAGGGGCTGATCTTGATCGCCGACCGTTTCGCGCGCCTGGAGCCCCTGCTCGCCCCACTCCCGCCGGCACGCCGGTCGCAGATCCTCGCCACCTGGCCGGGCCCCACCACCTGGGTCATTCCCGCCAGCGAGCGGGTACCCGCCTGGCTGCTGGGTCCCGAGGGTGACCTAGCGGTGCGGGTCACCGCCCATCCCCTCGCCGCCGCCCTCTGCGCAGCCTGCGGGCAGGCCCTGGTCTCCACCAGCGCCAACCGTCACGGTCGACCTCCCGCACGAAGCCCGCTGCAGGTGCGCCGCCGCTGTGGGGCCGCGGTCGATCTCATCCTGCACGGCGAGACCCTGGGTCTGGCGCGCCCGACGCGGATTCAGCACGCCCTGAGCGGCCGACTGCTGCGCGCCTGAGCCGCACCAGGCAAAAAAAACCCATCCCAACCGGGATGGGTTGAAAGCGCTTATTCAGCGCCGGAGGAGGATCGAAAGCACTCAATGTATCTGGCTATCACTGCCTGTAACGACCCCCCGGCACGAAACTTTAGGATTTTTTGTAAAACTGGCGAAAAAAATTTTACCTTGTTGTTTTACCGCTATTTATTTTTTCCGCCAAACTGGGGCGCCAGCTGCTGGTCTAGCCAGTCCCGCAACCAGTGGCGGGCGCGGGAGCCATGGAAACGCCCCCGCTCTTCACCCTGCTGGAACAGAATCACGGTGGGGAAGCCCCGCAGACGGTAGTGGCCGGCCAGGCGCATGTTGTCGTCCACCTCCACCTTGGCCAGGCGCACCGCCCCCGCCAATTCGTCGACCACCCGCTCCAGGGCCGGCGCCAGTGAGAGGCAGGGGGAGCACCACTCGGCCCAGAAATCGACCAGAATGGGCCGTTCATGGGAGGCCTGGAGCACCTCTTGCTCGAAGCTCGCCTCGTCTGCGTCGAAGATGTAGGGGGATCGCTTGGGTTGCTGATGCATCGAAGAGAGGTCCTGCTTATGGGGTTGGGGGGCAGACGACCCCCTGCTCCACCACTCGGAACTGGGCCAATCGCCGCATCTTGGGTTATCTTATCCGGGTTTGAGCCATCACCCAAGGATACCCCCATGTCGACCCATTTGAGCCGCTCCCCCTTCCCCGCGACCCGTATGCGGCGCATGCGCCGTGACGAGTTCTCCCGCCGCCTGATGCGCGAGACCGAGATCAGCCCCGCAGACTTCATCTACCCGGTGTTCGTCCTCGAGGGCGAGCAGCAGCGCGAGCCGGTGGCCTCCATGCCCGGCATCGAGCGCCTCAGTATCGACCTGCTGGTGGAGGAGGCCCGCACCATCCATGGCCTGGGGATACCCGCCATGGCCCTGTTTCCGGTGACCCCGGCCACGGCCAAGTCGGAGGATGCGCGGGAGGCCTACAACCCGGACGGCCTGGCCCAGCGGGCGGTGCGCGCCCTCAAGGAGGCCCTGCCCGATCTCGGCGTCATGACCGATGTGGCCCTCGACCCCTTCACCACCCACGGCCAGGACGGGCTGATCGATGCCAGCGGTTACGTGCTCAACGACGAGACCAAGGAGGTGCTGGTCAGACAGGCACTCTCCCATGCCGCGGCGGGGGCGGACATCGTCGCCCCCTCGGACATGATGGACGGGCGCATCGGCGCGGTGCGCGAGCAGCTGGAGGCGAATGGCCATATCCACACCCGCATCCTCGCCTACTCCGCAAAGTACGCCTCCAGCTACTACGGCCCGTTCCGCGACGCGGTGGGCTCTGCCGCCAACCTGGGGGCCGGCAACAAGTACAGCTACCAGATGGACCCGGCCAACGGCGACGAGGCGCTGCACGAGGTGGACCTGGACCTGCGGGAGGGGGCCGACATGGTGATGGTCAAACCCGGCATGCCCTATCTGGACATAGTGCGGCGGGTCAAGGAGACCTTCCGGGTCCCCACCTTCGTCTATCAGGTCAGCGGCGAATACGCCATGCTCAAGGCGGCCAGCCAGAACGGCTGGCTCGACGAGCGGGCGGTGGTTCTGGAGTCGCTGGTCTGCATCAAGCGCGCCGGCGCTGACGGGGTGCTCAGCTACTTCGCCAAGCAGGCCGCCCAGTGGCTCAACCAATAGACCGGACGGTGGACAGCTACGCGGTCATCGGCAACCCCATCGAGCACAGCCGCTCCCCCGAGATCCACGCCGCCTTCGCCCGCCAGACCGGCGAGCCCATCGAGTACGGGCGCATCCTCGGCAACCCGGACGATTTCGCCGGCGACGTGCGCGCCTTCCTCGCCCGCGACGGCCAGGGCCTCAATGTCACCGTCCCCTTCAAGGAGCAGGCCTGGCGCCTGGCCGACGAGCTGAGCCCCCGGGCCCACGGCGCCGGCGCGGTCAACACCCTGATCCGCCTGGACGGCAACCGGCTACGCGGCGACAACACCGACGGGGTCGGCCTAGTGCGGGACCTGACCGTCAACCAGGGCTTTCGCCTGGCCGGCAAACGGGTGCTGATCCTGGGCGCCGGCGGTGCGGTGCGCGGGGTGGCCAGGCCCCTGCTGGAGGCCAGCCCCAGGCGCCTGATCATCGCCAACCGGACCGCCGCCAAGGCCTACTCTCTGGCCGCGGGCCTGGCCAACTACGGGCAGGTGGCGGGCTGCGGCCTCGCCGAACTGGCCGGCATGCAGTTCGATCTGATCATCAACGGCACCGCAGCGGGCCTGCAGGGGCGGCTGCCGGAGATCCCGGACGACCTGCTGGCCAAGGGGGGCTGGTGCTACGACATGCTCTACGCCCGCGAGGCCACCGCCTTCCAGCGTTGGGGCCGGGCACACCGGGCGGCCCGATCCCTGGATGGGCTGGGCATGCTGGTGGAGCAGGCGGCAGAGTCGTTTCGGCTGTGGCGGGGGGTCCTTCCGGAGACCGCCGAGGTGATCGCCATGCTGCGCCAGCAGTGACCGGGTCACTCCTCGGCAAGACTGACCCGATGGCGCTGTGCCAGGCGCACATAGTGGGCCGCCGAGTAGTCAAGATACTCCAGTTCCCGCTCGCTCAGGGGGCGTACCCGCCGGGCCGGCGACCCCAGCCACAGATAGCCCCCCTGCAGGCATTTGCCAGAGGCCACCAGGGAACCGGCCCCCAGCAGGGTGCGCGGCTCCAGCCGGGCCCCATCAAGAATCGTGCAGCCCATGCCGATAAAGCAGCCATCGGCGATCTCACAGCCGTGCAGTATGGCCCGGTGGCCCACGGTGACCCGGTCGCCCAAGGCCAGGGGCTGCCCCCCGGGCAGGTATTGACTGTCGTGGGAGACATGCAGCACACAACCGTCCTGGAGATTGCTCTGGGCGCCGATGGTGATCCGCTGCACGTCACCGCGGAGCACCGCCATGGGCCAGACCGACGACTGGGCGCCGATACGCACATCTCCGATGACGATTGCGTTATCATCGATCCAGGCATCCGGGGCGATCCTGGGGCTGTGGGATTCAAAGGCACGGATATTCGACATAGTCAATCAATGGAGAGTTCAGATGGAGATATTCCTGTTCGCGCTCATCGGCATCGCCATCGTGGTGGCGATCTATGGCGTGATGATCTACAACAACCTGGTTAGCCTCAAGCACGCGGTCACCAAGGCCTGGGCCAACATCGACGTCCTGCTCAAACAGCGCCACGACGAACTGCCCAAACTGGTGGCCACCTGCAAACAGTACATGAAATACGAGCAGGAGACACTGGAGCGGGTGATGAAGGCCCGCGCCGCGGTCTCCAGCGCCATGCGCAAGGGTGACGTGGGTGCGGTCGGCGCCGCCGAGAGCGAGATGCGCCTGGGGCTGGGCAACCTGTTCGCGGTGGCCGAGAATTACCCGGAACTGAAGGCCAACGAGTCCTTTCTGCACCTGCAGTCGCGCATCACCGGCCTGGAGAACAGCATCGCCGACCGGCGCGAGTTCTACAACGAGACGGTCAACAACAACAATGTGCGCATCGAGCAGTTTCCCGACGTACTCCTGGCCAACTGGTTCAAGTTCAAGCCGGCCGAACTGCTGGAGTTCGAGGAGGGGGAGATCAGCGACGTCAATGTGGCGGCCCTGTTCAGCTGACCATGCTGACCGACGTCCAGACCTTGTCGCCGGGCCAGTTCTGGTTCTGGTCCGTCAGCCTCTCCCTGCTCACCCTGGTCGCCCTCTACTTCACTTTTCGCGGCCTGAGACGGGCACGCATCATCGAAGACACCCCCACCGCGCGCATCCGCTCGGCCCCCCAGGGCTATGTGGAACTGAGCGGAGAGGCCGCCGCCATGCCCGGCGAACCGATCCTCAGCCCCCTCACCATGACCCCCTGCTGCTGGTACCGCTTCCAGGTGGAAAGGCGCCACGAAAAGGGCTGGCGTACCATCCGCTCCGGTATGAGCGACGGCCTGTTTCTGCTCAGGGACGAGACCGGCGAATGCATCATCGACCCGGAGGGGGCCGAGGTGTCGCCAAGGGGCAAGAACGTCTGGTATGACAACCAGGACCACCCCATCGCCGCCGCCCACTACCCGGCCGCCGGTCTGAACACCGATATCCCGGCCCTGGACCTGGCCATGAAGCTGGGCGAGGGGCTCGTGGGCCGCAACTACCGCTACACCGAGGAGACCATCTACCCGGGCGACCGGCTCTACGCCATCGGCCTGTTCAAGACCCTCGGCGAAGCCGACCGCCTGGCCATGCGCGAGGAGCTGGTCAAGGACCGACTGAGTCAGTGGAAGGCCGACCACGCCGGCCTGCTGGCGCGTTTCGACCGGGATGGCGACGGCCGTATCGACCTCACCGAGTGGGAGGTGGCGCGGCGCACCGCCAAGCGCGAGGTGACCGCCGAACAACTGCGGGAGCAAGCCCCGGTCCTGAACACCCTCAGTCAGACCGACCAGGAGCACCGCCCCTTCCTGATCTCCGCCTATTCGCAGTACGCCCTGGTCAAACGCTACCGCCTGATGGGCGTGGCGGCCCTCATCGGTTTCTTCCTCTGTGGGGGTGTGGCGGTCTGGTTATTTACCCTGCGCTTCGCGGGCTAGCCCGATCCGCCCGGTGGTGCGATGATAGCGCCTGTTTCCCCAACAGGTCATACAAGGTGAACAAGATTCTCCTGCTACTGCTGTGCCTCCTGCTGTTGCCCCTGCCGGGCCCCGCCCGGGAGCGCCCGTTCGTCGACCAGTCCGACAGCACCGACATCCAGGGTCCGGAAAAACCGGCCTGGCGGGAGCAGCGGGTGGAACTGCCCGGCCCCTTCAAGGAGGGCGACCTGGTAGGCTTCGAGTTGGATCAGGGCGGCGGCCGCTTCAGCTACTTCATCGACCGCACCAGCCTGCGTGCCGGCAGCGACGGGGTGGTGCGGGTACGCCTGGTGATCCGTTCCTCCAGTGGCGCGGTCAACAGCTCCTACGAGGGCTACCGGTGCGGCGAGTCCCAGTACAAGGTCTACGCCTACGGCGGCGCCCGGGGGCTGCGGGCGACACACCAGGCAGACTGGCGGCCGATCCCCAAGAACGGCCCGGAGAACTACCGCAAGACCCTCTACGACGACCTGCTCTGCAACCTCGATACCGGCCGCCCCAATCCGGCCGAGGCGGTGATCGAGGCCATGCGCCAGAAGCGCAAGGTCACAGACTTCTTTACCCAGGACTGAGCCGAAGGAGCCCAGGATGAGTAACCCCCTGCTGGATATGCAAGGACTTCCAGAGTTCTCCCGTATCACCCCCGACATCATCGAACCGGCCATCGACCGGCTGCTGGCCCACAACCGGGCCGAGATACAACGCCTGCTCGACTCCCAGGGGCGATATACATGGGAAAATCTCATTGAGCCCCTGGAACTCCTCGACGACCGTCTCAACCGGGCCTGGTCGCCGGTCAGCCACATGAACTCGGTGGTCAACAACGAGGCCCTGCGCAATGCCTACAACGCCTGCCTGCCCAAGCTCAGCGACTATTCCACCGAGTTGGGGCAGAACGCCCAACTCTGCGCCGCCTACCAGCAGGTGGCCGATACCCAGCCCCTGAATCCGGCACAGCGCAAACTGGTGGATGACGCCCTGCAGGACTTCCACCTCTCCGGTGTCGACCTGCCGAGGGAGAAGAAGCAGCGCTTTCGCGAGATCAGCCAGGCCCTCTCCAAGCTCACCACCCGCTTCGAGGAGAACCTGCTCGACGCCACCAACGCCTGGAGCAAGCTGATCACCGACGAGAGCGAACTGGCCGGCCTGCCGGAATCGGCCCTGGCGCTGGCCCGCCAGACCGCCGCGCAGCGCGACCTCCAGGGCTGGCTGCTGACCCTGGAGTTTCCCTCCTATCTGCCGGTGATGACCTATGCCGACGACCGGACCCTGCGCCACGAGGTCTACCAGGCCTATGCCACCCGCGCCTCGGATCAAGGGCCCCATGCGGGCCGATGGGACAACAGCGAGCCCATGGAGGAGATCCTCGCACTCCGCCACGAACAGGCCCAACTGCTCGGTTTCGCCAACTATGCGGAGCGCTCCCTGGCGAAGAAGATGGCCCGCTCCTGCGACCAGGTGATGGGCTTTCTCAACGACCTGGCGCAACGCTCCCATCCCCAGGCCCAGCAGGAGCTGGAGGAGCTCGAGACCTTCGCCCGGGAGGTCCATGGGGTCGAGCGCCTGGAGGCCTGGGACATCGGCTACTACTCGGAGAAGCTGCGCCAGCAGCGCTTTGACATCAGCCAGGAGGAGCTCAAGCCCTACTTCCCGGAGACCCGCGTGGTCCCCGGCCTGTTCGCGGTGGTGGAGCGCCTCTACGGGATCCGCATCACCGAGGTGGAGGGGGTGGACGTCTGGCACCCGGACGTGCGCTTCTTCGAGATCCGCGATGCGGACGGCCGGGAGCGGGGCCAGTTCTATCTCGACCTATACGCCCGCCCCCACAAACGCGGCGGCGCCTGGATGGACGAGTGCGCCAGCCGCTTCTTCACCGACCACCTCGATCAGCTGCCGGTGGCCTACCTGACCTGCAACTTCTCACCCCCTGTGGGGGGCCGGCCGGCCCTGTTCACCCATGACGAAGTGCTGACCCTGTTCCACGAGTTCGGTCACGGCCTGCACCACCTGCTGACCCGCATCGACTACCCGGCGGTGGCGGGGATCAACGGGGTGGCCTGGGATGCGGTGGAACTGCCCAGCCAGTTCATGGAGAACTGGTGCTGGGAACAGGAGGCCCTGGGGCTGATCTCCGGCCACTTCGAGACCGGCGAGCCGTTGCCGGATGGACTCTACCAGCGCATGCTGGCGGCCCGGAACTTCCAGTCCGCCATGCAGATGGTGCGCCAGCTGGAGTTCTCCCTGTTCGACTTCCGTATCCACCGGGAATACGACCCGGCCCGGGGCGGACGGATCTACGAGATCCTCGAGCAGGTGCGGGAGCAGGTAGCGGTGGTGCGGCCTCCGCAATGGAACCGCTTCGCCCACGGTTTCTCGCACATCTTCGCCGGGGGCTACGCGGCGGGCTACTACAGCTACAAGTGGGCGGAGGTGCTCTCCGCCGACGCCTTCTCGCTGTTCGAGGAGCGGGGCATCTTCAATCCCCAGGCCGGTCAGGCCTTCCTGCACAACATCCTCGAACAGGGCGGCTCGCGGGATGCCATGGAGCTGTTCGTCGCCTTCCGTGGCCGGGAGCCGCGCATCGAGCCCCTGCTGCGCCACAGTGGCATCCTGCCGGCACAGCAGGCTCGTTAGTGTGGAAATAGATTAGGGTTTTTCCTGAATCCGTGACTTTCGAATGGGTTTGCCGGGGTCTTTGGGTGGGTGTATGCAGCAGGGATGCCGCATTCAAGCCTACAGGGATTTATTCAAGGCGCCTCACCCAAAGGCCCTGGCAAACCCTCTGCCAATGAGGATATGGCGCAGCAACGCACGGATGCAGGTCTTCCATGATCTGGGGTGTGTGCGGCCCCGGTCTCATGGGTGTTAGCGCCCTCCTGGACGGAAACCGGACCGCGACGGCTCAGGGATGAAACGCGGCGGGGGCGCCCGTTCAGATACCCAGGGCATCCAGGGTCCAGCCGACGCCGCCGATCTCCACCTCGCTGTGCAGCCGGCGGATCGCCTTCTCCACCTGGGCGACGCGCCAGCGCGGCAGGTCCACCAACAGCAGCACCTCGCCATGGCGCAGGGCGGTGGCGACCTCGCTCATGTGGGCATGGGGGACGTGGCGGGCAAAGTGGCTGCCGGCCATGTAGCTCGACAGCAGCACCACCAGGCAGGCGGCCGCCCATGACCAACTGGCGCTGATGACCGCGACCACCAGCAGCCCCAGTACGAAGAAGAAGAGCAGCAGGTTGAGGTCCCAGAACCCGTGATCGAGGCGTGCCACCAGGTCCCTGCGCTGGCTATCGCTGGCCCCGGGCAGCCCGCCCACGTCCACCTCCGGTTTGGCGATGGCGTGGATATGGCGCTGGTCGACCCCGATCCTCACCAGATCGGCCACCGCCCGGTCGGCGTCGCCGACCCGGGGAAAGAGCATGTAGATGCGTCGCAGAAACATGGCGGCCTCCCCTCAGCCTTCGGCCACGTAGTCGGCCGTATCGTTGCCGACCAGCACCTTCTGGTCCTCCACATCCATGTCGAGATAGACCCGTTTGCTCTCCTCGCTCTCGAAATAGATCTCGATGCCATTTTCACCGTCTCCCTCGTAGAGACAGGGGTGCTGTTCCGGATCATGGACGTCGTGCAGGGTGATGGGATCGGTCGTGGTGCGGATGTTCATGGCTCTCTCCTGAATTGAGGTTCCATAGGGATCTATAGATTACCTAGCAAAAGAGTCAAGTATTAATCCGAATATTCCGCTCGGCCGCCAAGGATTCTTCCTCAGTTACCCGGCATTCTCGAAACTTCTTGGTATATTTGCGAAGTGCGACTTTTTATCCCATCGGCTGAACCAACCCTCACACCGGGCTCGCCGCCCGTACGCGATATTTGCTCGATCATCAATAGCTTGGGCTATTGATTCAATCGCTACTCCGCGCCTGGTCGACGCTCTCGGCCCGATCACGCGTGAAACATCCGTGTCAAACCCGCGTCAATCCGCCGCAGATAAAGCGGTTATGCCGGCGGCGACTCGTCCAGTAGCGGTCGCATGGCGTGCAGGATGTTGGCGAACAGGTGGCCGTTGGCACGCTCCTCAACCGCCAACAGCTGCTTGACGTGCTCGCGCTGGGTGGGGGCGCTGAAACAGGCCGGACAGCTGTCGGGGATGACCGGCAGACCGGCCTCCCGGGCAAAGGCCCCGGTCTGGCGCTCGCGGCAGTAGACCAGGGGGCGGATGATGCGGATATCCCCCGCATCGTTGACATAGTGGGCCTTCATGGTGCGTAGCTGACCGCCGTGGAAGATCGACATCAGCAGACTTTCTGCCAGGTCGTCCAGGTGCTGCGCCAGCACCAGCACGTTGTAGCCCTGCTGGCGGCAGATACGGTACATGATGCCCCGCTTCATGCGCGCACAATAGGCGCAGAAGGAGTCGCCCTGCAGCCTTTCCAGGGCCTGCGCCATGATCGGCTGCTGCTCGTAGCACCAGGGCACCCCCAGACGCTCGTAGTAGGCCTTGAGAGGGGCGGGATCGAATCCCTCCACCTCGGGATCGACCGTGATCACCCCCAGATCGAAACGCACCGGGGCATGGCGGCGCAGATGGACCAGGATCTGCAGCAACGAGAGGGAGTCCTTGCCCCCGGAGACCCCCAGCAGCAGGCGGTCGCCTGGGCGGATCATGTCGAAGTCGGCGATCGCCCGCCCGACCTTGCGCAGCAGGGATTTTGGTGGGATAGCGGATGGCTTCATGGCACTATTGTGCGGTACCGAGTATAGAATTACGAATCGAGCACGACCCCAAAACCACAAGCCCCACTTCGTAATTCCTAATTCTTAATTATTTCAAGGAGAGCATCATGGACGTCTTTGTCATCGCCACCCTCATCCTGGCCGTGGTCATCGTTTCGCTGGGGGCCCAGCGGGTGCCCCAGGGCATGGAGTACACAGTGGAGCGGTTCGGCCGTTACACCAAGACCTTGCGCCCCGGCCTCAACCTGATCGTCCCGGTGATCGATCGTGTCGGCACCCGGCAGAACATGATGGAGCAGGTACTCGACGTGCCCTCCCAGGAGATCATCACCAAGGACAACGCCATGGTACGGGTGGACGGGGTGGTCTTCTTCCAGGTACTCGATGCCGCCAAGGCCTCCTACGAGGTCAACGACCTGGTGCGCGCCATCCTCAACCTGGTGATGACCAACATCCGCACGGTAATGGGTTCCATGGCCCTGGACGAGGTGTTGTCGGAGCGTGACCAGATCAATGCCAAGCTGCTCAGTGTGGTGGATGACGCCACCACCCCCTGGGGCATCAAGGTGACCCGCATCGAGATCAAGGACATCACCCCGACCCGGGACCTGGTGGAGTCCATGGCGCGGCAGATGAAGGCGGAGCGGGACAAGCGCGCCACCATCCTGGTGGCGGAGGGTCAACGGCAGGCGGAGATCCTCAAGGCGGAGGGTGAGAAGCAGGCCGCCATCCTGCAGGCCGAGGGCGAAAAGCAGGCCGACTTCCGCGAGGCCGAGGCCCGGGAGCGTCTGGCCGAGGCGGAGGCGCGGGCCACCGAGATGGTCTCTCAGGCCATCGCCAAGGGGGACGTCAACGCCATCAACTACTTCGTCGCCCAGAAATACACCGAGGCGCTGCAACAGATCGCCTCGGCGGAGAACCAGAAGGTGATCATGATGCCCCTGGAGGCCTCCAG
>Ga0114931_10009633_pt1 | contig 11558 bp, 10 predicted proteins | sample 2SBtaG_FD_89579 | JGI IMG/M metagenome (GOLD analysis project Ga0114931, IMG submission 89579) | Deep subsurface microbial communities from Kolumbo volcano to uncover new lineages of life (NeLLi) - 2SBTROV14_V59a metaG | ecosystem: Environmental > Aquatic > Marine > Volcanic | place: Kolumbo...
AGACGGTGACCACCCGGGCCGCGCCGGCGGCGATGACGTCCACCGCGTCCGGGTTGGGCACGCGCACGGCCAGACCGTCGGCCATGGTTTCGGCCGAGTCGGTGGGAACCGGCTTGCCCGCCGCCACGGAGAGGGCATAGGTGGCCGCGTTCTCGGAAACCACGCCCACGATCTCGGTTTTGGCGTTCAGGCCGTCGCGCGCGGCGATCATGCCCGTGATCCCGGAGCCGAGCCCGATCGGCACATAGACCGTGTCCAGGTCCGGAACGGCGCGCAGAAATTCCAGGCTGTAGGTGCCCACGCCGCTCGCGAGCAGGGGGTGGTAGGAGGGCAACAAGTGCAACCCGTCGCGCGCCGCGAGCGCCTGAGCATGATCGTAGGCGGCGTTGAAATCCCGGCCATGCTCGACCAGCTCGGCGCCAAAGGCGCGCATGGCGCGGTTCTTCTCCACGCTGTTGCCGTGAGGCACGACCACCACGGCGCGGATCCCATGGGCGCGCGCCGCGTAGGCCACGCTCTGGCCGTGGTTGCCCCGCGTCGCGGTGATCACGCCGGGCACGTCCGGCTGGCGCGCCTTCAAGTCGGCCATGTAGGTCAGCCCGCCGCGCACCTTGAAGGCGCCGATCGGCGTATGGTTCTCGTGCTTGACCCAGACCTCGGCCCCGACGCGCGCGCTCAACAGCGGCCAGCGGTACTGGGGCGTGGGCGGCAGATGCTGGTAAACCAGCTCCGCCGCGGTCTCGATCTCGCGCAATCCGATCATGGCGGTTCTCCTTGATCCCATTCGGGACCAGACCTTAGGGGCGCCCATGGCGCGCCGGCAAGGTCAACATTGTCACCCGGCAATTCACGGCTCTCCCGGCCTGGGCGGCCGTTTTTCCTTGCCGCGCCATCGAGCGTGGCGAAACTTAGCGGCTCGCGGCGGGGAAGGGGGGCCGAGTCGATGACGGTCTTGAAAAGCGCGATCAGCACCCGGTCCGACGGGTTTCGGCGCAACGCCGATGCCTTGCGGGCGCTGGTCGAGCAGCTCGGGGCGACCGTCGACCGGATCAAGCTGGGCGGCGGCGAGAAGGCCCGGGCCCGGCACGAGGCGCGCGGCAAGATGCTGCCGCGCGAGCGCATCCGGACCCTGCTCGACACGGGCTCGCCGTTCCTGGAATTGTCGCAACTGGCGGCGTACGGCCTCTACGGCGACCAGGTGCCCTCGGCGGGACTGATCGCCGGAATCGGCCGGGTCGAGGGACGCGAGTGCGTGATCGTCGCCAACGACGCGACCGTGAAGGGCGGGACCTACTATCCGATCACCGTCAAAAAGCACCTTCGCGCCCAGGAGATTGCCGCCGAAAACCGCCTGCCGTGCGTGTATCTGGTGGACTCCGGCGGCGCCAACCTGCCCAATCAGGACCAGGTTTTTCCCGATCGGGACGATTTTGGTCGCATTTTCTTCAATCAAGCGAACATGTCGGCGCGCGGCATCCCGCAGATCGCCGCGGTCATGGGTTCGTGTACCGCGGGCGGGGCCTATGTGCCGGCCATGTCCGACGAGAGCATCATCGTGCGCGGGCAGGGCACGATCTTCCTGGCCGGGCCGCCCCTGGTCAAGGCGGCGACCGGCGAGGAGGTGACCTCCGAGGAGCTGGGCGGGGCGGACGTGCACGGGCGGGTTTCGGGCGTGGCCGATCACGTGGCCGCCAACGACGCCCATGCGCTCGCCATCGCGCGGCGCATCGTCGCCAACCTCAACCGGGTCAAGCGCCACGGGCTGGACCTGGCCGCGCCGCGCGACCCGCTGTACGACCCGGGCGAGATTTACGGCGTCGTGCCGCCGGACCTGCGCACCCCCTACGACGTGCGCGAGGTGCTGGCGCGTCTGCTCGACGGCAGCGAGCTGGACGAGTTCAAGGCGCTCTACGGCACGACCCTGGTCTGCGGGTTCGGGCGGATCATGGGCTATCCGGTGGGCATCGTCGCCAACAACGGCATCCTGTTCTCCGAGTCGGCGCTCAAGGGGGCGCACTTCATCGAGTTGTGCTGCCAGCGCCGGTTGCCCCTGGTGTTTCTGCAGAACATCACGGGCTTCATGGTCGGGCGCAAGTACGAGGCGGGGGGAATCGCCAAGGACGGCGCCAAGATGGTGACCGCCGTGGCGTGCGCCAACGTGCCCAAGTTCACCGTGATCATCGGCGGCAGCTTCGGCGCCGGCAACTACGGCATGTGCGGGCGCGCCTATGGCCCACGCCTGCTGTGGACGTGGCCCAACGCGCGCATATCGGTCATGGGCGGCGAGCAGGCGGCCGGGGTGCTGGCGACCATTCGGCGCGACGCCATGGCCGCGCGCGGCGAGCCCTGGTCCGACCAGGACGAGCAGGCGTTCAAGGCGCCGATCCTGGAGCAGTACGAGCGCCAGGGCCATCCATACTATGCCTCGGCCCGGCTGTGGGACGACGGCATTATCGACCCCCTGGATACGCGCATGGCCCTTGGATTGGGCCTTTCGGCCGCCCTCAACGCGCCTATCCGCGGGACGCGCTTCGGCGTTTTCAGAATGTGAGGTTTCATGCTGCAGCCCCTTTTCCTCGAAGAGATCAACGATCGGGGTGTCGCCCGTATCACCCTGACCCGGCCGGAGGTGCACAACGCGTTCAACGACACGCTGATCACCGAGTTGACCGCGGCCCTGCGCGGGCTCGGCACGGACGAGCGGGTGCGCGCCGTGGTGATCGCCGCCCAGGGGCGCAGCTTCTCCGCCGGGGCGGACCTCAACTGGATGCAGCGCATGGCCCGCAACACCGCGTCGGAAAATCTGGCCGACGCCCGTGCCCTCGTCAGGCTCATGCGGACGCTCGATACCCTGCCCAAGCCGACCCTGGCTCTGGTGCAAGGGGCGGCGATCGGCGGCGGGGTCGGCCTGGTGGCGTGTTGCGATATGGCCATCGCGGCGGAGACCGCCCATTTCTGCCTATCGGAGGTCAAGCTGGGGCTGATTCCCGCGGTGATCGCGCCCTATGTGATCGCGGCCATGGGCGAGCGCGCCGCGCGCCGCTATTTCCTCAGCGCGGAGCGCTTCACGGCGCCCGTGGCACTGGCCCTTGGCCTGGTTCATCGAGTGGTGCCCGACGAGGCCCTGGAGGACGCCGGCGCCAAGCTGGTGCGTGAATTGCTGCGCGGCGGCCCGGCGGCGCAGGTCGCGGCCAAGGAGCTGATCTTCGATATCTCGGGGCGCCCCCGCGACGAGGCCATGGTCGAGGATACGGCGGCGCGCATCGCGCGCATCCGCGCGTCCGCCGAGGGGCGCGAGGGCATCGCGGCCTTTCTGGAGAAGCGCAAGCCCAAGTGGACCAAGGACTAGCTCCCAGCGTGCCTTCCAAGGAGAAGGGGGCCATGCCAGGCCAATCCCGGCGGTCCCATGCGTTTGCGATGGCGCGCGGCCTGTTTCGGGTTTTGGGTGGCTCGTTTCGCGATCTGCTGCCGATCATTCTGGTCATCGCGTTCTTTCAGATCGTGGTCCTGCGCCAGCCATTCCCCGACCTGGAGAAGATCCTGTCCGGGCTGGTGCTGGTCGTGGTCGGGCTCGGCCTGTTCGTGCAGGGCCTTGAGATTGGATTGTTTCCCCTTGGCGAGGGTATGGCGCACGGGTTCGCCCGCAAGGGCAACCTGACCGCGCTTCTGGCCTTCGCGTTTTGCCTGGGCTTCGGCACGACCGTGGCCGAGCCGGCGCTGATCGCGGTCTCGGCCAAGGCGGCCGAGGTCGCCGGCACGGCGGGCGCGATCGCCGATACGGAGAGCGCGCGCGGCACCTATGCGTTGCAGCTTCGCTTGACGGTCGCGTTTGCCGTGGGCGCGGCCCTGGTGCTCGGTGTGTTTCGAATTTTGAAGGGCTGGCCGATTCAATATCTAATTATTGGCGGGTACGCGGTCGTGGTGATCATGACCGGCTTCGCGCCGCCGGAGATCGTGGGCATCGCCTACGATTCCGGTGGGGTGACGACCTCCACCCTGACCGTGCCCCTGGTCACCGCCCTGGGCGTGGGCCTGGCGACCGTGATTCGCGGCCGCAATCCGCTGCTGGACGGCTTCGGCCTGATCGCTTTCGCCAGCTTGTCGCCCATGATCTTCGTTCTGGCCTTCGGTATGATCTTATGAGGGGACTCTCCTGCTCGCCGCTATCCTGACCGCGGCGCTGTCGACGGCGCGCGATGTCGCTCCGATCCTGATCGTCCTTGTTGGATTTCAGGTTCTTGTGCTGCGCCGCGCGCCGCCCAACCTGCGCCGCGCGCTCGTGGGGTTCGCCTACGTGCTGGCCGGCCTGACCCTGTTTCTGGTGGGCCTGGAGGCGGCGCTGTTTCCCCTCGGCGAGATCATGGCGAGGCAACTTACGTCGGTGGACGTGATTGGCGAGGTTTCCGCCGCCGGGCCGGATTGGCGCGATTTCGGCTGGGTCTACGCCTTTGGCGCGGCGATTGGCTTCGCCACTACGGTGGCGGAGCCGGCCCTGATCGCGGTCTCCCTCAAGGCCGAGGAGATGTCGGGCGGCGCGCTGAGCGCCTGGGGCCTTCGGGTCGCCGTGGCCGTGGGGGTCGCGGTCGGCGTGGCGCTGGGGACCTTTCGCATCGTGACCGGAACGCCACTGCCCTATTACATCATGGCCGGCTACGCGGTGGTGATCGTCCTGACCTGGCGCGCGGCCAAGACCATCGTGCCGCTCGCCTACGATTCCGGCGGGGTGACCACCTCGACGGTCACCGTGCCCGTGGTGACCGCCCTGGGCCTGGGCTTGGTATCGGCCATTCCGGGGCGTAATCCGTTGATCGATGGGTTCGGGCTGATCGCCTTCGCCAGCCTGTTTCCAATCATGTCGGTGATGGGGTATGCCATGCTGGTGGGCGGAGGCAAGCGCGGCGGCGGCGGCCCCCGCGCGTAACGCCCGCGCATAACGGTTGGAGGAGCCATGCGGTTCAAGCTGATCATGGCGATGGTGGGCGTGGAGCGCACCGACGCCGTGCTCCACGCGGCGCGGGGCTGTGGAGCAACGGGCTGCACCGTCATCACCAGCGGGCGCGGCGAGGGCTTGAAGCCCGAACGGACCTTTCTGGGGTTGGAGTTGACCGGCAGCCGGGACGTGCTCCTGTTCGTCGTGGCGGAGACCCGCGCCCGCGAGATCCTGGAGACCATCGCCGAGGCCGGCCGGTTCGACGAGGACCCGGGCTCCGGCATCGCCCTACAAATCGCCATCGAGGACGCCCTTGGGTTGAAAACCCAGATACCGGCGCTCGAACACGAGATCGAGGAGGAACTATGATCGTCAAGGCGCGATGCACCGTCGGCGACGCCATGACGGCCGATGTGCGCACCATTGATGCCATGGCGACCGTGCGCGACGCGATCGAGGAGATGCGCGCGGCCCACGTCAGTTCCCTGGTGGTCGAGCGGCGGGACGAATTCGATGAATTCGGCCTCCTGGTGGTATCCGACATCGCGCGAGAGGTGGTGGCCAAAAACCGCGCGACCGAGCGGGTCAACGTCTACGAGATCATGTCGAAGCCGGTCCTGACCCTGCCCGCCGGGATGAACGTCAAATACGCCGTGCGCCTGCTCGTGCGCTTCGCGCTTTCGCGCGCGCTGGTGGTCGACGATGCCCGGCGTCCGGTCGGGATCGTGACCTTGCGCGACATGATCCTGTGTCCGGGCGTGGAGGGCGCATGAGCATGGCGGAACCGACCCCCGATGCCACGCTGGCGCTGGTGCGCGCGCGCCTCGAGGCGGGCGCGCCGGGGGAGGCGCTGGATCTGTTACGGCCCCTGTTAGCCACCCATCCGGGCCATGCGGCGGCGCGGTTTCACCAGGGCGTCGTTCTGGAAGCCCTGGGCCGGCGGGAGGCGGCGGCGGCGGCCTATCGGCGCACCGTCGAATTGGCGCCCCACGTGCCCGCCGCCCACTACAACCTGGGCGGCGTGCTGGACGACCTCGGAGCTCCGGGCGCGGCGGCGCAAGCCTACCGGCGTGCTCTGGAGCTCAACCCCAACCTGGACAAGGCGCACTTCAATCTGGGCGGCGCCCTGAAGGCGATGGGCGATCTGGAAGGCGCGGCCGCGTCCTATGGGCGCGCCCTGGAGATCGCGCCCGGCATGGTGCCGGCGCTGGTCAATCTTGGCTACATATTGCTGGAGCTTGGCCGCTACGACGAGGCCATCGCGGTGCTCGAACGGGCGGTGGCCGCGGCGCCGTCCTTCGCCGGCGCCCACGCCAACCTGGGCAACGCCCTGCGCGCGGCCGAGCGTTACGACGAGGCGGTCGCCACGTATCGCCGGGCGCTGGCGTGCGACCCGGGCTTCGCCGAGGCGTACACCAACATGGGCGCCGCGTTGCGCGCCACGGGCGATGTCACTGGCGCCATCGAGGCTCATCGGCGCGCTATCGAGCTGCGCCCGGACTCGGTCGAGGCGCACGTAAACCTGGGCATCGCGCTTTTGGATCAGGGCGACCACCAAGCCGCCTCGGAGGCGTGCGAGGCGTACCTGCGGCGCGACCCGGGCAACGCCAGGGTGCTGGCCCTCAAGGCGGTCGTTCTGGACGAGATGGGCCGGCGCGACGAGGCGCGGGTGCTGGTGGATTTCGATCGCCTGATCCAACCGGTCCAGTGGGACGCGCCGGAAGGCTACGACGACCTGGAGAGCTTCAACCAGGCCCTGGCCGCGCACATCCTCGACCACCCGACCCTGGTTTTCGCGCCCACCAGCCACGCCACGCGCGAGGGGCGGCACACCGGCGAGTTGCTGGCCGAGCCCAAGGGGCCCGTGGCCGCCCTGGAACGCATGATCGACGAGGCGGTGCGCGACTATATCCGGGCCCATCCGGCCCAGTCCGATCACCCGTTTCTGGCCGATCCGCCGGCGCGCTGGCACCTCACGGTCTGGTCCGTGGTCATGGAGGCGCAGGGGCACCAGGTGCCCCATATTCATCCCGCGTGGCTGAGCGGGGTCTATTATCCGCGGGTGCCGCCCGTGGTCTCGGCGGGGGCCGACCGGCATGCCGGATGGATCGAATTCGGCCGGCCCGGGGTGATGATCCCGGCAACCGTGGAGCCCGAGGTGCGCGCCTATCGGCCGGAAGAAGGCCTGATGGTCCTGTTCCCGTCCTATTTCTATCATCACACGGTGCCCTACGAGGCCGACGAGCAGCGCATCTCCATCGCCTTCGACGTGCTGCGCGATGATTGACGGGACACGTCAACCGGAGCGGGGCATCCGTGTTCGATAAAATCCTGATCGCGAATCGCGGCGAGATCGCCTGCCGGATCGCGCGCACCGCCCGGCGCATGGGGCTTGGCACGGTCGCGGTCTATTCCGAGGCGGATGCCCATGCCGCCCATGTCGCCGCCATGGACGAGGCCTATCCCATCGGTCCGGCGGAGGCGGCGAAGAGTTATCTGGATATGAACGCGGTAATCGGCGCGGCGCGCGCGGCGGGGGCGGGGGCGATTCACCCCGGCTATGGGTTCCTGTCGGAAAATCCGGACTTCGCCGAGGCGTGCGTGGCGGCCGGGCTCGTGTTCATCGGTCCGCCGGCGGCGGCCATGCGCGCGATGGCCTCCAAGAGCGCCGCCAAGGCGCTGATGGAAAAGGCCGGCGTGCCGGTGGTGCCCGGTTATCATGGCGCGGATCAGTCGCCCGAGTACCTGGCCGAGGCGGCCGGGGAGATCGGCTATCCCGTGCTGATCAAGGCCACGGCCGGCGGCGGCGGCAAGGGCATGCGCGTGGTGCGCGGGGCGCGCGACTTCGCGCCCGCCCTGGACTCGGCGCGGCGCGAGGCCGAGGCCGCCTTCGGGGATGGCCGGGTGCTGATCGAGAGGTTTCTGGAACGGCCACGCCATATCGAGGTGCAGGTGTTCGCCGATTCCCATGGCAACGCGGTGCATCTGTTCGAGCGCGATTGCTCCCTTCAGCGCCGCTACCAGAAGGTGATCGAGGAGGCCCCGGCGCCCGGCCTCGCGCCGGCGCGCCGCGCCGCCATGGGCGCCGCCGCGGTGGCCGCCGCCCAGGCGACGGACTACGTGGGCGCGGGCACGGTGGAGTTCATCGCCGCCGGAGATCGGTTCTATTTCATGGAGATGAACACGCGCCTTCAGGTCGAGCATCCGGTCACCGAGATGATCACCGGACAGGACCTGGTGGCGTGGCAGATTCGCGTGGCCGTTGGCGAGCCCCTGCCCCTGGCGCAAGACGACCTGGCGATCGACGGGCACGCGATCGAGGCGCGCATCTACGCCGAGGACCCGGCCAAGGACTTTCTGCCCGCCGCCGGGCGGCTCGTGCATCTGCGTTTGCCGGCTGAAAGCGCCCACGCGCGGGTCGACAGCGGCGTGCGCGAAGGCGACGAGGTGAGCGTCCATTACGACCCCATGATCGCCAAGGTGATCGTCTGGGACCGGGACCGGCCGGCGGCGCTGCGCCGCCTGCGCGCGGCGCTGGCCGAGACCGAGGTGGTCGGCCCGGCCACCAACGTGGCTTTTCTGGCGGCGGTGGCGCTGCATCCGGATTTCACCGCCGGCACCATCGACACCGGCTTTATCGCCCGGCACCGCGCCGACCTGTTGGCGAAGGCGGGGCCGGTTTCCGACGAGGTTTTGGCGGTGGCGGCGCTCTGCGAGCTTCTGGCGCGCCGCGCCGAGGCCGAGTGCCGGGCGCGCCGCTCCAGCGAACCTCATTCGCCCTGGCACGATACCGCCGGCTGGCGCCTCAACGTGGCCACCCACACCCGGCTCCTGTTTCGCGATGGGCCGGGCGACGCGCCCGAGATACCGGTGATCGTCACCTACCGGGCGGGGGGCTATGGGTTCGATCTGCCGGGCGGGCACGTGGAGGCCCATGGCGACCTGACGGTGGACGGGACCTTGCTGGTGGACCTGGATGGGCGCCGCCTGTGTGCCCGGGTCGTGCGTCGCAAGGGCGACCAGGGGACCGAGCTGACGGTTCTGCAGCGCGGGGCGCGCCGCGCCCTGCATCTGGTCGATCCCCTGGAGGCGGTGCCCGAGGACGAGGCGACGGCGGGCACCGTGGCCGCGCCCATGCCCGGCAAGGTGGTCAAGGTTCACGTACGCGCCGGCGAGTCCGTGGCGCGGGGCGCGCCGCTCGTGGTGCTGGAGGCCATGAAGATGGAGCACTGCCTGACCGCGCCCGTGGATGCCACCGTGGGCGAGGTCTACCATGGCGCCGGAGAGTTGGTGGAGGAGGGCGCGAAGCTGCTGGTCCTCGAGCCGGCGCGAAACACGCAATGAATCTGCCCAAGCGCGTCAAGATGGTCGAGGTGGGCCCGCGCGACGGCCTGCAGAACGAGCCGGAGTCGGTTCCCGCCACGGCCAAGATCGCCCTGATCGACGCCCTCGGCGCGGCCGGGCTCAGGGTGATCGAGGCCGGGGCCTTCGTCTCGCCCAAATGGGTGCCGCAAATGGCCGATAGCGCCCAGGTGTTGGCGGGTATCGCGCGCCGGCCCGGGGTCGCCTATCCGGTGCTGGTGCCCAACATGAAGGGGTTCGAGGCGGCGCGCGCCGCCGGGGCCATGTCCATCGCCGTCTTCGGCGCGGCGTCCGAAACCTTTTCCCAACGCAATATCAACTGCTCCATCGCGCAAAGCCTGGCGCGATTCGCGCCCGTGGCGGCGGCCGCGCGCGCGGCGGGGATCGATGTGCGCGGCTATGTGTCCTGCGTGCTCGGCTGTCCCTACGAGGGCGATATCGCGCCCGCCGCGGTGGCTTATGTGGCGGCGCGCCTATTCGACATGGGCTGCGCCGAAATCTCGCTCGGCGATACCATTGGCGTGGGCACCCCCGGGCGGGCGCAAGCCATGATCCGCGCCGTCGCCGAACGCGTGCCCCTGGAGCGCCTCGCGGTCCATTTTCACGACACCTACGGCCAGGCGCTGGCCAACATCCTGGCGTGCCTCGAGCTGGGGGTCGCGACCGTGGACAGCGCGGTCGCCGGCCTTGGCGGCTGCCCCTATGCCAAGGGGGCCACGGGCAACGTGGCGAGCGAGGACGTGCTCTACATGCTGAACGGCCTGGGCATCGAGACCGGGGTGGACCTGGAGCGCCTAGCCGCGGCGGGACGGGCGATCTGCGACCGCTTGGGCCGGACGCCGGCTTCCAAAGTGGCGCTGGCGCTGGCCGGCCGGGCCGAGGCGTGAGCATGGCGGCGGAGTAGATGGGCGCCATGCTGCACCTGATCAAGCTGTCCGTGGGCTCCGATAGCGTGGACAGCCTGCGCCGCTGGCAGGCCATGCGCCGCAAGCAGGTGGGGCGGGTTTTTCACCGCACTCGCATGACCCCCCGGCGCGGCGCGGAGCTGTTGGACGGCGGCTCCATCTACTGGGTCATCAAGGGGGTCGTGCGCGCCCGGCAACGATTGATCGGTCTGGAGCCCGCGGTCGACGAAAACGCCCGGCGCTGCGTGCTGTTGCTGCTTGACCCGGCGCTGGTGCCCACGGTCCCCCACGCCCACCGTGCGTTTCAGGGTTGGCGCTATCTGTCGCCCGAGGACGCGCCGGCGGACCTGGTGCGCGCCGGCGATGGCGCCGAAACCATACCGGCGGAGATGGCGGCGGCCCTCCACGAGTTGGGCCTGCTCTAATCCCCGCCTGGTGGGTGTCCGCGTCTTAACCACATAAGCCTTTGAAGGATGTGGGATTTCGCATATTCGGCGCGGTGTTGAGATATTTTTTATTTTTGCGAAATTCAAGGCTGGACAGGGCCGCGCCAACCGCATATATACACCTCCGCCGACGGCACGAGCGCCTGGCGCAACGCTGGCGGCATCTCCTATCGATCGATCCGGCTTGCTTCGCCCAATTTGGCGTTGCGGGCGTACGGCGCGGTCGATATAATTTTCGCCCCGTTTCACTGGACCGAGTCTGGTTGCGGGGTTGCGACGAGATCGGTACGTCCGATCTTAGGGCACGCGGGGGGCTTGGCCCTTCTTCGTTGTGCCTCGCTGTTTGACATTGTTGATCTGTAGGAAGGGATGCGCGGGCGGCGGAGTCCGGGTGCCGAGAAAGATTTCGGTGCCGCATGGGACTCTGGTGCGAACGCGTATCTCGAAGTGCTATGCACTTTTTTGCGCGTTTGTGCCGGGAACCTAAGCTGGATCTCGAATGCCGGCCCTTCGGGGATGGTGGTAGAGATCAAGTCAACCTGAGAGTTTGATCCTGGCTCAGAACGAACGCTGGCGGCAGGCTTAACACATGCAAGTCGAAGGTGAAGCGGGGCTTCGGTCCCGTGGAAACTGGCGCACGGGTGAGTAACGCGTGGGAATCTACCCTGGGGTGGGGAATAACCGCTGGAAACGGCGGCTAATACCGCATACGCCTTGTGAGGGAAAGCTTTATGCGCCCTGGGATGAGCCCGCGTCGGATTAGGTTGTTGGTGGGGTAATGGCCCACCAAGCCGACGATCCGTAGCTGGTCTGAGAGGATGATCAGCCACACTGGGACTGAGACACGGCCCAGACTCCTACGGGAGGCAGCAGTGGGGAATATTGGACAATGGGGGAAACCCTGATCCAGCCATG
>Ga0114931_10009634_pt1 | contig 11557 bp, 8 predicted proteins | sample 2SBtaG_FD_89579 | JGI IMG/M metagenome (GOLD analysis project Ga0114931, IMG submission 89579) | Deep subsurface microbial communities from Kolumbo volcano to uncover new lineages of life (NeLLi) - 2SBTROV14_V59a metaG | ecosystem: Environmental > Aquatic > Marine > Volcanic | place: Kolumbo...
CAATGCCTTCCGCAATCGTCGATTGGCCGCATACGATTGAAGAACGTCCATCTAAGGCCTGGGCCATGGATGGGAACCGCTCTGTTTGCACCCCGAATATGTGTAAAGAAGGGTACCGGCCATGAGCGGCGATGACACTGCCGGCTGCCAGTCCCCCACCTCCAACAGGCACAAGCAACACCTCCAAGTCTGGATAGGAGTCCAACAGTTCAAGAGCCACGGTCCCTTGTCCCGTGATGATTGTTTCATCATCGTACGGATGCACCAAAGAGAGTCCTCTTTCCTTGGCCAATTTCTGGGCAATAGCCGTGGTTTCATCAAACCCTTCTCCTTGAACGAAGACCTCCGCTCCAAAGTCCCGTGTATGTTCGACCTTCACATTGGGAGTCAAACGCGGCATCACAATGACAGCGGGAATTCCCAGCCGTTGCGCGTGAAAAGCCACAGCCTGGGCATGGTTGCCGGCAGACATGGCAATCACACCTTTTTGGCTCTGCACGGGCGTGAGGGAAAGAAGCTTCAGCAGGGCTCCTCGTTCTTTAAATGAACCGGTGAATTGTAAATTTTCATATTTGAGAAACACTTCCGCCCCTGTAATATTCGATAACGTGCGCGAATATAAACAGGGTGTATGGCTGATAGTGCCCTTGATGATTTCTGCGGCACGCTGAATGGCTTGAAAAGTCAACACCGCGACACTCAACTTCTAAGATACCCAAAGCCCCTTAATTAGTTTCGCTGTTGGCAGGCGACCGTCCTCCCGACAAGCGATACTGGATGGGAACATATTCTCTTTTTCCATGGCCGATGTAGGCCGCACGAGGTCGGATTAGACGATTATGATCCTGCTGCTCAGTGATATGCGCGCACCAGCCCACAACCCGACTCGCCACAAAAATAGGCGTAAAGGCTTCAAGAGGAATCCGCAGGAGAAGGTACACCACCGCTGTATAGAAATCCAGATTCGGCAAAAGACCTTTTTCATACCTCATGGTGCGCTCAATCATTTCAGCCATTTCAAACCACTTCATTTCACCCAGTTTTTCGCTCAGCGTTCCTGCCCGCCGTTTGATAATCATGGATCGTGGATCTTCCTGTTTTAACACACGATGGCCGAATCCCATCACCCGTTCTTTTCGAGCAAGCCTGCCATGAACCCATGCTTCTGCCTTGCTCGGTTGGCCTATAGCCATCAACATGTTTGCGACTTCCTCATTTGCCCCGCCATGCAAGGGGCCTTTCAGCGTTGCGATGGCGGTGACGACTGCCCCATAAAGATCCGCCAATGTTGAAGCCGTCACGCGAGCGGCAAACGTTGAGGCGTTGAATTCATGCTCGGCATACAGATTGAGCGACACTTCCAATTCATTTGCCTTAGCCGAGTCCCTCGAACCCGTCAGATGATAGAGAAGGGTTTCTGCCGTACTTGCTCCAACAGGCTCTGTCCCAGACGTTTCTGGTGATGAAGAGGAGATGGCAGATTTTTTGAGAGAACAGCAAGGCAACCAGGTGATCAACATTGGAATTCGAGCCATGAGCTTGATGGTTTTCCGGACATTGGCTTCATGAGATGGATCATTGGCTTCGGGATCTATGATCCCTAACAGAGAGACGCCGGTCCTTAGAAAATCCATGGGATGACTGAATGAAGCCATATCCCCTAAACATCGTCCAACCCATTCCGGGATGCTTTCTTCTTCCGTCAATACGTGCTTCCAAGCATTGAGTTCCTGCTCCATCGGCAAATCGCCCTTCATCAGCAAATACGCGACTTCCTCGAATGATGCCTGTTCGGCCAAATCCCCTAGGGCATATCCGCGATACTGCAAACGGCCCTGTTCCTCATCAATCAAGCAAATAGCTGATTCGTCGGCGAGAACGCCATCTAGCCCCATTTTAGGCAAGGTCCTCGTCATAGGCCACCTCTTGGCTTTTCGGTTCTGATTCGATTGGCGAATTGTGTGTATTCGTCATAATGGAGCACATCATAGAGTTCTTTCCGGGTCTGCATGTTTTCCAAAAGGTCCTCTTGGGTCCCATTGATTTTGAGGCTCTGTAACGCCTCTTCCATAGCTTTGGCCATGACACGAAAAATCGTCATGGGAAAGAGGACCAGATGATAACCCAATTGGGAAAAGTCTTTGACGGAGAGATATGGGCTCTTTCCCCATTCAGTCATATTGGCGACAAGCACCATGTTCGAACACTTCAGGGCACCGGCGAAAGTCTGAAACTCCTCAGCCGATTCCAACGCTTCAGGAAAAATGGCATCGGCTCCTACGGCCTGATAGGATTTCGCGCGTTCGATGGACCTTTCCAGTCCTTCCACCCCTCTGGCATCCGTCCGAGCAATAATCAAGAGATTGGGATTCCTCCTGGCCGAAACGGCGGAGGATATTTTATGACACATCTCCACACTGGTGATCAGTTCTTTCCCAGGCAAATGCCCGCAGCGCTTGGTAAGAATTTGATCTTCCAATTGAATGCCTGCCGCTCCGGCTTCTTCCAGTTCCTGAACCGTTCGATAGACTTGGTGAATATCCCCAAATCCGGTATCCGCGTCTACCAGCAGAGGAAGATTAACCCGTTGTGCCATCTGCCGGGTTTCGGCCACGACTTCGGTCATCGTGAGGAGTCCAATATCGGGCAGAGCCCGGCTGGCTGAAAGTCCCGCACCGGTTACATAGGCAGCGGAGAACCCTGCCCGTTCAACGACCCGTGCTGAAAATGCATTAAAGACTCCAGGCACCGCCACCGTTTCCGATTTGAGCTGCTCTCGAAGTTGCTCAGAGGGATGTGGAGGCATGGCGTTCATTGGCTTTCCTTCCAAGAGAGTTCCCCGCGATTGGTAATGCCTTGGTGAGGATTTCCACATTTCGAAGCGTATCCAATTTCCAAACCAGTTCGATGATTTTATTGGCATGGTCATGTCCCATCTTTCGATCGGCGAGGGCATGAAATTTTGATTCAATGTCCTGGTCTGTCATGGGCCGGCAGGGATGTCCTTTCGGATAATCAACCTGGGAGTCATAGTGCCGTCCATTCAATAAGGTCACCCGAATAGTTGTCGGCATGGCAACAGGATATCGTTCGGTGAATTCTTTCACTTCATAAATGGTGACTTTCTGCATGAACTCATTAAGAGTATGATCCGTTAATCGTCGTTTGCCAAACGATTGAGGGGTTATTTTCCCATCCAAAAGAGCCATGGCCACACAATAGGGAAGACTATGGTCTGCTGTTTCACGAGTCTGAGGATGCCATTTTTCCGGATCACAACCAATAATCTCAATCGCCACATCAAAACTTCCCACCTCAATGGATTTGACATGGGTAGGGTCAAACGTCCCCTCTTCGGTGACAATACGCCGCCTAATAAAAAAAGCGGCCTCTACAGCCGATTGCGCATGATATTCCAACGGGTAGGGTTTGATGTACGTATCAAGGATTCTAAAGGACACCCCATCTTTTCCCCCTAAGCAGGGCAACGATAAGGGGCCTGAGATGATATTGAGAAACCCCTTTTCTCCTTCAAACACCGGCGAAGGGCCTGTCATACCTTCTCTCGCGGCATGAGCAGCGAAGATCCCGTTTCTCGCAGCATTGGCGAAGGCACAGGCCTTCCAAAAGGACACTTCACCCACTCGGGTTTGCCGAAGAGCTCCAGCGGTGATACCAGCAAGGTTGATGGCATGAACCATCCTGTTTTTGGGGAGTCGTAATAGTTTGGATGCCCCAATTGCGACCGAAAAGGCTCCATAGGTAACATGATCCCACCCGCGCGGGCGGAGGGCGGCAGCATCACACAGCCGGCATTGCACTTCATAGGCCAGAACAATGGCTTCAATGAGACGTTTGCCATTGGCCTGAACCTCTTCGGCTACAGCCAAACAGGCTGGAATATTATCCGATGGATGCGCCGGTTCTTTTGAGAGATAGGTGTCGTTACAGTCCAGGTACCGCACCAGGGTCCCATTGGCGAACGCGCCCCAATCGGATGTGGTTTGGCGCCTGGTTCCCCAAATCCTTGCTCCCTGTTTCACCTTGATCGCTGCCGCCATTCGCCGGACAATTTTGCAAGGGGGAGCACTAAGAGCCCCATAGGCACAACCGAATGCATCCAGGATCCGTCGCTTTACCTCATGAATGACCGTTGGGGGCAGGTTGGCAAACGAAAGGTTACCAGCATACTCGGCAAGCTGATTGGCTAGCATCGCTGATTGTGCCCCTTTCCTATCACCACGATTGAGCTTCCGACAGATCAGTCAGATCAGACCGATCTCCCCTACGGATACAATCCCCTAGCGAGATGGGCTTGAGCCACTTCCTCAATTCCATTCATGAGCGCCGCCATGCGCATGCTCGTCTTTTGCTCCTTGGCAGAGGCCAATGTCCGATAAAAGGCAGCCGTAATAATTTCATGAAGCCGGTTGTTGATGTCATTCTGATTCCAGAAAAACCGTTGAACATCCTGTACCCACTCAAAATAGGAAACGATCACACCACCGGAATTCGCGAGAATATCCGGAACGACCAACACACCCTTGTCCTCAAGAATTTCATCAGCCTCCATCGTGGTTGGGCCATTCGCCCCTTCTATGACAAGCCGGCATTGAAGGTGATCAGCATTTTCCCCTGTGATTTGTTCAGACACGGCAGCAGGAATTAACACGGTCGTCTTCAAAGTTAAGAGTTCCTCGTTCGTAATCATATCCCCCATGCCAAGGCGTTGAAAGGACCGATCCTGTTTCTGGTAGGCAGAAATCAGTTCAGGCACAGATAATCCTCGTGGATTAAATACTCCGCCATTCATATCACTGATGGCAATGATTTGAGCACCCGCCTCATGGAGAATTCGAGCCGTGGCCATTCCCACATTCCCAAACCCTTGAACCACGACCGATGCTCCATGGAGATCCAAATCACACGATTTCATCGCTTCTTGAGTGATGTTCGCCACTCCCCGGCCCGTGGCCTCCTCTCTTCCCAGACTCCCGCCAACAGAAAGAGGTTTTCCTGTCACGACTCCCGGAACCGCAAACCCGACTTGTTGGCTATAGGTATCCATGATCCATGCCATAATTTGTGCGTTGGTGCCGATATCAGGTGCCGGGATATCCTTGTCCGGACCCAGGAAGGGAAAGATTTCTGAGGCATAACGGCGTGTGAGTCGTTCAAGCTCAGATCGAGAGAGAGTATTAGGATCAACCCGCACACCCCCTTTGGCCCCACCAAACGGTAACCCCGTGAGGGCGCATTTCCATGTCATTAACATAGCCAAAGCTGCAACATTGCCCAAGTTCACATCAGGAAAATATCTGATCCCGCCTTTTGATGGTCCCCTGGCAGAATCATGTTGGACGCGATACCCCATAAAGACCTTCACCGATTGATCATCCATCCGTATGGGCATGCTCACCACCAGTGACCGTTGCGGTGTCCTCAGTCGTTCCCGAAGGTTATCGTCCAGTTTCAAGGCTGCCGTCGCACGATCATATTGAGCCACCGCCAGTCGGAATGTTGGATGATCGAGCTCCGGAATAAACCCATGTTTCGCTTCAGACATCTCCGCTTCTTTTGCTGTTTCAACGGCTCTTTCTTTCATACATCGCCCTCCCCACCTTTGACGCCAATGAAAGACTGAAAAATTATTCTTGGCAATATTTCCAATCAATAATTCTATTTTATCATTTTTATTGGCTACAAGATAGATTTTTCCATTGTCGATAATGGCTAAATTACATTTTTATTTGTCTGAGGGATTGAAGAATCATCCAACAATGATTATGATAATAACATATATTTATTGTTTTTCTCGGACCAGGTTGCCATCGTGTACATTGAGAACAAAATCCGAAGGGAAGGGACGAAAGTGAACACATGAGATTTCTTCCCGGAAGAGGCCTATAGCTTCATGACCCCGCCATGAAAGGGAATACGATGAAGAGATTGGCGATATGGGGAATAGGAATGAGCCTTTTGAGTGTCTGCCTTCCAGCCAATGCCGGTCTGACCGTGTATACCATCCAACTAATGGGAGGCGCTCCATACTATTATCCCAAAGCCGGCCAGGTCGTATTTGGTCAACCGATTCAATGGAATAATTTGACAGGAACGATCCATACAATCACTCATGAGGGATGTTCACGAGAAGGCCCCTGTGCGTTTGACTCAGGTCCCTTGGCGCCGAATGCGAGCTTTTCTCTCTACCACCTCAAGCCCGGAGTCTATCATTATTATTGCCGACTTCATCCGATCATGCGCGGACTGTTAATCATTCGACCGCCCAAGAAGGTGTTGTTATCCTCCTAAAGGCGGCAGAAAAGGGTAATGACCATGCTTGAAACCATGACCATTCCTGCCAACGTTCTGGAGGCCCAATCCGGAAGTCATGGCCCTGTCCATTTTCCTTGGAAATCGTTTGCCGAATTCTTTTATGCCCACGTGCATCACCCATCGCTTCACGATCAACCCGTTTTGACCTTTTATGACGATGACGAGGGGATCCACCGAACCTATACCTACGGTGAATTTGAGCAGTGCGTTAATCAAATCGTCGTCTTGCTTCATCGGGAATGGGGGATAGGGCGGGGGGATCGGATCGTGACCCTTCTTTCCAATCATGATCAAACCGTCATGGTGTATTTTGCGGCATGGGTTCTCGGCGCGGTGGTTGTGCCGATAAATCTCAACGAGACTGAGACGAATATTCAATACATCGCATCCCATGTCGGGGCCAAGTTGGTCATTTGTTGGAAAAAAGATTTTGGGAATATCAAGTGTCTTTTGAGTGAACTCCCCTTTTCTCCTTCACTGTTACCTCTTCAGAAAACATTTCATTCTATGGCTGATTTCCCTCTGGGTACATATCTGAATTCAATTCAGAGGGGAGGAAGCCTCACTGATGAAGCCTTAATCGTGTATACATCAGGAACCACCGGTACGCCCAAAGGAGTCATTCTCACAGTCTATAATCTTTTGGTTAATGCCCATGGCATTGCAACCTGGCATAAGTTTCAAAGGGGTGATTGTCTCATGTGCGTGCTTCCTATCCACCATGTCAACGGGATCGTGGTCACCCTGCTGACTCCATTTTCTTTTGAAGGCAGGATTGTGTTGAACGCCACATTGAAGACTTCCTCCTTTTGGCAACGGGTTCACGATGAACAGGTTACCTGCGTCAGTGTCGTCCCGACCGTGCTTGAATTTTTATTGGAAAAACCATGGGATCTTCGTGCGCTTCCCTTGGACCACTTTCGGGGAGTGATTTGCGGAGCCGGTCCCTTGTTCAAGGAAACAGCAGGGCGGTTTGAGGATTGCTTTCATTTTCCCATTCGTCATGGATACGGCCTTTCTGAGACGACGTGTTATTCTTGCTTTTTACCAAATAATCTTTCTAAAGAAGAACGCCGTCATTGGCTGATGGACTTTGACTATCCATCAATAGGCGTGCCGATTCCGCAGAATGACATGGCGATCCTTGACGATCAAGGCCATCAACTATCAGAGAGGGAAGTGGGGGAAATTTGCATACGCGGCCAAACGATTTGTTCCGGCTACCTCAAACAACCTGAAGTCAATGAGGCAGCCTTTCAATGGGGATGGTTTCGTTCGGGGGACGCGGGGTTTTTTGTCCGGGATTCCCTGGGTCGTCCGTTCTTTTTTGTTTCCGGAAGATTAAAAGAGATCATGATTCGAGGCGGGGTCAATATCTCACCATTGGAAATCGATGAGGTGTTGGCCTCACATCCCTCAATCAAATTCGCAATGACCATTCCCTTTAAAAATCGGTACTACGGAGAAGAAATTGCGGGATATGTCGTTCCGCGCAATGAAGATGCGCGACCGCCGGAGGCTGAAATTCTTGCATTCTGTCGGAAACAGTTGCCCTTTCATAAATGTCCGAAGGTGATCGTGTATGGAAGCGCGGTTCCCTACACGACAACCGGAAAACCGAAACGATTGGAATTAAAAGGACAGTTACGGGAGACGCTGGCTCACTATCGTGACGTCCAATTCAAGGAGGGCAAACATGGAACTCACAAGGCCTGAACTGCTGCAATTGTATTATTACCTTCGGTTAACTCGAGCACTAGAAGATCGAGTGACGGCCCTGTACAGGCAAGGCCGAATTGTCGGAGGCGCTTATACGAGTCATGGCATGGAGGCCATTTCCGTGGGTTATGCGTTGGCGCTGGAACCAGATGATATCATTGCTCCCTATCATCGTGACATGGGCGCTTTTTTAGTGCGGGGTATGACCCCAGGAGAAATCCTCGCTCAATATCTCGGAAAACGGACGGGGCCGACGAAAGGAAAAGATGGAAACGTTCACCTTGGCGATTTAAGCAAAGGAATTTTTGCTTTTGTCAGTCATTTGGCGGATAACCTGCCGGTGGCGGTCGGCGCGGCCTTGTCCTTCAAAATTCGAGGAGAATCTAGGGTGGTTGTCACCAATACAGGGGATGGTGGGTCAAGCCGAGGCGACTTTCATGAAGCCTTAAACTTGGCAGCCGTCCGCAAACTGCCCGTCGTCTTTTTTTGTAATAACAACCAATATGCGTATTCAACGCCTCTTCGCCTGCAAATGGCGGTTCCTGATGTTGTGGAGCGCGCGAAGGCATATGGTATGCCTGGAGAAATTGTTGACGGCAATGACGTCGCCAAGGTCTATCAAGTAGCACAATCGGCCATTTACCGAGCCCGGTCTGGCGAGGGGCCAACATTTATTGAATGCAAAACCATGCGCATGCATGGGCATTCAGAGCACGATGCCGCCAGATATGTTCCGCGTGAATTATTAGACGAATGGAAGAAAAAAGATCCAATTCTAAAAGCAGAACAGTTACTCACACAATTGGGATATGCGGGACAGTCCGACTTTCAAGAAATCGAGGAACGAGTGGAAAAAGAAATCGACGCCGCAATAGAATTTGCGGAAAACAGCCCACTTCCAGATCCCTCGGAGGTGTACGATGGTGTCTATGCCAATCCTAGGGTGGAGGTACACTCATGATCACCGCAACGGACCATGAAACGACATATCTTGAAGCGATTTCAGAGGCTCTGGATGAAGAAATGGAAAAGGACGATCGGGTGTTCATTCTGGGAGAAGACATCGGCCCCTATGGAGGGGCCTTTCGGGTAACGGAAGGATTTCAGGAAAAATATGGAGAATGGAGGGTATTGGACACTCCGCTGGCTGAATCTGGAATCGTCGGCGCGGGGATTGGAGCAGCCATGATGGGCATGCGGCCGGTAGTGGAAATGCAATTTGCCGATTTCATTTCTTGCGCATTCGATCAAATTACCGAGATGGCCGCAAAAAATCATTATCGCTGGGGTGCAGCCGTTCCTCTGGTGATTCGAGCGCCCTACGGGGGCGGTGTTCATGGCGGTCCCTTTCATTCGGCCTGCCCGGAAGCCTGGTTTTTCCATACGCCAGGGCTCAAAATCGTGGCCCCTTCAACCCCCTATGATGCCAAGGGGCTTCTCAAAGCTGCCATCCGTGACGAGAATCCTGTGATCTATCTGGAACACAAATTTTTGTACCGGCGGGTCAAGGATAAGCTCCCTCCGGATGACTACATTGTTCCCATTGGGGAAGCGGAGATCAAACGTTCAGGCGCTGACCTTTCCCTTATCACCTATGGCGCCATGGTTCATCTGGGATTGGAGGCTGCGGATATTCTTGCCGGGGAAGGCATTGACATGGAACTTGTCGATCTCCGGACTCTGAGCCCCCTCGATAAGGAAACCATCATGACGTCGGTTCGGAAAACCAGCAAGGTGATTATTCTTCATGAAGATAACAAAACCGGAGGAATCGGGGCGGAAATTTCTGCCATACTGGCTGAACAATGTTTTGGGTTCCTCGATGGGCCGATTCTTCGTATTGCGGCCCCTGATACGCCGGTCCCCTACAGCCCCCCGCTCGAAGAGCAGTATCTACCCAAAGTCAGTGACATCCTGGCGGCCGCTCGGCAATTAGCAACCTATTGAGGCAAGAAGGGGGATTCCATGGCAATCGACATCGTCATGCCGCAACTTGGTGAAAGCGTGGCGGAGGGAACGGTGATTAAATGGCTTGTCTCCCGGGGTGGACACGTGAAAAAAGACCAGCCTTTATTGGAAGTCGAAACCGATAAGGTCTCACTGGAAGTCCCATCGCCGAATACAGGATCGCTAAGCGAAATTTTAATCACTGAAGGCCAGACGGTTCCGGTGGGAACGGTCATCGCCCGATTGGAGGGATCGCGGAATTCCGTCAGTGACAATGGCAGGCGTGAGATGAACCTTCAACCCACAGAGACCAAAGAGGAACTTTGTTTGGAATCCGTGCATTACTCTCCTGCCGTGAAGCGATTGGCCAGAGAATATCATATCGATTTGGCACGTATTTCCGGCACGGGAGCCGGGGGCCGGATTACCCAAAAGGATGTGCTTGCACATGTCAACAAGGGCCAAATACAACCAACTCCTCCCTTCGCCCCCAAGCTTGTGATTTCACCGCGTCCGGAACAAGCAATAGCCAGGGATGAACTCCTTCCCTTCACTCCCATGAGACGGTCAATCGCCGAACGAATGGTAGAAAGCCGGCGGACATCCGCCCATGTGGTCACGGTCTTCGAGGCTGATTACTCGGTGATCGAGAAAGTTCGAAGGCGGTTGAGCCTGACGTACCTGCCCTTTGTGGTGAAGGCCGTCACCCAAGCGCTACGGGCCTATCCCATTCTTAATGCCTCTTGGTCCGACAAGGGGATTCTCATGAAACACAGCATCCATATTGGAATCGCTGTAGCCTTGGAGGACGGGTTATTGGTGCCGGTGATTCGGGACGCAGATCAAAAAACCCTCAAACAGTTGGCACAAGAGATTGCTGACCTGGCTTACCGAGCTCGCACGAAACAATTAAAACCCGAGGAAGTCCAGGGAGGAACTTTTTCCATCACCAATCACGGAGGATTCGGCAGTCTATTAGGCACGCCGATTATTCATCAGCCGAATATGGCCATCCTCGGTATGGGAACTGTTCAGAAACGGCCGGTTGTCATCAATGACGCCATTGCCATCCGGCCCATGGGATACCTGAGCCTTGCCTTTGATCATCGAGGTATTGACGGTGCAACCGCAGATAAATTTATGACAAAAGTCAAAGAAGGTATTGAACACACGAAGGGGGAAACCACGTCATGAAAGAAGAGAAGAACGTGGTCATTGTCAGTGCGGTACGGACTCCCATGGGAAGTTTTAATGGAGTCTTGAGCTCCATTCCGGCCACAAAGCTAGGGAGTCTGGTTATTGGGGAGACCTTACGACGCGTTCACATCCCTCAAAATCAGGTGGAAGAGGTCTATATGGGATGCGTGTTGCCCGGAGGACTTGGCCAAGCTCCAGCCAGGCAAGCGGCGTTAGGGGCAGGGCTTGCCAATACCACGCCGGCCACCACGGTTAATAAAGTCTGTGGGTCGGGCCTCATGAGCGTGATTCTTGGAGCACGGGCTATCAAATTAGGAGAAGCCGGCCTGGTGGTGACCGGAGGCATGGAGAACATGAC
>Ga0114931_10009635_pt1 | contig 11557 bp, 10 predicted proteins | sample 2SBtaG_FD_89579 | JGI IMG/M metagenome (GOLD analysis project Ga0114931, IMG submission 89579) | Deep subsurface microbial communities from Kolumbo volcano to uncover new lineages of life (NeLLi) - 2SBTROV14_V59a metaG | ecosystem: Environmental > Aquatic > Marine > Volcanic | place: Kolumbo...
CACGGCCGTGCCACGTCGGCGAACACGGCCGACACGGCCGTGCCACGGCGCGTGGCACGGCGCGTGTCGCGATTCGCTCGCGTTCCTGGGGGGGGGACGCGACTGGAAATAATCCGTCGCGGCGGGATAATACACTTGCTACGGATCGCCATGGACGGCGGTGTGTCCAGGGCGGCGATGAGCGAGGTGGAACCATGCTTTACGTTGCACTCACATGGTGGCTGTTGGTGATCGTGTTCAGCGCGTGGGGCGTGCATTGGCTCTGGAGCCGGATGGTGCGGCCGCGCGTGATCAACACGGTGCTGCTGCCGGGCACGCTCGTCGCGCAGCTCGGGCACGTGCTTGGGTTGCTGGTGACCGGCAACTCCGTACGCAATACAACGCTGATGGGCGACGACGAGGACGGCGGGCCGAAGTCCGACACGCCCGCCGAACAACGCATCCCGATCATCGGGCCGATTCTGACCGGGCTGTTGCCGCTGGTTGCGTGCGGCGGCGGTTTGTACCTGGTTTCGCGCTGGTGGGGCGGGAGCGTGCTGAGCGGGCTGTCGAAGTCCGGCGGCGTCGGAATGTCGCAGACGATGCCGATGTCGCTGCACGCGATGTGGCAGATGCTTCGCGACAGCATCACCAACACCGAGAACATGCTCGACGCGATTCTGCACAGCGATCTGACGAACTGGACGACGATTCTTTTCCTCTATCTCGCCGTGTGCCTAACGGTGCGGATGACGCCCTTCGAGGGAAATCGCCGAGGCGCGATCGGTGCGATCGCGCTGGCTGGGCTGACGGTGGGGCTGATCTCGCTACTGGCCGGCGGGGTCGAGCGGTTCGTACAGACGAGCTGGCCGATCTTGAGCTTCGCGACGGGGATGCTGCTGTTCCTATTGCTGACGACGCTGCTGATCAGCGGCGTGGTCGGGCTGGTGCGCATCCTCGCGAAGAACGAATAGCCGGGAGGGCAGGCAAAGCCACGCAGGAACGTAGCGGCCGGGCTCCGCCCCGGCCGTCTTAGGATGCGCATACGCTCGCGGGAAGACGTCCTGGACGGAGCCAGGACGCTACGTCATTCTCGGAATCCGCGCCGGGAGGGCGAAGCTCCCGCTGAGCCGCGCCGCGAGCATCCCGCCTACGCCTCAATCCGCCCGTCGAGCATGTGCAGGATTCGATCGGCGCGGCGGGCGACCTTCTCGTCGTGCGTGACCACGATCAAGGTCATGTGCGATTGACGCCGCAAATCCTCGAGCAAGTTCAGCAGGCGCTGGCCGCTTTCCGAGTCGAGCGCACCGGTTGGTTCATCCGCCAGCAGAATCTCCGGTTCGTTCGCCAGCGCCCGCGCCAGCGCGACGCGTTGTCGCTCGCCGCCGGATAACACGGACGGAAGCGCGTCGGCCCGGTCCAGCAAGCCGACGCTCTCGAGCAAGGCCGGCGCTCGCTCGCAGCGGGCTGCGGCGGAGGTCGCGGCGGCCATCATCGGCACCTGCACGTTTTCGAGCGCCGTCAGACTCGCCAGCAGGTTGTGCAGTTGAAAGACGAGGCCGACCGTGTCGCGGCGGTATGCGTCGGCATCGCGGCGGTCGAGCGACGCCAGTGATCGGCCCGCGACGGTCAGCGTGCCGCGGTCGGGCCGGTCGATCGCCGCGATCAGATTGAGCAGTGTGGATTTTCCGCAGCCGCTCGGTCCGCAGATGGCGACGAACTCCTGGCGCATGATGTCGAGGTCAAGCCCGTCGACGGCGCGCACGTTTCCGTTCTCGAAATGTTTGACGAGTCCGCGAGCGGAGAGCAGGACGCCGTTCCCGGTGTTCGACTCATTCATAGCGCAGCGCCTCGGCGGGGGAGACATTGGCCGCACGCAGCGCGGGCGCGAGTGCGCCCAGCACGCTCAACAGCAGCGCGACGATAAACGCCAGGAGGAACGTCCTGGGTCCGAAGCGCGGCGAGAGAAACTGCTCGGCGACCGACACCCTCGCCGCCGCCTTCGCGAGCAGCACGCCGCAGGCGCATCCCACGATCGCCGCGGCGACGCCGAGCCAGGCGGCCTCGAGCACGATCATGCGGACGATCGCGGAGCGCGACCAGCCAACGGCCCGCAGCACGCCGATCTCGCGTGTGCGTTCGAGCACCGACATCCACATGGTGTTCGCCACGATCACCGCGCCGACGATCAGCGCGATCAGCGACACGACCCAGATCATGCCGGCGGCGATGTCCAATCCCTCATCGACTTTGGAATAGTCGCCCGACCCGGTGACCGCGGTCAGGCCCGGATGCTCGCGCTCAATGCGCGCGATCACCGCGTCGGTGTCCGCGCCCGGCTTCAGGTGAACCTGGAAGGCGGTGACGTGATCGACCTTGCCCGAGAGTGCCTGCAAGCGTCGCATCGGAACGACAATCGCGCCGTCGAGAATCACGACCCCCTGACGGAACACGCCGACCACGCGGAACGGCTCGCCGCGGATCGCCACGTTGTCGCCGACGTCCTTGTTCAAGGCGCGCTGCGCGATCACGCCGAGCATGACCTCATCCTCGCTTTCGGGGATGCGGCCGCTCACCATCATGTCGCGCCGCGCGGAATCCATCTCGCCCAGCCGCAACCCGAACGTAAGCATGTACGGCTTGTCCTCGACCGGGACGACATGCCACAGCGTCGCGACGACGCGCAACACCCCCGGCGTGGCGAGCAGCGCCTGGCGCGTCGGCGTTTCCGCGAGCGAGCTGAACAAGTCCACGGATACATTCGACTCGAAGACGAGCAGGTCGGCGTTGTTGACGCGAATCGTGGAATCGACCGAGCCGCGCGCACCCTGAATCGTCGATGATAGCGCGACGATCGCGACCACGCCGACGCCGACGCCGATTGTGGTCAACGAGGTTCGCATCGGTCGCCGCACGAGATTGCGCGTCGCCATCCCGAATAAGGTCAGCGGCATGTTATTGCGTTTCATCGCTTCATCGTAGTTCGAAACTCACGCCGCACACAAATCCGGCGGGTCGGCGGCGGCGTGCGTTTCGGTTTTCTGGGCATTACGCCTACCAGTCCGCCGCGAAAGTAGCTTGGGTGCCCAGAATCGCTCCTGACACCGTGGAAACACAGCCGAGGGCGGCCATGCCACACTTCTGCGGCGGACTGCTACGCTGCTCGGACCAGGTCCGCCATGTGTGTTTTCACGCTGCGGCGTGCGAAACTGCGCAAGAGGTTGGCGGCGCGTTCAATCAAGACGCGTGTTACAAGCCGATGGGTACTGGCACGCGGCTTGCAGGATTGTTCTTCCGCAGCGAGTGACAGTGCTGCGGGGCCGCGAGCTGGTCCTGGAACGACGGTGCTGTGCGACGGTCCACAGCAACGTGAATGGTTCAAGCTCTGTATGGGAGAACTAGTGATGTTACGCTTCAGGAATTGGTCTGCGCTGGGTGTGGGCGTCTTGCCCTTGTTGCTTATGGGGGGCTGCCCGCTTCTGCTTCCGGGCGGAAACACGAACACCGACCCTGTGGCGTTCACCAACGCCAGCGCCGTGCGCGGCGGGTTGCTCTACGACAAGTGGTGGAGCGTCACCGGCGCGGCGGCGCCGACGACAGACCATCCCCTGTGGGCCTCGCGCCCGGATACCACCAGCAACGCGCGCACCGACAAAGACACCTGGCGTTGCAAGGAATGCCACGGCTGGGACTACAAAGGCGTAAACGGCGCATACGGATCAGGAAGTCACCGCACGGGAATCGCCGGGATCTTCGGAACGACCAAGACGGCGCAAGAAGTCTTCGACGTGATCAAGACCAATCATGGTTTTGGCGCCGCGGGTCTGACCGACGCGGACATCTGGGATCTGGCCAAGTTCGTGAAGACTGAGCTGATCGACACCGATCCGTTCATCGCTGCCGACAAGTCGTTCACCGGCGATGCCGCCAATGGACAGACACTTTACACGAGCGGAATTAGCGGGGGCTTGGGGTGCGCGGTCTATCACGGCGCGGACGGCAAGACGATTAATTTCGGCGAACCGCCTGACGAAGAGTTTGTCGCCGACGTGGCCAACGGCAATCCCTGGGAGTTCCTCCACAAGGTGCGCTTCGGACAGCCGGGCACGCAGATGCCCTCATCGGTCGCCAGCGGCGGCACGACGCAGAACGCCGCCGACGTCGGCGCACACGTGCAGACCTTGCCGTAATCCCCTCGCAAGACAGCCGATCCGGCGAGCGCCGGCTCCGTTGCCGCCGCCGCGTACCCGACCGGGCGCGGCGGCGGCATTTTGCGCCGATCAGGAAGCTTTTCTCGAACTATCTGCCGGCGCACTTGCCGCACGTCGGCCACTTCTCCGCATGAGTTCGGCGTATCATCGAATTATTCCGCTCGACTGTTGAACCGATCCAGGCCTCGACCGACTGTATCAGGCAGGACGATGAGCAGAACGCCGGACGACATTGAGGATGAGCTGTTGGTGTTGCAATGCCAGACGGGCGACGCGGAAGCATTGAAGACGCTGATCGGACGTTGGCAGACGCGTCTCGGAAGGCTTGCGTACCGCTTGACCGGCGAACGCGAAGCGGCCCGTGACAGCGTGCAGGAGGCCTGGCTGTCGATCATCCGCGGAGTCGCGCGGCTCGACGATCCGGCTCGTTTTCGATCCTGGGCGTACCGAATTGTGCGGAACAAGTGCGCCGACTGGGTCCGTCGCCGCGGTGTCCAACGCGTCGCCGACGAGGAATTGCGAACTGTTGCGCCGCCCGAGTCCGCGGATCCGCCGGCGAGCTCGGATTCCTCAGAGGAAATGGAGCGGCTACGCGAGGCGCTCGCGAATCTTCCGGATGAGCAGCGCGCGATTCTGTCGCTGTGCTACCTCGACGGAATGAGCGTCGCCGAAATTGCGAAGGTGTTTGACATCGCCGTCGGGACGGTGAAATCGCGGCTGTTTCACGCGAGAAGCCGGCTCAGAAAGGCGCTGGAAAGGATGAAGACATGAACGAATTGGACAAGAAAATCAGAGAGGCGCTCCGCAAAGAGGACGCGGAAGTCTTCGAGGATTTCGCAGCCGAACCATCGGTGTTCGAGATGCTGATCGAGACGTGCCGCGGACGGCACCGCTGGCTGTCGCTGCTCGGCGCGTTCTGGACACTGGTGTTCCTCGTGCTCGGCGTGCTGTCGGCGGTGAAGTTCTTCAGCGCCGCGGGCACACGCGATCAGTTGATGTGGGCGGCGGCGTGCATCCTGTGCATGTCCGCGGTCTCGATGCTGAAGGTGTGGTACTTCATGGAGATCAACAAGAACGCCATCACGCGCGAGATCAAGCGGCTCGAACTCCAGATCGCGCGGCTCGCGGCTCGCGTGAAGGACTGAAACTCCAATCCCGCCACGGAACCTCCCTTCATCTGGGCCGGCCGAACCAAAATGGGGCGGAGCACGCCGCGTCCAACGCGCGGCGTGCTCCAGTTTGTGGAACGAGTGTGTCTCGGTTAGTTGCGTTTCGAATCGGCTCTCCGTGTCGCGTCCGTCATTCGTTTGATCGTAGGCCTCGAGTCAGACGGATTTCCACAGAAACATCGCACGTCCCGTAACGATTTCGAACAGAGCCGGCCGCCTTGCAATTGCCCCCGCGGTGCGTGACAATCCTGTGCTCGGCAGTTTGTGGCCTTCCTGCCGGTGAGGCCGCAAACCCGGACGAAACTGGCGCCCCTGACGCGAGGACCGCTTGCATGGCTCGACGCCGCAAAAAGCTCGGCGAAATCCTGGTCGGCTGGAACGTAGTGACCGAGCAGCAGCTCGCCGATGCGATTGCGTATGCTTCCGAGCACGGCAAACGGATCGGCGAAGCGCTGGTCGAGCTCGAACTGGCCAAGGATGAGGACGTCACCAAGGCCCTCGCGGCGCAGTTCGACCTCGAATACGTCGACCTCGATAAGAACGTCGTCGTTCCAGACGTGCTCTCGTCATTCCCCCAGGAATTGATCCTGCGGCACCTCGTACTGCCCATGAGCCGCGAGGACGGTCGGCTCAAGATCATCATTTCCGACCCGCTCGATCTCGAACTGCTCGACATGCTGCGGTTCCGATTGAACACGGAGCTGGATTGCACGCTCGCGCCGCGCAGCAAGATTCAGCGCTACGTTGACACGTTCTTGAGCAACGTCGGCGCAAGTGTCGACGACGCGATCGAGGAAATCGACCGCAGCATCGACGTCAAGGCCAAGGACGGCGACGACGAAGCGTCGAAAATGCACCTCGGCGAAGAGGGCGACGACGCGCCCGTGATCAAGCTGGTCAATCTGCTGATCGGCGAGGCCGTGCGGATGCGCGCCAGCGACATTCATATCGAGCCGATGGCCGATCGCGTACGCGTGCGCTACCGCGTCGACGGCGTGTGCATCGTTCGCGACAACATTCCCAAGAGCATGCAGGCCCCGATGATCACGCGCCTCAAGATCATCTCCGGCATCGACATCGCCGAGCGGCGCGTCCCGCAGGACGGGCGCATCAAGATGAAAATCAGCAACTCGTTCGTCGACTTCCGCGTGAGCTCCTGCCCGGCGTATCACGGCGAATCGGTCGTGCTGCGTATCCTGCGGCCCGATTCAGTAAAGGTCGGCATCACCGGGCTGGGGTTCGAGCAGGATTCCTACGAGCGCTTCATGCGGATCATCCGCCAGCCCAACGGGATTTTCCTCGTCACCGGGCCGACCGGCTCAGGCAAGACGACCACGCTCTACGCCGCGTTGCAGGAACTCAATCGCCCCGACAAGAAAATCATCACCGCCGAAGACCCGGTCGAATACAACTTTACGGGCATGAACCAGTGCCAGGTCCGCGAGGACATCGGGCTCAGTTTTCCGAGAATCCTCCGAGCCATGCTCCGTCAGGCGCCGAACATCATCCTCGTCGGTGAGATTCGAGACCGCGAGGTCGGCGACGTCGCGATCCAGGCGGCGCTGACCGGCCACCTGGTCTTCAGCACGCTGCACACCAACGACGCCCCGAGCGCCATTACGCGGCTGATCGACATGGGTATTAAGCCGTTCCTGGTCGCGTCGTCGATTCACGCGATCATGGCCCAGCGGCTGGTGCGCGTCATCTGCCCGGAGTGCAAGGAAATCGACCCCGTGCCCCACCGCTTCATTCTCCGCATGATCGGCATCACCGACGATGACCTCGAAGGCCACCACGTCTATCGCGGCGCGGGGTGCAAGCGCTGCAGCGGCACCGGATTCCGCGGACGACAAGGTATCTTCGAAATGCTCGAGCTTAATCACGAACTGCGCGACCTCGCCTTCAAACGCGCTCCGATCGCACAAATTCGCAAGGCGGCCGTCAATTCCGGAATGAGTACGTTGCTCGGCGACGGAAAACGAAAAGTCCTGCGCGGGATCACCACGCCCGCTGAGGTGGGTCGTCTCGCACAGACCGAGGGCGTCGTGGCCGAGGACTAGCGCAACAACCGTCGATCACCACCAACCCGCGAGGAACTGAATTGGCTACCGTTCATATTGATCGACTGCTCGAAACGTGCATCCGACACGGCGCGTCCGACATCCACCTCCACGTCGGTCGCCCGCCGGTCCTCCGCATGCATGGCCGCTTGCGCTCGCTCGAAACCAAGGAACTCGACTCAGACGACACCATGGCGCTCATGAAGTCCGTCACCCCCGAGCGCAATCAGCAGGAGTTCCAAGAAGAGGGAACCACCGACTTCGGCTTCGCGTTCGGCGACGGGGGGCGATTCCGCGTCTCGGTCTTCCGCGCCAAGGGAAGCGTCTCGATCGTCCTGCGACTCATCCCCTCGCGCATCATGACTTTCGACGAAATCGGCCTGCCCGACGTCGTCCAGGCGCTTTGCCGCAGGCCGCGCGGCTTGTTCCTCGTTACCGGCCCGACCGGTTCCGGCAAGACGACCTCGCTCGCCACGATGCTTGATTACATTAACTCGAACTTCGACCGTCACATCATCGCCGTCGAAGACCCGATCGAGTACTACCACCCGCACAAGAAGTCGATCTTCTCGCAGCGCGAGGTCGGCGTCGATGTGCCCAGCTTCGCCGAGGCGCTCCGCCGCGCCCTGCGACAGGATCCCGACGTGATTCTCGTCGGTGAAATGCGTGACCTCGAGACGATGGAGTCGGCGATTCGAGCGGCCGAAACCGGTCACTTGGTGTTCGCCACATTGCACACGACAGGCGCCCAAGGCACGATCAACCGTGTGATCGATGCGTTCCCCGTCGCGCAGCAGGAGCAAATCCGCGTCCAGCTCAGCACGACGCTGCTGGCCGTTCTCTCACAGGCGCTGATCCCCACGATAGGCGGCAAGGGACGCCGGGCCGCGTACGAATTCCTGCTCGTCACGCCCGCGATCAGCAACCTCATTCGCGAAAACAAAACCTACCGCATCGATTCGAGCATCCAGACCGGCAAGAAGTACGGCATGCAGTTGCTCGACGAGCACCTGTGGAGCCTCTACGAAAGCGGCACCTGCCCCGGCGAAGAATGCCTCGAGAAGGCCCGCTTCCCCGCCGAGTTCCAGTCCAAGATGGAAGACAAGGCCCGCGGCGAGTCGGGCGTGCTCAAAAAAGCCGACGATCTGGCGGCGCAGCAGGATAAAGAGAAGGACGAGTCGTAGCGCAAAACAGCGATCAGGCCCTCCCACGCTCGATTTCGCACTCAAATCACAAAAAAAAATCAAATTGCGCGTGAGTTTCGCGCTCTCAAATACGCCATACAAGTAGCGGGACGCGCATAACGCTCCGCTCGCGCGACTGGGAGGGCGAGGCCGGGAGGGCGCGACTGGGCGGGCGCGACTGGGCGGGCGCGACCGGGAGGGCGAGGCTCCCGCCGAGCCTCTGCGGACGCGCAACACGCACGGCAAGCAGGCTGCGTCTCCGAAGTCCGCAACGCTGCGCTTCGCTTTCGATGTCCTCAAGAAGGAGATGGCAATGTACAAAGCGATCACGACAGGCTTGCTCATCGTAATCGGCGCGCTCGCTCTGGCGGCGCAATCCCATGCCCAGCAGTGCGAGGAAAAACTCTTCCGAGCGCCCAAATCCCCCGCCGGCGCAGTGCCGCACGCCATGGCGATCGCGGACTTCGACCTGGACGGGTTTCCGGATGTTGCCGTTGCGAGTCCCGACGCGCATCAGGTTCGGATTCTTAGAAACAAAGGCGACGCGACGTTCGAGGAGCAGACGGTGCTTCATCCCGGGGAAGCGCCATGGTTTGTTGCGACAGGCGATTTCAATAACGACGGCATATCCGACCTGGTCACAAGCGCCATTGAGGAACGCCCGATCGCGGTTTACCTGGGCATTGGTGATGGAACGTTCGGGCCGCGCGCCGTGTACGATGCGGGAACTTTCCCATTGTGGGCGGAGGTGTCGGATATAAACACGGACGGCAATTCGGATCTGGTCGTAACAAACTTCGATAGCGACGACGTGTCACTTCTGTTCGGAACCGGCGACGGTGGTTTTGCAGATCCCGTGAGCGTCCCAGTCGGCGACGGTCCGCGTTCGGTCGCAATCGCCGATCTTGACGGCGATTCGCATCAAGACCTTGTCGTGTGCAATCTTCGAGGAGACACGGTTTCGATTCTATTCGGGCACGGAGACGGTACGTTCGAGCCGCAGTCGCTACTCGCGGCAGGCATCTCTCCCCGAACGGCTGCAATCGCCGATTTCAACAGCGACGGCGTGCTCGATCTGGCAGTGGCCAATAGGCATGGCAACGACATCTCGCTCTGGCGCGGCGAGGGGAATCGCGGCCTTGTAGAGCAGGAGCCGATTCGACTGAATCCACGCGACAACCCGACTCCACTTGCGGTGCAGGCGGCTGATGTGGATCGTGACGGCGTCGTTGATTTAGTCGCAACGCTCTTTAATCGTGCGAGCGCCCTTGTCTTTAGCGGCCGCGGAGATGGAACGTTCGACGAACCCAGGTCGTACGATGTGGGAGAGTCTCCGATTCCGCTGGCTGTCGAGGACATGAACCGCGACGGTCGCCCTGATCTGGTGGTGCTGGCCTGTAATTGCGCCCGTTCTGAAGACGAAACCAGCATCGGCGCTGTTACGGTGCTGCTCGCCAACGACGATCGGACGCTCGGCTCGGGGGCCGGCCTGGGTATCGACAATGCGACGAATACCGACGCCGTTGCGGACTTCAACGGCGACAATACCCCCGACCTGACGATGGTGATCCCGGGCACTGACCAGGCTGTGGTCTTGCTCGGAACCGGAACCGGTGAGTTTGACGCACCCGTGTTTCTTGATGTCGGCGCGTTCCCACGGGATGCGGTCGCAGCCGACTTCAACGGCGACTCAATACCCGATCTGGCGGTTCTCAATTATTTCGATGATAACGTTTCGCTGCTGGATGGTGAGGGTGACGGCCGGTTTCAACCTGCGCGCTCGATCGCCGTCTCAGACCGACCGCGCGAGATCATACACCTCGATTTCAACATCGACGGCCGCGAAGATCTGCTCGTCACTACAAACGCGGGAGTGATCGATTTGTTGGAGTCCCGCCCGAACGGCAGATTCCGACGCATCCAGCGACATGTCGGGCGTCGCCCCTCATCCGTCATCGCCGCCGACTTTGACCGCGACGGCATCCCCGACCTGGCCGCGACGAACCTGGCCGACCAACTCGTGTCCGTCCGTTTCGGGAATGGCGATGGGTCATTTCAGCCGCGACAGAGTTACAACGTGGGAGACTATCCGCGCGGCCTCGCCGCGACCGACTTGAACCGCGACGGCGTGATGGACCTCGCCGTTCGCAATTCCAACTCGCTGGATATCTCGCTGCTCTACGGCAATCCGGATGGCACGTTCCAACCCGAAATCCGCGTTCCCGCCGAAGCCTCCACGAGCTTCATCATGGTGCGAGACGTGAACGACGATTCCATCGCCGACATCCTGCTCAGCGGACCGGATCTGACCGTCCTCTTCGGCAACGCGGACCTGTCGTTCCAGCCGCCGCGCAAGTTCGCACCCCGCGGGCGCATGACCGTCGCGGATCTGAACGGCGACGGGCGGTCGGATTACATCGTCGGGACGACGATCGTGCTCGACCAGTGCGACGCATGCCCCGCCGACCTTGACCACGACCGCGACGTCGACCTCGCCGACCTCGGGCTGATGCTCTCCGAGTTCGGCTGCGACAGCGACTGCGCCGCGGACCTGGACGGCGACGGGGATACCGATTTGGATGACCTGACAATCCTGCTCGATGGCTTCGGAGCGATCTGTTCCTGACAAGTGCGAACAAACGAGGCTGCGCGAGCCCGAGGGAGATACGCATGAATCAGTACATTCGGCTAGGAATCTGCTTGCCCGCGGCGGGATTGTGGTTGTGTTGGGCGGCAGCGGAAACTCCCGATATTCCGTTATTTGCCGGGCCGAAGTTTCCTGTCGGAGTCGACGCTCGTAATGTTGCCGTGGGCGACCTGAATGGCGACGGCTTATTGGATGTCGCCGTCGTGCATCGCCGAGGCCCTGACGTGACCGTATTCCTCGGGTGCGGAAATGGCTTCTTCGGCGAGGCAATCCGCGTGCCGACACCGCAGTTGCCGGAGTCGGTGTC
>Ga0114931_10009636_pt1 | contig 11557 bp, 10 predicted proteins | sample 2SBtaG_FD_89579 | JGI IMG/M metagenome (GOLD analysis project Ga0114931, IMG submission 89579) | Deep subsurface microbial communities from Kolumbo volcano to uncover new lineages of life (NeLLi) - 2SBTROV14_V59a metaG | ecosystem: Environmental > Aquatic > Marine > Volcanic | place: Kolumbo...
CCGGATTCGCCCCGGATCGCTTCGTGCAAAAGCCGTATCGGGTAAACGATCTGCTGGCAAAAGTTCGGTCCGTGCTGGACAGCGCGGATTTTTTTGCCGCCCGCTAAAACATTCTTTTAGTCGTTTTGGTCGCTGCCAGCCCCTTCCGGGAGTTCAACTGTTCCGCAGCAAATGAACTTTCTCAAAATTCCGGAGTGTAACCTTTCTTACAGTTTTTCCGCTGTTTTTTGGCTAAACTTTCCATGAATTTCATTAAATTTAACGCCGCCTGTAAAACCGACAATACCGATGACGAAAAAACCATACATTAAAACTCTGATATTATTCCTTTGCAGCTCAATGGTTCTGAGTATGCTGTGGCCGGGAGCAACCGGACCCATTTTCCGGAAAGCCAGCCTGCCGTTAGCCTGTTCCACCACGAAATGTACCTGTAACTGTTCGGGAATGCAATGTTCCCTCCAGCACCATCACATGAGAACGCAACAGAACTGCGAAAATCAGACCTTTTGTCAACGAGGACTCACTTGTTCCGCTTCTGAACAGAAATCGTCCGAAATTGCCTCTTGGGAGATGGGGAAATACCCCGTACCCGAGGGCGCTGTCGCAAAGATCCTGTTGACTTCTGCGTTTCATTTCCTGTCCATGGATTTATCCCCGCGCTCCACGGCGCACCTTCAATCTATTTTCCATCCGCCGGAATTATTCAGCTAACCCCGTTTAAAAAGATAAAACTGCCTCACAGTTTTAAAAGAACTTCGGGCAGAATTATCTTCCGCGTTACCGTTTCCCGGCAGTCCGGGTAAAGTGAGGGTAATGAAGCGGGACGAATGGTTTGATCCTGACTGACAATGCAGGATAGCCTCACCAGGATGTTTTAAGTACAATAGAGGAGAATAAAATTGAAGTTAAAAATTATCGCCGTTTTGGCAATCACTTTAATCAGCAGCGCGGCCGTTCTGGCCTGCGATTATTGCCTGCTAACCCAGGGAATTTCGCCGCTGGAAACTTCGCGGGGTATCGGCTTCCGGCTGGATGAACGCTACACCCGCCTCACTACTTTTTTGGATAATGGACGGGAAATTCCCAATACCGGTTCCATAGAAAGCCACTGGACAACTCAGGCAACAGCCTTTTGGTCCGTACGCCCGAAACTGACCCTGGTGGCCGTGGTTCCGGTCGTGCGTCGTTTGCAGGATGGGCCTTCCTCCCCGACATTACCTCAGCCCGGTGGTGCGGCTTTCGGGACAGGCGGGCCACGCTATCGCCAGTTGCATGGGGATGAAGAGGTAAACGGCACCACATTCGGTCTGGGCGACATTTCGCTGGTGGGCCGCTATCAACTATTCCAGAAACACTCGCTCACCTCTACTTTTCTGGGAGCGGTTCAGGCCGGCATTCGGTTGCCCACCGGTTCCACCCATTCTAAAAATGATTTCGGCCAATACCTGGACGCCCACATTCAGCCCGGAACCGGCGCCGTGGCGTATCTGTTTGGCGCCTCTTTCAGTTACGCCAAAAAAAGGATTACTCTGGTAACAAACAGCTTTTTCAGCATCCCCACCGAGGGAAATTTTGGCGACACCCCCTACAAATTCGGCAAATCCGTGAATTATGATGCATCGTTAAGGTACCGTTTAACCAAATCCATCCAGTCCAAAGCAAAATTCTTTGCTTCATTGGGTTTTGCCGGAGACACCCGCGGCAAGGAGAAGGAAGATGGACAATTTCTGGAAGATACCGGCGGCACAACTTTTTATTTCACGCCGGGATTCCAAATCTTTTACAACCAGGTCATTTTTGAGTTTTCCTTCTGGCAGCCGCTGGGTTATAATCTCAATGGTGAACAGTTGGGCGAGACTTCCAAAACGCTGGCCGGCATTACTTTTTTGCTCCGATGAAAAAATTATCTGACTCAATTGGATTTACCTTGCTGCTATTGGTGGCGGTGGCTACCGCTGCCGCCGCCGGCAAAAACAAAAACAAGGAGATACACCGGCTGCAAAAAAAGCTGGGAATAGAAACCATTTCGGACAGACCACCGGATTTCCAGCTAATTTCCTTCGCCGGAGACAGCATCTCCCTCCAAAAATATCGTGGGAAATTCCTGATCATTCATTTCTGGGCCACCTGGTGTAAACCGTGCCGGAAAGAAATGCCGGAATTGATTGCATTTTCCCGTGCTCTTTCCCGGAAGGATGTCCAAATTCTCGCTTTTTCCATCGACAAAACCGAAAAAAAGGACCAGGCGAAACAGATGGTTGAAGAGTGGCGGCTTCCCTTTCCCGCCGCGATGGTCACCAGCGGGCAAATTTCCGACGTTTATTGGACCTGGGGTATTCCCGTCACCTATTTTATTGACGCCCGGGGAAAAATGATCGGTCGTATTTTGGGATCAGCTAAATGGAAAGATCCCTTAATGAAGGTATTTATTCAAAAAATATTAACGAAAGAATAAAAAAAAGGAACCGGATGCGGCATCTGGCATTAAACTCCCAATGATTAATTACATAGAAATTCCCCGCCGTCAAATAAAAGTTGGCCTCTCCTGTTTGAATTCTGAAACAGAAGGAGTTTTTTTCGGCCAGATTTATAGTTTTGTAAGCAGACTTACATTTTATTTGATCAATAGATTAAAACTTGCATTTACACTATGAAAATATCGAAAAAGCTTCAATCCATAACCAAACAAACAATTTCAGGGTTGTTTAATCCATAATCTTAAGGAGGATTTTTATATGCGTAAGTTATCCCTGTATTTAGTCGTTATGGCCGCATTGACGTTGGGCGTTTTTCTGCTGGTTCACGCAGGAGACAAAAAAATGTCGATGAAAGGTCAAACACTTGAAGGCACCCTCGTGGACCTGAAGTGTTATTCTGCCGGTGGTTTTTTGACTAATGACCACATGAATATGAAAGGCAAAAAGCTGCCCAATTGTGCCACCGCCTGCGCCACCATGGGCTTACCCGTTGGCGTTGTTGACAGCCAAAATCATGTTCACGTATTGGCCGTTCCGGCCGCCGCCTATGCCAAATGGATGGCCAAACAGGTTCGTCTGACCGGTATGAACGGAAAATATGCGGATGTCTTCCTGCCTTCCTCGCTGGAAGTTAAAGAGAACGGCAAGTGGGTCAAGAAAGAATTGCCCGGCACGATGATGTAATTTGAGTTAAAATCTCATCATATTTAGCTTCAGAAGGGAGAGTTTAACTCTCCCTTTTTTATTCCCGGGCGACAGTTTGAAACCAGAGGTTTTTTTTAATATATTTAACCGGTTGCGCAAATTTATTTCCAAAAACCGTTAAAACAGGTTAAAACAAAAGATTTTCCCCTACGATAACTCGCAGGGTTAATCGAAGGCAAATTGTTAGTACCGGCTGGTAAGCCAGTGAATCAGAAAACGGAACTTTATGTTTATCAACCGGTTCAATGGTTTTTTCTGAACGCTAAAAGTTTAATTAACACAACGGATTTTATTTAACTTTTTAAAGTTTTGGAATTTTAAGTCTTACGAATAGATACAGGAGGAGAAATGAGGCGAAAGATTGCCGGAATCGTTTTGTTAGGAGTAGTATTATTGTTGTCCGGATGTTCCAAAAAAAATGAGGCGCAGTCGGAACCTGCAGAAGCCGCCGCCGAAACCTATCAGGGGCGTGGCGTGGTGGTTTCCATCGCGGATGACCATTCCTACCTGGTAATCAATCACGAGGCTATTCCCGGTTTTATGGCGGCAATGTCCATGCCGTTCGCCGTGGAGGATTCGACTTTGCTCAAAGATATTCAACCGAAAGACAGCGTCTATTTTACCATCAGTCTGGGCAAAGATCACGCCTACATCAGCAAAATACGAAAAAAGGAATAATTTGATTTCGGTGACAGCCAAACAGCTTCATAATCGAGAGCAGCGGTGCCTGGTTCTGAATTTCCAAAACCGTTAAACTAAGCCAAATGCCTGCCCCGGGCCAGGGTATTCCACAGAGGGGAATCCCAGACGCAATAGGGCGTCGCGAAAGGGCAGTGCCTGATCTTCCTCTCCATGCACCAGAAAAAATTTTTTCAACCGGCGCCGATCGAATTTTTCGACGTATGCCAGCAGCTCACCACGGTCGGCGTGGGCGCTGAAGTCATCTATTTTTTCTATCTGGCAGCGAACTTTGTGTGGTTCGCCGAAAATTTTCACCACAGGTTCGCCGTCCATCAGCCGCCGCGCCAGGGTATGCTGGGCGGCATAACCCACAAAGAGCACTAAATTTTTGGAATTACCGATATTGTTCCGCAAGTGGTGCAGGATGCGCCCGCCTTCCGCCATTCCCGAAGCCGAAATAATGATGTGGGGAAATTTCAGACTGTTCAGTTCTTTGGATTTTTCCACGTCCCGAATGTAGGTTAAGCGGCGGAACCCAAACGGATCCTCGTTATCTTTCAAAAATATGCGATGTGTTTCGCGGTCGAAACACTCCGGGTGCATGCGAAAAACATCGGTGGCATTACAGGCCAGGGGACTGTCCACATAAATGGGCATGATGGGGATACGATCCTGATCGAACAGTTTATGCAGCATATAAACGATTAGCTGAGTGCGGCCGACGGCGAATGCCGGAATGATTATTTTGCCGCCGCGATGCGCCACCGACCGCACTAAATCGGCCAGCCTCTCCTCCACATCTCCGGATAATTGATGCAGACGGTTGCCGTAAGTGCTCTCCATCATTAGGAAATCGAGATCGCGAAGTCGATTTGGATTGCGCAGAATGGGCATATCGTTGCGGCCCAAATCGCCGGTAAATCCAAAACGGATAGTTTTCCCTCCATTTTCAATTTCCAGCAAAATGCTGGCGGATCCCAAGATATGACCGGCATCGCGAAAAGTGGCCCGCACCCCGGGAATTATTTCCACACTGCGATCATACTGCACTCCCACCATGTGTTTCAAGGCTTTTTCGGCATCTTCCATGGTATAAAGCGGCTCCACCGGCTTCTGATTCTTGTGCTTGCGATGCCGGTTCACCCATTCCACGTCTTTTTCCTGTAAATGGGCGGAATCCCTCAGCATAAACTGGCATAAATCTACCGTAGCCGCAGTAGCATAAACGGGCCCCGAAAAACCTTTTTTGACCAGATTGGGGATATTCCCGCTGTGGTCAATATGGGCGTGGGAAACGAGCATTACATCAACGTCCGCCGGATTGTACGAAAAATGATGATTTTTAGCGTAGGTGTCTTTACGCCGGCCCTGAAAAAGGCCGCATTCCAGTAAAATGCGCTTGCCGTTTATCATCAACAAATGTTGAGAACCGGTAACCGTTTGGGCTCCGCCGCAGAACCGTATTTTCATTTTCCCGCCCCTGTTTCTATCCAACTGGCAACGAAGAGCTAAGCTTCATCCTTTGTCGACTGAATTTACATCCATGAGTTAACTTCAAAAAGAAAAAAGACAGCATTTTGCTACAGAAGTGGCCATTCTATATCCCGACACATCGGAAATATAATTTATAATTTAACCCGTTGGGCTAATTAGCCCTTTGAAGCTTAGGAAAAACCATTGAAATGGTTAATAAACATAAAGCTATGGATTATGATTCACCCGCTTAACAGCCGGTGCTAACAATTTGTTTTTGGATAACCCGGCGGGGGATAAGTTTTTGTTTTTTAAAACATATAAAACCATTTTAACGCTTTTTGGGAATTAATTAGCGCGAATGACTTATGTTTTCTAAGTTTCCTCCGAGATGCCTCTCCAAGGAAGCCTGCAAGCCCCCGTTCGTTGGGAGAAATAACCCAACGTTAAAAATCGTTTATGAAGAATACGTTATATTTAACCAAAAAATTACAGGGATTCTTCAATTTTTTCAGTTTAACAGCATTTTCCAAAATGAGCGGGGCGATTCCTACACACTCTGATTCGATGGTTTCTTTATGCCGCGGTTCCGTTCATAAACCTTTCGCGGCGGCATGTGCAAATCCCAAACGAGGTGCAGCCACGACAACGCGCGTAATATGTAATGGGAAATATCCAGTTCCCACCAGTAAAATCCCTGCCGTTCCGAGGAGGGGAAGCGGTGATGATTGTTGTGCCAGCCTTCGCCCAGAGTAAAAATTGAAATCAGGAAGCTGTTTTTGCTGGTATCGGACGTTTTCCAGCGCCGGCGGCCAAACACGTGCGTCAGTGAATTGACCGAGAACGTGCCGTGATACACCAAACCGTGCTGAAGAAAAATCCCCACACCAACATCTGAAAACCGGAGGTATGCAACTGCGGAAAGAAGTGGTTCAAAACCGCTCCCAGGATCGTCAGAAAAACGGCAAAAGAGACCGGCGCCAGCAGATGGTAGCGGTCAATAAACTTCAATTCGGGATAACGGGTTAAATCTTTCACCAGTTTCATGTGAGCGCATTTATATTTATCGCAGAGAATCCATCCCACATGCGACCACCAAAAGCCTCGGCGGGTGGGTGAATGAATATCCTGATCGGTATCGGAATAGCGATGGTGATGGCGGTGATGCGCGGCCCACCAGAGCGGGCCTTTTTGCGCCGCCGAAGCGCCCAGAAACGCCATTACGAATTGAAAAATCCGGCTGGTTTTGTACGTTCGATGTGAAAAATAGCGGTGAAAACCGGCGGTAATGCCGAACATGCGGATCCCATAAGCCAAAACGAGCGCGATAAGCGCCGCCCAGCTAAAACCCGCCCAAAAAATCAATAAGCAGGCCAGATGGATGCCGAAGAAGGCAACGCTCTCCTGCCAATTGATCCGTTCATCTTTTCTTCTTGCCATTAAAATATCCTTTCAAAAGAATTGTATTTGGTCGAAAAAATTATTAAATAGTTTCCTTTAAAATCTAAACTTCGCTAATCCCGGATTCCGTAATTCAAAATGCTTCCGGAAACAGATACTTGCTCATAGAAACGATTTAATAAGTTATTGAACCTGATATCCTAATCGGCGAAGTATACTTTATACTTTAATTTAATCACTTTTGAAGTAAACAGGTACTAATATTTTGAACAATCCTCTAGTTGAGTTTCAGGATGTTTGCAAAACTTACGACACCATTCAGGCGGTGGACCATCTCAGCTTTGTGGCGTACGCCGGAGAAATATTTGGTCTTTTAGGACCCAACGGCGCCGGCAAGACCACCAGCCTGGAAATGATTGAGGGCCTGCGGGAACCGGATTCCGGCCGGATCACCGTGGAAGGGTACGACGTTTTGAAGACGCCGCGAGCGGTGAAAGAACGCATTGGCGTGCAGTTGCAGTCCACGTCGCTTTACAACAAAATCCGGGTGGACGAAGCACTGAAACTTTATGGCGGCTATTACAAAAAACGACGATCGGTGGATGAACTGTTGGAGCTGGTTTCGTTGCAGGACAAACGCCGGGCATTTCACAAAGATCTGTCCGGCGGCCAACAGCAACGGCTGGCGCTGGCGTTGGCGCTGGTCAATGACCCTGCCGTGGTCTTCCTGGATGAACCCACTACCGGACTGGACCCCCAGGCCCGGCGCAACTTGTGGGATATCATCAGCCGCATGAAAGCCGACGGCAAAACAGTGATTTTGACCACCCATTATATGGACGAGGCGGAGCGGCTGTGCGACCGCGTTTTAATCATCGATCACGGCCGGAAAATTGCCGAGGGTGCTCCTTCCGAGCTCATTTCCCGGCTGAACGTGGCCAGCTGCCTGGAATTCGAAGGCGACGGTTCCCTGGACAAAGGCATTTTTCAGCAACTCCCGGCGGTCTCAAAAGTGGTGGAAATGAACGGAAAGTGGGAAATTTTCTCCAAAACTCCGCAAAAAACGTTGATTGAACTCATCAACCTGTCCGAACAGCGCCGGCTCGACCTGCAAAACCTGACGGTGCGGCAGGCGACCCTGGAGGATTTGTTCATCGAGCTGACCGGAAGGAGTCTGCGGGAATGAGAATGCTCTGGGGCCAGGTAGTCATTGAGACCAAACTCTTTTTGCGGGACCGGCAAACGGTTTTCTGGACATTTTTCTTCCCCCTCTTTCTGATCGTCCTCTTCGGATTCGTGTTTTCCAAACCGGGCATTATCCGTTTTAACCTGGCCCTGCTGGATGAAGACAACTCACAGCTCTCTCAGCAAATTATCGGAGAACTCGCTAAAGTGAAAGTGCTGAAGCTCCATCCCATCATTTCCGGCGACCTGAATGCGGAAATCGAATCCAACCGGTTCAACGTGGGCGTCTATTTTCCAGCCGGTTTTGGCGAAAAGGTCCGTGAAGGACAGGCTCGGCTAAAAATTATTTACAATCCGGCGCAAATTCAGGCATATCAGGTAGTGAATTCTATCCTGGGAGAGATCGTAACGCGCCAGAGCTGGCGACAGCTAAAGCGCCGGCCGCCCATAGCCGTCGAATCCGAGCAGATTCGCGCGGCCAGAAGTTCGGTGCGCTATATTGACTTTCTGGTACCCGGCCTGATTGGTTTCAGCCTGATGTCCACCTGCTTGTTTTCCATCGGCGTCGTGGTGGTTTCTTACCGGGAAAAAGGCAAACTGCGCCGCCTGGCGGTAACGCCGCTGCCAAAATCAATCTTTATCGCCGGCCAGATAATCACCCGCTACGGCATCGTGTTGTTGCAGGCGCTCATTTTGATCGGGGTGTCATTCATTTTATTTCACGTCCGACCCGTGGGAAATTTGCTGGCGTTATGGGCGGCTCTTACCATTGGCATGCTCGCCTTCATCGCTCTGGGTTACGCCATTGCCAGTATTGCGAATACCCCGGAAACCGCCTCGGGCATCGCCAATATGCTGTTTATCCCTATGACGTTTCTGAGCGGGGTTTATTTTTCGGTGGATGGCATTCCCGGGTTTCTGAAACCATTGGTGGAATTTCTGCCGTTAACGCACCTGGTCCGCGCCATTCGCCAAATTTTCAATTATGGAGCGTCTTTAAGCACGCTCTGGCTGCCAATTACAGTATTGGCCGTCTGGCTGGCCGTTTGCTTTCTGTTTTCGGTAAAGAAATTTCGCTGGGAATAAGAGTTCCGGACCGTTTGACGCTTAAACAGCCCGAAATGGACAGGGAAATGAATCGCGGGCAAAAAAAAACCCCGGCAAGGTTACCGGGGCATCTTGAAGTGGAATTCAGTTCAACTCTTGCGAACCGAGGTAGCTTGCAATCCTTTGGGGCCTTCAGCGACCTCAAATTCTACCGACTCACCCTCTTCGAGAGACTTGTATCCGTCGCCTTCAATGGCCGAATAATGGACGAAGATATCCTCGCCATTTTCACGCTTAATGAATCCAAAGCCTTTGGATCCGTTGAACCACTTCACTACACCTTTCTCCATAAGAAAGACCTCACTAAATAAAAAATAAACTTATGTCCCACTGTTCCGGGCATCGGCCTTTCTTTCAAAATAGAATTAAAGACCGCTGGCAAAACTGTGTTACGTTACTTACACTGCAAGTATAGGTGTATAAAATACAGTTATCAAGATTTTTTTTCTAAATTATGACAATTTTTATTCTTAGAAAAAATCGAAAAATATACCCATTGGCGGCATAAATTCCATATTTTACGATTGGTTTATCCGGTGGGAAATATCTTTCGGGCGGGAATACATCAGTAATCGATGTGGCACAAGTAAATCGCTTCCGCTGGAATCCGGCCGCCGTATCGAAAAACCTGAAGCTGTTTTTCCGGCGAAAATTACTGCTTTTTCTCCGCTGAAAAGACTGAAAAACAGCGTCAAAATCCGGTATTTTCCGGTTATTTTATTCGGACTCAAACACGTCAGGTGAACATTGACAGCAGATAGATCAATTCAGGACATTCCCCGCCCGGCGGACATTGAGACAGCCGCGGAACGGATTCGCCCGTTTGCCCGGCGAACGCCGGTTTTTACCTGCACGGCCATTAACGTCATCACGGGCGCCACTCTCTTTTTTAAGTGTGAAAATTTCCAGAAAGTCGGCGCCTTCAAGTTTCGCGGCGCGGCCAACGCGGTGTTCAAACTAAGCGATAAACAGGCGGCAAAAGGCGTGGCGACTCACTCTTCGGGAAACCACGCGGCGGCGCTCTCCCTGGCCGCCCGGCTCCGGGGCATCCCCGCCTACATTGTGATGCCCGAAAACGCTCCGGAGATCAAAAAAAGGGCGGTGGCCGGTTACGGCGCTCAAATAACTTTTTGTGAACCGACCCTGGCGGCCCGCGAAGAAGCACTGAAGAAAGTGGTTAAGCAAACCGGCGCGGTTTTTATTCATCCTTATAACCACCCGGCTATTATCGCCGGGCAGGGTACCGCCACTCTGGAACTGATTTCGCAAACTGACGAACTGGATTATCTGTTGGCACCGGTAGGCGGCGGCGGGCTGCTCTCCGGCACGTCTCTGGCAGCCGCCGCCTTTTCGCCGCGGACTCAAGTGTTCGGCGCGGAACCGGAGGAAGCTGATGACGCTTACCGTTCGCTGCAAGCCGGGCGGATCATTCCTTCGGAAAACCCGCGAACCATAGCCGACGGGCTGCTCACTTCGTTGGGACCGCTCACCTTCGAAATTTTGCGTCGTCACGTGCGCCGGATTCTCCGGGTGAGTGAAGCGGATATTCTCCGGGCAATGCGCCTCATCTGGGAACGGATGAAAATCATCGTGGAACCGTCCGCCGCCGTGCCCTTAGGGGCGCTGCTGGGGGGCGATTTTGACTTTCGCAGTAAGCGGATCGGCGTCATTCTTTCCGGCGGCAATGTGGATCTGGATCGGCTGCCCTGGCAGAAAAGCTAAATCAAGTTTTTGCTACAAAAAACATAACAACGGCAATTCTCACAGCTGAAAGGAGATTCCATGCAAAAATCAAACAGAAAAATCGACACCGCCCTGATCCACGCCGGCGAACCGTCGCCGCGCATCGAAGGCGCGGTCAGTATGCCCATTTTTCAATCCGCTAATTTTGAATATACCGGCGAGGTCAGTTACCACGATCTGAAATATATCCGCCTGAACAACACGCCCAACCACCAGGCGCTGCATCAAAAGCTTTCGGAACTGGAAAACGCCGAGGCGGCGCTGGTAACCGGCAGCGGCATGGCCGCCATTACCACCGCTCTGCTCACCGTGCTGAAAGCCGGCGACCACATTTTGATGCAGAATTGTCTCTACGGCGGCACTCACGATTTCGTCACCGGTGATTTGCCATCATTGGGAATATCTTATACTTTTGTCGACGGAAATTCTCCGGAAAGCTGGGCGGAAAAGCTCACCGCGAATACCCGCGCCATTTACGTGGAAACCATGTCCAATCCACTGCTGGAAGTGCCTGATCTGCGGGCGACGGTTCAGTTTGCGCGGAAACACGGCCTGGTTTCGCTCATCGATAACACCTTTGCCAGCCCGTTCAATTTTCGGCCACCGGAAATCGGGTTCGACCTCTCCCTGCATAGCTGCACCAAATACTTGAACGGCCATTCCGACATCGTGGCCGGGGCAATCATCGGGCGGGCGGATTTGCTGGAAAAGACCAGCCACAAGCTCAACCATCTGGGCGGTTCTCTGGACCCCCACGCCTGCTATTTATTGCACCGGGGAATTAA
>Ga0114931_10009637_pt1 | contig 11556 bp, 11 predicted proteins | sample 2SBtaG_FD_89579 | JGI IMG/M metagenome (GOLD analysis project Ga0114931, IMG submission 89579) | Deep subsurface microbial communities from Kolumbo volcano to uncover new lineages of life (NeLLi) - 2SBTROV14_V59a metaG | ecosystem: Environmental > Aquatic > Marine > Volcanic | place: Kolumbo...
AATCCCTTCATGTCACCGTGGCCTTTGTGAGACAACCGCTCAGTGTCAAGCCAATCTATCCGAAGCCTTCCTCACTCACCACCCGCATCCCCCTTAAAATAACACGGTGTCATCGCTTACCCCGCCGCAACCGTATTCGGTCTGGGTTGCAATCCCCACGATGATTTCGCCATGACACGTTTGCTCGCCATCAAACAACGATCATGGCGGCAAGGCCTGATCGTACTGGGCGCCGAATTGGCAATGCTTGAAGCCTGGGTCCATATCCCATCCAAACAATGGCATGCCATTGAGTCCACCTGGCCTGGACCCACCACCTGGTTATTACCTGCCCGTGACAACGTGAGTGCGTTGCTGAGGGGACAACACAACACGGTCGCTGTTCGGGTCAGTCCACACCCTGTTGTCCAAGCGTTGTGCCGGTCAGCCGGCCATGCACTGATTTCCACCAGTGCGAATATTCATGGCAAACCGATCGCACGCAACAGTTATCAATTGACTCACCATTTTTACAGCGTTGTGGATATGATCGTGCCAGGCAAACCGGGGCCCTTCAATGGCCCCAGCATGATCCGTGACGGCAGAACCGGAAAGATTATTCGTGCTTGATACTTTTGCATAAAAAAGCAGCGCCCGAGGGCGCTGCTGAACAAAAGAAAGAAACAAAAAGGCATCAAATTGGCAAACGACCAAGGAAACAAGTAAACAGTGTCCTTAGAATCGCCGCCATCGGTCGACGGCGGATCATACTCCTAACGGAAGTTTGTCCATGTCGAGGTAAATCGGCTGGCGCTGTCAGAACATAAACCGGTAGAAATACCGATTTTCATCTTCTAGCCGTGAGAGCTGATTTCCATCACCCATAACGAAGGTTATTGCCAATCATGAACGTAGCACACCGAACTTGGTTCTGCAATTTTAACATTTAGCTTTTAATAATCAATAAGTTATAATATAGAATCGGGTACAGGGCGGTGGATCAAGATTTTTGACAGCTGCCCGGCGTCTTGACCGGCTCGACCGCTTAAAATGCCCGACCGCAACAATCAGCCACACGATTGCTGTCAGTAAAATTTACAAGTCACCAACACAAGAAAAATAACTGCATGATTTTATTAAATATAAAATTTGGTACGGATGTTGCTTAATAGTGCTAACCGTAACTACGTCACACTTTATTACACGGAGGTGGTATGTCCGAGCTAAAACAGCTGATTTTTATATCAGCCATTTTTTGCGTATCGGTATTTACCGTGTTTTCTTTTTTGTTACCTTGATGTGCAATCCGATCAAACCCATCCCTGGCGACCGTTAATCCCAGGGATGGAAATCCGAGCCCACGTGCTTCCCACAACGTCCGGTGTTCCTTTTCAACACCCATTCGTATTACAAATTTTATTGTTGTAACACCAACACAAAGCTTAAGGGGACTTCATAAACATTAACATTTGTAGCGCTGACCGGGTCGGCACTTGCCGTGGATGGCAATGAAAATAGAATTTACTTGCGAATGGGCGGCATAGTACGGATCGCGTGTATTTTTGTATGATCGCAGCTTAGGCTATTCAGCATCGGCGCATGGTTTAGCGGCGACCGGATCAATTACCAAATTCGTCCGCGTAATCTTTCATTGAAGCCGTAATGACTTGTTCGGCGTGTTCACGACCGTATACTTCACCAAGGGATACCGGCTTATTATTGTAAGTATTGAAATAGTGAACCAATTGATCGACCACCGTCAACGGCATTTGCGACACATCGGTAACATCCCCCCAAACGCCGTCGCCTTGCAGCACACCGATGATTTTGTCATCCGCCTCGCCGTCATCCAGCATGGGAATGCCGCCCACCACTTGTGCGGTCAACAGCACCTGACTTTGGCTGATGGAATGGGTGGAAAGTACGCATATATCCACGGGATCCTGATCACCACGGCTGGCGCCCGTCATAAGTTTACAGACTTGCGGACCGGCCAAGGTTTGCGGGATAAACCCGTACACCGACGGCGGCCGCGACGATGACAGTTGCGGACGATCCACTTTTAGAAAGCCGGAGTGTTTATCCACCTCGTATTTAATATGATTAAACGGCGTAATTTCGACAAACACCGACACCACCGAAGGCGGCGTAGGGCCGGTTTGCAGGCCGTGCCAAGGATGGGGTCGCCATTTTAAATAATTTTTACTCATTGTCACTCCTGCGGTATTTGAAAATCATGGTAAACTGGTTTTCGCAGAGTATAACCGATTATGCTATTGCCATGGCAGCTTTAACAGGCCCAAAAACGTTAGGCACTGGCGCCACTCGATGACCAATCCCCATGCACAGTAGTTTGACAATAGGCGCTATGGCAAGCTTATTCGGCGTCATGACCGTCGGCGCCTTGATCCCCGGCATCAGCGTGATGACTGTGGTAAGCAGGTCAGTGACCTACGGGTTTTATCACGGTGCCTTAACCACCCTCGGCATCGCCACGGTTGATACGCTGTATATTCTGGTTGCTCTATTGGGCCTCAGTATACTTGCGCAATCACTCGGTAACTATTTTGTCGTCATCAAATACCTGGGCGGTGGCTATCTAATCGGGTTGGGCGTCTCCTTGTGGCGATCAAACGCCCGGCTTGCCCCAACCGGCGAGTCCGGGGATGGCTCACTGCTATCCAGCTTTTTATCGGGGTTTATGATCACGCTGGCCGACCAAAAAGCCATTTTGTTTTACTTCGGCTTTTTTCCCGCATGGCTGGATCGGTCAAACATAAGCCTGGTGGATACCGTTATAATCATTCTTATCGCCGTATCGGCCATCACCACAAAACTCGTGTACATTTGGCTTGCGTTCAGGGCGGTAAACCTGGCAAACCATGTAGCCGCCACACCATATATCAAGCTCCTGGCTGGCTTTGTCATGGTCGGCGCCGGCGTATTTTTATGGATGACATAACACGGTTGATCGTCCTATGGTTAGGATGACCATGCTTTTGCGAGAGGAATAAAACGTCTAAACATGACACCGCGAATTGATATTCGGTTCCGTACAGGGCACCGCCACATATCGGCCAGCATTTCATTGTCTTTGCGGTTGGCAATGCAGTCGGTCACTTTTCCGGTTGAGGCTCAGCCGCGTGTTGTGGAATTTCCTGTTTGGCAAACAGGGCTCGGCAGGCGTCAGAAATGGAATCCAAATGGGTTTTTATACACCGCCTGAGCTTGCCTTTTTTGTCACCGCAAAATTTTTCAATATCGTCCCGGCAAACGCTTCTTATCCTTCGACGGCGAGTATGCGCTTTCTTGAGATGCCGTTTGCAGCCCTCGGACAGTTCGCGCTTATGCGTGCGAATACATTGCATGGTTTCGCGCCGACCGCCGGCATCCGGACAAAACTTTGCCACATCGTGCCCGCATGGCCGCGACTTTCCTCCCTCGCCCTTTTGTTGTGCAATCAATGGTTGGGTCAGCACCATCAAAATGCATAAGATAGCTAATAATGAAGTTTTATCCATGCGATTACCTTTTACCTTTGTAACTACTCAGCCGTTTTGGTGCCAGCGGCCCTTGTAGGGCGGGTTAGCGATAGCGTAACCCGCCTTGGGTAGACAACCGTTGCTCATGTATAGCGCCTCAGCAGGGCTGAATAGTTACTTACCTTTTTGTTATACCAACGTCAGGAAATGCGTAAATCCGCTTCAAACCGGCTCACATAAACCACCATTATTCAGGCTACGTGAGCCGTCCGGTCCATCCCGAACAAACCATGACGTACACAAGGCGGGAACATTGATTCTACAAGGATCACCATCCAAGAACACCCGTGGAGCTGGCTAAAAGATTAATAATTAGACAATAAAGAGATCGCCGCTTGTCATTTGAGTCTGAAGTCGATTATGCTTGACAGATAAAAATACATGTCAAGGTTCGCACAGTGAAAATTCGCCTATGTCTCACGGTACTTATAGTGGCCGTTTCCCATCTTTCCGCCTGTAGCAACTCAGCGGCGCAGCTATCGAAAAGAAAACCCGATTTAAAGCCCGTGGCGACCAATGAAACCGTCACCGCTTACCGTAATGAGACGATCAACATTGATGTTTTGGCCAACGATATAGATCCCGAGGGCGAACCCATTTCGCTGGACGCCGTCGGTACAGCCACTATCGGTACAGCCAGCCTGAACGAGCAGCAGGTCGAATATATGCCGGGCAATAACATCAGCGGTCATGACAGCTTTGCGTATACCCTCATCGACGAAAAAGGGAATCACGGCGAAGGAAAAGTTAACGTTACCATCAGCCCTTGGCATGCGCCTGTAAAGCTGGGAGATGGCAAAGGCCTGCAACTGTCTGTCAGCGACAGCGGTCAAGCCGCCGCGTTATGGGTTGAGGGAGCCACTATTTCCACCAACCAGTTTTTGTTGGGCAATGGCTGGCAGCCTAAAATTATTTTGCAAACAGCCGAGGGCCTTGGCAGTATCAGCGGGCAACAAGTAGCCATCAACGCCTTTGGCCAAGCCATCGCGGTGTGGAAACGCACTGAATCCTCCGGTGGCGTGACCCAGATAAAGTTCGGTAACGGCCTGTTATCCGACGCCTTGTGGCAAACCCATACCGAAATCTGGACCCAAGCCTCCGCTGATCTGCCCACGACTATCGACTTGACCTTAAACGACAACGGCTCGGCAGCTATGGTGTGGGATCAAGTCACTACCGACGCTAACACAAACGCTATTTGGGAGAGAGATTTCTCCGGCTCCGCCTGGGACGCCGCATCCGCGCAGCTCACCGCATTTGCCGGGGCCAAACAACCTAAGTTGGCTAATAACGGTGCCAGCTCAATCGCCGTCTGGATCCAAGACGACCCGTCAACGGTCTGGTGGACATACCGATTTAACGGCGTGTGGTCGGATGTGCCCGTGCAACTGAATACCGGTACAAACCGCGCATCCGATGTACAGTTAGCCATGGGACCAAACAACAAGGGAATCATTGTCTGGCAGGAAGACACCGGCAGCAGCGTGCGTTTGTTTGGCGTGTTATTTGATTTGCGGGAAACCGCCGAACCATCGATGAACGCACCGATTGCAATCGATGATGGCGAGGGCAGCGTATCCAACGTGCATGTGGACAGCGGATTTCTCGGCAATTTTGCGGTAACCTGGCAACAGAATAGCGGGGACAACTCGGCAGTCTATGTCTACCTCATTAATGCTCCCAACTTCACGCGCATGAAAGCCAGCGCCGACGAACCCAAAGCCATGGCGCCGGTTGTCAGCCTGACACATGACGGCGGGATGCTGGTGATGTGGCAATCGACGGCTGCTGACTCGCCGTTATCGCAAATTGCTTATCGACAATTTAACGATGAATGGCAGTCCCCGGAAATACTGGCAACGGATCTTGACATGGACAGCAGCAGCATGAAACTCGGAACCGACAGCGCCGGTAATGCCGTAGCGGCATGGCGCCTTAGCGACGGCTCCTTGTGGAGCAGCGACTATTGCGTGAATCCCGATGTTTGCGAACCCGCCGTGGCCGAACACAAAGTAATCGGCGAGGCTTGCATTAATTGCCATGATGGCGTCAGTCACACGGGTAAAATTGATGGCCATATTCCGGCATTGGATACCTGCCAGTCCTGCCATAAAACCAGTGCCTGGAAGCCGGCGGCGATAAACCACGCGGCAACCAATGAACAGAACTGTGAAATCTGTCATGACGGCACCACCGCCCCAACCAAACCGGGAAACCATTTAGAAACCTCGATGACCTGCGCTACATGTCATCAAGCAACGAGTTGGTATAATCTTATTTACAAGCATAACTCCATCACCATGCCTAATCTCGATGATCACTTAACGGTAATATGCCAAGGCTGTCATACAACCGGTAACTTCATTGATTTGACGTGGGAACCGAGCTATGCACCGTCTTGCGGGGCCTGTCACTTTCCGCAATACAACCCAAATATGCATGGCAATGCATTGATCACATCCCAACTGGACTGTGATAGCAGCGGCTGTCATAGACCTCCGTTTCACAGATGGTGATAGTTAAATGGCCATCCCGTTTCGACCGATACCAAGGCGGGACATCCCTACAGGCAATTAAGCGGGATGGAGTTTGGCTATTCGCCTGCCGCATATCGCCAGCCAACCCATACCCCCGACAACGCAACCGCCCCTATCCGGCAGCCCGCAATGGCTTGTCATCGTTTAACGATGACCTACACCATCCGCCTTGCCAGCGCAATAATCGCCGGGTATCCCGTTAGATTATTCAGCACGGACCGCTAGCGTAGTGTCTCCTATAAAACACACATGGTGACGAGATAGACTTGATGCTCGATCCTGCCTAAACGCCATAGCGTCTTGCAAAGTAAAAGCACGCTCCAAACCCGCCATGCACCAAGCTTGACAACAGGGCTTCATTGCGTATATAGTACGTGTTAGTACTATTTCAGGAACCGGGTATGACCAACATCACCTATAAAAATGCGGGAAAACAGGCATTTTTAGGCGTTGTTCGCGAATTGGTGACAACGTATCAGGCATTTACCCATGTTGATGCCGCCGGGCTCAGGCTATTCGGGCTTACACCTTCGCAAGCCGATGTATTGTTTACCCTGGGCAACCAAACCGGTATGACATTTAAGGAAATTGGCCAGAAAACGTTAATTACCAAAGGCACGCTTACCGGTGTCATTGACCGTCTGCAAGCCAAAAGCCTGGTCAAAAGGATTACCGGCAGGAATGATCGTCGTTGTATACGGGTTGAATTGACAGCCAAAGGTAACAAATTGTTTCAAACCGCGTTTCCGGTCCATATCATCTACTTGAAAGAACACTTTGATCGCATGAGCGGCGAAGACCAGGCAACACTGCGGGTTTTGCTAAAAAGGCTGACATCGTTATTTTAATTTTTTTACATAAAAAGTACTAATTAGTACTATTTACTTAGGAGTATTGCCCATGAATGATACACGATCGCATATCGGAATTTTGATCCTACGATTGGGTCTGGGCGCCATGTTTCTCGCCCATGGACTGCTAAAAGCCCTGGTGTTTAGCTTTGCAGGAACAGCGGCTTTTTTTGCCGCCCATGGCTTTCCCGGTTGGACCGCCTACCCGGTCGCCACCCTGGAGATTATCGGCGGCGTGCTGTTAATGGCCGGCATTGCCACACGCTGGGTGTCCGTTGCACTGATACCGGTACTGCTGGGTGCTATTTATGTGCATCTCGGCAATGGCTGGGTTTTCAGCAACGCCAACGGCGGTTGGGAATACCCGCTGTTTTTACTGGCGACTACCGTCGTGCTTGTATTGGCGGGACCAGGCCGGTATACCCTGCGTTTTCAGAGTAAAGCGTAGGAAAGCGCATCGCCCGGTTATTCCCACTAGCCCGAATACTTCATAAATTTTCGTTGCGGGAGGCACATAGAGCTTGTATGGCAAAGCGTGCGCCTCCCTTCCTCCTAAATCAAAAAACTGTTGGGTGTTGATGGTTTTACACGTCGCCAGGTATTAGGTAGTGTCTCCTATAAAACATGCATTGAGAAAGCCGCTCAAGGTGCGAGTGCAAGGCGCAGACCGCCGGGGACGCAGGTCACCTTTCCAAGGTCTGCAACGCAGCAATTGCACCTTGAGTGGCTTCCCGGAGGGCGAGATAGATTTTTTTAGGCAACCATCAAGTCTATCTCGTCACCATGTGCGTTTTATAGGAGACACTACACTATACACTATACACTAGACTGGACTGGACTAGATAAACAGACGGGACGTAACCAGATTCCCGGTTGGGCAACCTTGCTTGCATAAAGCAACATTCTGCAGGGTCGTCTGTGCAATGTGCTCAAGGGCTTCGCGGGTAAAAAAACCCTGGTGTCCGGTTATCAGCACGTTGGGAAAAGTGATTAACCGTTCGAAGACATCGTCTTCGATGATCTGATCGGAAAGATCCCTGAAAAACAGGTCACCCTCCTGCTCATAAACATCAAGACCCAGGTATCCAACACCACCGGACTTAAGCGCGCTTATCACCGCTGTGGTATCGATAACCGCACCTCGGCTGGTGTTTACGAGCATCACGCCATGCTTCATTTTCTGTAAAGCGCTGTCGTCGATAAGGTGATGGGTCTGCGGTGTTAGCGGACAATGCATGGTAATGATGTCCGCGAGCGCATACAATTCATCAAGCACCACATCCTCGGCGCCGGCGCGCAGACAGTCCGAATTTTTTTGCGGATCGAACGCCAGTACACGCATACCGAAACCGCGTAGAATTTTTACCACCATGGAGCCGATATTCCCCGTCCCAATGATACCGGCGGTTTTTCCATGGAGATCGAAGCCGAGCAGACCGTCCAGGGAAAAATTCCCTTCTTTGATCCGGTTATACGCGCGATGGATCTTACGATTTAACGACAGGATAAGACCGATCGTGTGTTCGGCAACCGCACTGGGTGAATACCGTGGAACCCGAACGACATTGATTTTAAGTTCATTCGCCGCATCGATATCAACATTATTGAATCCTGCACATCGAAGCGCCACAGTCCGGGATCCGTGATCCGCCAGAGACTTCAGTACAGGTCGCGACAACTGATCATTAACAAATACACACACGGCCGGGTAACCGGCGGCAAGCTGCACGGTTTGCATATCCAGGCGTGGCTCAAGATAAACAATTTCATGCTCATGCGCGCGATTCACTTCATTGAACACCTGTATATCATAGGGTTTACTGTTGAAAAAAGCTATTTTCATCGTCGATAGACTCCCTTCCATCGTATGGATTTAGGGCAAAAGCAGGGTAAAATCAAACAATCACAGCATCCCCTTAAAAGTCAAGAACCGTTGATTTTAACGATCGCGTTGTTTCCTTTGAATCCGCAAACCGTTATAAACACACCCACGCCTTCGCCATTCCAAATTCAACCCATGGAAAAAGATGTCGGCCGGTACGATTCCCGTCGATAGCGAACCCAGTGCGGATCTGCAACAACAACCTCGACCCGGGATGCCGGGGCCAGACCAAAACCCTGCTTGGCCGATAAACTAAAGAGTTCCACCGCTCGACGCGGGTTCTTGGGCAATCCACCAAGCCCTTTGTTATACATAGCGCCCAAATTGTTCTGACCGACATCACTACCCTGTGCCACCGCGGCTTTGTAAAGGGCCACCGCTTTCACCCGATTCCTGGGTAATCCGCCACGCCCTCTTGCATACATATATCCCAGGTTTGCCTGGGCCTTGGCATACCCTTGTTCAGCGGCACGTTGAAAATACTCCACGGCAGGCTGATCACTTTTATGCAACCCGCCATGACCAAACTCATACATCATACCCAGTCTATTTTGGGCGCCGGCATGGCCTTGTTCGGCGGCGGCCAGATAATAACCCACCGCTGTTTTTTTATTTTTCTGTAAGTCACTTCGACCGATTTCATAATCAAGCCCAAGTTTATACAATTGCGAAGCGGACCGTCTTACAGCCACGTATTTTGTGGTGTAGTAGCCGATAATCTTCGGTGAAAAAAGCGCCGGGTCCATTTGTTTGTCAGGCAGCAGTTTCTTGGCAAGTTCAAATTCGGCCATACCGGTCTGCAGCGCAGAGGTTTCACTGATGATTTTCGACAAACCAAGGTAAATATAGGCATTCCATAATAATGCTTTGTTATGCTTTATCGGTACTCCGTCACAGACCGGATCACGGACCGGATCACGGTTATCGCGTGTAATCACATCCAACATCTTTTCCGCATTGTCGCTCACCGCATGCTCAAGAGCGTCTTCCGAACAGGCGGCTTTGGTTTTCCGGTTGAGCATGCCGACCATTTTACCGATGACTATTTCTAATTTCTGAACGGCATCATCGTATCAGCCCTTTGCGTACAGATCGTACCCAGATTCGTACCCAAATTCGTAGGTTTGAGTAACTTCATCGTCTTGGCACGCGCCGGCATAACCATGCACCATGCAAACCAGATAAAGGAAAATCGCACATATCCGCGGCACCGACGGGTATCGTGCGCAGTGCGCACAGCGACATTGACCAAGAATAAACCGCTTATGCTGTTCGCGAAGTGTTTGCCGGTGCCGGCGCATTAAAACGTCATGCCTACTTGGATTTCAAAAAACCATGAAGGTCTGCGCACCGGCCACAGCTTAACACGCGTGGACGGTGCGTGGTTTCATACGAGCCGTGTCAGGCAGTGGTACCAAAGGAAGGATCCGTACTGCTTTTGGGAACAGGAATTCCCGCAATCGTGCAACCCTGAGTCACCGGCCCCTTGGGAAATAATCGGTACAAGTACTTTAACCCCCCCAGTGGTTTAAACTTCTGTTCGAGCAATACGGACAAATCCCGCGCGTAATCCAAGGTTCCAGCGGTTTCAAAGTGTTGCCGTAAAAAGGTCACCACATCCCACTGGACATCACTAAGCTCAAGATCCATCTGTCGCGCTATGGTCGTGGCTACTTCGCGGTTCCAGGGCGACACCAGCGGTGACTCATCCTGCACACCGAAAACAAAGGATAATTTTTCTTTTTCGTCCATGTCATCTACCATAACCCATTTCTCCTCTGCCATTAGGTACCGTATGCCTTTAGTTTAACAAAGCCGGGGGGGATGGCAAAAAGAATGTGCTTTTATATGCGAAGCGGGTATGGAAACAGCGAATTTCCCTATATTTTTATATGACAACGGCTTTGAGGAAGAAGTCGGTCGGTGCTTTTTACCCATCAATGCAGTACCACTATTCAGGCCAATGTCAACCCCCATGCCGTGGCAAGGACAGTCCGGCTATTTGCCGGTCAAAAACAAGGGGATTAGGCACGGCATGATTTGCGCAACTCAACGTCAAGGCGCCTATGCCACGGCCGATTTGGCGGTTCACTCCACATGACAGGGTTTCAATGACGAGTTTTGCATGCGACTGTCATTGCCACCCCATTTGTTTAAAATGGCCGCCAGTTTTTCGATTTCCAACGGTTTGGAAAGATAGTCTCTCATACCCGCACGCAAGCATTGATCGACGCTATCCGCCATGGTATTTGCGGTTAACGCGATAATGATCGGGCCGGCGCCCTTGTATTTCTGAACAATTTGCCGGGTCGCCTCAAGACCGTCCAATACCGGCATATGCATATTATCGAGACAGTTTCGCAAAGCTTGGTGAAGTTACAGTTGCGTACATATATCCGGTTTTTATGGGGCTTGGTCGCCCCTTCCATGATGAGATCCGCCCCTTGCTGGCCCTATACACCCAAACGGTTTTGATCCTAAGTCCTATCAGGTTTCAAGCAAGGGGGCATGACCGTTTCCTTCATCAAACATGCTCACTGCACACGGAGGGGTAAACCTTAAACTGTTTATTTCACGCCATGGTAGTTCCTATCAAACGGTTCCCGCCGCTGCAAAATGGCCCAGGCGATTCGGGCGTTTTTATTGGCCAGGGCGACGATGGCTTTTTGTTTGCCGCGTCGCTCCACCAGTTGATTAATCCAGCGACTGAGTCGATCGTTTTTGCGCTTGCTCCAGTTGACCACCGTGCGCGCGCCGTGGACCAT
>Ga0114931_10009638_pt1 | contig 11556 bp, 13 predicted proteins | sample 2SBtaG_FD_89579 | JGI IMG/M metagenome (GOLD analysis project Ga0114931, IMG submission 89579) | Deep subsurface microbial communities from Kolumbo volcano to uncover new lineages of life (NeLLi) - 2SBTROV14_V59a metaG | ecosystem: Environmental > Aquatic > Marine > Volcanic | place: Kolumbo...
CGACGCCGGCGGAGATCGATGCTTATTGCGCGCGTCTGAACCAGATCGTGCGTGCCGGTGGCCAGCTCAAGCTGATCCAAACCTGCACGGTCGCGCGCCAGCCGGCGGAATCATTTATTACGCCGCTGGCGGATGCGGAGCTCGACCGGATCGTGGCCCGTGCCAAGCAACTGACCGGCCTGCCTTGTGCCGCGTATTATGGTGTGAGCTAGTGGCGTGGTGTTGTTTCACATCCTGCCGAAGCATGCCATCCAGCGGCCGATTCGCGTGGCCGCCATTCACGCGACGCTTTCCTGGGCCGCCCCGCGTTTCGCACGGTTGTTGCCGTTGATTCCACCACGGACCATGGCAATCCGGCCAGTACGCACCAGTTCCAGGATCCCGTATCCGCGCATCCGGTCAATGAACGCCTCGATCTTATTTTCGCGACCGGAAATCTCGATCATCAACTCCGCCGCGCCAACATCAACGATCTTAGCGCGGAAAATCTCGACCAACTCACGGATCTCGCTCCGTTTGCTGCCCGGGGGCGCTTTGATCTTAAGCAACATGAGATCCCGTTCGACATAATCCTGGGAACTGACATCCACGACTCGGACCACCGTCACGATCTTCTCCAACTGTTTGCGGACCTGCTCGAAAACGTGCTTATCCCCCACCACCACGAACGTCATGCGGGACAGATTCGGATCTTCAGTCTCGCCAACTGCTAACGAGTCGATATTGTAGCCGCGCGACGCCAGCATACTGGAAATATGGGCGAGCACCCCAGGCACGTTCTGAACCACCGCCGAAAGCACGTGCCGCGTTGAGTTGGTCACTTTGTTCATCTCCCCTGGACCCGCGCATGTCAGCCCTTGAGACCACTCCACCGTCTGGAGTCCGAATTCGACACCGGCGTTGGCGGGCGTTCGCCGTTCTATCAGAGCACCACCGAGCGTCATTCTAGCGACCGGTAAGGCGGATGCAAACCGGAGCACCCATGATCCTGTCCCCATGACGCGACAGAATCAACCGCACCAGCCGGCGGGGCCCGACCAGATTACCACGCGAGTGGCATGGGAGAACGCCGTTCGTCTACAATGAAACATGGTTGACAAGCGACTTGTTTGCCAGCAACGGTCAATTCGTCGTATTCGACGACGCGACGTCATGTCCGCCGCGGCAGGCAACCTTTCCATGACGACGGAGTAAACAACATGCCAAACGTTCGTCTGCTCTGCTCACTTTCGGCGGTCGCGGTCTTGGGCTGCACCTCGAACGGACCATTTTCACGCAGCGGACCGGCCCGGCCGCCCGCGACCAGTTCCAACACGGAGTCCACCACAATGGCCGACACGGATCCCGCGGATCAAGACACGGGCAGGATTGAGCTGAGTGATGCGGAATGGAAAAAGCGCCTGACCCCGGAAGAGTACCGCGTCATGCGAGAAAAGGGGACGGAGCGCCCCTTTGTCAACAAATTCGACAAACAGTTCGCAGCGGGCGTGTATGTCTGCGCGGCGTGCGGGCAAGCGCTATTTCGCTCGGAAACCAAGTTTGACTCCGGGTGCGGGTGGCCGGCCTTTTACGCAGCGCGCGCCGGCGCGCGCGTGACGCTCACTCCCGACTACTCGCATAACATGGTCCGCACCGAAGTGACCTGCGCGCGCTGCGGCGCACACCTCGGCCATCTGTTTGACGACGCTCCGCAGACTCCGACCGGCCAGCGGTTTTGTATTAACTCCGTTTCCCTGAAGTTCATCCCGGATTCCACCTCGTCGGAAAACCCGCGTGCCGATCAGAAAGAGTAATCAGTCGTTTCTCATGTCACGGACCACCGGGACGCATCCGCCTGGGGCGATATGGGCCACGAATCTGGTTGTGCGACAGTTGATTGGAAGTAATATCTCGCTCGATTCTCAGACTGCGATATGCGCGCGCCATGCGTGCATGTTGCCAAGCGAACTTCGTGGGTATTCTCACACATCGTCGCGCCGCGACGCGTGGCGTTCTCTCGAAGCACCGTCGGATCACGCACTTGTTGATGAATCGCATCATCGCGTCCGGTGCTTGCACGAACCGTCCTGAATTTTGAGAAAAAACAAGAATTCCCAAGATTCTCTCAAGGTTCTTATTTGACATGCCTGGAATCTGACATAGGTTTCAAGTGCAGTAAGAAGAGGAAATCATTTCCTCGCGGCTGCATCGGCAGTTTGTCGCGAGCTGAACACATCTCATCAAGATTTCAGCTCGAGGAAAGCTGTTAACTAACCAAGAGCCTCGCATCCTCGACAAAGGCAAGCTGGTCGCAAGATCAGTCGCGCAAAGCCAAGGGTCGGATCGAGTTACGGTCCGATAGCCTGGCTGCCGAAAGGTTGTGAGTCGACGTGTTCAACGTATGCTACGCTTGTAGAGCGTTTCGAACCATCGGCTTGACACCAGATCGGGTGACTGAGGAAGAGGCGAAGTAACCCTTTTCAAATTGGTCCATGTCCGCGGTCAACACGAAAGCGTGGCCGCCGGACCGTCCAGAATCTGGAGGAAGCTATGAAGAGTCTCGCGAAGAAGGTGCAACGATTCCTCGTTTCGGAAGACGGCCCCACGGCAGTTGAGTATGCCGTGATGTTGGCTCTGATCATCATCGTCTGTCTGACGGCGATCCAGAACATTGGTTCGAACGCCAACCAGACGTTCACGGATGTTGCGAATCAGTTGGGCTAGGCATCCATACCTCGCCTGATATGACACGCATGACATGACCGATGAAACCCCCCTCGGTGTCGCCTGATGGCGCCGAGGGGGAATTTTGCAGATAGTCCGGAAGAGGTGGCCGGTACGGGACCGGCCGCCAGGCCGCGAATCCACACGCTTTACAGGAGCCATGCGATGTATTCCATGTTGCCAGCCGACGCAATGGCAGGTGCGTTGGAAATGATGTGCTACGGTTTCACAGTGCTTGTTGCCGTGCTGAGTTGCTGCATGTTGAGCTTGCGCGGCTAATAGGGAGGAATCAACAGACTCGGCTTGTCTCGCCCGCCGGCGCGGGCGTCGGCGGTACATAGGGGGGAAGATTTCAAATGGACTTTTTTCAAGCAATTGGTTTTGCACTACTCAAACATTCCAACGTCTGGATCGTGTCCGGCTTCTTGATCTTAGCGGCCGTGATCGACGGACTTGAATTGAAAGTGCCGAACTGGCTAACGTTCCCGATGATTATCAGCGGTTGGCTGTTTAGCGCGGTCGCAACGATCTGGACGGGGCAGCCCTGGTGGGTCGGGGTCGGCTGGAGTCTCGTCGGCACGGTGGTTGGTTTGATGCTTCTGCTGCCCGCCTATGCGATCGGGGGAATGGGTGCGGGCGATGTGAAGCTCCTGGCCGGCGTCGGCGCGTGGATGCACTCGACGCACACGTTTTACGCTTTTTGCGTGTCGGCCATCGTGGGAGCAGTGCTCGCGATCGCCATGGTGTTGGTCCAACGGGGTTGGCGAAAGCACTCGAATCAGTTCTGGCTGATTCTCACGGAGATACTGACGATACGCGATCCGAACCGGTTATCCGAAATTGCGGCGAATCGCAAAAGCTCGATGCTCTTGCTTCCGTACGGAATTCCGATCGCGATTGGGACGATTGCTTATTTTGCGTGGACGGGCATGCTGGTGTAGTCGGGCGCCAATAACGTGGGCAAGCTGGAGAACTTTAATATGCTTAGAGCAACCAGGCGGTTTTCACCGACAGTACGGGCAGCCGATCACAAATTGGACAAGGTGTGCCGATCATACCGAAAAAAACGACGGGGAGCGGCGGCGGTCGAGTTCGCGGTCGTGGCGCCGATTTTTCTACTGCTTGTCTTCGGCATGATTGAGTACGGTCGGATGGTAATGGTTCAGCAGGTATTAGTGAACGCATCACGGGAAGGCGCGCGGAAAGCCGTGTTGGACGGAAGCACGCAGCAGGACGTGGTCGATGTGGTACAGCAGTATACGAACAGTGCGTCGATCCAGGGCGTGACTATATCGGTCACACCGACTAATCCACAAGATGCGGCTTTTGGCGATCCGGTGACGGTAACCGTCAGCGTCGGTTTTAATCAAGTAAGTTGGCTCCCATCGCCAATGTATTTGGGGGGAAAGACGCTTTCGGCCACGAGCGTGATGCGCCGTGAGAGTGTGCAGTAGCGAGGACGCCCGGGAACAACAACCGCTCCGCATGTGGGGCGACCGGACATAGCGACGGGAACATCGGCGTATTGAGGAAAAACGATGCGTGCCAAATCGATGGTATTGATCGTCATCGCCCTGGGTTGCGGCTTGGTCGCATCCATCGCGATCAGCCAAGTGATGGAACGAAGCGGTTCGAACGGCAAGAAGCTCGAGACGGTGCCGATCTATGTCGCCACGGCGGACATCGACGTCAACGAGCAGTTGGCATCGACGAACGTGCGTTTGGAGGATTGGCCCAAATCCAAGGTGCCCGAAGGCGCGATAACAAGTCTTGACGACATCAAGGATCGCTTCGCACGCACGCGGCTGTACGAAGGCGAGCCGATCCTGCAGCGGAAGCTGGCGGATGCCATTAGTGGTCCGGCGATCAAGATTCCCGACGGGTTCCGTGTCTGCAGTCTCAAGGTCCGGATGGACACGGCGGTCTCCAATCTCGTACGCCCGGGCGACCGCGTGGACATTTTTGGCTATTTTCGCGCCAACAGCGACATACCGAAGACCGGCACGCGTGAGATTCTGCGTAATGTGCGCGTCTTCGCCGTAATTCGGAAACCGAGCAAATGACGGACGAGGACGGTGAGACGATCGTGGCGAAGACGGTTTCCGTATTGGTCAAGCAAGACCAGGTTGCCCAATTGATGTTAGCGGCCTAGCTTGGCACGTTACTGTTCAAGGTACGGGGTCCCAACGAGAAAGAGGACCATAACAACCAGGAGTCGGCAACGGTCGAATCGCTCTTTGGGACCCATTCCGAATCCGCGGACGATGACAAACCGAACAGCACGGTGACGAGCGGCCTGGCGAAGTTTTTGACGAGTTTCGCGCGGGGCAGCCGGGCGCCGGCGGCGCCGACGCCCAACATTCCCGTCGCCCCTCCGGCGCCCCCGAAACCAAAGTGGCAGATGACCGTGTTGACACCGACCGGTGGCACGGAATTCACCTGGAGCGACGAGAACAGCTTACCGGACAACAATGCGACGGCGGGATCGGCTGCGGCGGCCGCGCCGTCGGCGTTTCCCCCCGCGGGCTGGCTCCCATCGGGGAGCGCCGCCGCGGACGGCGACGCGCCGACCGCCACGTCCGAACCAGCGACGGACCAGCCGGATGGCGACACGGCGGCGAATGATGGTGCCATGGGCGATAATTGAATCACGACAAGACGGTGACTTGGGGCCGGCAGGAATCATCGCGCGGGCCCCGCAACGAAAGATCGGAAAGCGGCGTGTCGGCCGACAGCGGCACGAATGGATAACAGCGGGCGGATGAGCTCGCGCACGGATGACCTGAACGCGTCGACCGTAAGGCGCAAGGAAGTACACGGATGTCCAATAACAGCTGGGCGGTCCTACCCGCCATCATCGGCCTAATTGTCGCCTCGGTCATCACCACCGGGGACTCATCCCGCGTTCTGGCGCAACAGATGTCTGGCCAGCCAGTGACGTTTCGCATCGATGGTCCAACGCAACGATTGGAGATGGTTGTCGCGAGCAGTCGGATCCTGACGCTGGCGCACAAGATCCCGCGTTTGCTGGTCAATAATCCGGACGTCGTCCGCGCCACGCCCATCTCGCCGAACCAGATCCAGCTGTCGGCCTTGCAGGCAGGGGTGACGCAGCTGAACGTCTGGGACGAACAGAAGCAACTGTACACGGTTGACGTCGTCGTGACCCCCGATGCGCGCCAGCTACAGATGTTGATCAAATCCGAATTCCCGGACGCGGCGGTACGCGTGCGCCCGCTGGCCAACAGCGTCTATTTGTCGGGTTACGTCCCGAGCCCACAGATGGTACGCAGTATTGTCCGCATGGCGGAGGACTATTATCCGAACGTCATCAACAATATGACGATTGGCGGCGTCCAACAGATCCTGCTGAAGACGAAAGTCATGGAAGTCTCACGGACCAAACTCCGCGAAGCGGGTTTCGACTGGGCCTATTTTGACGGCTCGGACTACGTGGTGCAGAGTGTCAGTGGCCTGTTAAGCGGCGGCGCGGCCCCGAGTGCCATCGCGGCGTCCGGAGCGGACACCATGCGTTTCGGCATTGTCGACGGTAATCGAGCCTTCTATGGTTTCATCGAGGCGTTGCGGCAGAACAATCTAATCAAGGTCCTTGCCGAACCGACGCTGGTGACGATCAGCGGCCGGCCGGCCAGTTTCAACTCGGGCGGTGAGTTCCCGATCATCGTGCCGCAGAGTCTCGGCACGGTATCGATCGAATACCGCCAGTTCGGGACCCGGGTGGATTTCGTCCCCTTGGTGCTCGGTAACGGAAACTTGCGCCTCGAAGTACGTCCGCAGGTCAGTGAGATCGATCCGTCGCGGAGCGTAACGATCGAAAATGTGACCGTGCCGGGCCTGCGCACGCGCTGGGTCGACACGGCCGTGGAGATGAAGGCGGGCCAGACGCTCGCCCTGGCCGGGTTGATTCAAACGCGCACGGAATCGCAGAATCGAGGCATCCCCTGGCTGTCCGAAGTACCCTGGTTCGGCATTCCTTTCCGGCGTGTTGAAGAACAGACCAACGAAGTGGAACTACTGATCACGGTCACGCCCGAGTTTGTCGACGCCGCCGCCCCGCACGAGTTGCCGGCCTGCGGTCCGGGTGAGTCGACCACATCGCCAAACGACGCCGAGCTCTTTTATCGAGGTTACCTGGAGGTGCCCAAGTGCTGCCCGGACAGCAGTTGTCCCAACTGTCAAGACGCGGTGCCCGAGGGCGTAATTGGTGTCCCGGAACCGGCGGCAGGAGGTGCGCGTCAACAGTTCGATCCATCGGCGCGGCGGCTTAACGGGCGGCAGCCACGCACGGCGGCACGGCCCAACACCCAGGGACGGCCCGCTCCCGCGCACGTGCGACTCGATGGGCCGGCGGCCGACAGGCACAAGACGCGGCATCCCGCGCTGATCGGCCCGGTGGGCTATGACCAGTTGCGATAACGTGGTCGTCAAACATCAACAAGTTCGTCAATTATTCAACGGCGAGAAAGTCTGTTTGCCATGTCCAACGTGCTTCGCTTAGCAATTGTCGATCCCAACGACTCGTCCCGAGATGCGTTCAAAAAGATCTTGATGGGTATGGACGCCATCTGGCTGGACGCCGAGTCGTCACGCTATGAGTTCTTCGTCGATATTGTCGGCCAAACGGACCCCGACGTCGGTGTCGTGGCCATCGACGCGGACCCCGACAAAGCGATCCATTTGATCGAGAACCTGCGCGACGCGAACCCGAAATGCAGCGTCCTCGTCGTCAGCGGCAGCGCCGACGGCCAGTTGATCCTCCGCGCCATGCGCGCCGGTGCCAAGGAATTCCTGACGCAGCCGGTCGGGATCGAAGAGCTTGTGCTCGCATTGGAACGGATCAGCAACCAGCGACACTCATCGGACGGGAGCAAACCACGAGGCTGCCGCATCCTCGCGGTAACCGGTGCGACCGGCGGCGTCGGGTCAACCAGCGTCGCGGTCAACGTCGGCTGTGCTCTGGCGCGCGAACCAACCAATACGGTGGCGCTGGTCGATCTCGATCTATCGCTGGGAGATGCCGACGTTTTTCTCGATACGATCCCCGATTACACACTGGTCGACGTGGTTCGTAATGTTTCACGGCTCGATTTCACGCTGCTGAAGCGATCGATGACGCGTCACGCGTCGGGGCTGTACCTGCTACCACGTCCCGTGCAACTGCAAGATAACGTGCTCGTTACGTCGGATGCCGTCCAGCGTGTCGTCAGCTTGCTCAAAGCCACGTTTTCCCACGTCATCATCGACACGTCCAAGGCGTACAACTCCGTCGACATGGCCGCCCTGCTGGCGGCGAGCGAAGTGCTGCTCGTGACCCAGCTCGATCTGCCCTGCCTGCGCAACGTCGTGCGTCTCATGATGTCGTTCGACGAGTACGACGGATTGAAAGATAAGATCCGTGTCGTCGTGAACCGCGCCGGACTCGACAATGGTCATATCAGCTTGAAAAAGGCGCAAGAGACGATCGGTCGTGACATCTTCTGGCAAGTGCCCAACGACTATCGGGTGATGGTTGAAATGCGTAATAACGGCGTCCCGCTGATTGAACAGGCGCCGCGCGCGGACATTACGCAAGCGATCGTCGCCATGGCCCAACAACTGGCGGGCGACGTGCAGTCCGAGGAGGGTGGCGCCGATGCCACCAAGGGCCGCTGGCTGAGCTTCTGGAGCAAGAGCAAGGTTCGGCAAACGGACTGACTCATGACGACGTCGCATTGGCGCGAATATGCCGGTTTTCCGTCATTCCGCGCTCGATCGCCAAAATTCTTTTTTCTCCATGCTCACGGCATGTTCCAACGAACGGCCATTTCTTGTGAGCTATGCTTGCTTTGAAGAGTACCGGCCGTGTGGAGTGCTCGGCCGCGCGCTGGTTCGCGCGGCCGATCCGCGGCAACGTACCCGAGTCGTCATTTGGCAAACGGGAGCGGTGCAAGCCTAGAAACTAACGCGGGCACCGCTTGGCGAGCGTCATGGCCCACCCAGCTCGTCACCGAGCGTCCACTTAGTGGAATCGGGTCATGGCCAGATGTGAATGGATCGGTTGAGAAGCACCATGCAAAATCATGCCCCCACAGCAAACTCCCAGGACGCGGCACGGGCCGAGGAGTTTGACAACCTCAAACGGCGCATCCACACCAAGCTGGTTGACAAGTTGGATTTGAGCAAAGTCGGCGAATTGGAGGGTGACGTTCTGCGCCGCGAGATCCGCTTGGTGGTCGAGCATCTCTGTGACACCGAAGAGACGTTTCTGAACCGCAACGAACGCGAGCGGTTGATCGAGGAGGTCCTGAACGAAACGTTTGGCCTCGGACCACTTGAAATGCTGCTGGGTGATCCGTCCATTAGCGATATCCTGATCAACGGACCGAAGAGCATCTACGTGGAACGGCGCGGCCGCATGGAACGAACGGCGGTCGAGTTCCGCGACAACAGCCATCTGCTCCAAATCATCGATCGTATTGTCTCGAAAGTCGGACGGCGCGTCGACGAGGTCTGCCCCATGGTCGACGCCCGACTCGACGACGGATCACGGTTCAACGCGATTATCCCCCCCTTGGCATTGGACGGCCCGGCGGTTTCCATTCGGCGTTTCGGTGCCAACCCGCTCAAACTGGAAGATCTACTGAACTTCAAAGCTTTCACCCCCGAAATGGTGATGCTCTTGGAAGGCGCCATCAAGGCCCGCTTGAACATCATCATATCGGGTGGTACCGGCTCCGGTAAAACAACGCTGCTCAACACGTTGTCGAGTTTCATTTCGAACACGGATCGCATCGTGACGATCGAAGACGCGGCGGAACTGCAACTCCAGCAGGAACACGTCGTCCGTTTGGAAACACGGCCGTCCAACATTGAGGGCAAAGGAGCGATCACCGCCACCGACCTGGTGCGGAATGCGTTGCGCATGCGGCCGGAGCGGATCATCATCGGCGAATGCCGTGGCGGTGAAACACTCGACATGCTCCAGGCGATGAACACCGGTCACGACGGCTCGTTGACGACGATCCATGCCAACAGTCCGCGGGACGGCATCGCGCGACTCGAGACCATGATCATGATGTCTGGATTCGAGATGCCAATCAAGGCGATGCGCCAACAGATTGCCAGCGCGGTGGACTTGATTATCCAGGCGAACCGACTCCAGGGCGGGCCACGCCGCATCACGCATATCACGGAAGTGCTGGGCATGGAACAGGACACGGTCGTCACGCAAGACATTTATCGATACATCCAAGAGGGGATCGACGAAACCGGACGGGCGCGCGGCCATTTCGAGGCAAGTGGGATCCGTCCGGCTTGCATGGGTCAGTTGGAAGCCGCCGGCGTCCGCTTGTCGTCCAGCGCATTTCGCGAGCGCGTCATGCTGGTTGATTAATTGAGTCACACACATACACGGGAATCACCATGCTAACAATTGTTGCTATCATCGCGTCGTTTATCGGTGTCGCGGCGTTGGTCGGTGGTGTCGCAATGTACGTTCGCCGGGACGTCGCCGGGACACTCGAAGACCGCCTCGACATCCTGGCTGGTGCCAAGACCGCTCCGAATGCCGCCGGCCGGCAACTGGATGCCAGCGTTCTGGCGTCACCACTGGAAGAAACGCGTGGGCAACTCGAACAGTTGCTTTCCCGTTTGGGGAATTCAAAACGGTTCCTTGAACAGGCCGATTCGCCGTTCGATGCGTCGCGTCTCTTCATGATCTGCGTGATGCTCGCGTCGACCGGCGTTGTGATCGCCGTCGTGGTCCCCGCCGTTCCAATGGTCATGGCGCCGGCACTCGCCGCGGGACTCGGCATCTGCCCGTTGTTCTGGCTCTCCTTCCGTCGTAAACGGCGTCTTAAGAAGTTCGGCAAGCAATTGCCGGAAGCACTCGAGTTGATCAGCCGCGCGCTGCGTGCCGGCCACAGTTTGGCCAGTGGCATCAGCCTGGTCGCCGAGGAAATGCCCGATCCAATCCGCAAGGAATTTCAACGCTGTTATGAATCGCAGAATCTGGGCGTGCCGCTGGAAGAGGCGCTGGAAGAAATGTCGGTCCGTGTCCCGAACCTGGACTTGCGTTTCTTTGTCACCGCGGTCACGTTGCAGCGCCAAACCGGTGGCGACCTCGCGGAAATCCTCGACAAGATCGGCAGCCTGGTCCGGGAGCGCTTCAAGATTTGGGGCCAGATCCAGGCACTGACCGGCGAAGGACGGTTGTCCGGAATCATCCTGTTGGCACTCCCGCCAGCCCTGTTCGTCGTCACGTATCGACTCAATCCCGACTACTGCACGGTGCTCTTTACCGAACCGATGGGCCGCCACATGCTCATTGGCGCCATCGTCATGCAAATTCTCGGCGCGTTGGTCATACGCAAAATCGTGGACATCAAAGTATGAAAAGCTTCCGTTCCATTGAACCCGTCTGTATACGACTCCATTGACCCAAGATGCGAGAACTCCGCAATGTTCCAAACCATTCTGGCAGCCATCGACTACGTGTACTTCCTGCCGGTCGTCGCGTTCTTTCTGTTCGCCGCGGGGGCCTGGTTGTTGATCGACTGGATGACAACCCAAAAGACCAATGCGGAACAACGGTTGGACGAGCTTCGCGACCCGAAGCGGCGCCGGCGCGCGGCAGTGGATGAACGAAGTAACAACGTGCTGTCCGCGCGGAACTTCGTCAACGTCGTCAAACGAGCCTCACCGACGTTCGCCAAACCACTCCAGCCAAAGTCGGAACAGGACGTCGGCAAGCTCAAGTCGCGACTCGCGCAAGCCGGATTCCGCAGCGAAGCCGCGCCGACGGTTTTCCTCGGCCTGAAATTCGTCTGTTTGATCCTCGGCCTGTTCTTCGGC
>Ga0114931_10009639_pt1 | contig 11555 bp, 13 predicted proteins | sample 2SBtaG_FD_89579 | JGI IMG/M metagenome (GOLD analysis project Ga0114931, IMG submission 89579) | Deep subsurface microbial communities from Kolumbo volcano to uncover new lineages of life (NeLLi) - 2SBTROV14_V59a metaG | ecosystem: Environmental > Aquatic > Marine > Volcanic | place: Kolumbo...
AATCACGTGAATTATTTACTGAGGTAATACTATGCAGTGGACAGTCTATTTATCCGGTGAGATCCACACCGACTGGCGCGAGCAGATCCGGCAGGGCGCGGAGCGCAACCAGCTGCCGGTGGTGTTCACCTCGGCGGTGACCGATCACGAGGCCAGTGATGCGGCGGGGGATGTGCTCGGCGCCGAGCGTGATGGTTTCTGGCGCGATCACCGCTCCGCGAAAGTAAATGCCATTCGTACGAAAACCCTGATTGATAACTGTGATATCGCGGTGGTGCGCTTCGGGGATAAATACCGGCAATGGAATGCGGCCTTCGATGCCGGTTGCTGTGCGGCGCTGGGCAAGCCGTACATCACCCTGCACGACGAGGCGATCATTCATCCGCTGAAGGAAGTCGATGCCGCCGCCATGGCCTGGGCGCGAACGCCGGAGCAGGTGGTTGAACTGCTGACGTACGTGATTACGAAGGCCTGACGGGCAGCCATGCAGATCGACCTGGAATCCTTGCAGGAAATTGTCATTGCCGCGGGCCGGGAGGAACTGCTGCCGCGCTATGCACGGGTGGAGCGCACGCACAAGGCCGACGGCAGTGTGTTGACCGAGGCCGATCTCGCTGTGCAGGAACGTATCGCCGCGCAGTTGCAGGCGCGCTGGCCGGAGACGGGGTTCCTCGGCGAGGAGATGACCGCGGATGAGCAGCAGGTCATTCTCGATTCCGATAAACCGGCCAGCTGATCCTGACCGGGGCCGGCGGCTATTCGTGTACGCTCGACGGTGAGCCGGTGTTCGTGCGCTCGCTTGAACCCCGCTCCTCGGTGGCTGCAGTGGATGCGGCGCTGTACAGGGCGTGGACTGAGTGGCTGGCTGTGCCGGTCAAGTGATAATCCAGCATGCATTTATCCGGAATCCTCAGCGCCTCTTGCCACCCGTGGCCGGGACTACCAGGCCGCTACGCAGCCTTGTCCCTGTACTGTAGGATGCGATGAGTGAAACGAACCGCATCGTTTGCAACATGATGCGCATCGCTGCGCTCAGCGCATCCTGCAATTACTCGATGTTGCTTACGCCACTACCCGCCGCTTCATCACCTGGTCCAGGTCCCAGGTTGTCTGCAGGTTCATCCATAACTTTGCCGATGTGCCCAGTGTCTCCGCGAGGTCAAGTGCAGACTCCGCCGTAATCCCGCGTTTGCCCTTGATGAGCTCGTTCAGGCGCGCACGCGTCCAGCCCAGCTGTGCGGCAAATGCCGTTTGGGTGGTACCTGCCGGCTGCAGGAATTCTTCCAGCAGGATTTCGCCGGGATGGAAGGGGTTGGTTGGCTGTTTCATGTCATAAACCTGCTCAGTGATAATCCACTACGGCAACATCAAACGAATTGCCGTTATGCCAGCGAAATACAATTCGCCATTGCTCGTTTATCCGGGTCGAATGCATACCCTTGTAGCGGCCCTTGAGTGTCTCCAGTCGATTACCGGGCGGGACCCTCAAGTCCCTCAGTACCACGGCATCATGCAGATACAGCAGTTTGTGGCGGGCTTTCCGCCTCGATTCCGGTGCAAATGCGCGTGTCGCCCGGGACTGCCGGTCATAATATAGGTCCTCGGCCAGCCGGTTCCCGAAAGACTCAATCATTGATTATCAGGTTATCGGACATCGATAACATTTTCAAGAGGGTAAGTGGATATGATTTCATGAAATCACCGTGTGAACTGTCCTGACAGGAGGGAGTATGAGTCAGCAAGGGTCCTGTTGCGGTAAGAATTCACAGCATATTCCAGTAATCAAAAGTCCCGTATGCAGGCAGGCCTGATCACCTGCCATGTGGAGGAGCGGTCATCATGAAAGAAAATTTGTTTGAAGAATTGCTCGACAGTGTGAAGGAGGCGGATGCCGTGATGCGCGGCAGGACAACGTCTTCCAGGGTCTTTGAGTACCCGGACCCGGAAGTGCGTATGATTCGGGATCGAACGGGATTGTCGCAGGACAAGTTTGCCATGCTGATCGGTGTGAATCCGTCTACGCTGCGGAACTGGGAGCAGGGCCGCAGGAAACCCACCGGGCCGGCACGGGCCTTGTTACGGATACTGGAAGTCGATACCGAGCATGCGATCCTGGCGCTGCACCCGAAGCGCAGTTAAGGGGTTGTGCAAAAGCGGAATCAGCGCTGACTGGTACATACTTGGGTTTTCACTACCTCAAGACAAGCTATAACCGCCAAGACGCCAAGTACGCCAGGAATTTTTGATATTCGATAGTTGTTTTTCCTGGCGCCTTGGCGGTTCATAAGCTTTTACTGTGTGATCTAAGGGCCTAAATCAAGTGCCATTCGGTTCTGAGTACAGTTTCCATTAATATTGAGAACAATATGTATTCTGACCCTGTTTATTCCTGATTCCGGTGAGCGGTGAAAGAAAGCGATCAGCTGTTTCCGGCGGCCGCGGCATGCGGTTTGCGGCGGCCATCGGCCTGGGCGCTGTCCTGCTGGTCATCCTGGCAGGGATCTGGTTCATGACCGGCGTGCCCGGCAGTTCCTTCTCGGGTCCGCTGCCGCCCCTGAGCGACAGGGAGCAGTTGATCCATGACAATCTCAAGCGCCATGTGGCGGAACTGGCGGGCCGGATTGGCGAACGCAATGTCTGGCACCCCGGGACGCTGGCCGCTGCGGAAGCGTATATCCGCAAGACCCTGGAAGACACGGGCTACGTGGTCAACGTCCAGTCCTTTCCCGGTCGCGGTCTGACTGTCAACAATCTCGAGGCCGTGTTGCCCGGGCACGGGGCGGCGCCGGGCGGGATGGAGGGCGTGTTCTGGTCGGACCACTGGTCCTTCTGGCAGGCGGGTTATCCGGCCATTATGGTCACTGACACGGCGCCGTTTCGTTACCCGCACTATCATGTCGCGACCGACACACCGGAGCAGCTGGATTACACCGGTCTGGCACGGGTGACCGGGGGGCTGGCGGAGGTTAGCGGGGCGCTTGCGTCGCCGTAGGGGATCTGAAGTAACCAATGTGTCCTGACCCGATTGATACGAGCGGCCCACTTATGCAGTACGCCGCGTTCATCGACAGCCTGGGACGGCCGGCACCCCCTGCCGGGGTCGATCCCTGCCTGCAGGCATTGTGGCATGATGCCAGTGGCGACTGGACGACGGCGCACGAGATCGTGCAGGCGCTCGACGGCCGGTCGGCGGCACGCATTCATGCCTACCTGCATCGAAAGGAGGGGGAAGACTGGAACGCGCGCTACTGGCACCGGCAGGCCGGGACGGTGTTTCCGGAAGGGGTGAGTCTCCGGGAAGAGTGGGATGGGCTGGTGCGGGAGTTGACGGATTAATAGTAACCAATGTCGGATTACGCCCTTTGGGCTAACCCGACCTGCGGGGCTGACGGGATGAGTGCTGTATGGCGTTGATTGGTTTGCTGAGTGATGTGCATGCCACGCCGGGGCCGGTGGCCGAGGCGTTGTCGATATTCGCGCGTGCGGGGGTGGAGCAGGTCTTTTGTGCCGGGGATATCGCCGGTTACCGGGAAGCGCTCGAGCCGACGGTTGAATTGCTGGTGGCGAGTGGTTGCCAGTCGGTGATCGGCAATCACGATCTGCAATACCTCGATCACCTCGATGAGGCGGTGGACACGGTAGCGGCGGGCTATCTCGGCAAGCTGCCGGCGTGTATCGATACGGTCATCGCGGGTACACGCTGCTACCTGGTACACGCCCATCCGCCGGAGGCCTGTCACGGGGGCATCAAGCTGCTGGATCGGGACGGGAAGGTAGTGCCGGCGCAGGTGGCGGACTGGACGGCGCAACTGGCCGCGTTCGCACCGGACGTGCTGGTGGTCGGGCATACCCACCAGGTGTTTGCAGAGACGCTGAGCGCTACCCTGGTGGTGAACCCGGGCAGTTCGGCATTCAATCATTCCTGCGCAATCCTCGACCTGCCGGCGCTGTCGGTTACGTTTCATGCGCTCGGCGGCAAGGCCATCGAGAAGACCTGGAACTGGGCGGATCATGTGATCCGTGGCGGGTAGACTTGCCGGTCGCACCGGCGTTGTCAGGAGCAGGGGAGACTGAAGTAACAAATGTGCTCTGATACTCTTTATCGGGGATCAGTCATGATTGCAAATCCTTATCAGGTATTTTGATTCCGCTGTACTATATCCACTGTCCCCCGACCCGAGAAGCACACCATGCAGTCTGGTCTCGATCGACTGATTAACGAGCCGGCGTTGCGTCGCCCCCTGCGCGACCGGCGCCTGGCCTTGCTGGCGCACCCGGCCTCGGTCACCGCGGATCTTGTTCATGCGCTGGATGCCCTGGCCGGACTCGGTGACATCCGGCTCACTGCGGCGTTCGGACCCCAGCACGGGTTGCGCGGTGACAAGCAGGACAACATGGTGGAGTCGCCGGACTTTCAGGACCCGGTCCACGGCCTCCCGGTGTTCAGTCTCTACGGAGAGGTGCGCCGGCCCACGGCGGCGATGCTGGATCACTTCGATGTGTTGCTGGTGGATCTGCAGGATCTGGGTTGCCGTATTTACACCTTCGTCACTACCCTGCGCTATGTGCTGGAGGCCGCCGCCGCGCACGGCAAGGCGGTCTGGATTCTCGATCGGCCCAACCCGGCTGGGCGGCCGGTGGAGGGTCTCCGGCTCCGGCCGGGCTGGGAGAGTTTCGTGGGCGCCGGGCCGTTGCCCATGCGTCACGGGCTGACCGTCGGCGAGCTGGCCCGCTGGTTCGTGGCCGAACTGGGGCTGGACGTGGACTGCCAGGTGATCGAGATGGAAGGCTGGGCGCCGTCCCGGGCACCGGGTTATGGCTGGCCGCTGGGTGAGCGGGCCTGGGTGAACCCCAGCCCCAACGCTGCCAATCTCTCGATGGCGCGCTGTTACGCCGGCACCGTAATGCTGGAAGGCACCACCTTGTCCGAGGGGCGTGGCACCACTCGACCGCTGGAACTGTTTGGCGCGCCGGACCTGGCGTCGCGGGCACTGATCAATGCCATGACCACACTGGCGCCTGACTGGCTGACGGGTTGCCGACTGCGGGAATGCTGGTTTCAGCCCACGTTCCACAAGCATGTGGATGCGTTGTGTGCAGGTATTCAGCTCCACGTGGAGGATGCGGCCTATGACCCTGCGGTCTTCCGGCCCTGGCGGCTGATGGCGCTGGCCTTCAAGGCGCTGCGTCGTCTGCGGTCGGACTATGACCTGTGGCGTGACTTTCCCTACGAGTACGAGACCGGGCGGCTGGCCATCGATGTTATTAACGGCAGCGAGTTGCTGCGCCACTGGGTGGACGACCCGGCCGCCACGCCGGGTGACCTGGACGCACTGGCCGGTGCTGACGAGGCGGCCTGGCTGGAGGAACGTGAAACGGTGATGTTGTACCGTTGAGTGCAGTGTCTGCCGGCCTGTACCGGAATGACGAATTAATCAGAACTTTACTGGTCCTTGTCGTCTTCATCCTCGTCATCAGTCACTACATCAATGGCGGCGCCTGCCACTTTGAAGGGCACTTTGGCGGTTTCAACGGCAACGGTAGTCACTATGCCGACCGCGGTCCCGACAACCATGGTGGTACAGCCCGATAACATCAATAACACAAGCAGGAGTGCTGTTGTTTTCAACGGGAGATTCCTTTGGCAGTGAATTGTCGGGTGCGCATCGTTACTACTGTGCCGCCCCTTGATGTACTCTACGCTATATCCATGCCATGTTGTTGTGATCGATTACACAAGTTCCGGAAAACATCAGCCCGGGTTGCGTTCGTCATAACGTCCGGTATTGAACCTGTTGTCAAACCACTGGTACACCTTGGCCACGGTACGCGGCTGGCCCTTGCGGTTCTGAAAGACACGGGGGTTGATTTCAGCCTCTTTCGGGAAGAGATCCCTGGCGAGGGTAGCAGGCTGTTCATCGCGTGTCTTGAGAAACATCACCGCAGCCTCGGGGCCCAGGAAGTGAGCCAGATAGAGGTCGGTTCTGACCGGAGTATGGCGGATCCTGGCCGACAGGAACTGCAGGTTGCGCTTGATGTTTTCTGCGGCTATCAGGGTTGATAATCTCGGGTTAAGGCGTAACGCCAGCACCGCCTGCTGCAGGGGATCGCGCACAATCGGGTGCTGTACCTGCTCCTCGTCATCGATCAGTTTCACCCGGGTGGCAGCGTCTTCCAGGCCATAGTCGGCACCAAAAGTACGAATCGATTGCAGCCAGGCGTTGTCCCTGAACTGGAACAATCCGGTGGCCGAAGACTTCGGTGCGTGCGCCACCGGATTGAAATTACTCTCGACCCTGGCCATTTCCATCAGAAAGGAAAAATCCACGCCGGTGCGGATGCTGCCCAGACGAATGGCGGCAAGGGCCGCATTGCCGACCCGGAAGCGTGCCGCATCGGTCCTGGCACGGTCAGCGGACTTCAGGATCAGGGCCGCCAGCGGTTCCGTGACTACAGCATCCTGCGAATCACTGTCCGGCAGGTAAAACTGCCTGAATTCCTGCAATGCCTGCCGGGTCTTGATGCCCGGCTCGCCGTTGGGCCTCGATATTCCCAGGTCAAAGCCCAATGCGATCAGGCCGGCCTGTAATGCACGGATATCCGGTGTGGTGGTCATGGTCTTGTGCGGCAGTTTGTCTGCCGCCGGCATTTCGGCTTCCTGGGCCGGTGATTGTTTCTCGACCGGCGCCTGGTTGCTGCCGGTTTTCCGGTTCAGTGCCAGTGTGAGTTCATTCAACACCGTATCCTGGGTGTCGAGATGCTGTTGCATAAACATGCGCATATCGCGCATATCCTGTTTCACGGCGGCAAGCTCTTCGTTGTTGCCTTGCCGGGCCTGCATGATGAGTGCTCCAGTCAGGGTTCCGGTTGCAAACAATGCGCCGCAGATGGCCATGAGTTTCAGGAGTGAGGGCCGTGTCTTTTTGCTTTCCGGTGGCGGTGAATCCTGCAGGCGCGTGGTCATGTCCTGAACAGTATTGTCCAGTGCCGATATCAGTTTCAGAAGGGACTGTTGTTCATCCTGCATGCCTTCCAGGAAGGTCTCCGTTGCGTGGGTGCCCGCTTCCTGCCGGCTGCTTTCCTCTTTGAGCCTGTCCTCCAGCGAAGCCACGAGCTCCACTGTGGACTTCAGGCGTTGCTTTGCATCGGTTATTGAGCGCTCCAGGTTCTCAACCCGTCCACGCGCATTGCTGTGTTCCGATTCGATCTGTTTCCACTGCTGCTGCAGGTCGGCGAGCAGTTGTGCGTCCTCTTCATGGGTGAGTTGCAGGTTTTCCTGTAATTTCTCCAGGTCTGCAGTGACGCTGGCATGCGCCTTGCGAAGGGCATCGAGTTCCTGTTCCAGTGCCCGCGTTCTCGGGAACGAGAATTGCCGAAGGGACTCCAGGTATGTCTTTATAGCGTTCATCAATACTGTTCCAGAAGCTTCCTCCCCTGGCAGTGGCTCAGTTTGGTATTGAGTCTGGCTGGCCTGGTTTATTCGGCCCGGGCAAACTGTCCATGGAATAATTTACGTCTAGCTTCGCAAGGATAAGAGAAGGTCACCCCGGATTGTGTTCATCGTAGCGTGCGGTGTTGAACTTGCTGTTCAGCCACTGGTACACCTCGGCCACCGTACGTGGCTGGTTTTCGCTGTTCTGGAATACAGCCCGGTTGCTGGCGGCGGCTTCCGGGAAGATATCACCGGCAATGGTGGCAGGTTCTTCATCGAGTGTGTTGAGAAACATCACCGCGCCGTTCGGCCCGAAAAAATGGGACAGGTAAAGATCGGTCCGGCCGGGTTCGCGCCTGGTCTTGTAGGATAGTTTCTGCAGGTTGCGCTTGGTGTTCTCTGCGACCAGCAGGGTGGACAAGCGCGGATTGAGGCGCAGCGCCAGCATTTCCTGTTCCTGTGCCGCGCCGTCGTTCCGTTCCAGCTGCGTGACATAGTCCTGCAGGCCGTAGTCGGCGCCAAAGGCCCGGATCGCCTGCAGCCAGGTTTTGTTCGTGAACTGAAACAAACCGGTAGCCGAAGATTTCTTTGCATGCGCTTTCGGATTGAAATTACTCTCGACCCTGGCCAGTTCCATCAGGAAGGTAAAGTCCACGCCGGTTCGCATACTGCCCAGCCAGATCGCGGCAAGGACATCATGACCAACCCTGAAACGCGCCGCATCGGCCTTGACAAGATCGGCCGATTTCAGAATAAGGTCTGCCAGTGGTTTGCTGATCACAGCCTCCTGCGCATCACTGTGTGGAAGATAAAACTGCCTGAATTCCTGCAACGCCTGCCAAGTCTTGATATTCAGCTCTCCGTTGGGCTTCGATATTCCCAGATCAAAACCCAGCGTGATCAGGTTGGCCTGCAGCGCTTGTATATCCGGTGTGAAAGCCACGGGCTCCTGCGGCTTGTCCGCCCCTTGCTTCACGGCTGCATGCTCCGGGGGCTGTTTCCCGACAAGTGCCTGCTCACGGCGGGTCTGCCGGTTTAGTGATACTGTGAGTTCCTTTAACAGCGCATCCTGGTTGGCGAAATGCTGTTTCATCAATACGTGCATATCGCGGATATCCCGTCCCACCACGGCAAGCTCCTGGCCACTGTCCTGCAGACTCTGCATGGTGATCACCCCGGCCAGGGTGCCGGTTATAAACAACACGCCGGCGATCATCATGAGCTGCAACGGGGAGTGCCGTGGCTTTTCGTTCTCCACCTGCAGCGACTCCAGCAGGCGCGTGGCAACACGCTGAAAGGTATTGCCGAGATCGGATTGCAGGATCAGCAGGGCCTGTTGGTCTTGCTGAACGCGTGCCAGGCTGGTTTCCGTGGCATGCATGTTCGCCTCATGCCGGTTGCGTTCATCTTCGAGTTTTTTCGCCAGTGAATCCACGTGCGCCTCTGTGGACTTCCGGCGTTGCTCGGCATCGGCCAATGAATGTTCCAGTAACGCAACCTGGTATTGTGCGCTACTGCGTTCCGCATCGCTGTGAGTCACCTGCTGGCGCAGGTCGGCAAGCAGCTGTGCGTCATTTTCACGGGTCCGCTGCAGATCGTCACGCACGCTTGCCAGTTCTGCACTGGCGGCAGTATGCGCGTCGCGGGCCGCGTCCAGCTCCTGTCTCAGGGCGCGTATTCCCGGGAACGGGTATTGCCGGATGGATTCCAGATATTTCTTTATAGAGTTCATGTTATTCTTTGCTTGTTACTTATTTTGCTTATTCGTGCAAAGGTTACACCCGGCCGGTAGTTAACACAAAAAACCCGGGGTATGGGTAGCGGCTGAATTTGCGCAATGTATTGAAAAATCGGCCCTTCCTCTGGCCGAACGCGCTGGCAGGCGGCGGCGCATATATTCCCCTGTTACCGGGAAAAAATGAGCTCTGACACATTTGGGAAGCGCTGATTAATTCGTCATCCCGGTGAATTAATCAGGTTGCCTTGTTTTCCGGACCCATCAATCATGCACAAAGTTACCCCCGGTTTACTGATCTTCATGGCAGGCTGGGGCCTCGGTTGGTATATGTACAATCATCGGGGCACTGATTCGGTGCCGTCTGCAGGGCCGGTTATTTCCGCTCCATCAAAACCCGCCAATGCTGAAGCCACGGCCGTTGTTTTGCCAGCGCTGCCGGGTGCCGGCGATGAGTTGGCGTCCCTGTTGCAGCATAATGATGTTGATGCGGTGTTGGAGTATTACGAATCATTACAGGCCCGGGCGGGCGCTGCCGCAGTAGCGGGGGCCCGGACTCAAATTTTGTCTCATGCCCGCCGGCTCATTGATAACCGCCGTTTCAGTGTGGCCGAACCGTTGTTGCAACATTTCCTGGTCGATGCCTACCGTGATGTGGAGGCACGCATCCTGCTGGCGTCCGTGTACCGTGGCCAGCAAGACTTTATGACTGCGATCGATCAGCTCTATGAAGCCAGAGGGGATGCCTATCGTCCGGCCATGCTGGAGCGCATCAGCGCACGCATTCGCTCCACGGTGACCGAACTGGCACAGTCACTGGAACACAATGACGATCAAAGTGCGTTGCTGGCGTTGTACCAGCACCTGGTCCAGGTGGAGCCTGACTATGCCCCCTGGTTTATGCGGTTGGCGGTGACGCAGCTGGCGCTTGATAACAGGGAGGAGGCGCGGCATTCATTGCTGCTGGTATCGCAGGACCCGGATGTCGGCGCACAGGCGCAGGCGCTGCTTGCGAAACTGGATCTGGCGTTGGCCCGGGTGCAGGACACGGCGTCACGGGATGCGGTGACCGAGGTTGCCGGTATCCCGTTACAGCGCAGCGGGAACCACTATATAGTGGATGCGCGGCCGGCCCGTGGCCGGAGTATCCGGCTGCTCATCGATACTGGCGCCTCGCTGACGATTTTCACACCGGAGGTGCTGGAACAACGTGGCATTCGCTACCAGGATACCGGCAGGACCGGTGTTTTTACGACCGCAAACGGGACGGTCCGGGCACCGGTTTATATCCTTGATTCCCTGACGGTGGGAGACTGGCACGTCAATCACCTCGAAGTCGGGGTGCTGGATCTGGGTAGCCGTTCCGGTGTGGACGGCTTGCTGGGTATGAACTTTCTGAAAAATTTCCGGTTTTTTATTGACCAGAATGAAGCCGTGCTGCGCCTTTCCGCCAATCAGGACGACCGTTGATCACACCCGCTATGGCGGTTGTCTGCCGAGGGGCCGCCGCCGGAGGCCCGCGACCCATGCCGGTGTCGCGGCGCGTTTGTCCGGAAGCCACAAGCCGGATACTTTGGTAGAGTATAAAAATAGTCCCACCGATGGTACCTTGGCGGGTTACCTGCAACGCTGGCGATAACCGGGTTATCCGGACAGCCGCGCAATGAAGACGGATTGCAGCAAATACCTGCAGAGGAAAGAATAACAATATGTCTATGCAATACCCGGCCCGGCTGGTTGCCGGCCTGCTTGCTGTCAGCCTGTTGGCCCTGGCCACGGCGGCCGCTGCCGGCAGACCCGCATTGACCAATCGTCTGATCGTCAAATTCAAGGCCCCTGCAGACGCCGGATCCCCGGAGGACAGGCCGGCGGCGCGACTGGAACGGCTCAATACCCGTGCCGGCATGACTCTGTCCCGGAGGCGCACCATGTCCTACAACGCCGGGGTCTATGTCATGCCCGAATGGGTGTCCGAAGATGTGGCAGCCAGGGTTGCTGCACGTCTGGCGGCGGACCCCTCCGTCGAGTATGCCGAACCGGATTGCCTGCGACGGCCGCTGTTTGTACCCAACGATACCTTTTATGATCAGCAGTGGAATCTGTTTGAGGATGCGGGCGGGGTCCGTCTGCCGGATGCCTGGGACCAGGAACGCGGTACGCCCGATATTGTCATTGCTCTGCTCGACAGCGGCATCCTGGACCACAGCGATATCGACCCGGCGCGGCTGGTGCCCGGTTATGATTTTATCAGCGATCCGGGGTTGGCCAATGACGGTGACGGGCGTGATGCCGATCCTGCCGATCCCGGTGACTGGAACGCCGCCGATGAATGCGATCCCGGAGACCCGGCGTCCCCCAGTTCCTGGCACGGCACACAGATTATCGGTC
>Ga0114931_10009640_pt1 | contig 11554 bp, 13 predicted proteins | sample 2SBtaG_FD_89579 | JGI IMG/M metagenome (GOLD analysis project Ga0114931, IMG submission 89579) | Deep subsurface microbial communities from Kolumbo volcano to uncover new lineages of life (NeLLi) - 2SBTROV14_V59a metaG | ecosystem: Environmental > Aquatic > Marine > Volcanic | place: Kolumbo...
GAGCGCGGCAGCAGGCACGGTCAGCTGCGCGACGCCATCCGCCGACGTCACCGTGCCGCCGCTGGCCCCGATCGTCGCGATGCCAGGGGTCTCGCCGCCATCATCGCCATCATCGCCGCTGCCGCACGCGCCCACCGCGAGGGAGAGACCACACAGAGCAATGACCGACGCGATCCACCCGGCCGTTTTGCCCCCCGTCCCCGACGAAGAATGCCTGTTCCACCCGCCCACTCCTGCCGATCCCACCATCGATGCACGATGCCAGCCACCGAACGGGGATGCAACTGTTTTTTGGACGCGGCACATGTTGCTCCCGTAGCGCGATGTGACGGCCCAACTTGCTCAGTCGCGCCCCGACCAGCCTCTCGCGACCGCCCCGGTTGCCGCGCAACCGCACCTGCGTCTTCACCCCGACCATACTCCTGAAATCCCGCCCATCTGACGCCAGTCACACCAGCCCGCTCAGCTTCTTTTGGCACCTTCGCCCGTCCCCGGCGCCTCCCAGGGGGTATCTCGTTGAAAGTCGGTGGTTGAAGCGGTGGCTTATGGGATCCATCGACAGTTCTTCATGCGCCGGTACTTGTGGTGTATTAACTGCTGCAGTGTTTCGCATTGGCCTTTGGTTTCAGCGCAAACATCGCCCTTGATGCCACCGGCGATCTCGCCGACAAAACAAGCTACGCGCAGGCGAGGCGAACAGCTCGGCTCCACGAAAGGCACCTTCTTTGGCGTATGGTTTCCGAGGTCTGCCTGAACCTCTGCGATCAGATCGTGTGTCTCACGAAGAAACGGCAACCGAGCTTGTACTTGAGCGAGTTGCTCATCGCACATCGCCTTGGTCGGGTAGCAGACGTTCAGGGAGCCCGTCTGCAAGCAAGAGTATTCCTTTGGGGGCACGAGCGGTGCCGTGGAGAGGACGAATTCGGCCACAACGATCACTGCGATCAGCGTACCCGCCGCCAGTACCCATTGCCCCGTCGTGATCGATTGGTAGAACGGCTTGTTCATCGGTTTGCCGTCCAGGCCGGCTCGTGAAAGCTGGCCAAGAACTCGTCGAGGTCGTCGGCGATGGGGCCTTCGATCTCCGGATCCTCGTGATCGATGAAGAACACCTGACCGAGCCGTTCCCCGGCTACACCGAGACAGATCATGTTGCCGCCCTGGTCGCGTGCGATGGGGATCAGGTCGGAGGTCAGCTCTCCGCCCTTCACCAGGCTACGGGTCATCACAACGAGATCGCTGGTAACCACCTCGCGGTCCACGGAAAAGAAGTAGTGGAGCGCGCTGCCCTGGCCGCTGTATTCGTCGATGTAGAAGGAGTCAGGAACTGGGCGCCCCCCCGTTGTTGGCCAGCAGAAACGCGCGGTAGCGCGCGGGAAGCGAGACACCGATCTGTTTTTCGACGTCGTCAAGGTCAGCATCAGTGAGCGACCTTCCGACCTCTTCTAATCTTGGTGTAGGCATTCACATCTCCAGTCAGGTGTTTATACATCGCGCTGCCACCCGTGTGTTTCACGCGGTCGTGTAACGCAGTGGGAACGAGAATGAGTCGGTCTTGCAGGTCGCTACCCACGGTTTCGACGTGATGCCACGTCCAGCCATCGGGTTGCTTCCATCCAGGATACCGCTTGGCCATGATCTCGTTGGCGCGTTTGAAATCGAGATTCCGGTCGCCGGTGAGCGTAATCGTGACATCGCCACTCTCGCGGTAGATCCACGGTTCGAAGTCAGGGTAACAGTGCTCGTTGAAGTGCACGCCGTGGCCAACGCGGTCCATTTCCTCGGCCGCCTTGACGTGCTCTGGGTTGCTGAGATCGAGACCCGCCTTGCCGAACGTTCCGCCCGCGCGCCCACGATTGAGGGGCAGCTTGCCGGCCACGGGCTTGAGCTTGGCGGCGGCCTCGAGCTTTTTGGCCTGGGCGAGATCGTGCTCGAGGCGGGCGACGTCGGCCGGGTTTCCCTTGGTGAGCTGCTTTCTGATCCGCTCGATTTCGGCCTCGGCCGGCACTCGATCTTGTTGAAGTAGCTGACCTGTTTGCGGTAGCGATTGGCGCGCTCGGCGTTGGTCATCGCGTGGGTGGTGGTGTGCACCAGCTCGGCATCGTCCATCAGCGTCTTGGCGATCTGCGCGACGGAGTGATCGGGGTTCAAGTTGGACCGCCCCTCGAAGGCGAACGACCTCAAGCCGCTGGCGGTGACTGCGCCACAAGAGGGTGTGAAGCGGTTGGTGGTCGACTTGCCGATTTCAAAACACATCCAGCTCAAGCAACGCGCGGCCGAGCGGGGGATCTCGATGAAGGCGTATGTGTTGGAGCTGTTGCAAAACGGCGCAGGGATCTAGGGCGTCTGTCCTCCGTACGTCCGTGCGATCAAAAGTGTGGACGTACTTTTGTACAGAGCGTGGCGCGCTCCGGCGGGCCTGTGCGGTTGGGTTCGATACTCAGCGATTCGTTTTGTAGTAATTGTCGATCGCTTCCTCGAGAGCAGATTCGGCCTCGCGCATTTCGTCGTCGTCCATGGCAGGAGGTTCCCCATACTCGAAACTGATTTGCGCGCCCCCACCCGGTGCCAGTTCAAGCACCGCGCTGCTCCACCGCATTCCCTCTGCGTCGAATCGCCGCCAGATCTCTTGGAAGTTTTCGACTAACTCGGTGATCAGGTCACCGAATTGCGCGGCCTGGGCGCGCAGCGACTGGCCCTCGTCGCCGCGACCGCGGTGATGACGTTTGTTCACGTCGACGGCGAAAGAGAGCCAACCTTCACTGTAGCGATCGAGCAACTGCCACTCGAGGGCCGCTGTGCCGACGCACACGATGTGTGTGGACTGTCGGTACAGCGGCCCGTCGGGGCCGATCAGTCCCGCTTGCCGGGCCGCGCGCTCCACAGCGCGTTGCTCATATACGGCCGCCGGTTCTCGCCCGTGACCACCATGAGTAACTTGGTGATCTTGAGGTCGTCGGCGTCGGTCACCAACAGGATCAGCAACTCGCGGATGAAGTTGGTGTTGAGCGTGATGTCGTTGTCCGTGCCGACACCGAGCACGACCCCTTTTTTCTCCCACCACGAGAACGGATGGTCTTTGTACGTCGGCAAGAACTGCGTGAGCTTGACGTTGGACGATGGCAGCGCCACCAGTGACACGTTCTTGTTGATCATCCGATTCAACACGTCGTGCTGGTAGTGCTCGATCTCGCCGGCCATGTGAAACTTGACGTTGATGAAGCGGCGAATCTCATCGGGGTCGAGGCGTTCGCCCTGTTTGAGCTTGTCGAGCACCCCTCTGTGGTGGCGCCAGTCCATATCGGACAGCTCGCGATACTCGGGACTGCTCTCGGCGACGGGCTGGCCCTTGGTGTTGAGCGCCATCGCGCGCTCGAACACCATGTGAAAAAAGTAATTCGGATTGACGCCCAGGCTGACGCCGTGCTCGAGGGTGTCGATGTGCCAGATGTTCATGGCGTTGTCGACGGACTGCACGCCCCGGCGCAGACAATGCCAGGTCTCGCCGTGGTGGGACCGCACATAGATGCCGCGCGAGTGCAGCTTGCGCATGCCCAGGCGCATCTCCTCGAAGTGCACCTTGCGATAGTGGTGGCGCTCGTCCCCCACCGTGTCGACGTCGGTCATCTTGTCGGCCAGAAACGGGTGCTTGTCGAGCAAGCGCAGAATCTCGCCGACGTGGTGCAAGAACGACTCGCGTTTGGACCCGAAGCGCGTCGTGTCGAAGAAGTCGGTCTCCTTGCGAAAGCTCGGCGACAGGATGAAATCGAACCGCGGGTTCTCCCGCCGGAATTGGTCGAAGCCCTCGTATAAGCCCAGCACCACGTCTTCGGAGCTGACGATCGGCACGGGCAAGGCGTCCTGCTCGCTGCCCGTCGCGCGAGAGAACGTGAACTTGAGGCGAATCCGGCCGATGTTGCACTCGCGGTGCAGTCGGCTCGCCATGTGATAGGCGGCCGCGCGATGCGCTTCGCGGTCGACCAGCACGAGCTTGGCCAGGGTCAGAATCTGTAAGTACTCCACGAACCCCATGTCGTCGTGCAGGCGGATCAGTCGGTCGACGTCCGCTTCGCTCTCGATGGGCAGGGCGTCGTCGCCGTAGGTGGCGCGGATCTTCTGCTCGTACGCTTCGGCGTGCGGGCCATCGAGCAGCTCGGCCAGGCGGGGATAGATGAAGTCCGCGGTGAGCGAGCCCGTCAGGTGGATGTGCTCTTCGCGAAACGGAAGCGGAAACGCGCGGAAGATTCCGCCGATGGTCTGTGCCACCGGGTGGTCGAGCACCTTCTGGATGTGCGCCGGATCGCGCGGATAGTCGAACAGCAACCGGCGAAACCCGTGAATATGCTCGGCCACTCGCGGGCGCTCTTCCACCAACATCGAGCGCGCCGCCAGGTCGAGCGTATCGGCCAGCGTCACGCCATTGGTTTCACTGATCAGCTTCAGCAGCACATGGCCGAGCTCGGTTGTGTAGGGATCGATGAACACGTGGCCGCATCATACGCCAAACGCGCGTTTGGTGGCAGTGCGGTTGCTACTGCGAAACGATGCGGCGCACGGCGGGCTCCATGTGGGTGAGCCCGGCCGCTTTGCCCACGGCCATCGCTTCCTTCGCCGATTGCTTCTTCAAGAACCGCGCGCGTATCGCGAACATCGCGCCGACACGATTGCCGCTGGCACAATGTACGATGACCGGTCCCTTGGCATTCTTCAGCTCGGCGCCCCGGCGACCGCGCGCCGTAGGCTGGCGCAAGGCCTTGCGATCAAGGCGCGCGTGTGAGCCGCGTAACGTCGAGCTTCGCGTCGTCGTGCGCGATCGCAACCAACCCGCCGGTGATCGGTGCCAGCAGGACCGGGCGCTCGCACGCCGTGAGCTTGCTCGCCCAGTCGCCCGCCGCGTGGCGCGATTTACCGCTGCGGAGGTTGAAGACCTCGTACGCACAGGTGGGAGGGCGAGCGGGAAATTGCGGGAAGTCGTGGGAGTCGTGGTGGAGCAGGTGGAGGCGGAACCACAGCTCGCCGCCGGCTATGCCGAGCTCGCTGCGGATGCCGCGGTCTCCGGCTGAGTGCAAGATGCGCGGGCCGTCGAGCGCGACAGTGCGCATCAGCGCGCCGGTTGCGACGTCGTGAAGCTCCACCTTCTCGCACGCACTGCACGCCCGGTTGGCGAGCACGGTCACGACGTCGCCGTCGCCGAGGGCGAGCGCGCCTTGATCTGAACGGGTCGCGCTCGTCGCGACGCGCCAGGCGAGGCGTCCGTCGCGCACGCCATACGCGGCGAGCTCGGCGTGGCCCCGCGCATCGGTGAGCTGCACGATGATGCGATCGCCGGCGATTACGGCATCTGCGATGCCCGCGCGCAATTCGACGTGCCAGCGCGGAGTGATATCACCTGGCGCGTAGCCATGGAGGCGACCCGCCTGGATGGTTTTTGAGGTCACCGCGCGCACGAGCCCAGCCGCGGCGGCTCGCCACATCGTGCGCTCGTTCCACCGGATCCCGCCGACCGCGCTGGGTACGCGGTAGTCGAGCCCGCGCACGACGTCACGCATCGCAACCACACCGGCTGCGCCGTCGGGCTTCGCAACGAGCGGTGTGCTGGCCGGTGCGAGCTTGCCCGGCATGCGTTTGATTGTGCCGGCGTGCATACCGACGCGCACCAGCACGACCTCGTCGTCGACTGCGAGCGCGATCAACGAACCGTCCTCGCTCGCGGTCGCGTACGACTCGAACGGCAGAACAACGGCTGGCGCCCGCTTCCACACAACCTTGGGCATGGGCTCGACGGGCCGCCCGTTCTCTACGCGCACACCGCCACACGCAGCGGTAAACACACTGGCCACGATGAACGCGCGCATTCCCCAGCGTTCTGCGGTGAGCCCGGAATTGATCGCCGTCAGCTCTGCAATAACGTGCATGGGAACGGAGCATACACATGCCGACAACGACGGGGCTGCGGTGCTCACGTGAGCCTATCGACATCGATGAAACGCCTGGTTGCCCTGGTAACAGGCATGCTGCTCGGGGGGGGCGGCGACCTTGACCGTGTGGCGCAAACACAAGTCGCAGCTCGTGGTTGTGGTCTCATTTCCAATCAAGCATACGGTTGGCGAATACGACGGCATGCATGGCTTCGTCGTGGAACCCGACGCGTCGCCGAATTGCGTCGCGCGCTATCGCATCGTCAAACGTGGCAGGCGCGCTCACGACATCGTGGTGACCTACACCAAGTCTGCGCGCGTCGGCGGTTCGGGTAAGCAGCTGCCACGCCCCAAGAGTTTGCGCAAACACATGGTGCAGATGACCAAACGGCTCTTGCACGCCTCGCATGCGTCCCCCGTGGGGTGTTTGCCAAAGCGGAAGTTTCGCCTGCGCTCGGGCGCGGCACGTTCCAGACGCGCTGACGCGGCCACGCTGTGCCCGCCGTCGCCCCCACCGGTGATGAGCGCGCGTGCTAGACTGGCGCGGCGTGACGGAGCCATTTCGACATAGCGGCGGCGACGATGAGCTATGCGCCGTGTGCCGCGCTCCGGCGAACGCTTGCTGTATCGCCTGCCGGCTGCCGGGATGTGCCGAGCATATCCCCACAACGACGCGCGCCTGCCCGTCATGCGAGCGCACCTGCGCGTACTGCGACGTCGTCGTGCGCGACAACACGCGATGCCCTCGCTGCGACAACCTGCTGTGCAGCGATCATCGCCCGTCGCGCAGCGAATGGTGTCGCGACTGCGAGCAGCACTGGGAACAGGATGTCCAGCAGCGCCGGTCAACCCGCGGTGCAGCGAGCGTGCGCGCGAGCATCGCTATTCTCGGCATTTCGGTGGCAGTCGTGGTCGCCATGGACTCGGGAAGTCCGCGACTGGGCTTTGGCGTGGCCCTGGTGCTCGTCGGCACGCCGGTCGTGATCTACCAACGTATCAGTCGCGCCGTTCGTCGCAGACGCATGCTGAATGAAGCACACGAGACCGCCCAACTCGGCAGCGGCGACTCGCCCGCCTCTAGCGACGACGAGGCGGGGATCCCGGACAACAACGACAGCGACGGTGACGGCATCACCGACAACCAGGACGATGATGACGACAACGACGGCATCATCGACACCGAGGACCCCGACGACGACAACGACGGCATCGACGACACCATCGACTGCGACAGCATGTAGCAGCTAGCGTGGAGTATGACTGGCGCCGGCGCAGCGTATCCGCTGTTGCCGGCGCCTCACATTTTCGGCTCAGCGGAACAAGTCAGAGGATGTGCGTGCGTGCGCGCGAGCGGACAAACCCGCGCACTACCAGAGCCATGGCCGCAATTGCTGAAACCGCAATCGCGGTTCCGCTGGACGTGCCGAGCAGCGGAAGAATTGACCAGACGATCACGCCACCGAACAACCCGGTGAGCAGGCCGAAGGCGACCTCACCACCTCGCGCGGCTTTGAGCTTGGCCAGCGCGCGCCGCGCGAACAGCATCATTATCAGGGCGCCGAGGATCGCGGGGAGGCCGAGCACGGTCAGCACTATCTCGGCGTTGCGGGCTGTGCCGGTCGTCGCCACATCCGGTAAGAGCAGCTGTGCGAGCACACTTTGTTGCGGCGCTGGCGCGGCTGCCCGCTCGAATGCGAGCAGCGCACGCACTTCCTCGGCAGAGAGCTCGCGCGCCGAGGCGCCGGTGCGTGAGCGCGCGCCGCAGTGAGGGCACACAGCAGATTCGGCGCTCTTCGGCTGGCCACAACTCGTACACGCCACAGGGGCTCCTTGATGCCGGAGGTAAGTCAGGTCCGACAGTCCAGCCTAGCACCTCAAAGCGTACGCGGCGAACGACCGCCGCCGAGCCCGCCCTGCGCACCGAAGCGCGGCGTCATCTCTCCATGGCACCATGTGGGTCGAGATCGAATTGCGCGCGCCATGCCGTCGGTGCCGAGACCCTTGGCGTGATCACAATCTCGCGCAACATTCAGCGCCGAAAGCAGGATCTGCTGGAGAGCGAGGAGAAATACCGCACCCTGATCGACGCCATGTCGGGCATGGTCGTGATCCTTCAAGACAACACCTTCGTGTTCACGACCAAGGAACGCGGGCGCGGCTCCTGTATGGGGCTGGCGGTGGTCTATGGGATCGTGCGGGCCAACAAAGGAGCGATTGATGTGGAGACCTCCCCATACTCGGTACGGTCACTCGGCCAACGTCGACGCGTCGGGCAACATCCTGTTGCTGGACCGCCACGTGGACGGCATCGTGGACGTGTCCGTCCCCAGCTTCAACTCGACGATCTGTGGTGGCGCCGGCGGCTGCAACCCCGCGTGCCACGGCAGCGAGTGCTGGGACTAGCGCCCCGCACCCGGCTTGCCGCGCTACAAACAGTGCACGGAGGCGAAGAACCGCGCCTCGTCCCCGGCGTATGCATCGCGCTTGTCGGCGGGAATGATCCAGCTCATCACGACCGGCTTGCCAGCGACTGAAAAGCCGACCGCCACGTGCACCGTCGCCGGAAACGCCTGCGTGATGTGGCCGACACTGCCGTCGCCACTCGTTACGAGGCCGGTTGCGCTTGGCGCCTTTGGCACTCGCGCGACTTGCTCGTGCGCAGGTGCGCCGCAGACCTGGACCGTGGTCTCGGCATCCAGTGTCACCTTGCCGCGCGAGCTCAGACGCTCGCGCCACTTGGGGAGTGTTTGGCCCGCACCGGCCCACACCACGATGCGAGCTGGATCGTGGCTGTGGATGAACGTGACGAAGCCATCCCCTTGCGTGCGGACCAGTTGTGATTTATCGGCGAACACGTCCAGGCTGAGCTTCAACTCGTCGATGGTATGGGCCGCCCACGGCAGCTTGGATTGACTCGCGTCCATGGCGTTCTTCTTCGGGCCCGTTGTTTGCTTTGCGCGACCTTTTTTTTGCGTTGCCGACCCCGCGTTGCGACCACACGCCACCGCGCTGCATATCAACAATAGAAGCACTGCTCGAGTCATTGCGGGATCGCAAGGAGGCGGTCCCGCGCTTCAGCGGCGCCCTCGAAAATACTGTGCGACGGGCCGCGCGAAAAGCCTGAGGCGCCGGGACCTCGTCGTCTGCTAGCGGTTGAGCTTCATGCCGTGCTTGGCGGCCAACGCGTCGACCTCGGCGAGCGTTCCACCGGTGTACTCCGTGAGCCGCCCTGCGTCGAAGAGCTTCACGGACCAGGTCCGACCGTTGTCGTTGCTCCGCGCTTCGATGCTCTTCTTGTCTCCGCTGTATTTTCGAATCACCGATTCTCCTGGCGTTGTTGGTGTCGACGCTAGCACGTGAGCCATGTTGCCGGCGGGGAATCTGCAACCATCATTCTAGGCAGCCGGTGTGCTTCGATCGTGCAGCATGCGCAGGTCGCTCCGATCGTGGCGGCCACGGCGCGCAGACCGTGCTCGCCCGGCGCCGCGTTGGCCCACCCTCCGTGGGCCAAGCTGCAAGATCGGCGAGGCTGCCCTCGAGCAGCGAGATGTCGACGCCGGCGCAGCGGGCAATCTCGTCGAACCCCAGCATGGGTTCGAGTCGTGGGGTATGCGCACTGCAACTCATCGTCCACAGCGCACGGATGGTCGCAGTCAACTTGTGGACGATCGCACGACTTCGCCGTCGCAATGTAGGCTGCTCCGCACAGGTGCCGGCGGCACGTGGATTGCCTTGGCGGCGGGCATGGGATACGCACCGCGATAGATGATTGGGGCGGGCGCCCGGTCATGGCCGGGTGTGATTCCCCGAGCGATTGCACAGTTTCTGCTCGTCGCTCTCTCGGCGGCAAGTGGTTGTTTTGTGAGGCTTTGGGGGGGCGACTGGACCGCCAGGTGCGTTTTTTCGTGCTGCCGGGACGTTTTATGGGTGCAGCGCCACCCGGATTGGGGTACTTGCCCTGCAGCCGGTCGGGGGCTCTCCCCGGCCAATTACCAAGTGCGCCTTTGCGCGCGCAGCTAGGAACGAGTGAATGTCGAGTAAATTGTTTGTGGGCGGTCTCAGTTGGGACACCAGTGATCAGAGTTTGGCCGAGGCCTTCCAGCCCTTCGGTGCCGTCACCGAAGCGAAAGTGATTACCGATCGCGATACCGGTCGCTCTCGCGGCTTCGGGTTCGTGACCTTCGAAGCACCGGCCGATAGCGAAAAGTCGATTGCCGCGATGGATGGATCCACCCTCGATGGTCGTGAAATCCGCGTCAACGTGGCGGAGGCCAAACAGCGTGGCGGCGGTCGCAGTGGCGGCGGTCGCAACCGCTGGTAGTCGTTTATACCAGTCAACACAGCGGGGGCGCAGTCGCGCCCTCGCTCTTTTTTTTGGTAGGGCTACGCCGATCGCGCGAAACATGGCCGGAACGGATACATATACGTTCGCCGTTGCGTTCGCCGGTGCCGGGTTGCACAGCAGCCTGATTGCACTGGCCCTGCTACAGCGCAGGCCCGCGTTGCGCATCGCGATGGTCGAGCGCGATCGCACCCGGCCGGCGAGCAGCTGTGGGGCTTTCACTCCCTCGACGTCGATGATGGCGACGGCTGGCTGGTCGAGCCGCTGGTGACTCAGCGCTGGGATGGCTACGACGTACGGTTTCCCCATTTTCAGCGCAGCCTGGCCGCCCCGTACGCCGTGGTCTCATCGGCCGCCCAGGCCAAGACGTTGACGCGTGCGTTCTCGCAGCGCGCTGACTGCGAGCTGCGCTGCGGCGAATCGGTGATCGAGGTCTCCGCGCACCGACTGGTTGTGGCCGGCGGCACAGTTCGGCGGGGCGACGGGAAGTGACGAATGGTCAGCTCGCGGAGGGGGTCTGACGGTGAACGCCACCTACTACGCATCGCGGATGACGAACTCCACGCGGCGATTCCTGGCGTAGGCGGCCTCGGTGTTGGAGTGGTCCAGGGGCACGCGTTCTCCGTAGCCTCTGGCGATGAGCCGCGACGACGCGATGCCTTTGTTGATCAGATAGCGGCGCACCGACCTGGCGCGGGCGCGGGACAGGCGCAGGTTGTAAAGGTCGCTGCCGCGGCTGTCGGTGTGGCCCTGGATCTCGAGCAGGGCGATATCCGGGTTGTCTTTGATGGTCGTGGCCACGGCGTCGAGCACGTGATACGAGCGCCGCCGGATCTCGGCGCTGTCGAACTTGAAGTGGATCGTCTCGAGGGTCTTGATGACGCCGCCGGTGCGAACCGAGATGTCCTTGTCGGGACAACCGTCGTCGTCTTCGTTGCCGTTTTTGTTCTCGGGCTCGTTGGGACACATGTCGTCGACATCGAGGATGCCGTCCTTGTCGTTGTCGATGTCGGGGCAGCCGTCTTTGTCTTCGAAGCCGTCTTTGTCTTCGCGCTCGTCGGGGCACTCGTCGTCTTTGTCCTGGATGCCGTCGCCGTCACGATCGGGCGCCGGTGGTGGCGGCTCGGCGCGATCAGGAACGTGCACGACCCGGCGCGCCGGGCTGCGCGGCTCGAACACGATGCCCAAAAACGCGCGCACGTCCGGGTTGGCGCCCTTGTCGGGTATCAGGCCGACCCCGCCGCCGAGGGTGAGGTACGAGCTTTTGGCCAGGTACACCTTGAAGCCGGCGATC
>Ga0114931_10009641_pt1 | contig 11554 bp, 7 predicted proteins | sample 2SBtaG_FD_89579 | JGI IMG/M metagenome (GOLD analysis project Ga0114931, IMG submission 89579) | Deep subsurface microbial communities from Kolumbo volcano to uncover new lineages of life (NeLLi) - 2SBTROV14_V59a metaG | ecosystem: Environmental > Aquatic > Marine > Volcanic | place: Kolumbo...
CCATTCAGCCGGATCGGGGGCGCCTAGAGATTCGGCCACGCGAGCTGATTCCGGGCCATAGCAGGCGAGCCGCGCGAATTCGGCCGACGCATCGCGCAGCGCGACGTCCTCGCTGATATGGAATCGCTCGAGATGCTCCATCGCCAAAGCCGCGTGTTCGTGATCGATGTCGATCCAGAGCTCGTCCGGCAGTGCGAGGATATTGCAGTCGAATTGGATTCGTCCACGATTGTCCAGCGCGAATGCGTACAGGCCGGCGGCGGGCGCGAGTTTGTTGACGTCGTTCGTCACCAGATTGTGCAGCCACGCGGAGCGCTCCGCCCCGCTCAGAAGCACCAGCCCGCGGTCGCTGCGATCGAACAAGGCCGCGGCGTTCGTGGCGGCCTCGTATTCGTCGGCCGCGTCACTGAAATACTCGGGCAGATCGACAGCGCCTAACCGAAAGGTCGCTTTCGGTTCGTAGTGCTCGGAGGCGGCGAATGGCGAAGCGGATGGCATCGTTGAATCTCAAGCGTATTCCTGCGACGATACGCGCAGCGTACGAGATGCGAGCAACAGCGGCAATCGCGGCAGGCCGGCCGGGATAGATGGATATGAATCCAGCAATTCGATATCGATTCTTCACGACGTTGGCGGCGCTGATCACACTGTCGATCCCTGCGGTCGCGGGCGACGACCCGGTGACGAAGACCGCGCACGGCGCGCACGGCATGGTGAGCAGCGCACATCCGCTCGCAACGCAGGCCGGGCTCGACATTCTCGAGAACGGCGGGAACGCGTTCGACGCGGCGGTGGCGATCGCCGCAACGCTCAACGTCGTTGAGCCGATGAACTCGGGTATCGGCGGGTATGGAACGATCCTGATCTATGATGCCGAGCGGAAGCGGACTCGGTTCCTGAATTGCAGCGGGCGCATCCCGCGCAGCGTGAACGCCGACGTTTTCCGCTCCGCGACGCCGGGATACCTGGAGAATCGTCGCGGCGCCAAGGCCGTCTCGACGCCGGGCAACGTCAACGCCTGGAAAGCGCTCTCCAAGAACTATGGACGCCTAGAATGGAAGACGCTTTTCTCGCGGGCGGTTCGGCTCGCCGACGAGGGCTTCGCCATCAATCCCGCGCTCGCCGACGCGCTGAAGCAGGCGTTTGACGAGTTTCCCGAGAATGCCAAAGTGATCTACGGGCGCGACGGAAAGCCGCTGCGCGCCGGCGAGACGCTCGTGCAGCAAGACCTCGCGCGGGTGCTGCGCACGGTCGCCGAGTTCGGCGCGCGGACGATGCGCGGCGGCGACATGGCGCGCGCTATCGATCGAGCGATGCGCGAGGCCGGGGGCTTCCTGACACTGGCCGATCTGAAGTCCAATCGAGCCGAGTGGTTCGATCCGATCGAGATCGACTACCTCGGCTGCACAGTCGCGACCGCGTCGCCTCCTGCCACGGCGTTCCCCTCGTTGATCCGGCTCGGTCTGATGAGCCGCTTCGACGTCGCCGCGCTGGGACACAACTCACCGGAGTTTCTGCATCGTTTTTGCGAAGTGACCAAGCACGCGTTCTGGTGCCGGCTCAGATACGCCGGGAGCCCCGAGCACAACCCACCCCCGCTCGAGCGTCTGCTTTCCGAGGCGTATTGGAGCGAGCACGCCGGCAAGATCGACTTGGTGCATGCGTCGACGTTCGCGCCGCCGACCTCGTTCGCCGCCGACTCGCCGAACACGACACATTTCGTCGTCGCCGATCGCTGGGGCAATGTCGTCAGTGCGACACAGACGCTCGGGAATCATTTTGGAAGCCGCATCATGCCCGAGGGGATGGGCGTCTGGCTCAACAATTCGCTCGCGTACTGCACATTCGAGCCCGCCGGCAATCCGATGGACGCCCTCGCCGGTCGGCACAAGCTCTCGGGTGATTGTCCGACGATCCTCTTCAAGAACGGCGAGCCCTGGGCGGCGATCGGCACTCCCGGCGGACACACGATCGGGCAGGTCGTCCCACAGATCGTGATGAACCTCGTCGATTTCAAGATGGACATAGCCCAAGCGCTCGCCGCCGGTCGCGTCAGCTTTGTTCAGCCGGACAAGATCGCCGTCGAAGCCGCGCTTGACGCCGACGTGCGTGCGAAGCTGAAGGCGATGGGACACCGACTGCAAACGGTGCCGGCGCTGGGGAATGCACACGGCCTGGTGATCGAGCGGGACGAGCACGGCGCGATCATAGGCTTTCGCGGCGCGGCGGACCCACGCGGTTTCGGCTTGGCGAAGGGATTCTGAGGTCGATGCCGACCGCGTGGCTCATCAGCATCGGCACCGAACTGACCCTCGGCCAAACAGTAGACACCAACAGCGCCTGGATTGCCGAACAACTCGCAGCCCACGGCGTGCGCTGCGCCGCGCACATGACAGTCCCGGACGAAATCGAATACGTCGCCGCTGCGATTCGTCGAGCGGCCGAAGCGTCGGATCTCGTCGTGATCAGCGGCGGACTTGGTCCTACCGAAGACGACCTGACGCGCGCCGCGCTGGCCCGCGCGACGGATGACTCGCTGACCATCGACACGAGCAGCCTCGAACACATCCGCGCGTTCTTCGAGAAGCGCGGCCGCGTCATGCCCGAAGCAAACCGCACGCAGGCTCTCGTGCCGAGCCGCGCTCGCGCGATCGCAAACCCGTGCGGCACAGCGCCCGGCATTACGCTTCACCTTGGGCAAACGCCATGCTACGCCTTGCCGGGCGTGCCGTTCGAGATGAAGGCGATGTTCACCGACGCCGTGCTCCCCGCGCTTCGCGCCGCCTCGGGCGGGCGCGTCGTACGTACACGGCTGGTGCATTGCTGCGGGATCGGTGAAGCGGAATTGGGTGAACGCATCCACGACCTGATGCAGCGCGGCGGCAGTCCCGAGGTCGGCACGACCGCGGCGCTCGGAATCATCAGCGTGCGCATCAACGCGACGACGGCGTCTGTCGACAAGGCGGATCGCATGCTCGACAAGACCGAAGCGCTCGTGCGAGAGCGGTTGGGCGTCGCCGTGTTCGGCCGCGATCGCGATTCTTTGGCGAGCGTGGTGGGAGAACAACTGCGGGCGCGCGACGCGACGCTGAGCACGGCGGAATCATGTACAGGCGGCTTGATCGGCGCGCAGCTCACCGACGTTCCCGGCAGCAGTGATTACTTCCTCGGCGGTGTGATTTCCTACGCCAACGAAGTCAAGAGAGACCTGCTCGACGTCGACGAAAGTATCCTGCTCGAACACGGCGCGGTGTGTGACGGCGTGGCGCACGCGATGGCGAGAGGCGTCCGCCGAAAGTTCGGCTCGACCTACGCGTTGTCGGTGACGGGAATCGCGGGACCGGGCGGCGGCAGCGACGCGAAACCGGTCGGGCTGGTGTACATCGGGCTGGCGTCACCGCAGCGAATCCACGTAATCGAACGCCGTTTCGGGAGTGCCGCGCCGCGCTCGGTGATTCGAACCGGCGCGGCGATCGCGGCGTTGAACCTGCTCCGGCTGGAACTCGTAAAGTAGTCGGCTTGACGAAATAGGCCGTTGGCGCGAGGTTGCGGATTGCCGATAACAAGACCAGCGTGTGCTCACGCGGGCGGACGACCGATAACCGCGCCCAACGCAACCGAAGAATCTGGGAGATACGCATGAACCGAAGAATGTTGGCGGCTGTCGCGTGTGCCCTGGCTTGTGCGGGGTCGCTCGCGACGGCGCAAGTTGTGCAGCCGCAGAGCGCGCCCAGCAGCGCCCCGGCAAGCACTTCGATCACCGAGGTTTCGCCCGCAGCGCTCGAGAAATGGGCCGAAACGCGCACCATCGCCGGCTTGTTGGAGACGGCGCGCAGCTTTTTGAAGTCCGAGGACAATCTGCGCGCTCAGGTCGTCGTCGACGCCATTCTCAAACGAGACCCGGCCGTCACCGAAGCGAATCTGATGCAGGCCGAGCTTGCGTTTCGAGGAAACAAGATCGACGTCGCGCGGCAAATCTGGATGCGGGTGCGGGCGGAGTTCCGAAACAATTTCCAGGCCAACCTCGGGCTCGGAAGAATCCACCTCGGCAAGCGCAGCACGCGCTCCGCCGAGCACTACCTCGTCATCGCCGAGAGCGTCGCTCCTCCGGCTCGGCGCGCCGAAGTGCTGCGCTATCTGGCCCAGGCGTACCGCGCTAACGGCAAGCGCACCGATGCGCTGAGCACGCTGGACGAGTCACTGCGATTGGACAACGGCAATTACGAGGCGCGCGCCCTGATGGTCATGCTGCTCACGGAGAATCAGGACTGGCAACGCGCCACCGACGAGTCCGAAGCGCTCGTCCGCATGGCCAAGGATCAGGTCCGCGCCGACCGCTCGAGCCTCGACCTGCTCCAGCAGCTCTACTCTGCCTACGAAACACAGGCACAGGTTCTGACTTCGCGCGGACAGCAGTTCCTCGTGCGAAACCCCGATGGCACCTTCTCGGAACGCGTACTGGCAGGCAGGCAGTCCGAAGCCGCCGCCGTGATGAACAAGTACATCGACGTGCGCGTCGCCCAGGCCGAGCTTTCACAGGTCATCTCCGACCACAACATCCTCGCCGAAGCCGAAGAGGCGCTTACCATTCTTGGCAAAAACGTCGACTTGCTGATGAAGGTCGGTCTGTTGCGGCGTCGCGTCGGCCGATCGCTCGATGCGGTTGCCCTCTTCGAAGCGGTCCTGAAGATCGACCCGACCCACGAAGCGGCCCGCACCGAGGCGCTCGAATTGCTCTCCGACTTGATTCGCATCAATCCGGATGACGCGGACTTGCGGGCGCGCTATGACGCGCTGCGCACCCCGGACGCCGCGGCGAGCGCCGCCCCGCTACCCGTCCAGCAGAATCCGTAGGCCTGTTCGCAAGTCTTCGCCAGAATCGCAAACCGGGACAGAATCGCAAACCGGGACAGGTCCGGTTTTGGAGCTCGCGCGTCCCGAACGGACCCCGCTTCACTCTGGCGCGGCGCTTGTCGCAAGGTAGGTCAGCACCATCCAAATCTGTTCGCGCGAGAGCTTCCGATCAAATGCCGGCATGGCGCGCGAGCGGCCGGCGGCGTAGTCGACTCGCTCGCCCGAGCCGTGGAGCACTGTTTCGAACCAGCCGTCGCTCGGGCCGCCGTTCAACGCGATCGCGGCCCGCGCGCCGAAGGCGCGAAAGTTGTGCGGCGGGAACGCGGGCAGCGCGCTCGGACCGTCTCCGGCGGCCTCGACGCCGTGACAACTCAGGCACTGGTTGCCGTAGATCAGCGCCCCGAAGCTGACGGCGTTCTCGTCGCGGACAGTGAACGGGTTGCGGGTCAGGACTTCATCGCGGGCGACGACTTCCTCGTACGCAAGCCCGCGTTGTGAGGCGCGCCAACGGAGGAAGGCCTGCTTGGGCGTTGCGCCCGGGATCCGCTCGAGCAGCGCGTCGTACGTGCGGCCGTCCGCGGCGCGGATGGCGCGCTCCATGGGCATCGGACCCGCGCACGCCGACAACATGATCGTGAATAAGCCGACAAGGGTCATTTGAGCAATTCGCATCGAATCATCCTCCACGTTCTCGATTCATCCGAGAATTCCTGGAAATGCAGACCCGCGAACCAGCCGCGGAGCGGCGAAAGAGCATAGCCCACGGCGCGAGCCGTGGGACATCGTAGGCGGGCGTTCTTCTCAGCCCCGGACGGGGCGAAAGAGGAGATCGGAACACGTTTCGCCCGCTTCTTCTTTCGCCCCGTCCGGGGCTGCCGCACTCGCGCTGACCGGGATCCCACGGCTCACGCCGTGGGCTAGCTGCTTCCGCCCCAGCGGGGGCTAAGATGGACCCCGGAATACCCGGATGATCCATATTCTTGGGCCTGGTGTGGCGGCGGCGGCCGACCAGCGACTATAATCGTACACCGTTCGGGAGAATGAAGTGCCGCATGATTCGGGAATCCGTGCGCAAACAGGGAATCAGAACATGGCCAACATCCGTCAACCAAAAATCTGGGACGAATCGCAAAACCGGGTCACGCCGGAATCGGTTTTCCTGAACCGCAGACAACTGCTCGCGCTCGCCGGCGTCACCGGCGTCGGATCGCTGCTCGCCGCCGCCAGGTTCTCGTCCCAGGACGGCCCCGCGACCCAGCCGGTCAGGATTCCCGCATCTCTCAAGGATCTCTATCCCGCCAAGCGTAACGACAAGTACAAGGTGGACCGCGCGATCACCGACGAGAAGCTTCCAACGACCTTCAACAACTTCTATGAGTTCAACCCCAACAGCAAGACCGATCCGGCTGTGTTGGCTCAGAAGCTGGTCACGCGGCCGTGGGAAATCACGATCGCCGGGCTGGTCAAGAAGCCGTTGCGCGTCGATCCTGACGAGTTGCAGCGCCGCTTCGCGCTCGAAGAACGCGTCTATCGACTGCGATGCGTCGAGGCGTGGTCGATGACGATTCCGTGGATCGGTTTTCCGATGAGCAAGCTGATCAAGTGGGTCGAGCCGCTGGGCAGCGCGAAGTTCGTACGCTTCGTTTCATTCCTGAAACCCGACATCGCTCCCGGCCAGCACAACAAGTACTACAAGTGGCCGTACTACGAAGCGCTGCGGATGGACGAAGCGATGAACGAGCTGGCGCTGTTCGTAACCGGCATGTACGGCAAACCCCTGCCAAAGCAGAGCGGCGCGCCGCTGCGAGCGATCAATCCGTGGAAGTATGGCTACAAGAGCCCGAAGTCGATCGTGCGGATCGAGTTCACCGAGAAGCAGCCGGGTACGTTCTGGAACGACAAGCAGCCCAGGGAATACAGTTTCTTGTCCAACGTCGATCCGAAAGTCCCGCACCCGCGCTGGAGTCAGGCGAGCGAGCGCGTCGTCGAGACCGGTAAGCGCGTACCGACGCTGGCGTACAACGGCTACGGCGAATACGTCGCCGAGTTGTATAAGTAGCGCCGGAAACGCGGGACGGGACAAGGCACGCAAGCGCCCGCAAAGACAATGCTGAGGCGCACGCAAAACGACAGGTTGTAGGTCTCGAAGTCGTCGTGCCTATTATGGGCCGGAAGCTCGACTTCGGCCCGTGGGAGCGGATATTCTACGGCAAGTTTGGCCGTCGCTGTCGCGAGCGCGCGTTGACCGGCATCATTGGGGAATGGAGCGAGGAGCGGGAAGCGGCTCTCCAGGCGAAAGCGCATGGGACGTGCCCGGCGGAATTGCCGGCTCGAATCGGTGACCGAAGACGTGCCGGCAGGGCTTGGCCGCACCGCTCTGGCGGACGCGTTGTGTCGCGCGGCGGAACCCAGCCGGGGACGACTGTGCCACACGAAGTGTGGTTCGACTCAAGAGTTTTCGTGACATTCCGATAATACGAATTGGGAGTTGCTCGCGTGACCGAGCCGGCGCGAAGCGTCCGTTTGCTAACCGTGTAAGGGAGGATGGATTCTATGAGCAGGGCAATCGGGTTCTCGGCAATCGCGGCATTTCTTGCGGCGTTCGCGCCGGCCTCTGATGAGAAGAAACAAGCCGAGAGCAAGCCGGCCAAGGAGTGGACGCCGCCCAAAGCCGGGACGTTCAATGCGCTCAAGGCCCGCTCGATCGGACCGGCGCTCATGTCCGGGCGGATCGGCGACTTCGCGGTAAACCCCAACGACTCGAGCGAGTATTACGTCGCCGTCTGCTCAGGCGGCGTATGGAAGACGACCAACGCGGGCATCACCTACAAGCCCGTCTTTGACAGCCAGGGTTCGTACTCGATCGGCTGCGTCGAGATCGACCCGACCAACACCAACGTGGTCTGGGTCGGCGGCGGTGAGAACAACAGCCAGCGCAGCGTCTCGTTCGGCGACGGCGTGTATCGCAGCGCCGACGGGGGCAAGAGTTGGAAAAACATGGGCCTCAAAGAGTCCGAGCACATCGGCATGATCGCGGTCGACCCGCGCGACGGAAACGTCGTCTACGTCGCCGCCCAAGGACCGCTGTGGCGCAGCGGCGGCGATCGCGGGTTGTACAAGACGATCGACGGCGGAAAACACTGGGAGCGCGCCCTGCACATCAGCGACGACACCGGCGTGAACGAAGTCCACCTCGACCCGCGCAATCCCGACGTGCTCTACGCCTCGAGCTACCAGCGCCGACGACGCGTATGGACGCTGATTAACGGCGGCCCCGAATCGGCGATCTACAAATCCGAAGACGCGGGCCGCACATGGCGCAAGCTTACCAGCGGAATCCCCGGCGGCGACAAGGGCCGCATCGGAATGGACATTTCGCCGGCGAATCCCGATGTGATCTACGCCATCGTCGAAGCGGCCGCGGGAAAAGGCGGCGTCTTTCGCTCGAGCGACCGCGGCGAATCGTGGGAGCGCCGCAGCAGCTATACCACGTCCAGCCCGCAGTACTACAACGAGATCATCTGCGACCCGAAGAACGTCGACCGCGTTTACTTTCTGGACACCTTCCTCGCCGTCAGCGAGGACGGCGGCAAGAGCGTCGGCCGGATTCCGATTCGCAACAAGCACGTCGATGAGCACGCCTTGTGGATCGATCCGCAAGACACATACCACCTGCTCGACGGCTGCGACGGCGGCCTCTACGAGACGTTTGATCGTGGGCAGAACTGGCGCTTCATCCCCAACCTGCCCGTGACCCAGTTCTATCGTGTCAGCGTCGACAACTCCAAGCCGTTCTATTACGTCTACGGCGGCACGCAGGACAACAACAGCCAGGGAGGTCCGTCGCGCACCACAAGCCGCGACGGCATCACCAACGAAGACTGGTTCATCACCGTCGGCGGCGACGGATACGAGTCGGTCATCGACCCCGAAGACCCGATGATCGTCTACGCACAGTGGCAGTACGGCGGACTCGTCCGGCACGATCGCCGCAGCGGCGAGATCGTCGACATCAAGCCGCGCGAAAGGCCCGACGACAAGCCCTACGTCTGGAACTGGGATTCGCCCGTGCTCATCAGCCCCCACAGTCATACGCGGCTGTACTTCGCCGGCAATTTTCTGTTCCGCTCGGACGACCGCGGTGACAGTTGGGAGATGATCAGCGGCGATCTGACGCGCGGGCTCGATCGCAATCAGTTGAAGGTCATGGGCAAGATTCAGAACGTCGACGCGGTCTCCAAGAATCGCTCGACGTCGATTTATGGCAACGCCGTCTCGCTGAGCGAGTCGCCGGTGAAGGAAGGCGTGCTGTACGTCGGGACGGACGACGGGTTGGTGCATGTTACCAAGGACGGCGGCGAGAACTGGCGCAAGATTTCACTGTTCCCCGGCGTTCCGGACCGCACGTACGTTAGTTGCCTGACCGCATCGCAGCACGATGCCGACACGGTGTTCGCCTCGTTCGACAATCACAAGGACGGCGACTTCAAGCCGTACCTGCTGCGCAGCAGCGATGCGGGCGAGACGTGGGAGTCGATCGCGGGCGATCTGCCCGAGCGCAACATCGTCTACAACATTCAACAGGATCACGTCGACGCGCGAATCCTGTTCTGCGGGACGGAGTTCGGCGCGTACTTCACGCTCGACGGCGGCAAGCATTGGGCGAAAGTCGCCGGGCTGCCGACCATCGCCGTGCGCGACATCGACATCCAGCGCCGCGAGAACGACGTCGCCTTCGCAACGTTCGGTCGCGGTTTCTACATTCTCGACGACTACAGCCCGCTGCGGCAGGTGCGTAGTGACGAGTTGAAGAAAGACGCGTATGTGTTCACCGTCAAGGACGCGTTGCGCTACATCCCGCGCAGCCGACTCGGCGGCGGGGGGGGCGGGTCGCAGGGTGCGACGCGCTACCGCGCCCCCAATCCCCCGTTCGGCGCGGTGTTCACCTACAACGTCAAGGAATCGCTGCAAACCAAGCGCGAGAAGCGCAAGGAAGCCGAAAAGAAAATGGGTGAGAACTACAAGTACCCCACGATGGATGAACTGCGGGCCGAGGATCAGGAAATCGCCCCCTCGATGCTGATGGTCATCCGCGACGAGGATGGTGAGGTCGTCAAACGCCTCGACGCATCCAAAAGCAAGGGCATGCATCGCATGAGTTGGGACTTGCGCGTCCCATCCACGACGCCAATTTCCAGTGGCGGCGGGCGGCGCTTCGGTCGCGGCGGACAGTTCGCACTACCGGGCACGTACACCGCGACTGTGGCCAAACAGCTCGGCGGCGAAGTCACCGAAATCTCCGAGCCGCGCGAGTTCAACGTCATCCCGCTCGAACTCGCAACGTTCGCCGCCGAGGACAAGGAGGCGGTGTTCGCTTTCTTCAAGAAGGTCTCGCGGCTCCAGCGTGCGGCGATGGGCGCGGCGCGCGTCGCAAGCGACGTCGGAAACCGGATCCGTCTCGTCCGTGCGGCGATCAAGGCGACGCCGGCGCTCGATCTCGACCTGATCAAGCAGACGCACGAATTGCAGGATCGCCTCAACGCGATCAATCTCGCCATGAGCGGCGACTCGACGCTGCGCAAGCAGCAGGCGCCGACGGCGCCCGCGGTGATGCAGCGAATCGGCCAGATCACCGCGTGGGGCGTGACCTCGCCGCCAACTCAAACGCAGCACGACGGGTATAAGTACGCTGGCGAGGCGTTCACCAAGGTGCTGGCCGACCTGCATTCGTTGGTTGACGATCTCAAGACGCTTGAAGATCAGCTCGAAACCGCCGGTGCGCCATGGACGCCGGGCCGCTTCCCGAAATGGGAAATGGAAGAGGACGAGTAGCCGGTTTCGCGAGGACGGGGTTCCGGGAGGACGGGGTTCCGGGAGGACGGGGTTCCGGGAGGGCGAGGCTCCTGCCGAGCCACGATCGTAGGGAATGTCCGCGCTGCGGAAGAGGCTCGGCGGGAGCCTCGCCCTCCCATCGGCCTCGCCCTCCCGGCGCGCACCCTCCCGGCGCGCACCCTCGCGGCGCGCGCTCCCCGGCCGCCTTAGCGTGCGACGAGCAACTCCTCGTACGCGTGCGGCGCGGCCGCAAGAGTGGGAATCTCGTCGCCGCGACATCCAATGGGGTCAATTGGAAACAGCGGCTCGCCGAACGGACTGGCGATTCTGCCGCCGGCCTCTTCCACAAGCAGCACCCCCGCCGCGATATCCCACAGACGTGAGTTGTTCGAGATCGAAGCGTCGAAGGCCCCTTCCGCGACGTGCGCCAAATGCAGCGCAGTCGCACCGAGGTTGCGGATCACGTGCCGGTCGATCGCCGCCTGCACCAGCCGGCGCACTCGCGGGCGGCGGATGCTGGGGATCGCCACGATCAGTTTGCGCGGCTTGAGCGTGATGTCGTCTATCGACTGTCGCGAGACGCACAGCGCCTCGTCATTCGCCTGCGCCCCAGCCCCGCGCGCCGCCGTGTACATCACCGCGCGCACCGGATCGTAGATCGCACCCGCGACGGGCAACCCGTCTTGCATGGCGGCGACGCTGCAAACATACAGTGGGATCCGTCTGACGTAGTTGCGCGTCCCGTCGATTGGATCGATCACCCACGTGATCGTCGATTCGCCCGCGGTGCGGCGGTCGGCGTCTGGCGCCGCGGCCTCGTCGCCGTGCTCGGTTGATTCTTCTCCCAGAAACGCATCGTCGGGTCGCG
>Ga0114931_10009642_pt1 | contig 11552 bp, 11 predicted proteins | sample 2SBtaG_FD_89579 | JGI IMG/M metagenome (GOLD analysis project Ga0114931, IMG submission 89579) | Deep subsurface microbial communities from Kolumbo volcano to uncover new lineages of life (NeLLi) - 2SBTROV14_V59a metaG | ecosystem: Environmental > Aquatic > Marine > Volcanic | place: Kolumbo...
ATCCTGGCGACCTCGTTGACGCCCTTGCCCTGGGCGAGCAGCCTGGCCGCCCGCCGCCGCCGTGCTTCCAACTCCGCCGCCGTGCCCTTGATCCGCATCTCCGGTTCATCGGCAGGACAGGCGTCAATCCTTTCACATTGCAGAGATCAATAATGGAGCAGAATGCACGGTTTCATGTCAAGACCTTGCGGCCGGGAGCGGTTGTTCAGAGATTCCATCGATCTCTTCTTCGCGTCTCTCTGCGCATTCTCCGCGATCTCAGCGTTCACACTTCTCTCTACGCGGATTCGGATCGAACGCGGAGCACTGAGGTCAGCTCGTGGTCCGCAGCACCGCCCTGACCGGGCTGGCGTCGAACCCGACCAGGCGCAACGGCAGGGCGATCAGTTCGTAGATCCCCGGCTCGGCGCCCGACAGATCCAGGCACTCGAGGATGGCCAGATCGCGGGCGAGGATCGCCGTGTGCGCTGCAAGATCCGTGGAGTCGGACGGATCGACGCTGGGCGTGTCGATGCCGATCGTGCGCACGCCGTGGTCGCCCAGATGGTCGATCAGATCGACGGACAGGGCCGCGAAATCCCGGTTGAAGACACTCGGATCGGGCCACGTTCCCGTGCGGATGAGCACGCGCGGCTCCGTGATCGGCTCGGGCAGATCGTCCGGGCCGACGAGCGATCCGCGCCCGACGCGGGCGGCCACGACCTGGCATCGCCCCAGGTACCGGTCCAGCGGCTGGCGATCGATCGTGCGGGCGTCGCGCCCGTAGTGGCTCGGGGCGTCGGCGTGCGCTCCGAGGTGGACGGTCGCCCGCAGCGTCGAAAGCGTGATCGGATCGCCGCGGGCGATATCCAGAAGAACCTCCCGGGCCAGCGGCGTATCGCCCGGGAAGACGGCGATCGAACCGGACAGCGGCGGCGAGATATCGATGATCCGTTGCATCACGGCCCCAGGATGGAAACGAACATCGCCAAGAGCATGGACAGAACGAGCAGGACGAGCGCGCCACCCAAAGCGGCAGCCGCCCAGCCCTGGCGCCGGGCGCCTCGCACCGCTTGTGCATAGGGAACGTTGGAGAAACTGATCAGATTGTAGAGCGGGTGGTACGTTCCCGGTGCGATCATGTGCGCGACCCGCTGGGCCCGCTTTCGCAGGCGAAAGATCGGTGAGGCGACCTTGTCGCGCATCTCGATGAAGTTGGCCAGCGCCAGATCGGCGATGGCGTCGGCGTCGGGCTTGCGCGTCCGCGAGAAGGCGTCGAAGACCGAGGGCAGGTCGTCGGCGTGTTCGTCGAGAATACGGTCCAGGATCCGGCAGTCCTCGAACCCCGCGTTGATGCCCTGCCCATAGAACGGCACGATCGCGTGGGCGGCGTCGCCGATCAGCAGAACCTTGCCCACGTGGTTCCATGGGCGGCAGCGGATCGTCACCAGCGAGCCGACGGGATTGGTCAGGAAATCGTCCACGAGCGTCGGCATCAGGGGGATGGCATCGGGGAAGTGACGCTCGAAGAACGGGAGCACGTCCCGGCGATTGGCCACCGCCTCGAAACCGGTCGGCCCCTGGAACGGCCAGAACAGCGTGCAGGTGAAGGACCGGTCGGCGTTGGGCAGGGCGATCATCATGAACCCCCCGCGGGGCCAGATGTGCAGGGCATTGGGCTCGATGGCAAAGTCGCCCTCGCCGGTGGGGGGGATCGTCAGTTCCTTGTACCCGTGTTCGAGCCAGGTCTGGCTCAGATCGAACCGATCCAGGCGTTGGAGGCGCGAGCGCACGGCCGAGAACGCGCCGTCGGCGCCGATGACCGCGTCGCACGGGACCGTCCGCGTCGAACCGTCAACGAGACGAAACGTCGCCGAGGGCGCGTCGGGGTCTACGTCGATGCAGCGGTGCCCGAAGTGCAGGTTGACGTTGTCGTGCCGGTCGGCCGCCTCGATGAGCGTGATGTTCAGGCGGGAGCGGGAGACCGAGTTGATCGCGTCGCGTGGATCGGCGCTGTACGGCTGGAAGGCGAGCGAGCCGGTGCGGGCGTGGAGCATCCATCCCCGCATCGGGACGGCGTCTTGAAGGATGGCGTCGGCCAGATCCACGCGATCCAGCGCGGTCAGGCCTCTCGTGGACAGGGCCAGGTTGATCGAGCGCCCACCGAGCGGGCCGGCCCGCCGCGGATCGGATCGACGCTCGAACACGTCGATCGTCCATCCGCGGCGTGCCAGGAAGCAGGCCAGCAGAGCGCCGGCGAGGCCCGCGCCGACGATCACGACATGCCTGGGCTGGGGGTCGGTTGGCATCAATCACTCACGCAGGGACGCGGCCAGGGCGTCGGCGAAAGCCCAGACATCCGCGAAGGTGTTGTACAGCGGGGCGGGGGCGACGCGGATGATGTTCGGCTCGCGCACGTCGCAGACGATCCCCCGCTCGCGGAGGGTCTGCTGGACCCGCGGTGCGTCGCCCGCGATCGACAGCGACAGTTGGGCCCCGCGATGGGCCGATTCGCCCGGCGTTATGATCGAAACCGCCTCGGGCAGGCTCCGGGTGAGCAGAAACTGGAGGTAGCCCGTCAAACGGACGGACTTGGCGCGGATCCGGTCGATACCCGCCCGCTCGAACTGCTCCAGCGAGATCCGCAGCGGCGCCATCGCCAGGATCGAGGGGTTCGAGACCTGCCAGCCATCGGCCCCGGGGCGGGGGACGAACTCGGGGCGCATTTGGAAGCGCGTCGCCGGATCGTTGCCCCACCAGCCGGCCAGACGCGGCAGGGCCGGGTTCGAGGCATGGCGTTCGTGGACGAAGGCGCCCGCGACGGCGCCGGGGCCGGCGTTGAGGTACTTGTACGAGCACCAGACCGCAAAGTCGGCCCCGCAGTCGTGCAAGCGCGTCGGGACGTTGCCAGCCGCGTGGGCCAGATCCCACCCGACCAGGCAGCCGCGGGCCCGGGCCGCCGCGGTGATCCGCTCCATGTCGAACCACTGTCCGGTCAGGTAGTTGACAGCCCCGAGCCACAAGATCGCGACCGAATCGCCCTCGCGCTCGATGAACCGCTCGATGTCGTCTGTGCGCAGTGTCATCTCGCCCTCGCGGGGGCGCAGGCGGACCAGGCTCGTGCCCGGGTCCAGCCCGTGCCAGGCGATCTGGCTCGTGACGGCGTAGGCGTCGGATGGAAAGGCGGTCGGCTCGATGGCGATCCGGAACCGGTCGTTCGTGGGCCGATAGAACGAGGCGAACAGGAGGTGGAGATTGATCGTCAGCGAGTTCATCACCACGATCTCGCCCGGGTTTGCCCCGACGATCCGCCCCAGCGCGTCGCGGAACTGCTCGTGATACGAATACCAGGGGTGTCGCCCCTCCAGATGGGCGTCCACGGCCAGGTGAGCCCAGTCCTCGACCTCCTCGCGGACCGCCTGCTCGACGCCGCGTGGCTGGAGCCCGAGCGAGTTGCCAGCCAGATAGACCATCCGCCCGTCGGGGCGTGCCGGCGAAGAAGGAATCAGGAACTCGTCTCGGAAGCCCCGCAGGGGATCTCGCTCGTCGGCGGCCAGAGCCCAGTCCAGCGTCGGCTCCATCGCGGCGTCGGCGGACGCGAGCGGGTCGGTTTGATTCTGCTCACTCATGGAAAGAGGGTTGCACACAGGCGCGGCCCGAGCAAGTGTGCAGCATGCACGTTGCCTTCAGGGGCTCGCCTCCCGCTCCGGGCCCCGCCCGCCCAGCGGCAGCGAATCGCTCGTCTCCAGGCCCAGGAACTCCCGGGCGGTCCCGGACAGCAGTCGCCGCTTCGTGGAATCGGGCAAATCCGCCATGGATCGGATCATCTGCCCGGGTTCGGCCTCGCCCAGTGGAAATGGATAGTCCGAGCCCAGGGCGACGCGGCGTTCGTCGAGCAGATCGATCACCGCGCGAAGGGCCGCCGGCGAGTGGGTGAGCGAGTCAACGAAGATCCGCGCCGGTTGCCCATCGTGGGCCAGGTACGAGCGCGGGTTGTGCCGGCAGTCCGTTGCGACCAGATCGGGTCGGCAGGCGTAGCCGTGCTCGATGCGCCCGATGGTTCCCGGAAACGAGCCCCCACCATGGGCGAAGCAGACGCGCAGGCTCGGCAGGCGATCGAAGACGCCGCCGAAGATCATCGAGCAGATGGCCCGGCTCGTCTCGGCGGGCATGCCCACCAGCCACGGGAGCCAGTACCGGCTCATCTGGTCCATGCCCATCATGTCCCACGGGTGGACGAAGACGGCCGCTCCGAGTCGCTGGCAGGCCTCGAAGAAGGGCAGGAGGGCGGGCTCCGAGAGATTCCAGTCCGGTCCGTCCGGGCGCTGGACGTGCGTGCCGATCTGGACTCCGCGCAGGGACAGGTCGTCCATGCAGCGCTGAAGTTCAGCGATCGCCAGGTCCGGATCCTGGAGCGGGACCGTTCCCAGCCCCTGGAACCGCGACGGGTGCACACGCACCAGCGAGGCGATGTGGTCGTTGAGCAGGCGGGACAGGTCCAGGGCATGCTGGGGCTGCGCCCAGTACGAGAACATGACCGGAACGGTCGAGAGGACCTGGACGCCGACGCCCTTCCGGTCCATCTCTTCCAGGCGCACGGCATGGTCGAAACAGTTTGTTCCGACGCTTCGGAAGTGCTCGCCGTCGATGAGCAGGCGGGCCCCGCAGCAGGCGCCCGAGGCGTCGTGCTCGTGCTCGATGCTCACCCAGCCCTCGCAGGCGTAGCGCTCGCGCAGGTCGGGCCATGCGGCGGGGAGGATGTGGGTGTGCAGGTCGATCGTGTGCATGGGGCGATCAGGCGCAAGAGTCTCAACACGGAGTGCCACGGGGAGCCACGGGGAGGAGAGAAAGGACAGAGGGTTGATCGGGGCTGGAGGTCAGAGGACGCGACGGACGACGCCGTCGGTCAACCGCAGGACGTTGAAGTTGATGAGCAGGCCGACTCGAATCCTGGAGAGACGCAGATAGGTCATGAGTTGGGCCTCGTGAATCCGTTGGAGTTGCTCGACGGCTTTGAGTTCCACTACGACCGCGCGTTCAACGAACAGGTCGATGCGAAAGCCCGCATCCAGTTGTGTGCCGTCGTAGACGATGGGTACGGGGATCTGTCTTTCCACCCGCAGGCCCGCCTTTGCTAGTTCGTGAGCCAGGCATGCCTCATAGACCGATTCGAGCAGTCCCGGGCCCAGTTCACGGTGGACCCGCACGGCGGATCCGATGACAGCACCGGAGATCCGCTCGTGCAGCAAGCCGCTTGTCGTCTCTTGCGTTCGACTCACAAGCCAACAACCTCCATTGTTCTCCGTGGCCCTCCGTGGCCCTCAGTGTTTCACTCCGACGAACCAGCCAATGTAAACTCGCCCGCCCGTTCGATGATCCGCCCGCAGTTCGTGCAGGTCCGTCCCTGGACCGGTCCGTTCCAGAAGGCATCCATGATCCCGTGCAGGTCCCGGTCGATGTGTTCGAGGCGGAAACTCGCCTCGTGCACGAGGGTATCGCAGTGCTCGCAGTACCAGCGGAGCCCGTCGTCGAGCGTGTTGCCCTTCGCATCGCGGCGCGGGAACTCGACGATCAGGCCGATCGTATCGCCGGGGCGTTGCGGGCGGTGGGGAACCCAGCGTGGCAGGAGGAACATCTCGCCTTCGCGGATGACCACGTCGCGCGGGGGCGATCCGTCCAGCGGGCGGACGCGCACGGCGATGTCGCCGCGGAGCTGGTAGAACAACTCCTCGGTCGGGTTGACGTGGTAGTCGTTGCGCGTGTTGGGGCCGACCGAGACGAAGACGATCACGTCGTCCGATTCGGCGTAGAACTGCTTGTTCATCACCGGGGGCTTGAAGTGGTCCCGGTGTTCCTCGATCCAGTGCATCAGGTTGAACGGCGTGGGGATATCCATGGCGGGTCTCCCGGCTGGGCGTGCTCGCATGCCGGGCCGGCGCCGGCCCGACCGGGGCAGTATACAGCCCGGCCCGATTTCTCCGGCCGATCGACGCGGGCCCGGGCGCGAAATACACTCCCAGAGCGCGGATTGCCCCGCGATGCCCGCGCAGGAGGCGGACCATGGCGATCGTGGACCAGTTCATCGGCGGCAGGCGGATCGCCGATTCGGATGGCTCGACCCAGCCCGTGCTGGACCCGGCCACGGGAAGGACGCTCGGCGATGTCGCGATGGAGTCGGTGGGCAGCGCCGACCGAGCCGTGGCGGCGGCGAAGGAGGCCTATCCGGGCTGGTCGGCCATTCCCGTCGGCGACCGGGCCCAGTTCATGTTCGGGTACAAGCAGGTCCTCGAGGACCACTTCGAGGAACTGGCGGGCCTGATCGTTTCCGAGCACGGTAAGACACTGGGCGAGGCCCGGGGTTCTGTTCGGCGGGGGATCGACTGCATCGAGTTCGCCTGTGCCGCCCCCACGATGATGATGGGCAAGACGCTCCCGCAGATCGCCGTCTCCAGTTCCTTCTGCCGGACAGAGGACGAGGGCGGCGTGCCGATCGATTCCACCGCCGACCGCGTGCCGATCGGCGTGTGCGTGGGGATCACGCCGTTCAACTTTCCGCTGATGGTGCCGATGTGGATGTGGCCGATGGCGGTGGCTTGCGGCAATACGTTCGTGCTCAAGCCGTCGGAGAAGGTCCCGCTCAGCGCGGTCCGCGAGGTGGAACTGGCCCATGAGGCGGGGCTGCCGCCGGGCGTGCTGAACCTGGTCACGGGCGGGCCCGGGGTCGTGGACCATCTGATCACGCACGAGGACGTGCGGGCGGTCTCGTTCGTCGGCTCGACGCGTGTCGCTCGGCACATCTACACGACCGCGACAGCCGCCGGCAAGCGGGCCCAGTGCATGGGTGGAGCCAAGAACTTCATGGTCATCATGCCCGACGCCAACCGCGAGGCGGCCGTCCAGGGCGTGGTCGGTTCGGTCTTCGGCAACACGGGGCAGCGGTGCCTGGCCGGGTCGGTGGCGATCCTGGTGGGTGAGACGGCCGACTGGTTCGTGCCCGCGGTTGTCGAGGCGACCAGGGCGATCACGGTCGCCCCCGGGAGCGAGCCGGGCGTCGGGATGGGTCCGGTGATCGACGAGGCCAGCCGCGAGCGGATCCTCGGATACATCCAGGCGGGGCAGAAGGAGGGCGCCACGCTCCTGCTCGACGGGCGCGAGGCGCAAGTGCCCGAGGGCGGGTGCTTCGTGGGCCCGACGATCTTCGACAACGTGAGCCCGGCGATGAGCATCGCCACGGACGAGATCTTCGGCCCGGTTATGTCCATCATGCGTGCGGACTCGCTGGACGCGGCGATCGCCCTGGCCAACACTTCGCCCTACGGCAATATGGGCGTGATCTTCACCTCCAGCGGTCACAGCGCCCGCCGGTTCAAGTCGATGTCCCGGGCTGGAATGATCGGCGTGAACGTCGGCGTGCCCGCACCCATGGCGGTCTTTCCCTTCGCCGGTTGGGGCCAGTCCTTCTTCGGCGACCTGCACGCCAACGGCGAGGATGCGTTGAGGTTCTATACGGAGTTCAAGATTCAGGTTACGAGATGGCTGTAGTACGGATTCCCGCGCAACCTCATGCGTCGAGTCAACGCGAAGGCGATGGTGAAAGTAATGAGATCTCACCACAGAGAACACAGAGAAGCACGGAGGAGATTGAGGGCTTCGATCTTGTTTCGAGCCCTTAGTCGTTCGCGTTCAACTGCTTCGCGGCGCGTCTTCCGTCATCTGACACAGCAAGGAACCACCCATGCCCAGAATCACCCGTGCCGCACTGATCCAGGCTTCCAACGACGAGCCCGCTGACTCGTCACTTTCCAAGATCAAGCAGGCGATGATCGACAAGCACGTCGGTCTAATCACCGAGGCTGCTGACAAGGGTGCGCAGGTCTGCTGCTTGCAGGAGATCTTCTACGGGCCGTATTTCTGTGCCGAGCAGGAGACGCGCTGGTACGAGGCCGCCGAGGCGATCCCCGACGGGCCGACCATCACGCTCATGCGTGACTTGGCCAGGAAGCACGCCATGGTCATGGTCGTGCCGATCTATGAGCGGGCGATGGCGGGGGTGCTCTACAACACGGCCGCGGTGATCGACGAGCGGGGCGAATACCTTGGCAAGTACCGCAAGCACCACATCCCGCACTGCCATCCGGGGTTCTGGGAGAAGTTCTACTTCAAGCCCGGCGACGGGGGCTACCCGGTCTTCGACACCCGCTTTGGGAAGATCGGGGTCTACATCTGCTACGACAGGCACTTCCCCGAGGGGGCGCGGGAACTGGGCCTGGGCGGGGCGGAGATCGTCTTCAACCCGTCGGCCACCGTTGCCGGCCTGAGCGAGCACCTCTGGCGGCTGGAGCAGCCCGCCCACGCCGCGGCAAACCAGTATTTCGTCGGCGCCATCAACCGCGTCGGGCACGAGCAGCCGTGGGACATCGGCGAGTTCTACGGCTCATCATATTTCTGCGACCCTCGCGGGCAGATCGTGGCCGAGGCCTGCCGCGACAGGGACGAGGTGCTGGTCGCCGACCTGGACCTGGACATGATCCAGGAGGTGCGCAACACGTGGCAGTTCTTCCGCGACCGCCGGCCGGAGAGTTATGGCACAATCGCCCATGTCTGAGGATCGCTCGACCGACCGCTCCGGTCTGTCCAATCCCGATCTGGCGCCGGTCGCGCCCGCGGGGCGCAACTGGTCCATGTGGAACGTCGCGGCGCTCTGGATCGGCATGTCCGTCTGCATCCCGACCTACACCATCGCGGCCGGGATGATCGGGCAGGGCATGGCCTGGTGGCAGGCGATCGGGACCGTCATGCTCGGCAACATCATCGTCCTGGTGCCGATGATCCTCATCGGGCACGCGGGGACGAAGTACGGCGTGCCATTCCCCGTGCTCGCCCGGGCCAGTTTCGGCACGGGCGGGGCGCACGTCGCGGCGATCGCACGCGGGCTGGTCGCCTGCGGGTGGTTCGGGATCCAGTCCTGGATCGGCGGCTCGGCGATCTACGTCGTGATCACGGCGCTGGGATGGATCAGCGAGGATCAGGCCTCGGCCCGGATCGCGATGCTGGACATCACGCCCTGGCAACTGGCGTGTTTCCTGGCGTTCTGGGCGCTGAACCTGGGCATCATCCTCAAGGGGATCGATTCGATCCGTTGGCTCGAGTCCTGGGCCGCCCCGTTCCTGATCGCCTCGGGTCTTGCGCTGCTCGTGTGGGCGCTGCTGAAGGTGGATGACATCGGGGCGCTGTTCCGCCAAGGGTCGCGCTTCAAGACGCCCGGAGAGTTCTGGAAGGTGTTCTTCCCGCAACTGACGGCCATGGTCGGCTTCTGGGCGACGCTCAGCCTCAACATCCCGACTTCACGCGGTACTGCCGATCGCAGCGCGACCAGGCCATGGGGCAGATCGTCGGCCTGCCCACCACGATGACCCTGTTCTGCTTCATCGGCGTGATCGTGACCGCGGCGACGGTCATGATCTTCGGTGAGGCGATCTGGGATCCGGTTCAACTTGTCGCCCGCCTGGGCTCGACGCCCGTCGTCGTGGGCTCGATGCTGGCGCTGACGCTGGCGACACTCTCGACGAACCTGGCGGCCAACGTGGTCAGCCCGGCCAACGGGTTTTCCAACCTCGCCCCCCGGCGGATCAGTTTCCGAACCGGCGGGATCATCACGTGCGTGATCGGCGTGGTCATCATGCCCTGGCGCCTCTACAACGACCTGGGCGCGTACATCTTCACCTGGCTGATCGGCTACGGCGCCCTGCTGGGGCCGATCGCGGGCATCATGATCGCCAACTACTTCGTGCTCAGGCGCACCCGGCTCGATGCCGATGCGCTGTACGACCCGCACGGCGAGTTCGCCGGGGTCAATCGGCGGGCGATCGTGGCGCTGGTCCTGGCCGTGCTGCCCAACCTGCCGGGGTTCATCAACGCCGCGGGCAACACCGCCGGCACGGATCGGGCCCTGTTCCCGTCGTTCTTTGACACGATCTACAGTTACGCGTGGTTCGTGGGCCTGCCCCTGGGGCTCCTGTTGTACGCCGTGCTCATGGTCGGTCGGGCGAGGCCCGCGGCCACCGAGGCGGCGCACGAACCGAACCGCCCGCCAACCGGAGGCACGAGATGACCCCTGACACGCTGACCGCTCCGACGCTCCCGCCCTGCGACCACACGCCGGGGCCGTACACCGGCCCCAGCCGCGACGACGTGCTGGCGATGCGCCGCGAGTTCCTCTCCCCCGCGATCCTGGCCTACTACCGCGATCCGGTCATGATCGTCGAGGGGCACATGCAGTACCTCTTCGACGAGACCGGGCGGCGCTACCTGGACGCCTTCGCCGGCATCGTCACGGTCAGCGTGGGGCACTGCCATCCGAGGGTCATTGCCGCTGTCCGCGAGCAGAACGAACGCCTCCAGCACACCACGACCATCTATCTGCACCCGAACATCGCGCAGTTTGCCAAGAAACTGGCCGGCACGTTCCCCGCCGACTCCGGCCTGAGCGTCTGCTACTTCACCAACTCCGGCAGCGAGGCCAATGACCTGGCCCTGCTCATGGCCCGCGCACACACCGGCAACTTCGACGTCATCGCCCTGCGCAACGCCTACCACGGGCTCTCCCCGTCGGCCATGGGCCTGACCGCAATGCACGAATGGAAGTACCCCGTCCCGCACGGGTTCGGTGTCCATCACGCCAAGTGCCCGGACCAGTACCGCGGCCCGTTCGGATACGACGACCCCGACGCCGGCCCGAAGTACGCACGGGAGGTCGAGGACCTGATCCGGTTCGGCACGTGCGGGCAACTGGCGGCGTTCATCGCCGAACCGATCCAGGGCGTGGGCGGCGCGGTCGAACTGCCCCCGGGTTATCTCAAGCCCGTCTACGAGGCTGTGCGGGCGGCGGGGGGGCTGTGCATCTCCGATGAAGTCCAGGCCGGCTTTGGACGGACCGGCGAGCACTTCTGGGGTTTTGAGCACCAGGGCGTGACGCCCGACATCGTGACCATGGCCAAGGGCATGGGCAACGGCACGCCGATCGGCTGCTGCATCACGCGCCCGCAGATCGCCCAGGCCATGGCCCAGCGCCTGCACTTCAACACCTTCGGCGGCAACCCGGTCTCCATGGCCCAGGGTCTGGCCACGCTGGACGTGATCCTCGAGGAGAACATCCAGCAACGAGCCAAAGAGGTCGGCGCGTATCTCAAGGACGGGTTGACCGAACTCCAGTCGCGCCACAGGCTGATCGGCGACGTGCGGGGGCAGGGCCTGATGCTCGGCGTGGAACTGGTCGAGGACCGGGCGAGCAAGGCGCCGGCCACGGCTCAGACCGCCGACGTTTTCGAGCGCTGCAAGGATCTGGGCCTGCTGATCGGCAAGGGCGGGCTGTTCGGCAACGTGCTGCGGATCAAGCCGCCGATGTGCCTGAGCCGCCAGGACTGCGATTTCCTGTGCAAGGTACTGGACATCGCGCTGACCGAGGCCGAGAAGAGATGAACGGCAAACCGGAGTGCATCAGAGAAGATGCACCGCAGAGAACGCAGAGGGCGCGGAGAGGAAGATGAAAGGATGTCGAAAAAGGCCCAAGGGGG
>Ga0114931_10009643_pt1 | contig 11551 bp, 12 predicted proteins | sample 2SBtaG_FD_89579 | JGI IMG/M metagenome (GOLD analysis project Ga0114931, IMG submission 89579) | Deep subsurface microbial communities from Kolumbo volcano to uncover new lineages of life (NeLLi) - 2SBTROV14_V59a metaG | ecosystem: Environmental > Aquatic > Marine > Volcanic | place: Kolumbo...
CCTCCAGAATCGCCGGCTTCTACAAGCTGAGCGTGGCAGAGCGTCGCGAGTGCCTCACCGAGCTGGCCCGCCTGCAGTCCCACCGCTTCGACCAGCTGGACCGCGGCGGCATCACCATGCAGGTCGCCGACGGCATGATCGAAAACGTCATCGGTATCCACGGCCTGCCCCTGGGACTGGCCCTCAATTTCGTGGTCGACGGCGACGACTGTCTGGTACCCATGGCCATCGAGGAACCGTCGGTGGTGGCGGCCGCATCCAACGCCGCCAAGATGGCGCGGGCCGGCGGCGGCTTTCATTCGGACATCTCCGATCCGATCATGATCGGCCAGGTTCAGCTCACCGGCGTCGCCGATCCGCTCGCCGCGGTCGCGGCCATCGACGCGGCACGCGACCACATCCTGGATCACGCGCGCCAGCTGGCACCACGCATGGTGGCGCGCGGCGGCGGTCCGGTCGACCTGGAAGTACGGCCGCTGTCGGACGACATGGTCGTGGTCCACTTGCTCATCGACTGTCGCGATGCCATGGGCGCCAACCTGGTCAACTCGCTGGCCGAAGGCATCGCCGACGAGGTCGCGGTGCTGGCCGACGGCCAGGTAGGCTTGCGTATCCTGTCCAACCTGAGCGACCGCCGCCTGGCAAAAGTAACCACGACGATCCCGTGCGACGCCATCGACGCCAAACAGGGTGCATCGGTGTGCCAGGCCATCGTCGACGCATCGCGGTTCGCCGAGCTCGACACCTACCGCGCCACCACCCACAACAAAGGCATCATGAACGGCGTGGATGCGGTGCTGCTGGCCACGGCCAACGACTGGCGCGGCGTCGAAGCCGGCGCCCACGCCTACGCCTGCCGCAGCGGCCGCTACGCGCCCCTGGCCACCTGGCGCAGTGACGGCACCTACCTGACCGGCCAGCTCGAGCTGCCGCTCGCGGTGGGCACGGTGGGCGGCGCGCTGCACGTGCACAAGGGTGCGCGGCTCGCCCTGGAGCTCATGGGCATCGACTCGGCCCAGCGCCTGGCGGCCATCGTGGCCAGCGCCGGCCTGGCCACGAACCTTGCGGCCTTGCGCGCCCTGGCCACCGACGGCATCCAACGCGGACACATGTCGTTGCATGCGCGCGTCGTCGCCCGTGCCGCCGGCGCCAGTGGTGACGAGATCGAGCAGGTGGCGGCGGAAATCTCAGCCGAACAGGATGTGAAGCTCGATCGGGCCAAACATGTGCTAAGCAGTCTGCGACAGGCAGCCAAAGAGAGCGACAAGCCATGATCCACCGACTCGCGGTTCGCCGCGCCCAGCCCTACCCCGCCGTCCCCATGCCGCCCCAACCGCTGGAGCTGGAGGCCTGCTACCGCTACTGCGAGGCCCTGGCGCGGGCGCGCCACCACAACTTTCCGGTGGCGTCGATGTTCGTGCCCAGTCGGTTTCGCCGGCACATCCTCGCCATCTACGCGTTTGCCCGCACCGCCGATGACTTCGCCGACGAGCCCCAGTACGAGGGCCGGCGCTCCCGCGAGCTGGACCGCTGGGAAGAGATGCTCCACGCCTGCTACCACAACGAGCCTCCGGAGCACCCGGTGTTCGTCGCCCTGGGCGACACGGTGCGCACGTTCGACCTGCCCATCACCGAGTTTTCTTCGCTGCTGCAGGGCCTGCGCACGGACCTGGACGTGCACCGCTACGCCACGTTCAACGACCTGCAGAGCTACATCTCCCGGGCCGCCGCGCCGGTGGGCCACCTGTTTCTGTACCTGGCCGGCTACCGCGACCCGCAGCTGCACAACTTCGCCGAGGACCTGGCCGCGGGCCTGGCAATGGCCAAGTTCATCCAGGATATGGCCGCCGATTTCGACCGCGACCGCATCTACATCCCCGGCGAAGACCTGCGCCACTTCGGCGTAACCCCCAGTGATCTCCAGGCCAAACGCACCTCGGAGGCCATCGGCTCGCTGGTGCGCTACGAAGTCGCCCGCGCCCGGGCGCTGTTTGAGCGGGCGCGCCTGCTGGTGGACGCCATCGGCCCGGAGCTGGCCATCGAGTTTGCGCTGATCTGGCACGGCGGCATGCGCGCCCTGGCCAAGATCGACTCGGTCGGCAAACGCATCCTGGTGCACCGGCCCCACCTCACCGCGGTGGACAAGGCCCGGGTGGTCTCCCACGCCCTGGCCTGGCGCGGCGGCGCCCTCGGCCCCCGGCTGCGGGACAAGATCCGCCGATAGCTCGGCGCTTTGCGCGGGAGTAATTCCCACCACAGTCCCAAGTTGTGGTAGTTATTTGGCGTTATGGTTCCGGTCGATATGTCCCAAGAGCAAGTGTTCGTCGCCATCGCGCACGCTCTGTTCATGAACCGCCTCCACCTGCTCCGGCTCACGGAAGTGGTGCGGCTGCAAATTCGACCCGACGCCGAATACGGCAACATGGACGTGCCGCCCGAGCTCGACGCAGAGCTCAAACAGCAGGCGATCGACTACGTGCTCACCTGCTTCCCCGAAGACTTCCGCATTCTGATCAACCAGGCCAAGTCGGACTGGTTGCGCCCGGCGTAGTCAGTCTTCTTCGTCTTCGTTGCGCACGCGCAGCGCGTCGAGGTGGGCTTTGATCCGCGCCTCGTACCCCGACTCGGACGGCTCGTAAAACGTCTGGCCGACGAGCGCCTCCGGCAGATACGTCTCGGCCACGTAGTTGCCGTCGAAGTCGTGCGGGTACTTGTAGCCGCGACCGTGACCTAGCTCTCGTTGCAATCCTGTGGTGGCGTTGCGCAGCTTGGCGGGAACCGGCAACGCTCCGTGCGCAAGCACAGCCTTCCGCGCAGCCGCGTACGTGGTCAGCGCAGTGTTGGTCTTGGGCGCACACGCCAGGTAGGTGACGGCCTGGGTCATGGGCAACACGCCTTCGGGCAAGCCCACCAGCTGAAACGCCGCCAACGCCGAGGTGGCCACGGTTAGAGCCTGCGGGTCGGCGTTGCCCACATCCTCGGAGGCAAAGATGACCATGCGGCGAAGGATGAACTTGGGGTCCTCGCCGGCTTCCAGCATGCGCGTCATCCAATAGACGGCCGCGTCCGGGTCCGAGCCGCGCATGCTCTTGATGAACGCGCTGACCACGCCGTAGTGCTCGTCGCCGGCGCGGTCGTACAGCAACGTCTTGTGTTGGGTTGCTTCGTTGAGCACGTCGCGACTGACAACCGCCGGGGCCTGGCCGTCTGGACTCGCGATCGACACGGCTAGCTCGAGGGTGTTGAGCATGCGGCGCGCGTCGCCGGCGCACTGGGCGACGAGCATGTCCAACACCTCGTCGCTCACGTCTACCGTCACCTCCCCCAGACCGCGCGAGCGATCGGCCAGCGCGCGGCGCGCCAGCGCAACCAACGCCTCGGCGGTCAGTGGTTCCAGGCGCAACACCCGGCAGCGGGACAGCAGCGGTGCGTTCACCTCGAACGATGGGTTCTCGGTGGTAGCGCCGATCAGGGTCACGGTCCCGGCCTCGACATGGGGCAACAGTGCGTCCTGTTGGCTCTTGGAGAAGCGGTGAATCTCGTCGATGAACAACAGTGTGGCCCGGCCGAACTGATCTCGCCGGTCCGCCGCACGCGCCACCACACTCCGGATGTCACGCACGCCGGCGTCCACCGCCGACAGGGACTCGAGCTCGGCCTTGACCCGGCTGGCAAGGATTCTCGCCAGGGTGGTCTTACCAGTCCCAGGTGGGCCCCAGAGTATCAATGATGGGAGTTCACGCCCCGCCAGTACTCTGTCAAGCAGCTTACCGTCGCCGAGCAGATGGTCCTGACCGACGAATTCTTCCAGTGATGTCGGCCGCATGCGCTCGGCCAGCGGCTGATTCACGCGGCGCGTCTGGGCGTTATGGCCGAACAGATCCATCGAACAATTCCACCACAAATGGATGACACATTGGCAGATCGACGCCAATCGCCTGTGGCACTGAGGACCACGCGTTGCACTCCCTGGGACCACACACACCAACACCTACATTGGCCAGCACCATGGTTTACAGGAGTTATGCAGGATGGACTGCATGCTCAAAATGGCACGCCCATTGCTTACTAACACGGCCATGAACACGCTGCTCGAGCTCGTCTACAAGTACCGCCAGCTGCTCGGTAAGTGCAGCACCGGCGCCGGCCTGTCGATGGGCGAGGTCGAGACCCTGTCCACCATCGAGTCGTTGTTCGGCCGCCACAGCGACCGCGGCGACACCGACCTGTGGACCTGCCAGCGCCGATTCGTCCGCGAGAACGTGGACCTGCACGGCAAGCTGCGCAGCCGTGGCATGACCGACACCATCGAGGTGATCAACATCGACCCCAACGGCATGGTGTGCAGCGGCGCGCCGTATGTCGAAGAGGGCACCACGGTCGAGCTGGTGTTCGAAGACGACGAGCTGATGATCACCTACCGGTTCAAAGCCACGGTCAAGTGGCGGCGCGACGCCGAAAGCGACAACTACGAGCTGGGCCTGCAGCTGGTGGGTGTGCCGCTAATGATCCGCCACGGTCTGATGCTGGATCTCCAAGAGCTCGAGCTGGTCGCGGCGTAGGCCGACAGCTACTGCTTCCGCGTCGTCGCCAGCCCGAACAGGCGCGCGTTTGGCATTACCCGGTAGCCGCTCACGCGCGAGGACACCAGCGCCAGATTGTCTTCGTGGAACAGAAACACGATTGGCACGTCTCGGGCTAGACGCTTCTGCACCTTGGCGTACAGCTCGTAGCGCCGCTTCGGGTCGAGCTCGCGACGGCCGCGCTCGGTCCACCGATCCACATCGGCGCTGCGATAGCGCCAGCGGTTGCCGAAGTTCTTGTTCTTGGCGGTCGGAATGCGCGACGAGTGAAAGTACGAATAGCAGTGATCCGGATCGGTAATGTCCGCGGTCTGCATCCAGCCCAGATCGTAGTTGCCCTTTTTCAGGTCCGAAAAGAAGGTGCCGAATTCGAACGACCGCACCTCCACGCCAATGCCCACCGCGCGTAGCTGGGCGGCCATGATGCGCGTGATGGCCAGGCGAAACTGCGCCGCGCTGGATTTGAACACCAGCGTAAACCGCGGCTCACCGCCCGGTCCGTCCGGGTCCGGGTACCCCGCCTCGTCGAGCAGCTTTTGGGCGCGCTCCGGATCGTAGTCGTAGCGCGCGACTTCGCCGTAATACGCCCAGTGCGACGGCGGAATCAGCCCGGTCGCTTTCACCGCGTAGCCGTTGAACTTGGCGGCGATGATGCTGTCCCGATCGATGGCATAGGCAATCGCCCGGCGCACCCGAACATCCTTGAGGTAGCGGTTCTCGTTGTTCATCGCCACGTACGACAACAACGTGGACGGGCCGCGCACGAGCTTGATTCCGGAACGCTTGACCACCTCGTCGACCAGATCGACGCGTATCGAGTTTTGCACGACGTCGGCCGAGCCACCGACCATCATCAACGCCCGCGCTCCACTGTCGCGCACCGAACGCACCACGATGTGCTCGGTCGGCGGCGGCGTGCCGTAGTAGTACGGGTTGCGCGTGAGATCGATGCGGTCGAGCCCGGTACCGCTGATGGCATACGGCCCGGCACCGATGACGCGGCCTTCGGGGAAGCGGCGATCCGACGACGCGGCGCCGGCCGACACGATGCCGAAGTCGAGATCGAGCATCAGCGTGGCCAGCGGCTTGTTGAGCACGAAGCGCACGCGGCGGTCATCGACGGCCCGCACGGCGGCGAAGCGCTCGCGAAAACCGCGGCCGTACAGACTCTCCAGCGACGGATCCATCGCCGACATGTAGGTGAACACCACATCGCGCGCGGTCACGGGACTGCCGTCGGAGAACCGCGCGTCGGCGCGCACCACCGCGTCCCACACCAGGTCGTCCACCCGTTCGATGCGCGCGGCCAGGGCCAAACGCGGCTCGAGCGACGGGTCGTCGGTGGTGGTCAAGCCAGGTGCGACCAACCGGGACAACTTGACGTCGTAGTTGGTCACCGCAAAGCGCGGGTCCAGGTCGCGCACGGCCGACTCGATGACCACGTACAAGGTGTCGCTCGGCGTGCGCCGCCGGCCGCAGCCGACCGTCGCCAGAATAAGCAGCCCCACGACCGCGTTGGTCAACACGCGTGCTACATTTCTGGTCAATGGATAGGTTCGCGCGTTGCGCATCATTTGCCGCGGTCCTCGCTCTCTGTTTTCACACGCCTGGAGCTTCGGGGCAAAAACTCCGCCGCGCCAGCAAAGTCGTGGGGGGCGTCGCCCCGGCGCCCGACGGCGCCGCCGGGGCAAACGCGCGCAAAGCGTGGCTCAAACAGCGCATCGACGCGCTCATCGCCGACACCAAGCGGGTCCGTCGCGCCAAAGTGGGTGTGGTCGTGCGCGATCTCGTGTCCGGCGACGTGCTGTACGCCACCGGCGCCGACGCCGGCTACAACGTTGCGTCCAACACCAAGATCGTCACCGAGGCGGCCGCGTTATCGCTGCTCGGGCCGGGCTTTCGCTACCGCACCACGTTTGCCGCGGGCAAAGTCGAGCCGGGCGGCGTCATCGACGAGCTCTACGTGCGCGGCCAGGGCGACCCATTTTTGGGCACCGCCGAGCTGCTCGAGATCGTCGGCCGGCTGCAGCTACACGGCATCAAGAAGATCAAGGGCGGCATCACCCTGGACGACACCTATTTCGACGATACGTTCACGCCGCCCCACTTCGACGAACAACCCAAAGTGCAAGCGGCGTGGCGGCCACCGGTCAGCGCCCTGTCACTCGACGGCAACACGGTCACCGTGTCCATCCGTGCCAACAAGGCGCCTGCCGCCAAGCCGACCATTCGGCTGTTCCCGCCGAACCGCTACATTCGCATCGTCAACAAGGTGGACGTGGTCGAGACCGGCCGCACCAACGTGCGCCTGGACGTCAAGGTGACCCGGCGGTCGACGCAGATGACGTTCAGCGGTCGCATGCGGCGCAGCCAACCCCAGCGCTACAAATACCGGGTCGCCAACCCGCGGATGTACTTCGGCGCCGCGCTGCGCCGCATGTTGCGACAACACGGCATCTCCGTTGGCCGGCGTTCGTTGCACGCCCACAAGTTGCCGCGACGCGTGCGCACCCTGGTGGTGCGCAAGAGCCCGACGTTGGCCGTGCTGCTGCGCGGTATGGGCAAGTACTCCAACAACTACGTGGCCGAAACCATCCTCAAGACCATCGGCGCCCACGTCAACAAGGGCCGCCACCCGGCAACCTGGAACGATGGCGTACACGCGGTGCGTTCGTTTTTGATCGACAAGCTCGGGTTCAAACGAGGCAGCTTCCGCTACGACAACGGCTCGGGCCTGTTCGACTCCAACAGGTTTAGCCCGAGACAACTCGTCCGGGTGCTCAGCGCGGCGTACTCCGACTTTCGCTACGGCCCGGACCTTGCGGCGACCATGGCAACCGCCGCCACCGACGGCACCCTGCGCAAGCGCATGCGCCATACTCTGGCAGCGGGCCGGGTCCGCGCAAAGACCGGAACGCTGGCGCACGCGTCGGCGCTGTCGGGCTACGCGGGGAAAAGCTCGCAGCACCAGCTGGCGTTTTCCATCGTGTTCAACGACATGCACCGCGGCGCGCTCACGCGGCGCGACGCCCGGCTGTTGCAGGACCACATCGCTGCCGCGCTCGTCGCCTACCTACCGGACAAGTAGCCAGCCTGGTACGCGCCAACACCGCGAGACTGTGCCCGTTCTCGGTCTTGCCGGCGGCTGGCCCGTCGTGCTACGACAACGCGACTCGCAACGAAATCGAACCCTCACGTAGGGAGGAGCAAACGATGGCAGATCTCAAGGGATCCAAAACCCACCAGAACCTCAAAGACGCCTTCGCCGGCGAATCGCAGGCCAACCGCCGCTACCTTTATTTTGCCAAGCGCGCCGACGTCGAAGGTCAGCCGGACATCGCCGGTCTGTTCCGCGACACCGCCGACGGTGAGACCGGTCACGCCCACGGTCACCTCGACTACCTCAAGCAGGTCGGCGACCCCGCCACGGACCTGCCCATCGGCGACAGCGCCGCCAACCTCAAGGCCGCCATCGCCGGTGAGACCTACGAGTACACCGAGATGTACCCGGGCTTCGCCAAGACCGCCCGCGACGAAGGCTTCACCGAGATCGCCGAGTGGTTCGAGACCCTGGCCCGCGCCGAGCGTTCCCACGCCGGCCGGTTCCAAAAGGGCCTCGACTCGATGGAGTAGTCGTTGAAGCAACTCTCCACAGCGGACATCAAGGGGCCGGCGATCTACGCCGGCATCCGCGATGACTACCGCAAGCGCATCATCGAGCTGAAACAGCCGCGCCGCATCGAAGTCGGCGACCGCGTGTTTCTCACCTTCGAGAACCGCCACACGCTCATCTTCCAGGTCGAGGAGATGCTGCGCGCCGAGGGCATTACCGAGCCGGACAAGATCGCCGAAGAGGTGGATGTCTACAACCAGCTCATGCCCACGGACGACTCGTTGTCGGCGACGCTGTTTCTGGCCGTGCCCGCGGGGGCCGATGCGCGAACCGAGCTCGGCCGGTTGATCGGGTTGGACGAGCACGTAGTGTTGCACATCGGAGAGCACGACATCCGCGCCGCCTTCGAACAGGGGCGCAGCGATGGCGAGCGTATCTCCGCTGTGCAGTACGTGCGGTTTCCGCTGACCGCGGACGCCAAACGGGCACTACTGAGCGAAGGCACTCCCGTTGCCCTCGAAATCGACCACCCCGAGTACAAACACCGCACCACGTGCGACGAAGCCACCCGCGCCTCCCTCTCCGCGGACTACAGCCAGTAATACACATGCGTCCGATTGCGGTGGTGCTCGTTGCAGCCGTGTTGTGCGGCTGCGTCGAGACCACCACCAATGCGCCGGCCAAGCGGCGCGCCAAAGAAAAGGCGTTCCAGTGCCGCCAGCGCGTCGTGTCGTTCGAGCGCAGTCAGGGCGCGAAGCAAGACGGCGTCGCGGTCACGTGTTTCGGTTCGCGCCCGTTCATTCGCCGCTGGGCGCAGACTCCCGACCGCACGCGCCGGCTCGAGGTGAGCCACTCGCTGACGGCGGCACAGTTTGCCTCTCTGTGGATGCAGGTCGGCGGCACCGGCTGGTATCGCCTGCGCAATTGCGCCGGCAAAGCCGCTGCGGATGTGCGCCAGCATACGACCACGATTTTTACGGTGCGCCAGGGTGCGTTCGCGCGTCAGTTGCGCTGCCGCGGCAAAACGTGGCCGCGCGCACTAAGGCGACTGTACCAGATACTCACCCGGGCCGGCCGGCGCTACGCCCCGTGGGCGGGTGCACGCATGCCGCGCGGACCTGGCCAATAGACACATCGCGCCGGTCACAGCTATGCTTAGGCAGCGTTGCGCCTATGAATCAGATGCAGTCAGAACGCTATTACAGCGTCGCCGAGGCGAACAACCTGGTGCCCGAGCTGTCGCAACGTTTCGGCGCCGTGATCCAGATGCGCGCCCAGCTGCACAGCATGTACCGGTCGCTGGTGGCGCGCGGCCACACCCCCGCGCTCGATCTCACCGGCGCAACCCCGGCAGTAGTCGCTATGGATCTTCCGGACGACATCGCCCGCGACGCCCAGGTGTTCCGGGGCATGGCCGAGGCGTTGCGTGAACAGCTCGAGCAGATCACCGAGACGGGCTGTGTCATCCGCGACATCGACGACGGCCTGGTCGACTGGCTGGCCCGTGATCGCGGCCGTGAAATCTGGCTGTGCTGGAAGTACGGCGAAACCGAAGTGGCCTACTACCACGAGCTCAACAGCGGCTTTGCCGGGCGCCGGCCGGTGTCCGAGCTCAAAGGCGCCCAGGGCGAATGACGATGACCGAGCTCGCTGGCAAAGTTGCGGTGATCACCGGTGCCAGCCGTGGCATCGGTGAGGCGATCGCGCGCAGCTTTGCCGCCGCGGGCGCTCGGGTGGCCCTGCTGGCGCGCTCCGAAGCCGAGCTGCAGCGCGTCGCCGCCGATATTGGCGAGGCCGCCGTGGCCGTGGTTGCCGACGTCACCGACCGCGACGACGTGTTCGATGCCGCGACCCAGGTCCACGAACAACTCGGCCCGGTCGACGTGGTGGTCAACAACGCCGGCACGGTGTTGCGCAAGTCGTTTCAAAACACCAGCTACGACGAGCTGCGCGGGGTATTCGCGGTCAACCTGGACGGCATCTTCCATGTGACCCAGGCGTTCATCGACGATGTCATCGCGCGCCGCGGGCGTATCATCAACGTCGCCTCCATCGCCGGCCGCGAGGGCACGCCCATGCTGTCGGTGTACTGCGCCAGCAAGCACGCGGTTGTCGGCCTGACCCGCGCGCTGGCCGAAGAGCTGCGCGACTCGGGCGTGGCCATCAACGCCATCTGCCCCGGCAGCGTGGACACCGAGATGCTGCGCAAAGGCTTGCCCAACGCCGAGCCCGACATGACCCCCGCGGACATCGCCGAATGCGCGTTGTTTCTGGCCGCCCGCGCACCGGCGGCGCTCACTGGCACTTGCCTGGACGTGTTCGGCTGATGGCTGTTATCGACCCACGCGCGCTCGAGGCGCTGCCGATCTTCCCGTTGCCCCACGCGGTGTTGTTTCCCGGCGCCCTGCTGCCACTGCACGTGTTCGAACCGCGCTACCGGGAGATGACCCGCGATGCCCTCGCCGGCACCAAGCTGCTGGCGGTCGCGCGCCTGCGCCCGGGTTACACCGAAGAGGAGTACCTGGGCAATCCGGCGGTATACGACGTGGCCGGCGTCGGCGCCATCGTCGCATCCGACGAGCTCCCCGACGGCCGCTACTACATGGTGTTGCGCGGCATGGCGCGTATCTTCATCGAACAAGAGCTGAACACTCCGTGCGCCTACCGCAAGGTGCGGGCCCGGGTGCTCGGCGATCGCGCCGTCGGCCAGGACCCGCTCGCGACCAACCACCAGCAGCTGGTAGCCCTGTGTGACCGGCTGTCGATGGTGGTGCGCAGCGAAAGCGGCGCCGAGTTGCGCCAGTTGGCACGCACGTCCGACGAACCCGGTGCCTGCGCCGATCTGGTGGCCGCCGCGCTGATCGACGAGCCGGACGAGCGGCAACGGCTGTTGGAGCAGCTCGACCCGATCATCCGCCTCGAGCACGTGAGCGACTTCGTCGCCCGCCTGATCGGCGAGCTGGATCCCGATCGAGAGATGCTCAACTGAGAACGCGGGCGAGACGGCCGGCGGTGTCGTGATCGGGAATCTCCGCGGCGAGCGTCCGGGATTCCGCTTCGATCATAGCGCGATCGAGCTGGTCCCCCAGAGCGGTGATCACCGCGCGCGCGTCTTCCAGGTCACGATCCCAGGTGGACAGCAACTTGAACAACACGAAGTCTTCGGGTGCGAGCACGTCCACGGTGCAGCTGCGCAGCGAGCCGGTCAACGCGCGCTCGAGCGCCACGCTGGCGAAGCGCGCCGACCGGGGTTCCACCAGATCGGCCGTGTTCAGCTCGCCACCTCCGACGAGCGCGAGGCGCGTCACGAGATTGCCGCCAAAGCGCACGCGCTCGAACGAGATCGATACGGCCA
>Ga0114931_10009644_pt1 | contig 11551 bp, 12 predicted proteins | sample 2SBtaG_FD_89579 | JGI IMG/M metagenome (GOLD analysis project Ga0114931, IMG submission 89579) | Deep subsurface microbial communities from Kolumbo volcano to uncover new lineages of life (NeLLi) - 2SBTROV14_V59a metaG | ecosystem: Environmental > Aquatic > Marine > Volcanic | place: Kolumbo...
GATTCAAAAATTAAACGTATTGAAAACGATCTCAACAATAGACCGAGGAAGTGCTTGAATTTTCTAACCCCGGCTGAATTCTTCGGTAAACTATGTGGTGCACTTCCAGATTGAATCTAGTATGAAGCAAAAAAGGTCAATAGCATAGTTTTGCCAAAATATGAAAAATATGAATTCAATCCACTAGTGAAATACCCCATAATTCGGGGTGATAGTAGGTTCTCATATTATAATTCATTCCAAATTGTTATTCCTAATGTATTACTATTACTTGATAGGATAGCAAGGGGTGTTTATTGGGACTTGAGATCTTATTTTGCTCAAAATAACAGTAACGATTTCTTAAGTAAATTTGGAGATTCGTTTGAGAAATATTGTGGAAATATGCTCTCAAGATACTTCGGGGAAACTAATGTTTTAAGTGTGAAAGATATAATTGGAGATACACATAAGAATAAAAGACATTCAGATTGGGTAGTAGCAGAAGGGGATTTTATATTTGTGTTCGAATGTAAATCATCGCTTCTACCCGTAATAGGAAGAAGAACATTTTTGAAGTCGGCGTTATCTAGTTGGGCAAGAAGAAATTTAGTTCATGCGATCACCCAGCTAGATTTTACAACCAAGGATTTAATTAGAATTGGATTTATAGGAAATAAAACTGTTTATAAATTTATCCTATTACTTGAGGATTTATACATAGCTGATGACCCGTTCATTAAACAATCGATTATAGGGGAATATACTAATTCTAGCCAAACAATAAAGTCGGATGTTCATATAGTAAGTGTATATGAAATGGAAAAAATGGAAAAAACTATTATGAACAATAGTTTTGCAGATATAATAGCGAAAAAAGATGAATTAGATGAAACTCATAGTGGTAATTTTTTAGTTGCATGTAAGGAACTAGATAAGGACATTATTTCAGAATGGGCAAGCAACTAATATTATTACAGACTTCCTTCTGTCGATCATATCAACCTACTCAATTATAATTCAAATGAAAGGGGTACTTTCATTAAAAACGAAATAGACACTAAAAAGGTATGTCGTCGTCCGTGCTAAAGGAATCATCGTCAATATCAAAGTCGCCCCCGGCGCTCGAGCTATCTTTAGACGGCGATTCCGATCTGCTTCCCGCCGAGCTCAGCATCTCCATACTCCTTGCCACGACTTCGGTTGTCCATCTGGTATTCCCTTCTTTATCTTCCCATGACCTGGTCCGGAGCGAACCCTCGATATAGACCATCCGTCCCTTAGTCAGATACTCCCCGCATATCTCGGCCAGCCTTCCCCAGGCGACTATCCTATGCCATTGGGTATTTTCCTGTTTCTCCCCGTCCTTGTTCGTATAGCTGTCGGAAGTAGCAATTGTAAAGTTCGCAACCGCCTGACCGCCGGTTGTGTATCTGATCTCCGGGTCCTTGCCCAGATTCCCTATCAATATTACTTTGTTTACGCCTCTCATAAATAATCCCCCGGTCTTATTTGGCTACTTCAGAAATTCTATCATCTGAGCACATTAAAATCCAGAAATCAGAAAAGATGTTCAGTGAGTGTAAAAAACTGGCGGAGGATTCTTCCCGTCATGCCCCAGATAATATACCGCTCATACATATAAGCGTAGTCTTCCCTGAGTACTCCATCCCTTTCTCTAAGCCTGAGCTTAAAGTTCTTTTTATCCATAAGGTGATATACCGGCACCCACAAGACCTCTTCAACCTCTTGGTCACAGGGTGTAAATGTAACTTCCTCCTTAAGAATAGATACATAGGGGGTCACTATATAGGTACGGGCGCGGGGATTGTTGGGATTCACGTCATCCAGCTCTCCGAGCACGCGGCCGCTGTGAGTAATGTCGATCCCTATTTCCTCACGCGTCTCACGCACCGCAGTCTCAAGCTTGTCAGAATCCTCACCTTTCATCTTACCGCCTGGGAACGCTACATGGCCCGAAAACGGGTCGCTATCATTGTCGGGTCTCTTAATGAAGAGCATAGAGGACCCCTCGGGCTCCTCCTTTAATATCATCATCACGGCGGCGTGAACGAAATCCCCTTCAACAGTCAGTTTATGGGGATACCTGGCTGCCAGAAGTTTTTCTAACTTTTCGATTGTTTTCTGAGACATTTTTTTAGTTTCTACAGCCGGCATTAAGCGGGATTTTAAATTTTTTCGATCAGCTTCCTCTGAAGCATATCTTTGAATACCTTATATGCGCAGTCATCAAAAAGTACAAAGTAAATTTTCTCGATCGACGTTCCTTCATTATTAATATACCAAAGAACTATATCTATCATAAGCTCCGCGCAATGCTCGACCGGATATCCTACGACCCCGGTTCCGATCGCGGGGAAGGCAATGGTTTTAATTCCATTTTCTTGAGCCCTCAGAAGTGAGTTCCGCGTCGAGTTCTCAAGCGACTCTGTACTGACCCGGCCTCCGGAGTGCATACCTGCGGCGTGTATAACGAACTTGGCGGCAAGATTTCCGGCTCCAGTAACCACGGCCTCTCCGAGGGGTATGGGCCCGATCTCGTCGCATTCCGACTGAATGGACGGCCCCCCGTTTTTTCTAATTGCCCCGGCCACGCCGCTTCCCAGTAAAAGCTCGGTATTAGCCGCGTTCACTATAGCGTCCGCGGCGCACTCAGTAATGTCTCCCTTTAAAACTTCAATTTTATCTTCTAAACTGATCATAATTCGACGCATTTGAAATTTGGCAATAAGTGGCTAATAAGACACTTGACAAATAGCACGGTGAAGCCACTAATTTAATCTATAACTCGGGAATTCTCAACGGCACAATGGACGCTAGATCATACATTTTACAAACTCTATACAGGCTCTTCCCATTCAACCTCACCGGGGATGCGGAGCTCAACCGGATACAAGCTTCAGTGGCTGTCTCATGCGTTATAAATTTCTATGGCAGAGGCGATTTATTAAAGAATATTCTTAGTAGCCTTAGCGCACAGGGGTTGGCCAAACACAGCTTCGAGGTGATATTGGCCGAGGACAGAGGAGGCACCGAAGAAGGGAAAAAGGTAGCGCGGGAGTTCGAAAAAAAACTGAATATAAGATACTTAGCTTTAGAAGAGAATTTCGGCGTTATGGGGTATGCAAGAAACTTTGCTCTCACTAAGAGCCGGGGCGAGTATGTGCTGTTTTTGGACGACGATACAGTGATCCTTGACAGCGATTTCCTGGAGGTGCTCACCTCTGAATTTGAAGAAACGGGCGCAGACGCCGTAATGCCCTACGGCAGCGCAAGCTTTTCCGCGATTAAGGACAAGTACGATTATCATGACCCCTACTTTCCAACAAACAGGTGTATGGCATACAGAAGGGAAGCGCTCAGAGAGCTTTCGGGGTTCGTATCTGAAATCATAGGTCAGGAAGACGTGGAATTAACGGTGAGGCTGATTGCGTCTCGGAAAAAGATTCATCGCTCGAATATGCTCTCATACATGCACCCGCCCCTTATCTACAAGAACACTGACAAAGCGGCGGCGGTAGGTTACTCGTTTACCAGACTGAGACACAGATACCCTTTAATCATATGGCTTGCGCTTCTATTAAACGGAATCAGATACCTGCCGCTCTACATCATACCCTTTAACACCAAATTCAGAATGCAGGCAAAATTCAGCCTCGGGTTTGCAAAGGGCATCTGGTATTCGATAACGGGGCGCAAAATCGAGTATACTTAGTTTCCTTATTATGAATTACCTCTTTTGATACTATAATTTGATACTGTAAGATGACTGAAACGATATTCAGCACAATTAGAAGAATCGAGCCCCTTTCGATATTCATAGAGTTTATGAGAAATCTCTATAAGGACCGTCATATGGTTATGACGATGGCGGTTAGGGAGCTCAAAGTCCGCTACATAGGCAGCACGTTCGGCCTTCTGTGGGCTGTGATTAACCCACTCACTCAGGTCGCAATATATGGGATAATATTCGGAATTTTCTTTAACGCAAAACCAGACCCAACTTATGGGACACATAGCTATTTTCTATATTTGATCTGCGGCTTGATACCCTGGCAATTCTTTTCACAAGCTGTAAGTTCTTCTACGGGCGTTATACCGGCGAATAGAAACTTAATAATGAAAGCGGCCGGATTCCCTTCCGAGGTTCTTCCGATAATCACTATAATCAGTCAGATTATGAGCCACCTGATAGCTTTAGGGGTCCTGGTTATTATTCTAATTATTTTCAAGGTCGGCCTTAGCGCCTACATACTGATAATACCTGTATATATACTATTTCTGACTATATTCACTGTAGGACTTGGCTGGATATTCTCTAGTATTAACGTATACATGAGAGACGTTCAGCACATCGTGGGTTTAATAATGACAGCATGGTTTTTCTTTACGCCGGTATTTTACTCCACGGCTATCATTCCGCCCAAAATACAGCCTATCATAAAGCTAAACCCAATATACCATGTAATAGACGGCTACAGGTACTCGCTCCTGGCAGGGGAGCTTCCGCCCATCTGGAACCTTGTTTCCCTGGCCTTCATCTCTGTTCTGACATTCGGATTGGGCGGAATGGTGTTCAGAAAGCTTAAACCGGGGTTTGCCGAGGTAATTTGATTGAGATAAGTAGGGCTAAAACATTCCATGAAAAATGATATCGCTATAAGTGTTCAAAACCTGAGTAAATCCTACAAGATGTACCGCTCCCCCACGGACAGGATAAAGGAGCTCTTGCACCCCCGTAAGAAACCATTTCACCAAAAATTCTGGGCGCTGAGAGAAGTCAGCTTCGAAATAGAGAAGGGCACCACTTTTGGCATTGTCGGCCAGAACGGAAGCGGCAAAAGCACCCTGCTTCAATTAATCTCCGGAATTATCAGACCTACGAACGGAAGTGTCACGGTAAATGGGAGAGTATCCGCTTTACTCGAACTCGGTGCCGGGTTTCACAGAGATTTCTCAGGCAGGGAGAACGTATTTATGCAGGGCGCTCTCATGGGGATAAACCGTAAAGAGATGGAAAGGAACTTCGATTCGATCCAGGAATTTGCCGACATAGGGAGTTTTATCGACCAGCCAGTAAGAACTTACTCAAGCGGCATGTACGTACGGCTCGCATTCGCAACAGCAGTCAACATCGACCCCGATATTCTGATAATAGATGAAGTGCTTGCAGTAGGGGATACAGCCTTTAAACGCAGATGTTATAAAAGACTCGAAGATTTTCAAAATAAAGGCAAGACAATATTATTCGTTTCCCATGACATAAGCACCGTAACCAGTATATGTAACCAAGCCCTCGTGTTAGAAAAGGGAGAATTAATTCAAGCTGGCACCCCTAAAGATGTATCGAATACATACAGCAAGATTCTATATGAGAAAGAAGAGAAATATAATAAAGGGCTATCAATAGATAAAAAGACAAATCGTCTTAAAGAATCTGAGGATCAAAGATTTAGCGGAGAGGATGCGGCCACAAAAACCGAATTTAGATACGGAGCGGGCGGAGCCGAAATAACAGAGGTTTTATTGTTTAATGATCAAAATGAAAGAGTCAGTGTACTCGAGCATGGTAAAGACTACACGATTAGGGTTTCAGTACTTTTTAAACAATATATGAGTGAGCCCGGCATCGGCTTTAATATCAGGAGCTTAAAAGGTGTCGATTTAACTGGGAACAATACTTTCCTGACACAAAAACCGATAGGAGAAGTCGACTCCGGATACAGGGTAACGGTAGACTTTAAGCAGACAATGATTATAAACCCCGGATCATACACTTTAACTTCAGGTATAGCTGAAGAACAATCGGGTAGAATGATTTTCCATGATAGGAGAATGGATATAATGATCTTCAAAGTCATAGGAAAGCCCTCAAGTATCGGGCTTTTTAATATGCTTACTTCAACAGAAGTAAAATGCACGAAAACTGCTGATACTTAGAGTATCGTATGAACATTATTTACATATCCGGTTAAAATACAGAGAGAGGATGACACATAAACTAAACAACAGAGCTATATGCATATTGGGCATGCACCGAAGCGGCACGTCTGCGGTTGCTAGAGCAATAAATCTGCTCGGCGTATCTTTAGGGAATCCGGAGCATTTAATCGGTGGAGATATAGACATTAATCCCAAAGGTTATTGGGAGTACAGAGAGATTAATGAAATACATGATAATATACTACGCACTCTATCACGTACATGGAACGATATATCCCCAATGCCCAACCACTGGGTAGAATCTCCCGAAATTGCAACATATAAAGAACAGCTTACAGAGCTAATTAAGGTGGAATTTGTCAATAAGCCGTTATGGGGGTTTAAGGAACCCAGGACGTGCTTGCTGATGCCCCTTTGGAATGGAATACTAAATGATTTGGGAGTAGAGACTAATTATGTAATTGTGATTAGAAATCCTATAGATGTAGCAAACTCTCTTAATAAACGCGATGAGCTATCGCTTAACGAATCATTACTATTATGGCAGCAACACACTCTGTTATCACTTACAAATACGAGAGGCTACAAGAGGGTGATATTACATTACGATGACATGCTTCGCGATTGGGAATCTGCTTTGAAAAAAGTATCTCAATCTCTATCAATACCTTGGCCGGATGACGAAAGAAAGCTTGAAGAAGAGATGCAAAGTTTTCTTGATCCTAATCTGAGGCATAGCACTTCCAGTCTAAATGATCTTCAAGACTTAAAAACATCAAGTTCTATCAAGCGAACCTATTCCCTATGCTTGAAAGCGGAAGAAAACCCGGATTATTTAAGCTCGGAAGAATTTGCACAAAAAACGGAGGATATGCTTCAGGATTTCCTAATGTTTTCAGAAATATTGCCGCCCGAACTAAGAGATTCACTTCATACTAAAAACAAAAGAATCAGAACCCTTCAAGAGGAATTAATGCAAAGAGGCTCCCAAATTGCTCTTAAAGACCGTGAGCTTGGAAATAAAACAAAGTTGATCGAAGCAAAAAACCATATTATACAAAATAAGGATCAGCAAATACAAAATTTAAACCAAAAAACCGAGGAGTTAGACAATCTGATACAAGATAAAGATAAACTTGTATCTAGCATTACCAACACCTTTAGTTGGAAAATAACAACTCCATTCAGGTGGTTTGGGAAATTAATATCCGGAAAAAAATAATTTCGTACAATAATATTTGGCTCGGGATAAGTTCAATAAACAAATTTAGAATGAATGATTAAAAATACTAGAATCAGCATAATAAAAATCTAAAGCTATAGGAACATATGAGCACTGTTACCAATTCCGACAAACTCAACGCGAGGCTCATTGCATTTTACCTGCCTCAGTTTCATCCGATACCGGAAAATAATAATTGGTGGGGAAAAGGATTTACAGAATGGACAAATGTGGCAAAAGCAAAACCACTATTCACCAGCCATTATCAACCCCATATACCAGCAGACCTCGGATATTATGACTTGAGAGTTCCTGAGAGCAGATTAGCGCAGGCTGAATTAGCCGAAAGCCATGGTATTGAGGGCTTTTGTTACTGGCATTACTGGTTCAACGGCAAACGGTTACTCGAAAGACCATTTAATGAAGTGTTGTCATCAAATGAGCCAAATTTCCCGTTTTGCTTAGCATGGGCAAATGAGACTTGGTCGCGAAGATGGCTCGGTGAAGAAAGAGACATTCTACTAAAACAGACATATTCTGATCAGGATGATCTTAAGCATATCAGGTGGTTATTGAATGCATTCTCTGATTCCAGATACATAACTGTAGAAGGTAGACCGCTATTTTTGATCTACAGACCACACAATCTCCCCTCACCTAAGAAAACCACTGATGTCTTTCGCACAGAATGTGTCAAAAGTGGACTTCCGGAACCGTATCTAATAGGTATAAATGCTCATAATCCCAGAGTTGATTCAAAAGATTTGGGCTTTGACGGTACACTCAACTTTGAACCTGCTCTGGGAGTACTTCCAGATAGAATGATTAATAGAATAAAACTATCTAAGGGTATTAACAATTTAGGGTTAGGTGTCATTAATCCGAAATTGGATGTTTATGATTACTCACATAGTCGACGTCTAATGGTAGACAGGAATCTGAATTACCAGCATTATCCCTGTATTTTTGTGGGGTGGGACAACACACCGCGTAGAGGGAAAAATGCTATTATTATAGTAAATTCTACTCCGAATGTCTTCGCAGAGGGACTTTCTGAAATTACTAAGTCTGTTATGAATAAGCCATTTGAGGACCGGTTTATATTTATTAACGCCTGGAATGAGTGGGCCGAAGGCAACCACCTCGAGCCCGACCTAAGAAACGGCAATAATTATCTTGAAGCTGTAAAACGAATTAACTCTGCAAAGGGGTTAATATAATGACATTACCCAATTTTTATATAATTGGCGCTAATAAAGCAGGCACAACATCACTTTATTATTATTTAGATCAACATCCTGATATTTTTATGTGCTGGCCCAAAGAACCAATGTTCTTTATGGCAGAAGACATTAATGATGATATAAGAAACAGACCTGACGCTCAGCATCTAAAAATCTTTGTCGGTAATTTTAAGGATTACAGTGCTTTATTCGACAAAGTTAGTGATGAAAGAGCGATCGGAGAAGCTTCTACAGGATACCTTCCTAATTATAATGTGCCACAGCGAATTAAGAAATATACACCAGAGGCCAAATTTATCGCCATACTAAGAAACCCTGTTGATAGGGCATATTCAGCTTATACATATGCCCTGGCTCTTGGGATAGAACCTTTGAATAATTTTTCTCAGGCGATAGAAGAAGCCCAATCAAATAACTGGCGACATTACGTAAAGCTTGGATTATATTGCAGACAGCTTTTGAAATACTATGAAACATTCAATAAAAACCAGATCAGGATATATCTCTATGATGATTTAAGATCAGATCCGTTATCCCTAGTAAAGAGTATCTTTCAATTTCTCGAAGTTGATGATTCCTTTATACCTGACATATCAAAGGAGCATAACGTTACGCTAATACCTAAAAATAAAATGATGCACTTACTGCTGACAAAATTAACCGCGATATCGACGAACATAGAACCCATGATCCCAATTAATGTATCGGGCTTATTTAATAAAATGATAAACTTAAATTTAACCAAACCACCTAAGCTCGACATACAAACAAGGAAAGATTTGATAGAAGTCTACAGAGAAGATATATTGAAACTTCAGGATTTATTGCAGAGAGACCTAACTTCATGGTTAGACTAGTTTCTCAAATTAACAAATAGATTCTATGAAGGGAAAATTGATGGAATTCTTAAAAACAATTATGACAAAACTGAATAATATTACTACTGACTATAAATATTCGTCGGAATTAAAGTCAATACTCAGGACTTCCACAAACTCAAATCCAAAGCCTAACGAGTTGTTTGGAGGTATAGATAATGATTTTTGGCTCTGGCTAATTACAACTGGTTATAAAAATAAACATACGCCCAAAGGACTATTACCAGGTCTCCCTGAAGAAAGCGTACAACTCCATTTTACCGGATCTGCCGGCGGGAAGACTCTTATGGAAGGATTTAATGCATACGTTCTTTTCAAGGGGATTTATGAAAAATATGCTGGAAGCATTAGCGAGTGTGAAAACATATTGGACTTCGGTTGTGGCTGGGGAAGAACAATCAGGTTCTTTATGAGGGATATCGAACCATCCAGACTCTGGGGAATCGATGCCAACCCTGAGCTTATTGCGGAATGCAAAAACTCTAACTCTTGGTGTAATTTTGAGGTTAGCAATACAATTCCTTCTATCAATTTCTCAGAAAATACATTTGACTTAGTCTATTGCTACTCAGTTTTTTCTCATTTATCCGAAGAAACTCATGAGAAATGGATAACAGAATTCAGCCGAACTTTAAAACCTAGCGGTATTCTTATCGTAACAACATGGCAAAGGGAATATATAGAAAGGTGCAATGAGATTCGAAATATGGACCAGATACCCCATTGGCTTAATACACCCGCTTCAGCGTTTCTCGATACAGAAAAAGCCCTTTATGATTATGACAATGGGGATTTCTGCTTTAGCCCTGTAGGCAAAGGAGAATGGTCGTTTTTCGGGGAGGCCTGCATATCCGAAGCTTACGTAAAAAATCATTGGTCTGATCGTTATTCTTTCCTCGAATTCATCACAGATCGAAGACAATGCCCTCAGAACGTAATTGTTGTTCAAAAAGCTGCAGAATAAAATGCAAAACTAAAATAATCTCAATTAATTCCAATGAATCGAAAGGAAAATGTAAAACTTTTAGCGTTTTATCTCCCTCAGTACCACCCAATACCTGAAAACGATAGTTGGTGGGGTAGAGGTTTTACGGAATGGAGGAACGTGGCTAAAGCTAAACCGTCATTCCCCGGCCACTATCAACCCCATATACCTGCTGATCTGGGTTTTTATGATTTACGTTTACCCGGGGCACGGGAAGCTCAGGCTGAACTAGCTAAAGAGTACGGCATACATGGGTTTTGCTACTATCATTATTGGTTTAATGGAAAGAGGCTACTGGAGCGTCCTTTTAACGAAGTACTCAAATCAGGTAAGCCGGATTTTCCTTTCTGCTTTGCCTGGGCAAATGAGACCTGGACACGGCGCTGGGACGGAATGGATCAGGAGATTCTTATGCTTCAGGATTATGGTGGAGAGGAAGACGATCAATCTCACATAGAGTGGCTGATCAAGGCATTTTCTGATAACAGATATATTAAGATCGAGAATAAGCCCCTTTTCCTTATATATAGAGGAGGCAAGCTACCGGACCCGAAAAGAACGATTGAGCTTTGGCGTACAAAAGTAAGGAAGAGTGGATTTCCCGATATATATTTGGTTTCAATCGAAACCTCGTTCCATCCCGGATGGAACCCCATTAATGCCGGGTTTGACGCCTCACTCCTTTTTCAGCCTCAATTCCATAAAGCCTTTGGCAATGAAGCTAAACAAACTCTGATAATGCGTCTGAAAAACATAATCAATAATAAGAGCATGCCTGTATATTACGATTATAAAGATATATGGCCGATTTTGGATCAAGTAGATTCTGTAGATTACCGCCGCTACTACTCTGTATGTCCCAGTTGGGATAATACTTCCAGGAGACAGGATAATTCAGTATTCATAATCAATAACTCCTCACCGGAGGAATACGGGAAGTGGTTAAAAAGAGCAATTAATAGAGTAAAGAATGAACCACCGGATCATAGAATAGTTTTTATAAACGCATGGAATGAGTGGGCCGAGGGAAACCATTTAGAACCCGATTTGAAAAACGGTTTGTCATATCTTCAAGCTACTAAAGACGCCCTATCCTGAGCACTCAGATTAACATCTATAGTAATAAGTTGAAATGGTCCTATAATTTAGAATCAGGCTGACCTTCCCCCTAAAAACTAGTCCATTGTAAATGAGAGTTTACCTCGGTAAGAATAGATATACAGGAGGAAGACATGCGCAGGAGTCGGTACACGGAAGAACAGATCATAAAAGTGCTCAA
>Ga0114931_10009645_pt1 | contig 11550 bp, 9 predicted proteins | sample 2SBtaG_FD_89579 | JGI IMG/M metagenome (GOLD analysis project Ga0114931, IMG submission 89579) | Deep subsurface microbial communities from Kolumbo volcano to uncover new lineages of life (NeLLi) - 2SBTROV14_V59a metaG | ecosystem: Environmental > Aquatic > Marine > Volcanic | place: Kolumbo...
CCAATTTCTACCAGTTTGCCTGCGGCGGCTGGCTGGCCAAGACCGAGATCCCCGCCGACCGCACCACCTGGAGCCGTGGGTTCAGCGAGATCTACGACCGCAACCAGCAGACGCTGCGCACGATCCTCGAGGCGGCGGCCGCCGGCGGCAAGGATCCGGATCCCGGCACGCAGAAGCTGGGCAACTTCTACGCCTCGTGCATGGACGAGGCGACGATCGAGAAGGCCGGCCTGTCGGCGCTCGAGCCGTGGCTGAAGCGGGCGCGCAAGGTGCGCAACAAGAAGCAGATCACCGCGCTGGTCAGTGAGCTCCAGGCCGACGGCGTCAACGTCCTGTTCAACTTCTTCGTCGACCAGGACGCGAAGGACTCGACCAAGATGGTCGCGCAGCTGTGGCAGGGCGGCCTGGGCCTGCCCGACCGCGACTACTACCTGAACGACGACGACGACACCAAGAAGATCCGTACCGCCTACAGCGAGCACGTGGCCAAGATGCTGCAGCTGGCCGGCAGCAAGCCGGCGGCGGCCAAGCGCGCCGCCGACGACGTGCTGGCGTTCGAGACCGAGCTGGCCAAGGCGTCCAAGACCCGGGTCGAGATGCGCGACCCGCACGGCCTCGACAACCGCCTCGACCTGGCCGGCATCGAGAAGTCGGCGCCGAATTTCGGCTGGCAGGCGTTCTTCAAGGCCGTGGGCAAGCCCGGCTGGACCGAGATCAACGTCTCGTCGCCCAAGTTCTTCGAGCAGGTCAACACGATGTTGACCCACACCAAGCCGCACATGTGGCGCAGCTACCTCGAGTGGCAGATCCTGCGCCGCGAGGCGGGCCGCCTGCCCAAGGCGTTCGTCGACGAGAGCTTCGCCATGCGCAAGACGCTGACCGGCCAGGAGAAGCTGCGCGACCGCTGGAAGCGCTGCGTCTCGGCCACCGACAACGCCCTGCCCGACCTCCTGGGACCGGCGTTCGTCAAGGCCAAGTTCAGCGGCGACGCCAAGGCCGCGGCCCTGCAAATGGTCCACGCGATCAGCGCCGCCTTCGGCAGCTCGGTCATGACCGAGGCGTGGATGGACGAAGCCACGCGCAAGCTGGCCGAGCAGAAGCTGGGCATGATGGCCTACCTCATCGGCTACCCCGACAAGTGGAAGACCTACGACTTCCCGGTCACCCGCGACAACTACGCCGCCAACGCCATTGCCGCCGACCGCTTCCAGGTCGCCTACGAGATGAGCAAGCTGGGCGTGCCGGTCGACCGCACCGAGTGGATGATGAGCGCGCCCACGGTCAACGCCTACTACAACCCCAGCATGAACCACATGGTCTTCCCGGCCGGCATCCTGCAGCCGCCGTTCTACGATCCCAAGGCGTCGGCCGCGGTCAACCTGGGCGGCATGGGCATGATCGTCGGCCACGAGCTTACCCACGGCTTCGACGACCAGGGCTCGCAGTACGACGGCAACGGCTCGCTGAAGAACTGGTGGTCGCCGGCGGTGGCCAAGAACTTCGACGCTAAGAAGCAGTGCGTGATCGACCAGTACCACGGCTACGAGCCGCTGCCCGGTGTGCACGTCAACGGCAAGCTGACCCTGGGTGAGAACATCGCCGACATGGGCGGCGTCAAGATGGCGTTCGAGGCCTATCGGGCGATGCGCAAGGCCGCCAAGCAGAAGGTGCTGGCCGGCGGCTTCACCGAGGACCAGCAGTTCTTCCTGGCCGTCGGCCAGGCCTGGTGCACCAAGGTCCGCGACGCCAGCGCGCGCCTGCGGGTCAAGACCGACCCCCACTCGCCGCCGCAGTTCCGCGTCCACGGCGCCCTGTCCAACCTGCCCGCCTTCGGCGAGGCGTTCCAGTGCGCCAAGGGCACGCCGATGAACCGCGACAACATGTGCACGGTCTGGTAGCGCCCCGCCCTACCCCGCGCCGAGACGCGCGGGCAGCTCGAAGCGAACGTGCAGGAGCGCCCGAGTGATCTCGATCAGTTGATCGAGCTCGGCCGGGGTCGGCGCGTTGTGATCGCACACGCGACTGGCGCGCTATGATGCCCGGGTGATCGAGCTGCGCCAGCTGAGTAAGCACTTCGGCGACACGGTCGCGGTCGACGGGGTGTCGCTGACGATCGAGGCGGGCGAGCTGGTGGTGCTGCTGGGCGGCTCGGGATCGGGCAAGACGACGACGCTCAAGATGATCAACCGGCTGGTCGAGCCCAGCGACGGGCGGGTGATCATCGACGGCGAAGATGCCGCGGCGATGCCGGCGCCGACGTTGCGGCAGAAGATCGGCTACGTCTTTCAGCGCATCGGGCTGTTTCCGCACATGACAGTGGCCGAGAACATCGCCGTGCCGCTGTCGCTGGCCGGGTGGGCGCGGGACCGGGCGCGGGCTCGGGTGGACGAGCTGCTGGAGCTGATCGAGCTGGGCGCGGCGATGGGCGCGCGCACGCCGGCCGAGCTGTCGGGCGGGCAGCAGCAGCGGGTCGGTGTGGCCCGGGCGCTGGCGGCGAAGCCGACGCTGATGCTACTCGACGAGCCGTTCGGCGCGCTCGATCCGCTGACCCGCGACCGGCTGCAGCGGTCGTTCGGCGAGCTGCGCAAGAAGCTGAAGCTGACCGCGGTCTTCGTCACCCACGATGTCGTCGAGGCGCTGCTGCTGGCCGATCGGATCGCGGTGCTGCGCGACGGCGCCCTGGTGCAAGTCGACACGCCGCGCGCGCTGATCGACGCGCCCGCCGACGACGAGATCGCGCGCTTGCTCGACACGCCGCGGCGTCAGGCGCGCGAGCTGGCGGCGCTGCTCGACGGGGACGGCGATGCGTGAGCAGCTGGCGCTGCTCCCCGCCTACGGCGGCGCGCACGTGCAGCTGTCGCTGCTGGCGCTGCTGTGCGGCGTGGTGCTGAGCGTGCCGCTGGGCGTGCTGGCGGCGCGAGTGCGCTGGCTGGAGACGCCGGTCATGGCGGTGGCCAGCGTGGTGCAGACGGTACCGGGCCTGGCGCTGCTGGCGATCCTGGTGCCGCTGCTCGCCGCGCTCGGGCTGCCGGGCATCGGCTTCTTGCCGGCGTTCATCGCCCTGGTGCTGTACGGCATGCTGCCGGTGCTGCGCAACACGGTGGTCGGGCTGCGCGGGATCGACGCGGCCGTGATCGAGGCAGCCGACGGCGTCGGCATGACCTCGGGCCAGCGGTTGTGGCGGGTCGAGCTGCCGCTGGCGCTGCCGGTGATCATCGCCGGCGTGCGCACGGCGGCGGTGTGGACGGTGGGCATGGCCACGCTGTCGACGCCGGTCGGCGCGCCCAGCCTGGGCAACTACATCTTCGGCGGGCTGCAGACGAGCAACGTCGACGCCATCATCGTCGGCTGCGCGGCGGCGGCGGCGCTGGCGCTGCTGCTCGACGGGCTGATCCTGCTGCTGTCGGTCGGTGTCGCGCGACGGCGGCGCGTGCTGGTCGGCGCAGCCGGGGCGGTGCTGGCCGGGCTCTATCTATATGTTGGCGTGTCGCTGGTCACCGGCGCCGGCGGTTCGCGGCGCGCCGACGTGGTCATCGGCGCCAAGCCGTTCACCGAGCAGTACATCCTGTCGCACCTCATGGCCGACCGGGTGCACGATACCACCGGGAAATCGACACAGATCCTGTCGTCGCTCGGGTCGACGGTGGCCTACGACGGACTGGCCGCCGGCGACATCGATCTCTACGTCGACTACAGCGGCACGCTGTGGACCACCGTGCTCCATCGAACCGACCCCGCTACCGATCGCGCCCGGATCGAAGCCGAGGTGACCCGGGCGCTGCGCCAGCGCGACGGCATCACCGTGGTCGGCGCGCTCGGATTCGAGAACGCCTACTGCCTGGCGATGCCCCGGGCCGACGCCCAGCGGCTGGGAGTCCGGACGATCTCGGATCTCGCGCCCCACGCTGGCGACCTGGCGATCGGCGGCGACTACGAGTTCTTCTCCCGCCCCGAGTGGGCCGCCCTGCGCGACGAATACGGCCTCGGCTTCGCCAACCAGCGCAGCATGGACCCGTCGCTGATGTACCAGGCGGTCGCCGGCGGCCAGGTGGACGTGATCAGCGCCTACTCCACCGACGGGCGCATCGCCGCCTTCGATCTGATCGTCCTGCGCGACGACCGCCACGCGATACCCCCGTACGACGCCCTGATCCTGGCCGGACCGGGACTGACCCGGCGTCAGCCGGCCGTGATCCGCGCCGTACGGGCGCTGACCGGCACGATTGACGCCGACGCCATGCGCCGCATGAACCGCGCGGTGGACGAGCAGGGCCAATCCCCGAGCGAGGTCGCGCGACGCTTCCTCGACTCGCTGCGAACCGATTGAGATAGAGGGATGCGCGGCGTCCGGAGGCACCGGTGAAACCCAGCGGACCGCCGCCGATCCCGCCGCCGTGGCCAACCCGCCGGATCGCCGGCAAATACGAGGTTCTCGAGATCGCCGGGCGCGGCGGCATGTCCACGGTCTGGAGGGCGACGACGCCGAGCCTGCGGCGCTGACTATCGTCCAGTAGTCGGCGCTGCGGGCGTTCCTCGCCCTGCTATGAGCCGAACGTCTCGGCGAGCAGCGACTCGAGCTTGGCGAACGCCCGCGCCGCCTGCTCCGGGTGGTAGCGCTCGGACTGCAGCGTAGTCCAGCCGTGAAGCGCGGCGTCGTACAGCTCGCTCTCGTACCGGCCGCCCCACTCCGCCAGCGCCTGCTCGAGCTTGGCGATCGCCTCGGCCGGCATGCTGCCGTCCTGGTCGGCGTGGCCGAAGTAGAGCCGCGCGCGCACCTGCGGCAAGACCAGGTGCGGGCTGTCCGGTGCCTCGGTGTACAGCCGCCCGCCGTGGAACGACGCCGCCAGCGCCACCTTGTCCGGCTGGGCCGCCGCGATGCGTAGCGCGACCGCGCCGGTGAAGCAGTGGCCGACCACGGCGGCCTGGTCGCCGGAGACGCTGGGCTGCGCGAGCAGGAAGTCGACATACGGCCCGGCGTCGCGAACCACGGCATCGGGAGTCATCGCCCCGGTCACCTCGGCGAAGCGCTTCATCGTCGCCGGCTCGCCGAACTTGGCGCTTTCGGGGAAGATCGGCGGCCGACCGGAGCGGTAGAAGACGTTGGGCAACAGCACCGTGTAGCCCTTGCTCGCCAGGCGGCGGCACATCTCCTTTTGCGCGTCCCGGATCCCCCAGATGTCGGTCAGGTGGATCACCCCCGGGTGCGGCTGGTCGTCGGGGCGAAACAAGAACCCGTCGGAGGTCCCGTCGGGCGTGGAAATCTCGATGGCCTCTTCGATCACGGCATCCTCCGTTCGCCCACGGCATATCACGCCGGTGCCGACCGGAGCAACGAGGCCCGTAGCTGGCGTCAATCGCCGACTGGCAGGTCGTAGTCGCGCAAGAAGTCGAGCAGCCCGGGGTCGTCGGCTGACACCGGGCGCATGATCTCGCCGGCTGGCTCACGCACCCACCAGCCCGGCTGGCCCGGATCGGTGAAGCGGTAGCGGTAGCGCACCACGCGGACGAAGCGCGGCGGTCGGTCGGGAAACGGGTCGACGGCGAACAGCCCGGTCACGTCGTCGTCACCGCGCAGCAGCTGGTAGACGAGGCTGGCCAGCCACGGGTTGCGCCGCAGTGTCGACTGGCCGGCGAACCAGATCTGCCAGTCGAGGCGCAGGTGGTACGGCGTGATCAGGCACGGCCGCCGGTCGACCGGCCCCGGCTGGCAGGGCAAGACGTAGCTCTTCCAGTGGGCGCCGTCCGGCGACGAGTCATCGGTGCCCTGGATGATCGCCTGGTAGCGCGCGTCGCCGACCGAGCCGAACGCGCCGTAGGTGTTGACCACGCTGAAGCGGTCGTACGCGCGGTTCATGCTCTGGTTGCTCGACAGCAGATTGAGCGCCGGCTGGATGCTGAGCACGGCGACCACTGCGGCCAGACCGAGCACGGTCAGCCGCTGCGCGGGGCTCGGTCGCACACGCCGGTGCAGCCGCGCGACCCGCTCTCGTACGCGGCGGGGAAACAGCCGCCCGAGGGCGCCGTCGTCGAAGCAGGCCAGGCAGATGGCGATGGTCAGCCAGTTGAGGAACGACAGGTTGCCGCTGAGGATCAGCAGCACCTGGAAGCTGATGAGGATCACGGCGGCGACGTGGCGCACGCGCCGGGGCCCGAAGATCAGCCACGGCACGATCAGCTCGACCACGTGGTTGCCGGCGACGCCGGCGCGGAGCACCCACTCGGGGGCGTGGTGCCAGTACCAGCTCAGCGGACTGGGCACCGGTTGGGTCTCGTAGTGGTAGTCGAGACAAGTCAGCTCGCGCCAACAGGCATCGCCGCGCAGCTTGATCAGCCCGGCGCCGAACATCACGCGGAACACCATCCACCGGTAGAGCCACATCACCACTCGCGACGGCGGCATGCGTTGCGGCAGCGGACGCAGGCCACCCAGCGGGCAGAGGAAGATGGCCAGGAAGCCGGCCTCCAGCACCATCAACTCCCAGCCGTAGCCGTACCAGACCTGGCCGACGTTGACGATCGAGGTGTAGAGGATCCACAGCGCCGCCATCACTGGCGCGTTGGTCACGCCGCACAGGACCGCCAGCGACAACGCGGTGCCCAGCCACGCGACCACCAGCAGCGCCGTGTCCGACGAGGTGAGCCAGAACAACGTCGGGACGTCCGACGACCCGTGTCCGGCGGCCGACAGATGGGCCAGGTAGTCGCCGGCCGGCGTGACCCCGTGGACGCCAATCAGCGGCACCAGCTGCTGGGTCGCCGACAGGAACGCGATGAAATAGATGAACCCGAGCGCGCGCAGCAGCGCGAAGCGAGTCAGCCAGTAGCCGTGCGCCGGGCGGCCCAGCCGCGCGTCGGCCCACTCGATCCAGCGCCGCAGTCGGGGCCGGAAGTCGGGTGACTCCGGCGACTGCACATCTGGCGCGTCGCGCGCCTCCATGACGCGGAGTTTATGTCGCCGAGACGCGCCGCGGGCGCCCGGCTCGCCAACTTGACACCGGTGGCATGGGCCGCCGACGCGTTTTCGCGGAGTTCAGCGGTGGCCCGGCCCTTGCTGGAGGAGCCGGCGAAAGGACAACACTGATGATTCACCGCACCCTGTTTCCCGTCACCCTCATCCTCGTCACCCTGGGCGCCGCCGCGGCGCCAGCCCTGGCCGACAAGCCGCCCAGCAGCGCGCGCGTCGACCTGATCGAGACCGGCAAGAGCGGCAGCAAGTCGCTGAGCTTCACTCTGGCGATGGTCGACGACCAAAGTCCGGCCCAGCTGACGACTTTGCTCGCCGGCGCCGAGTATCACGTCAAGCTGTGGCGCGACAGCGGCAAGCACCACAAGGCTGCGCCGTCGCTGACCCTCGAGCTCGATCGCCACGACGCCAAGGGCCCCGGCGCGCTCAGCTTCCGCGGCACGACCAGCGCGCCGGTCGGCCAGCGGGCCACGTTACTGCACCTGGATCGCGGCGACGGCACGACCTACGAGGTCGCAGTCACCTTGCGCTGACCGCGCGGCTGGACCACGCCGTACTGGATCATGCTCTCGCCCATCGACGTGACCATCTCGTCGAGAGGGCGCGGGTGCCAGCCGAGAATGCGGGTGGCGCGCTCGTGCGACACGTCCTGCCGCTTGCCCAGCTCTTGCACCGCCAGCCGGGCGGTCTTGTCCCACATCGACACCAGCTTGAGCAGCCAGCCGGGCACCTTGCGGGTGGGCACCTTGAAACCGCGGCCGTTGAACTTGTCGCGGAGAACGGTAGCGATGTCGACCATCGAGGCGTGCTCGATGGCCAGCACGAAGCGCTTGCCCGCCGCCTCGGGCGTGGTCATCGCGGCGACTTGCGCCTCGGCGACGTCGCGCACGTCGACCACGGCCCAGCCGATGTCGGGGCAGCCGGGCATCTCGCGAGCCAGGAGCTTGCGCACGACCTCCGCCGAGGTGCTGAAGCCGTCGGACAGCAGCGGGCCGAGCACCAGCGCCGGGTTGACCGTTACCAGCTCGATCCGCTGCTCTTGCGGCAAGCCGTTCACGTAGTCCCAGGCCGCGCGCTCGGCGATGGTCTTGCTCTTCTCGTAGGCGCCGACCTCGCGACTCAGCTCCGACCAGTCGCTCTCGTCGTAGGTCTTGCTGCCGTCGCGAGCGTGGCCGTAGAGCACGGCGGCCACCGACGAGGTCATGACCACGCGGTCGACCTTCGCGGCGACCGCGGCCGCGAGCACGCGCAAGGCGCCGTCCCGTGCGGGCACGATCAGCTCGTTCTCGTCTTTCGGCGGAGCGGTCGGCAGCGGCGAGGCGACGTGGAGGACGAAGCGGCAGCCGCGCGCGGCATCATGCCAGCCGTCGTCGCTGTTCAGGTTGGCGGCGACGAACTCGACCCGGTCGGCGACATCGGAGTGAGCGGCCAGCACCGCGCGCACGCGATCGGCCTTGGCCAGCGAGCGCAGCGTGCCGCGCACGCGGTAGCCGGCCTCGAGCAGGCGAAGAATGGTGTGCTCGGCGATGAAGCCGGAGGCTCCGGTGACCAGGACGGTGGTGTCGGCGGGGCTGTGATCGGTCGCGGGCATGGTGGGCTCCTGAAAGGATCGGAAGAGAACGTCGGTCTTTTAAATAAAAGAACGTCGTTCTTTCGTCAAGAGGGGATTTCCGACTTTCTTCCAGGTTGCGGTAATCCTGGTCGGAATTTGACCGAATGGGGTGAATCCACTATAAGAGACTGGTAGTCTCATGTCTCGCACCGGCTTCCAGCGGGCTCGCCAGCCCGAGCAGAAAGAGCAGCGCCGCCGGGAGCTGCTCGACGCCGCCGCGCGCCTGCTGGCCGACGGCGGGCTCGAGGCGGTCAGCCTCAGCGCCATCGCTCGCACCGCTGGCCTGGCCAAGTCGAACGTCTACCGCTACTTCGGCAGCCGCGAGGAGATCCTGCTCGAGATCCTGGTCGACGACGAGCAGTCGTGGGTCGGTGAGCTCGAGCGACAGCTGTCGCCGCTGGCCGGCAGCGGCGACGTCGACGCCGTGGCCGAGACGCTGGCCCGCACCATCGCCGCGCGCCCGGTCACCTGCACGCTGATCTCGGTGGTGGCCAACGTGCTCGAGCACAACACCACGCCCGAAGCGGTGCTGCAGTTCAAGAGCCGCGTGCTCGAGCTGACGATCCGCATCCGCAACGCGCTGCACGCTGCGCTGCCCGCCCTGCCCCACGAGCAGACCGAGGCGCTGCTCCGCTACCTGCACGCGCTGGTCGCCGGCTTGTGGCCCATGGCCAACCCGGCGCCGCTGGCCGGCGAGCTGATGGAGCAGCCGCAGTTCCGCGGCATGTGCACCGAGCTCGAGGCGGATCTCCGCGGCGCTCTGGCCGCCATGCTTCACGGCCTCGTGCCGCGCCGCTGACGCCGCAGCGCCGCAGCGGCCAACAGCACGATCAGCTCGCCGCCGCCGGGCCCGCCACCACCACACCCGCAGCCGTCGTCCGTCGCCGGCGCCGGCTGATCCCGCGCGGCCAGGACGTAGAGCCCGGCGCCCAGTCCGATCGTCGCCTCGCCGTCGGCGCCGGCCACGACGCCGCCCCCGGCGGCGGCGCGGTCGGTGACGCCGGCAAAGATCGCCGCCGCGCGGTCGCCATTGCCGTCGGCGGCGTTGGCCATCGACAACCACAGCGCCGCCGTCGGCGACGCTTCGTCGGGCGCCTCGTCGCTCTGCCGGTAGCTGCCGTCGGACCGCCGCAGCGCCGCGTCGACGGCGTCGAGAGATGCGAGCAAAAGCAGCATCGCTGACATGGTATCCCGGGGAGCGCCCGCCAGGGACGGGCTCGACCGCGCAGCCGGCGGGCTGGCTCGACCAATGCATCCGGACTATCGTCCCGGTGGATTCGAATCCAACCCACCACGGAGGACCCCATGACCGATGCGAGCCGTTTTGTCTGGTACGAACTGATGACCACCGACGTCGAGGCTGCCAAGGCGTTCTACAGCGAGGTAATCGGCTGGAAGGCCAAGTCGTGGCCGGGAGCGATGGAGTACACCAGCTTCAACATCGGCGACGACGGCGTCGCCGGGCTGATGGCGCTGCCGGAAGAGGCCAAGGCCGGCGGCGCGCCGCCGCACTGGATCGGCTACCTCGGCGTCGACGACGCCGACGCCACCGGCAAGCACGTCACCGAGCTGGGCGCCACGATCATCGTCCCGCCGCAGGACATCCCCGAGGTCGGCCGCTTTGCCGTGGCCACCGATCCGCAGGGCGCGGTGTTCGCGTTCATCGCGCCTCGTCGGCCCGAGGGGGCCAAGCCGTACGACGGCCCGCCGCGGCCCGGCGACGTGTCGTGGAACGAGCTCAACACCACCGACTACGAGAGCGCGTGGAAGTTCTACGCCGCCCTCGCCGGCTGGAAACACGTCGACACCTTCGACATGGGTCCGGAGATGGGCAGCTACTGGATGTTCGCCAGCGGCGACGATCCGCGCTCGTCCAGGGGCGGCATGTCGAACATGGCCAAGGCCCACCAGGTCCCCGCCCACTGGCTCTACTACATTACCGTCACCGACGTCGCCGCGGCCGTTCGCCGCGTCGAATCCCACGGCGGCAAGGTGCTGAACGGCCCGATGGAAGTGCCCGACGGCAGCACCGTCGCCCAGTGCATGGACCCGCAGGGCGCCATGTTCGCCCTCAACATGCCGGGCCGATAAGTCGTCCGTTGGCGGGCGGCGGGGTCTCCCTCGCCGCCCGCCTTTGTCATACGATTTTCCGCAGTTCCGCGTCGGGGGCAACCGCGGGGCCGCTGGTTCCGATAGGTGTGTCATGAGCTCGAAGATCCCCCTCCTGCGATTTCTCCCGGTCGTCCTCTCGCTCGCGGTCTCCGCGACCAATGCCAGCGCGTCCGTCGACGACGCCGTCGCGGCTGCCGACCAGCGCACCGCCGACTTCGAGGCCCGCGTCGAAGCAGACCTGTCCCGCGTGGCGCCCGGGGCGCTGCCACTCTTGCGCAAGGCCGAAGCGGAGCGCCAGGCCGGTCAGCTCCCGGCTGCAGAAGCCGACTACCGCGCGCTGCTCGAGAAGGCCCCCGGCTTCACCCACGCACAGCGACGGCTCTGCTGGATCAAAAGTGAAAACGGCCACCGCGAAGCGGCTCTCGAGCTGTGCAACGCCGCGCTCGCCACCGATCACACTCCCGAGAACGCCGTCGCCACGGCATCGGCGCTGATCAGTCCCGGCGAGACGCAACCGACCGCGGCCGACCGATCGCGGGCGGAAGCGCTGGTCGAGCAAGCGCTGGTCGCCGCCCCCTCGGAGGTCGCCGCCTGGGCCGTCCAGTGCGAGATCGCCCTGACTGGCCGCAACATCCGCGGGATGAGCACCTGCAGCGAGCGGCTGCGCCAGCTCGCGCCCGATCAGCCCGGATCCTTCTTCTTCTCCGCCCTGGTCGCCGGCGACGCCGGCGACTGGAGCGACGCGCGCGTCTACGCCGACCGCGCCCACGTGCTGGGACTGGACGACGAGGTCTACGGCCACCTCGACGAGGTCATCTCCGAGCACGAACCGCTGTGGCCGATCATCCTGCGCATCGCCGGG
>Ga0114931_10009646_pt1 | contig 11550 bp, 9 predicted proteins | sample 2SBtaG_FD_89579 | JGI IMG/M metagenome (GOLD analysis project Ga0114931, IMG submission 89579) | Deep subsurface microbial communities from Kolumbo volcano to uncover new lineages of life (NeLLi) - 2SBTROV14_V59a metaG | ecosystem: Environmental > Aquatic > Marine > Volcanic | place: Kolumbo...
GGGTCGTACTCTCCGCAGAGGAGCTGAAGGGACGCCATCTGGGACCCAAAGTCGCGGTCGTGTCACAGACGACACGTAAAGTGAAAGAGTTTATGAAGATCGTCAACTATCTGATGGAGAGTGTCAAAGAGGTACGTGTTTTCAACACGATTTGCAATGCCACCTTTGAAAATCAGGATGCAGCGGATCAGTTGAGCCGTGAAGCGGATGTCATGATCGTGATCGGAGGGAAGAACTCCTCCAACACCAAGCAGCTGCTGTCGATTGCCGCATCGAACTGTCCCGACAGTTACCTGATCGAAACGCCTGAAGAGATCGAAGCGGATTGGTTTTCGGGGAAAAAACTTTGCGGTATCACTGCCGGTGCGTCGACGCCGGACTGGATTATCCAGAATGTCATAGAAAAAATAAGAAACATTTCTGTATAATGGCTCAAATTTTAAAACCAAATAGTGTAAAAGGATTGTGATGTTAAATGAGGCGGGCATGAAAGCCCATAGTAAAAGTGCCATCGAGGCAATGGATCTGGGAGAGGAAGAGGATTTTGCTTCAATGTTCGAAGCGTCTATCAAAAAGGAAAAAGGCGGAAATATTGTCGAAGGTGTGATCGTCTCGGACAAACCTGAAGAGGATGTCGTATTGGTAGATGTGGGCAAGAAGCAGGAGGGTGTTCTCAGACGTGACGAGATCCTCGACGAAAATGGCGAACCGATGTTTAAAGTAGGTGACAAAATCACCGTAATGATCACCGGATATAGAAATGAGCGTCCTGGACTCTCTTACAAAAAAGCGCTGCGTACCAAAAAAGTGGAAGAGTTTATCGAAGGATACAATCCCGAAGGTGAGCCGGTAATTCTCGAAGGTAAAGTGATCGGTAAAAATAAAGGCGGATTTATTGTAGAGACGGACGAAGGCATCGAAGTCTTCCTACCAAAGTCGCAGGCGTATCTGAAAGATACCAATTCGACGATCGGTAAAAAAGTGAAGCTGCAGGTACTCAAAGTCGACAAGGCGAACAACTCGATCGTCGGTTCGAGAAAAGTGTTGATTGAAGCCGATCGTGCCAAAAAGAAAGAGATCATCGATCAGCTGCTCGAGAGTGGTGAAGCGGTAGAGGGTACGATCAAAAAGATCACTAGTTACGGTATGTTTGTCGATGTCGGCGGTGTCGACGGACTGGTTCACTACAGTGAGATCAGTTACAAAGGGCCTGTCAACCCTTCAAAACTCTATAATGAAGGCGAAGTTGTTCCCGTCAAGGCGATCGGTTACGATGAAGCTAAGCGTCATCTCTCCCTTTCGATCAAAGCGGCGACACCCAATCCATGGGACGATCTGGCGGAGCAGCTGGAAGTGGGCGATGCAGTCAAGGTAGAGGTGAGTAATATCGAGCCATACGGTGTTTTCGTCGATCTCGGAAACGATGTCGAAGGATTTCTGCATGTTTCCGAGATTTCATGGGATAAAAACATCAAACATCCCAAAGATTATCTTGAAGTGGGAGAAGAGATCGATGTCGAGATCGTCGAGATGGATTTCGAGAAGCAGAAACTGCGTGTGTCGCTGAAAAACATTCTTCCCAAGCCGTTTGATGAGTTCAAAAGAAGCCATAAAACTGGCGATGTCGTCAAGGGTGAAGTGACGACGATTACCGATTTCGGCGCTTTTGTCAAAATCGGTGGTGTAGAAGGATTACTCCATAACGAAGATGTCTCATGGGATCGTAGTGTCAAGGCGAGAGATATCCTGAATATCGGTGATGAAGTGGAAGTGAAGATCGTACGTATCGACCATGACAACGAAAAGATTTCACTCAGCAAGAAAGATCTTGAAGAGAGTCCGATCGAAAAGTTCGCCAAGACACACAAAGCCAACGATATCGTGAAAGCGAAAGTGCGTGACATTAAAGATTTCGGTGTTTTCGTAGAGCTCGAAGATGGTGTCGATGCATTGATCCGACATGAAGATCTGGGTGAGAAAAAAGCGGAAGATCTGGAGATTGGTGAAGAGATCGAAGCGGCTATCTCATTTATCGATGTCGAGAAGAATCGTATCAGACTCTCTGTCAAAAAAGTTTCCAGAATCAAAGAGAAAGAGGCCCTCAATGCCTATAACGATGATACAAAAATTACGCTAGGGGATGTCATCAAGGATCAGTTGAAGTAACCGATGCGAGCAAGCAGCCGACTCTACCTGCTCTTTGCACTGTTGGGTGTAAGTGTGGCGGTTTTGCTGATGCTGCTCTATCGCTTTATACCGGCGGAGACTGCTTCGCCGGATCTGATCACCTCCGTCGAAATACCCGCCGATTTAGAAGCTGTTTTGAAAGAAGCGGGTTCACGAGACGGATGGATCTATCAAATGCAACTGCATCAGAAACAAAATATCTTTTCATATCCAAGAACTGTCTATCATATCAATTTAAATTAGGGGAGATCATGCAAATCAAAAAGATTATTGTCTGTGACAAAATTCATCAGAAGGGGTTGGAGATTTTGGCATCGCAAACCGATATCCAGTATCTCGACGCTTCGGACATGGACAAGGAGAAACTGCTGGAGATCATAGGGGAGTATGATATCGCGATCACGCGCAGTTCTACCGATGTGGATAGCCGTTTTCTCGAAAGAGCGGAGAGGATGAAAGCGATTGTACGTGCTGGTGTCGGTGTGGATAATGTCGATATTGAAGGGTGTAGTAAAAAGGGTATTATTGTCATGAATGTGCCCACTGCCAACACGATTGCCGCTGTCGAGTTGACTATGGCGCATATGCTGGCGGCAGCTCGCAGTTTTCCAAACGCGAACAACCATCTCAAACTGGAGCGTGTTTGGAAACGGGAGAAGTGGTACGGCATCGAGTTGAAAGATAAGAAACTCGGTGTGATCGGGTTCGGTAATATCGGCAGCCGTGTTGCAAAGCGCGCACTTGCGTTTGAGATGGATGTGGTGACTTACGATCCCTATATCGATCCGGCAAAAGCACTCGATATGGGTGTGACTTATACAACCAATTTCGATGATATTTTGGCATGCGATTTTATCACTATCCATACACCAAAGACGAGTGAGACGATCGATATGATCACGGAAAAAGAGATTGCCAAGATGAAGGATGGTGTACGCCTTATCAACTGTGCGAGAGGGGGTCTCTATAACGAAGATGCACTCTACGAGGGGCTCAAAAGCGGTAAAGTAGCCTATGCAGGTATCGATGTCTTTGTGAAAGAACCTGCTACGGAGAATAAACTGCTCGATCTTGAAAATATCTCCGTGACGCCGCACCTGGGTGCCAATACGCTCGAATCACAGGAGAAGATTGCGACGCAGGCTGTGGAGCAGGCAATCAGCGCAGCCCGAGGGACCAGCTATCCCAATGCTCTCAACCTGCCGATTAAAGAGAGTGAACTGCCCTCATTTGTCAAGCCGTATCTCGAGTTGGCGCAGAAGATCGGTTACCTTGCAGCACAGATCAATCGCGGTTATATCAAATCTTTCAAAGTACTGGCAGAGGGCGATGTGGCCGAGTATGTCGACAGCCTGCGTACTTTTGCGCTGGTGGGTGCACTCAAAGAGTCGATGGGAGAGAAGATCAACTATGTCAATGCAGAGTTCGTCGCAAAAGAGCAGGGAATAGACCTGCAAAGCAAAAAAGTTCCCAACGAGAGTGAGTATAAAAACAGAATCGAGATCATCCTGACGACTGAGAAAGAGAGCCTGCACATTGGCGGGACCGTTTTTTCAGACACACACGAGAAGATCGTCAATATCAACAATATCAAGCTCGATTTCAAACCCAAAGGGAAGATGCTCTTCTTCTCCAACCAGGATCGACGTGGTGTCATTGCGCAGATTACGACCGCACTCAGTACCCACGATATCAATATCGCCGATTTCCGACTGGGGCGTGACGGCAAAGGTTCGGCTTTGGCAGTTGTGCTCGTGGATGAGGAGATCTCCAAAGAGGTGCTCGAAGAGCTCTCTGCCATTCCTGCATGCAACTGGGTCTCTTACGCAGTCATATAATAACCTTGATTAAAGTACCGTCTTTTAGGCTCTGCGGAGCCGGAGACGATGAAAGTGCCTCATTAGATTGTAAGAGTTTTTCCTGTATAGTCTAAACTATTTTCAAGACTGAATTTACAGGAGATGTCATGGTGCAAAAATTACTATGGATGCTTTTGCTGCTCTCTACGGTTGCGATCGCCGCAGAAGAGAGCAACGCTACCCGGGCTTATACCAATCTCCCGCTGAAAGAGGCGCTACGACTTGCCAACCGACACAATATCGAAATAGATATCGCAGAGTTCGATCGTCAAATCGCCAGACTCGGCGTCAAGGTTGCGCGTGGCTATAACTTCGGTAAAGTCGACGCCTCGGTCATGGGATTGCGCTCTAACGATGCGGGTAATGTTTTTGGCTTCAAGCTGCAGAGCCGCGAAGCGACATTCCTGGATTTTGGTTTCGATCAGTTCCTGGGTGCTTTCGGACAGGCGATGATGAATCCTGACGGCAATATGGGTGATTTCAATACCTTTGCGCAAAACTTCGGAAATCCCCAGGCACAGCAACAACTCCTCGAAACAGTGCCGGACAAGTTGAACAATCCGGATCCCCGAAACCATTTCGATGTCAAAGTGCGCTACACGATCCCTCTTTACACGGGGTTCAAACTGAGCAGATACAAACAGATTGCCGAGGATATGGCCAAGATGGCACGACTCGACAAGCAGAAAGTGGAAGCACAAAAATCGTTTGAAGTGCGCAAGACCTATTACGATATCTCGCTGCTTGACAAATTTGAACATGATTTGTCGACCATCAAGAGCAACATCGAGCATCTGCGGGATGCGACGCTGGAGTTTAAAAAAGAGGGATACGCCAAGAAGACGGATCTGATGGAGGTGGAGTCGAAACTCTCCAATGTCGACCGTATGCTCTTTGAAGCGCGAGCCAATCGGGAGCTGTCGTACGATTTTCTCAGTTTTCTGCTTGATCACAAAGTGAAATCGATCAAACATGTCTCACTGGACACTTTCGATTGTAAAATTCCGCTGGCAAATGTACTCAAACGCAATCGCGATATCAAAAAAGCGGAGATGGGACTCGATATTCAGAGCAAGATGGTGGATGTTTCCAAGGCGGCTTTTCAGCCTGAGGTGGGAGCTTTCGCTGAATATGGAAGCAGTGACAACACCTTTTTGGGAAATTTCCAAGAGCATGATCGTTACACTGTCGGTGTACAGGCGAAGATGAACCTCTTTAGCGGAGGGTCGGACTACTACAAGCTGCAGCAGGAAAAACTGAAGCGTCTCAAAGTCAAACGACAGGTAGAGTTGGCGAAGAAAGGGATTACGCTGAAGTATAAAAAAATCACGACAGAGATCGCCAATGCCGACAAGCAGGTAGAGAGTCTCAAAAAAGAGCTGGCGTTGGCACAACAGATCTACGAGAACTATCAGGAGCGTTACAAAGAGGGGCTGGCATCGATCAACGATGTTGTCATCAAGCAGTCGGAGCAGATCGAAAAGCTTTTGAAACTGCTGAAAACGCAAAATATCCGTAACCAGAAAATTCTGGAAGTCTATAGACTAGCATACTAGGAGAGAAGATGAAAAATATTGTTTTAGCGACACTACTGATGATCGGTTATATCCATGCCGCAAAACTGGAAGTCTCCGGTACAGTTGTTTCAGACAACAGAAAGATGATTACCAGCCGATACATGGGGTTTGTCAAACAGGTGAAAGTGGCCGAGGGTGATCGTGTCAAAAAGGGCGATCTACTCTATGAGATCGATTCCAAAGAGATTGACAGTGCCAAAGCGCAGGTGGAGCTGGCGATTCAGCAGGCGAGTCTTTCACTGCAGATGTATCTCAATCAGCATGCAAACGCACTGCTGAACCTTCAGAGAAACCGCAGACTCAAAGAGAAAGGGATCGTTTCCAAAGCACAGTATGAGGGGATTCAACTACAAGAACGCAATCTGCGCGACATGGTAAAGATTGCGAGAAAGCAGGTCGATCAGGCGAAGGCACGGTTGAAAGAGGTTCTAAATCAGTACAATTATCTGAAAGTCAAAGCACCCAATGACGGCGTCATCGTGCAGAAAAACATCAATGAAGGCGAAATGGCGATGCCGGGTATGCCTGCGATGGTGTTGACTGATCTCAGTCGATTGCGTATCGTAACGGAAGTTTCCGAGAAGAATCTTCACTATATCAAGTTGGGGAAAAAGGTGCATGTGGAAATTCCCTCCGTGCATATCAACAACGAGGGTAACATTTCGGCTATTATCCCCAGCTCCAATCCGATGACACATACTTTCAAAGTGAAGATATCGTTTGACAAAGAGGGTAAAATCGTCTATCCGGGGCTTTATGCAAAAGTTACCTTTGAAGAGAATGAGTAGAAAGGATCAATTGTGGCAGAGGAAAATCGAGAGGAAAAGATTGCCAAGATTCCGGTAACCGATGTTGCGGGTAGACTTGCAAAAACGTTTCTGTACAATCCGCTGACGCCTATTCTGGCTGTCTTTTTATTGGCGGTGGGATATCTTTCACTGGTGGTAATGCCGCGTGAAGAGGATCCACAGATTGCGATCAGCGGCGGTACAATCATCGTTCCATTACCGGGGTCGACACCGGAAGAGATCGACAATATCATCGTCAAACCGTTGGAGCGAAAGTTACGTGAGATTGCCGGTATCGAGCACATCTACGGTATGGCTGTGGACAATGTCGGTATCATCAACGTGATGTATAAAATCGGTGAAAATCGTGAAGATTCCAACCTTAAACTTTACGATAAAGTGATGCAGAATATGGATCAACTTCCCAAGGGAGCGATGCAGCCGTTGATTCGACCGTTTGACATCGATATCGATGTGCCTATTGTGACACTGGCATTTTATCTCAAGGATGATTCGCCGCTCAATCGTGTCGATCTCTTCAAAGAGGTGCGTAAGATTCAAAACGATTTCAATGCTATTGAAAATGTCTCCAAAACGACACTGAAGGGTGCGCACAAAGAGCAATACAATATAGAAGTCGATCTTTACAAACTTTCGGGATATCATCTTTCGATGGGGCAGATTATGCAGGCGGTACAGGCACTTGCCGTACAGGTTCCGGATGTGAAAGGGCGTACCAAAGATAATCGTTTGACGGTATTTGGCGTCAAAAATGCGATCAATAGTGTCGAAGATGTCAAGAATGTCATTGTCGCTTCTTATATGAACTCACCGATCTATCTCAAGGATGTCGCTACGGTGACAGACTCCTACGATAAACAGAATTTCAAATCTGCCGAGATTATGCTCAAGCCCTATCCAAAGCATGCAGAAGAGGGAGAGGAGGTAAAATTCGGCACACAGGAAGATGTCAAAAAACCGCTCAAAAAAGAGCAGATCACCTTAACCGTTTCCAAGCTGAAAGGGACAAACGCCGTTTTTGTTGCCGAAGGCGTTTTGGAGGAGTTGAAACACAAATATGCCGAAGAGCTTAAAAAACTGGGCATCGGGTATGTCGTGACCAGAAACTATGGTGTCAGAGCGGATGAAGCGGTCAATGAACTGGTCCATCACCTGGTGATTACGATCTTGATTATCGCAGTGGTCCTTGTGATTGCACTTGGGTGGAGAGAGTCGATTATCGTTACGTTTACGGTTCCCGCAATTTTGGCTGTGACACTGTTTATCGCCTATCTTACAGGTCAAACGATCAACCGTATTACCCTTTTTGCTTTTTTGCTCAGTTTGGGTCTGCTGGTAGATGCCGCGATTATCGTGATTGAAAATATTCACAGGCATATGCATGCACACGATGCGGCTGAGCGTGAGAAAGACGAGATTATGATTATAGCAACCGATGAGATTGGATCACCTACCAACATCGCAACGCTTGCAATCATTTTGACGATGGTGCCGATGGCGTTTGTTGGCGGTATGATGGGTGAGTTCATGAAACCGATTCCCTACAATGTTCCTGTGGCGCTCTTCTCGTCACTGGTGGTTGCCTATATCTTCACGCCATATCTGGCGAACAAAATGTTGAAAAAGCCGAAGTTTCACCATCATCATCACCATTTTCAAAAAGAGCATAAAGATGGAGCGAAATCATGAAGTGGCTGGAAAGATTTATATACAACGTTAACGGCGAGAGAAAAAAGAGAATGATGGTTATTGTCATCACGCTGGTTGCACTTGCAGCTTCGGTGATGATGCTGCCGACCAAACTGGTGCTTGCGCGGATGCTGCCGGGTAAGAGTGCCAACACCTTTTCGATTTATGTCGATGCGCCTACGGGCAGTTCGATCGAACAGACCCATCAGATCACCGAGTGTGTCGTGGATATTCTCTCCCATGAGAAGGAGGTAGTAAACTCCGAAGTATTTTTGGGTATGGGTGCGCCACTCGATTATGCAGGGCTGGTCAAAGGATCGAGTCTGAAGCAGGGTGAAAATGTAGCTGAGATCGTCGTGAATCTGACTGACAAACATCACCGCGAGGAACCCTCCTATCTGATGGTACACCGATTGCGCCCCGTGATCAAAAAAAAGTGTGAGACACTTTTGCCCGAAACGAGTATCAAGATGATCGAACAACCTGCCGGGCCGCCGACAATGGCTTCTGTCGTTGTGGAAGTGTACGGAGAAAATGCCAACACGATCAGAGGTATGGCGGAGAAGGTGAAAAAGATTCTTGAGTCTACAAAAGGGCTGGTTGATGTCGATATTATGCAGGATGAGATCTACAGCAAGTATGCGTTGATCGCCGACTCGGAGAAAGTGGCCCGGTCGGGTGTGAGCCTCAAACAGCTGAACCAGATTCTCTTTCTTGCATTTGAAGGTATGGCAGTGGCTGTGAAAAATTCACAAAACTCTCCTGACCAGATACCACTGTTTGTCGTGTTGGACGATTCGAAACGTCTGGATGACCGTTCACGGGATGCCCTCGATGCCAAACTCTCCTCTCTGCGTCTGATGAACCAGAAAGGGATGATGGTACCGGTCAATGAGTTGGTCAACATTGTCGAAGTGAAAAACTCCCCGACGATCTTCTCCAAAGATCTACGCAAGATGATCAATGTCATCGCGGAGACCGATATGCAGTCGCAAGTCTATCCGCTACTCGATGCAAGAGAGAAGATGATCGAAGTGTTCAGTAAAGATTACAATGTCACGAAAGAGCCGGGCATGTCTACATACATGTTCGATCTGCACCTGACAAACAAAAAGAGTGGAGAGCATTTCCTGCTGCGCTGGGATGGTGAGATGAAGGTGACACTCGATACGTTCAGAGATCTTGGAGGGGCGTTTATCGCGGCGCTGATCCTGATCTTTCTGCTGTTGGTGATCTACTACAAGAGTTTCGCTATCAGCGGTATTATCCTGGGGGGTAGTTTTCTCTCCATTATCGGTGTCATTATAGGACACTGGGTGGCAGATTTGGTGACTACAGATACCTTTTTCCTGACAGCGACATCTTTGATCGGCTTCATCGCATTGATGGGTATCAGTTCAAGAAACTCACTTCTGTTGATCGATTTTGCCAAGTCATTGATGCATGAAAAGGGGATTGAGAAGCGTGAAGCGATTGCGATCGCGACAGCGACACGGGCAAAACCGATCTTTTTGACGGCTGTAGCGATCATCCTCGGCTCCGCACTCCTTGCAACCGATCCGATCTTTGGCGGATTGGGTGTAGCGTTGATTTCCGGAACCGTTGCGGCAGTGGTTGTTTCACTGCTGTTTGTACCGGTTTTGATGTACAGTACCAAGGCGATATAGCCTTTTATCGGTAGAGGGCGCTCCCCCCCCTTTGCCGTTACGCTTATAGTTTCTATCAATAAAATAATATTCTAATCTATTTCTTTTGTTATTATTTTCATAAGTACCGATTCCGGCACTTATGAAGCTGTGTGAGAGTCAGTCGAGTTTAAGTGGATGGAAGGTGCGTTTTTTCGTATCGTTATTGATGGAAGAGGAGGGCTTGTTGCGTATCTCCTGTTCGGTATCCACGACGATCTTGGCATACATACCGGGGTAGACGTTGGCATCTTTTTTATCGAATGTGACACGCATTTTAATCTTGTGCGTCATAGGATTTGCATCGGGGATGATCGCATCTACGATACCGGTTGTTCGGAAGTTGAGCGCATCGATAATCACGTCAACTTTTTGGCCGACATGGACAATCTTGAGGCTGCTGGCGGGGATGGAGAGATCGATGGCGAGGTCTTCGGTGTCGACCATCATGATCGTCAACATGCCGGGCATCACCATATCTCCCTCTTTGATGTTCTTCATGACGATAACACCGTCTGATGGTGCTTTCATCTTCAGATAGTTATAGATAGAAGCCATCTGTTTGGCTTTGATATTCGCTTGTTTGATCATCACTTTGGCACTCTTGAGCATTGTTCTGGCATTTTCTGCCTGCTCTTCCAAATCTTCCAAATCACCGAACATGCCATTGATTTTGGAGCGTTTTTTCAGACGTTTGCGTTTCTCATTTAAGATGTGTAACCTTCGTTGCCAGAAGTCGAGAACCGTCTGTGCCTGCTCGACCATCAGATCGGCTTGGGATTTGAGAATATCGAACTCGGCAGACTCCATCTCATAGAGCTTTTGCTCTCTTTTGACTTTGTCCCCGAGTTTGACATAGACATGTTTGATATATCCCATAAAACGGCTGCCGATCATTTTTTGACCATTTGAGATGACAGTTCCGGGAAGTGTCATCTCGGTAGCCTGGAGCAGCGTTGCGGAGAGGAGTGTAGCCAGTAGAATCTTTTTTGTTTGATGCATATCTGCTTCTTATCCCACTCTTACCAGTTTCTGAGTTGGGTATGACACTTCATGCAGCTTTCAGTGATTTTTTTGAAATCCTGCAAGGCACTTACCGGTCTGCCGTTCTGAAATGTCTGGATCATGTGTGTTACTTTTTTACGCACCTTGCGTTTGATAGAGTCTGTCATCTTCACCTTATTGTTCATGAATCGAGTCATCGCATCTTTCTCCTCTTTCTCTTCGAGCGGCGGCTCGACACGTTCGAGTGCATCGACGAGTTTGACACCGCCCTCTTTGATCATATCGAGATTGTTGTAGAAGAAACCGTTTTGAATCTCTCCCATGGCATGCGCCATCGTCTGCATATCCTTGATTCTATCCGCCTGGGTATAGTGCAGAGTAGTTGAGGCATAGCTAAACATCGTAGCCAATGAACATGCAAGTAGAATTTTTTTCATGAGAATCCTTTATGAAATAGTGGTTAGTGAAAGGATTCTACCGTAAAAAGAATAATAAATCAATTTTGCTTATAATATAGCTTATAGTCTCCCCTCTAGAAAATATAAGAATATATGATAGATTAAGTTTATTTTCAGAAAAAAAGTAATATAATTCTTTTATAAAAAAATTTTATACCTGGAGGTTGTTTTATTATGAAGAAAATTGTTTTAGCAAGTGCACTTATGATTGCAATGGTGGCGCCACTTTCGGCTGATTTTAGTTTCCAAGACATGTTTACGGATATGAAAGATGCTGTAAC
>Ga0114931_10009647_pt1 | contig 11549 bp, 7 predicted proteins | sample 2SBtaG_FD_89579 | JGI IMG/M metagenome (GOLD analysis project Ga0114931, IMG submission 89579) | Deep subsurface microbial communities from Kolumbo volcano to uncover new lineages of life (NeLLi) - 2SBTROV14_V59a metaG | ecosystem: Environmental > Aquatic > Marine > Volcanic | place: Kolumbo...
CTGTGGCAAGCCGGACCTGCTGGTGCTCGACGAGCCGACCACCGCGCTGGACGTGACTACCCAGATCGAGGTCTTGAAGGCCTTCAAGCGGGTGATCCGACAGGAGTCGGCAGCCGCGATCTACGTCACTCACGATCTGGCGGTGGTGGCCCAGATCGCCGATCACATCGTGGTTCTCTATGCCGGCGAGATCAAAGAGAAAGGTCGCGCTGATCAGGTCATCAACCATCCGCAGCACTCGTATACCCGCCGCCTGATGGCGGCGGTTCGTCCGCCGCCCGCGGCAGGGCAGGGCGAGACCCAGTCGGGAGAGCACGAACGCGATGCCCCGGCATTGGAGGTCACGGGCGTCACCGCGGGCTACGGCCGCGGCCCCGGGGGCAAACCTCTCGTGACCGTGCTTCGCGACATCGATGTTGCGGTGGAGCGCGGCCACACCGTCGGAATCATCGGAGAGTCCGGGTGCGGCAAGTCCACCCTCGCCCGGGTCCTAGCGGGCCTCCTACCGGCGAGCGAAGGGGAAGTAAAGCTCGACGGCTCGCCCCTCGCACCGAGCCTCAAGCAGCGCAGCCGCGGCGATCTGCAGAAGATCCAGTTCGTCTTCCAGATGGCCGACACCGCCCTGAACCCTCGCCAGCGCATCAGCCAGATCATCGGGCGGCCGGTCGAGTTCTATCTGGGACTGCGGGGCGAGGGCCGGCGCCAGCGGGTCGCCGAGCTGCTCGACATGGTGGAGCTGCCAGCGGAGTTCGCAAACCGCTACCCCGAAGAGCTCTCCGGCGGGCAGAAGCAGCGGGTCAACCTGGCTCGGGCACTTGCCGCCACGCCGGAAGTGATGCTCTGCGACGAGGTTATCTCGGCGCTCGACACGATCGTCGGCGCCAACGTCATCGAGCTCCTAGAGCGCCTGCGGGCCCGGACCGGCGTCTCTTTCGCCTTCATCAGCCACGATCTCTCGACGGTGGCGTCTTTTGCGGACGAGATCGTGGTCCTCTACGCGGGCCGGGTCGTCGAGCAGGGACGCACCGACGAGGTGCTCTCTCCACCCTTCCACCCCTACACCCGGCTCCTCATCGCGAGCGTTCCCGAGCTCCGACTCGGGTGGCTCGAGGAAACCATGCGCTCCCAGGCCGCGCAGGCCGGCATCGACCGTGCCGTCACCCTGACCGACGTCGGCTGCCCGTTTTACGACCGTTGTCCGGCGCGGATCGAGGGGACCTGCAATACCGAGACACCGCCACGACGCACCCTCGCCCGGCCCGGCGACGGCGCCACCCACCGGATCGCGTGCCACCTCGAGGCAGGCGTGGCGTTGGAGTGACTCGCCCCCCGGACAATTCGTGACATTCCTCACCCGAAACGTCCGTTTCGGGGTTGAAAATCGCATCGTACGGCCGCTAGAGTAACCTCATGGACACCTTCGAGAAGCCCATCCCTCCGCCGCTTGGCGCCTGAAAGTGCGAGCGTCATTTTCGCGGCTCGCGGGTATCGATTTCGGCACGTTGGAATTCGCCCTTCCAGTCGGGATAAACGCGGATCCGCCACCATAGCGGCGCGGAAGGAAAAACGGTTCCGCCCAGCAGCTCCTTCATGCAGTAAAGGGCTTGCTTTCGCTCCTCGTCACTCGCCGCGGTCCAGTACCGCGCATATTGCACCGTTTCGTACCAGGTATGTGAATCCGGGCAGGGCAGCGCGTTCGAGCGTCCAGGCTCCGCCAGGTGCTCGAGGTCCCCGGCGAGCTCACGGATGTGCCGCCTTTCCCATTCCCGCCCCCGGCACTCCGGTCGCCGGTGCTGCTCGACGAGGAAGTAAACCAGGTTATTCAACGCCCCGGCGAGTCGTTGCTCCCGACCAGCTTCTGAGATCTCCCCCCTCAGAAGGTCGTAAGAACGTTCTGCGCTCGCAATGGCGCGCTTCAACAGCTGGCCGGCATTGGCGGCATCTGGAGACCCGGACGGGCTCCTGAAGGCATGAAGCTCAGAAAAACGCAAATAGTCGTCATAGGCCATGCGCCCGTGCAGAACGGACTGAATCGCGAGAGCGCGATCCTCGAATTTCGCCCGCAATTCGCTGACCCGTTCATCGGCGAGGGCAGTGAGCCGGCTCATCGCACGGCGCTCGCGATCAGTGAAGACCTTGTCTAGCAGGTAGCCCACGATCACCGCAACCGCGGCGAGCCCGACTCCCACAGCGCTAATCAGATAGTTGAAGAAATCCGGGAGGGTGATGAAAGGATCAGAGCCCTGTCCGAGGCGTTCATCTACCCTACGTTCCAAATCCTCGAGCTTGGCCTCCAAGCTCTGTAGATCTGACCGCGTCACTCCTGCCTGCCCCGAGTTCCCTCCGGCATTCCCGGAATGCTTTTGAGCCATCGCCGGCGCCGGCGAAGGGTCTTGGCCCCATGCCTCCGGGATGCACCAGGTCTCGATCCAGAGGACGAGAAATAGCGCGCTGGCCACCCGTGACATTGAGCCCATAGCCGCCCCCGAGAAACGAGACACCCCCGAATCCGGGAAATGGTAATACACGCAAGACCTCGATAACGGGGTAATGGCGTTCCCGGCGGCAGCAGTGGTGCTCTCGGTTCTTACCCGACGACTTCCGGATGCGAGCCCCGTCCCCACCCCCGCGATAGGCTGTCCAACCCGCGCGGTTGAATGCAATGCGCCGGTCGGTGCTGCTCGCCGGCCTTTTCCTCATGATCTCATGAACGGCTCGTGCGACTGGCCCATCGCCTGCCATTCGACACCGTTCTCGACCGGAACCGCTCTCAATCAGTCTCGGCCGGCGAAATTCCGAGCGTTCTGGCGAGCGCCTCGAAGTGGTCGAGCCCGAGCCCGCAACAGGCGCCGAGGATCTGGACTCCCTCGCCGCTCCACTGCTCGACGTACTCGACGAACTCGGGCACCGGGAGGGTGTCGACGAACCGCCAGCTCGGGCGCTCGAAGTAGCCACTGTCCGGATAGACCATGAACGGCCCCGACCAGACCTCGCGCAGGGCGTCGAGGGCCGGCCCGACCTCGTGGGCCTTCGAGTGCATGATCCCCGCGGCGCCGGCGCCGGACAGGTCGATCTGCTCGAACATCTCCGACAAGGTCAGATCGGTCCGCGCGTTCGGCGCGATCTCGCGGGAAGGCAGGGTCCGGACCGAGAACCCGACCCAGAACGGCAGCCCCAACTCGCGGGCGCTCTCGAGCGCCGTGTTCGCGAGATCCGGGTCGGACATCATCTCGAAGAGAATGAGGTCGACGCCCGCCTCGGCGAGACGTCCGGCCATGTCCCGGAAGTTCCGCCGGGCCGCTTCCGGGCTCGGCTGCAAGGTGGGGTCGGTCCGCCCGTGATAGCGCGGGATCTGGTGGGACATCGAGCCCGCGACCCCCACCGTGTCCTCGGTACCCGTTCGTTCGCGCGCCTCGCGAGCGAGCCGCACCGCTTCCCGGTTCAGCCGCTCGTACTCCTCCTCGAGCCCGGCCGGCACCAGCATGTTGAGATTCGTCGAGAACGTGTTCGTGGTGACGACCCGCGCCCCCGCCCGGATGTAGTCCTCGTGCACGCTCCGAACGATGTCCGGATCGGTAAGGGTTGCGGTCGCGCACCACGCCTTCTCGTGCATGACGGCACCCCGGGTCTCGAGCTCGCTGCCAGTCGCTCCATCGAGAAGAAGGATCTCGCCTCTAGCCAGGGCAGCATCGATAGGCTCTATCGGACTACCCATGGCCGCGCATTTCCCGTGTCCTGCTCCGAGTGATGCCGCCCCCCCTGGATCGAAGACATCGCGACGCGGCACATTAAGCCCCTGTAAACCCGCGACGCAAGCATTTTTCATGAGCTCGACCCATCCCCCCGACACCGGAGCTTCCGGACAGCCGGCTCCGAGTACCGAACGCCAGGACTACGCCCACAGCCACGAGGTGGTCCGCATGAGCGCGAAACGCTTCGACGCCTCGCCGTTCGCCTCCGAGTACACGACGCCGAACACGATCCACGGCGCCTACTGCGGGCGCCTGTACCCGCTGTCCTCTGGTGAAGGCCCGAACGAGGGCTACTGGCGGCTCCGCCGCCACGCTGCCCTCTACGACGTGCCGGAGAAGCCGCTTCTCGTCGAGGGTCCCGGGAGCGTCGCCCTGCTCGAACGTGTCCTGGCCCGCCGGGTCGCCAATCTCGCGCCGCTCCGCGCCCGTTACGCGCTCGCCCTCGCCCCCGACGGGGGAATAGTGATGGACGGCGTCCTCATACGCCTGACCGACACCCGGTTCCTGTACGTGCAGGCCGATGGCGACTTCGAGCTCTGGCTGCGCGCGCATGCGATGGCTTTCGACGCGACGGTCAGCGACCCGCGGATCCGGGTGCTCCAGATCCAGGGTCCGCGAGCCCTCGATGTCCTGGCCGAGGCCACCGGAGCCACGGTCGAGCACTTCGGTTACTTCCAGGCCGGCTGGTTCGATTTCGGACCGGAGCGACTGCTCGTCACCCGCACCGGCTGGACCGGGGAGCTTGGCTTCGAGGTATACGCGGAGCCTGGTATCGATCACCGGCGGCTCTGGAACCACCTGCTGGAGGCCGGCGAGCCCTTCCAGCTCGGGGCCCACGCCCTCGACTCCATGGGGATCCGGCGGATCGAAGCCGGGATCCTCGACAACGGCGCCGACATGGACCCCACCCTCAACCCCTGGGAGGCAGGGCTCGGACACCTCGTGGATCTCGACCAGCCCGAGTTCATCGGCCGGGATGCGCTGCGATCCGCTGACGCGGCGGGCACCCTGCGAGGCCGGCGGATCTATGGCATCCTGACCGGCGGCCCTCCGCCGCGGCCCGGCGAGCTGATCCTCGCGGAGGAAGAAGTGGTCGGGACGACCACGGCCGGCGCGTGGTCCCCCACCCTGGAGGCCGGCGTCGGTTACGCCCGCTTCCGGTCCCCCGGCGAGTGGCCGGAGGGAGCGCTCACCCTCGAGCGGAAAGACGGGCGCCGGGTCCCGGTCCGGGCCGTCGTCCCCCCCTTCTTCGATCGCGAACGCCGTCTCGCCCGCGGCCTCCCATCGGAGCGGAAACCCACCCCCGTTGGCAGCGGAAAAGGCATGGCGTAACCTCGCCCCCGGATCCGCTCCAGGGAGGACGCCCGCGATGCACTGGCGCACCGACATTCCGAAATTCCGCTCCGCTATCGAGCCCCCCGGTCGGGTCGATGACGCGCGTTACATCTGCTTTCAGGGCGGCAGGCTCGTCACCGGACCGGCGCCCGGGCCCTGGGAGCCCCTCACCGCCTATGACCTGGCCGCTCTCAATCTGCCCTCGGAGAGCGAGCATTACCTCGGAGAGCTACGCGGGGAACACTGCTACGCGGTTGCGCTCCCCGACGAGCTGCCCCTCCCCCGCGAGTACGGACTCGTCGGGCTGCGCCAGATCCTCGGGCGCACCGACGAAGAGCACTTCTATCTCGCCGGCCGGGCACAGCAGATCCTCGACTGGGACCGGCACACCCGGCATTGTGGGAGCTGCGGCCAACCGACTCGTCTGCAGTCGGATCGCTCGAAGATCTGCGACCAGTGCCGGGTGCCGTTCTATCCCCGTCTTTCACCGAGCATCATCGTGCTCGTCACGAAAGGCGACCAGATGCTGCTGGCCCGCAATGCCGCCTGGGGGCCGGACGGCTTCTACTCGACGCTCGCCGGGTTCGTGGAACCCGGGGAGTCGATCGAGGAGACCGTGCACCGCGAGGTCTACGAGGAGGTCGGGATCCAGATCCGCGACCTGCGCTATCTGGGCAGTCAGTCCTGGCCGTTCCCGAACTCGCTCATGCTCGGCTTCCACGCGGAGTACGACAGCGGCGAGTTCCGCTACCACGACAAAGAGATCGCCGACGCGCAGTGGTTCGACATCGATGCCCTACCGCGCGTGCCTGGCCGCTTCGCGATCTCGCGCTGGCTGATCGACGCCTTCGTCGAGGAGGTACGCGCCCGCGACGGCGCTCGAGGACCCTGATGTGACCTCCCCCGTCCAATTCGACCACGAGCGATTCTGGAACCGGGACCCGACTGCACATTTGTACGTGGCCTGAATACTCAGAGCTTCCCGCGCCACACGGATGCGCCGCTAAAGTCGAACACGTATGCCTGTAATCCTTGCGGCAAGGAGCAAACCGCGGTGGCGCCCGAGCGGGCTCGAGAAGTCCAGGATGGGCTTATTCAGGGCCTCCAAGACCGTTTCTCCGGGGAAGCAGCAAACCCTCGGCCCACGACCGTCCGGTCAGGGCGAGGCCCGCCGGGGTCACGGCCGACGGGCCGACACAGGGCACCGCGCCGAAGCGAAAGCCCCCTCCTTCGCTCCGCCCCTCGAGCACTCCGGATCGGCTCCGAACGACCGGTGCCCGGGAGCTCGAGCCCGGCGTCGGGCGTACCGGTCAGTCATCCGCACCTACCTCGATATCGAGCCAACCCTGCCCCGTCACCCGAGCCCGGTCGGGTGCCCGGAGCAGGACCGTCGTCGTGTCGGACTCGATGATCGCGGGACCCTCGATCGCCGCTCCGGACGAGAGGGTAGAGAAGTCGTGGACCGGCGCTTCCAGCCACCCTCCCAGATAGATCCGACGCCGCGGGGGCGCGGGCCCCACCCTGCCCGGCGCCCGCGAAGCCGGGGAGGAGGCATCGGCAGCCGGCGATCCTGGAGATCCGTCCAGCCGCCCAACCGTCGCCACCCGGGCATTCACGAGCACCGGAGCCTGGTCCTCGAGCGCGTAGGTATAGAGCGCCCGGTGGCGGGCCTCGAAAACCGCCTTCAACGCCGTCCGTGCCCCGGGAGCGGAGAGCTCCAGGCCTTCGAGCGCAACGTCGATCTCGAAGATCTGCTCCCCGTAACGCATATCCGCGCTCCGCCGGCACTCGATCTCGCCGTCGAACCATTGGCCCATCCGTGTTCGGCCCGCCACCTCCATCTCCGCGAAAATGGCCTCGAGCGCCTCCAGATCGAGGCTATCGGTCTCGCCAATGTGGGTGCGAATCGCCTCGAAGCGCAGCTCGCTCGCGAGCATTCCCCAGGCCGAGAGCACGGAAGCCACGCTCGGAACGACCACCCGGCCGATCTCGAGAGCGCGGGCCAGCGCGGTGGCGTGCAGGCCGGCCGCGCCCCCGAAACCAAGCAGGGCGAAGCGGCGCGGATCGACCCCCCGCCGAACGGTCGCGAGGCGGATCCCCTCCGCCATGTGGGTGTTCACCACGCGATGCACCCCCTCGGCTGCCGCGACCGCATCGACCCCGAGCGAGGCGCCGAGGGAGGCGAGCGCTGCTTGCGCCGCGCCCGCGTCGAGCTTTCTTCGGCCTCCGAGAAACGCCCCCGGATCCAGGTAGCCCAGAACCACGCTCGCGTCGGTCACGGTCGCGAGTCGCCCGCCCTGACCGTACGCCGCCGGCCCCGGCACCGCCCCGGCGCTCTCGGGGCCGACCCGAAGCAGTCCCCCTTCCCCGGCGCGCCCGAGCGAGCCACCACCGGCGCCGAGGGTGATGATGTCGAGGCTCGGCAACGCGACCGGCTCGTGGGCGATGGCCCGGGTAGAGGAGAGCGCCGCCTCACCGTCGAGCACGAGGGAGATATCGGTGGAGGTTCCTCCCATGTCGAGCGCGATGACGTCCCGGGTGCCCATGAGCCGCGCGATGTGACGGGCCCCCGCCACTCCGCCGGCCGGTCCGGAGAGCACGGTCCCGGCCGCGATCCGGGCCGCCTCCGCCACCGGGGCGACCCCACCGTGGGAGAGCATGACCAGCAACGGCCCATCGAACCCCTGCCGGGCGAGCGCGTCCTCGAGACTCCGGAGATAACGTTCGATGAGCGGTCCGACGTAGGCGTTCACCACCGTGGTCGCGACCCGCTGGTACTCCTTGATCTGGGGCAGCACCTCGCTCGAGAGCGAGACGTAGACACCAGGGTAGAGCCGCTCGATGACCTGCCGAGTGGCCCGCTCGTGGCTCGGGTCGCGATAGGCGTGGAGGTAACAGACCGCAATCGCACCCACCCGGGCGCGGGCAAGCCGGCGCACCGCCCGCTCGACGGAGCGCGCGTCCAACGGGGTCTCCACCCGCCCGTCCGCCCGCAGGCGCTCGCTCACCCCGAGCCGCAGATCTCTCGGAACGAGAGGGCCCGGGCGAGGCAGACGGAGGTCGTACCGTTCGGGCTTGAGCCCCTCCCGCATCTCGAGCACGTCGCGGTGGCCCGCGGTCGTTAGCAAACCGACCTTCGCCACCTTCCGTTCGATCAGTGCGTTCGTCGCGACCGTCATCCCGTGCACGATTCGCCCGGTCCGGGAGAGCAGCGCGGGGAGGGAGAGATCGAGCCGCTCGGCGAGCCGGGCAAGGCCGTCCAGAACACCCGTCGCCTGGTTCTCCGGGGTGCTCGGCGCCTTGGCGTAGCTGAGACGGCCATCGGCGCCGATCGCGGCCACATCGGTGAACGTTCCACCCACATCGACGGCGATCCGATACTCGCTCACCGGCGGGCACCCCGTTCGATCCGCGGTCCGGTCACGAAGCCCTCGCGCCGATCCCGCGTGGCCGCCCCCGGATCACGCAGGGCCGGATCGCCCCAGCCTCCGCCGCCGGCGGAGTGAACGATGAACCGCGAGCGGGGCGCGACCGGGATACCCTCGACCTTGCTGCCGAGCACCCGCGACCGCTTGCCCGGCTCGCGAAGCAGATAACGGTGCGGCGCCCCGTCCTCGCCGCCGGCCGTGCCGCGCGCCCCGTGGCGGGCTCCGTCACCGGCAGTGTTCGCGACGCAGGGCCGATCGGTCTCGACCTCGAGCTCGAGGTCGACGCCCGCCCCACCGGCGAAACGGCCGCGGCCGCCGGAGTTCGGACGGAACTCGTGACGGCGAAAGAAGAGCGGAAAGCGGACCTCGGCCTCCTCGACCGAGCCGAACTTGAGCCCTCCGGCCGAGTGCCACTCGCCCGCCCCATGCCAGCCGTCACCGCCCGGCGAGGCGCCGGCTCCGGGGCGAGCATGAAACATGTGCCAGATGAAAGGCCGGCCGGTGCGCGGATTCTCTCCCTTCAACGCGATCCTCAGCCGCCGGCCCCAGCCGGCCATGGCCCGATCCGGGCAAGCCGAGGAGAGCGCGCCGACAACCGCCTCGATGATCTCCTGGGCACAGTGGGACGTCGACATCGCGACCGGCGCTCCCGGTTTCGACCACACGATCGTCCCCTCGCGGGCCACGATCCTGACCGGCCGCATCGCGCCGTCGTTCTTCGCCACCCCCGGGTCGCAGAGAAAGGCCAGCGCCATCGCCACCCCGGAGCGCATGTTCGCGTACGAGGAGTTCAAGAAGCTCGCCACCTCCGGAGCGGACTCGGAGAGATCCACGGTCAGCCCGCTGCCGTTCACCGTCACCGTCGCCCGGATAGCGATGTCGTCGTGGCCCCTCCCGTCGTCGTCCAGATAGGCCACCCCCCGGTACGTACCGTCCTTCCAGGCGGACACGATGCGCCGCACCTCAGCCTCGGCCGCATCCAGGATGCGGGCCATCGAGTCGGTCACCACGTCGACCCCGAGCTCCGTCACGAGTGCTCCGAGTCGGCGCTCGGCGAGATGCACCGAGCCAATCTGAGCGGACAGGTCGCCCTCGAAGTCCCGCGGGTGTCGCACGTTCGCCTTCAGCATCCGCAGCACGTCGCCCCGGCGCTCGCCCCGCTCGTAGAGCTTGAGCGGGGGCACCCGGAGGCCCTCGTGCCAGATCTCGGTGGCCGAGGCGTTGTAGCCGCCGTACGTCGCACCGCCGACGTCGGAGTGATGGGCCCGGTTGACCGCCCAGAAGACCGTCCGGCCGTCCACGAACACCGGCACGAAGACAGTCAGGTCCGGGAGATGGCTGCCGCCGAAGTACGGGTCGTTCAGCAGGAAGACGTCGCCGGCATGGATGTCCTCCCCGAAGGCCTCGCGCACCGCCGCCACCCCGGAGGGCAGGGCGCCGACGTGCACCGGGATGTGCTCGGCCTGGGCAACGAGCTGCCCCTCGGCCCCGAGAATCGCGGTGGAGAAGTCCCGGCTCGAGTTGAGGATCTGGCTGAAGGCGGTGCGCAGCATCGCCTCCCCCATCTCCTCCACGATCCCGATCAGCCTATGCTGGACCACCGAGACCGTGATCGGGTCCACTTCCGCCATCGGCGCCTCCTTGCTTCCCCTTCCCCGGCCGGCCACACTCCCCGCAGCTTCGTCCCGCGCCGCCGGCCATTCTCTCGCGTTCCGACCCGGGAGGCGACCGCCGCGCACGCCCGCAGCCGGGGCCGCCCATGCCAGCGAGATTCTTCGACCGGTCGACGCCTCTTACCGCCATCACCTGCATCCTCGGTGGCATGGGAGTGATCGTGGTCAACGACGTGGCGACCAAGTGGCTGAGCCCGAACTACCCGATACACGAGATCGTGCTGCTGCGCAGCTTCGTCGCGATCGCCCTGACCGTCTTCGTCATCGCGCCGCTCGAGGGCGCGCGACTGCGGGTGCGCACCGCTCACCCCTGGCTCAACATCGCCCGGGGCGGCTGTCTCGCCGTCGCGAACCTCGGCTACTTCCTCGGGCTCGCCGCCATGTCGGTGGGAGACGCGATGTCGCTCTTCTTCGTGGCGCCGCTCGTCATCACCGCCCTGTCGGTGCCGATCCTCGGCGAGCGGGTCGGATGGCGGCGGTGGAGCGCGGTGCTGGCCGGCATGCTCGGGGTGGTGTTCATGCTGCGCCCGGGCAGCGGGGGCTTGAAGCTCGCCGCCTTCCTCCCGATCCTCGGCGCGAGCGCCTATGCTCTCATGCAGACGATCGCCCGGCGTCTCGGCCCTACCGACCGGGCGAGCACCATGGCCTTCTATCTGCAGGTCACGTTCCTCGTCATCGCCGCCACCATCGGGCTTTCGATCGGGAACGGACGCTATGGGGGGACGGGCGATCCGAGCCTCGAGTTCCTTCTCCGGGCCTGGCGCTGGCCCGGGCTCTGGGATCTCGGGATCATGATGTTGTGCGGGAGCTGCATCGGCATCGGCGGCTACCTCATCACTCAGGCCTATCGGATCGGCCCGGCCAGCATGGTGGCGCCCTTCGAGTACACCGCTTTGCCCTGGGGCCTCTTTCTCGGCTGGTGGCTCTGGGCCGACGTACCGGGACCGCGGGCGCTCGCCGGGATGGCGCTCATCGCCGGCGCCGGACTCTACGTCGCCTATGGAGAACGGGTCGAGGCGCGAGACGGTCCTCGGCCCACCCCCCCGGTGAGCCGCCTCGCCGCTGGCACCGTCGAGGAGAACTCCTGACGCCGGCCGAATCGAATTTGCGGTATGGTTGGCGCCTTCGCACAAGGAGGATGCCGCCATGCCACGCGCCGTCGTCGTCAATCCGGTCCGCACCGCGGTCCGGCGTTCTCTGGGCTCGCTCAGGCCTCTTCCCGCCGAGGCCGTCGTCGCCGCTGTCATCAAGGAGGTGGGGCACCGCTCGAGCGTCGACCCTAGCCGCGTCGAGGACGTCTCCTTCGCCCAGAGCGACTCGAACAACGAGGCGCCCTGCATCGGGCGCTGGGCCGGTCTCGC
>Ga0114931_10009648_pt1 | contig 11549 bp, 7 predicted proteins | sample 2SBtaG_FD_89579 | JGI IMG/M metagenome (GOLD analysis project Ga0114931, IMG submission 89579) | Deep subsurface microbial communities from Kolumbo volcano to uncover new lineages of life (NeLLi) - 2SBTROV14_V59a metaG | ecosystem: Environmental > Aquatic > Marine > Volcanic | place: Kolumbo...
CACTTAATACACCCTCACTTTTTGGCTTGTTGTTTGTTTTCCGGAGATTGAAACCAGGTAAATGCCAGGAGGAAAAGTATTGACATTGATTTGTGACGAACCCGCCTGTATTTTTTCATAATAGACTGTTTTTCCACTAATATCCGTAATGCTCATCATTGATGCTGAAGCCAATCCGGAGACAAACAAAACCTTTTCCCTGACAAGTATTTTTATTCCATTTTCTTCCTGTAACGGATTGATGTCATCCACAACGTTTACCAACGAAAGGCTTTCAACCACCGAGCCATCCGGCCTGATAATACGGATAAAGAGGCTGTCGTTGTCAATGCTCACTTCGGCAAAGTGAAATGTGCGCTCGCTCATGATCAATCCTTCACCGATATGATTGGCCGGATATAAGGGGGCACCACCCCCGCCGAGTGTCAGGTGGTGAACACTATCCTTCAGGCAGTGGGCATAATAATGGTTGTGCCCGCCAAAGACCACTTTTACATCATACTGTACACACAAAGGCTGGATATAATTTTGCACATCTGCATTGTCGTGGTGATAAGATTCATCCGTATATCCGGGTTCGTGCAGGCAAATGAATTTCCATAGCTTGTTGCTTAAAGCGAGGTCGTTTTGCAACCACTCAAGCTGTTGAGAACCCGTTGAGAAATCAGTATATTCATCCACAACAGCAATATGCACCGGGCCGTAATCAAATGAATAATAATCCCCTGAATTGAGGTACGGGTAAGGCCAGTATTTGTTGTAACGTGTGGCGCTGCCTTCGTGGTTGCCCCTTACTCCCACGATTGGCAGTCTGGCCTGAACTTCCAAGTTGGAGGGGTACGACCTGTTAAAAAACTGATTATCCCACGAGGATTCTAAATCGTTGGAGTTGAAGTCACCGGAATGAATGAGAAAACTTTGAAAAGAAGAATCGTTTTCAATTTCAAGCAACATACGATGAGTTACCGTATTCATATCTTCGGGGTGGCTTCGGGTATCACCAAACGCCAGGAATTTCAAGTGTTTTGCAGTTTCGGGCACGGAAGAATGAAAAAATGACCGGCTTGTATCGCTTCCGCAAATAAGCCTGTAAAAATATTTGGTATCAGGTGTCAGGTTGTTCAGGGTGTAAACATATTGATGTTCATCACCGCCGGATCCCGATTCGGTGGGGATATCGCTCCCGTCAAGGTATTTATTCGTTGTCCCCCAGTCAATCCGGCAGGTTTCCGTTTGATAAGTTTGCCACAAAATGGTCATTTGGGCAGGGGCCCCCGGGAAGATCAGGTAAGGGCCTTTCCGGAATGACTGGGTGTGGAGTTGCAACCCCAAAAAGGCAAACAACACAAAAAGAAAAAAGGAAAGATTTCGACTGTTCAGGGTTTTAAAAAATTGTTTCATTTCAGATGCTTTTGACTTTCGGTAAATGTAAATAGTTTTTTTTAAACTCTCTGTAACCCTCTTTTAAAACAGATCAAATTTCAATACAAAATTCCCGACAATACCATCCAGCGGCGCCCATAATTCGCTGAAAACAGGGTTGTTCAGGTCTCCGCTCACGATATTTTCATAATGTGTTTGGCGGACGTCCAGGATGTTTTCCACATTTAAGACCAAAGTAAAATGGCCGATTGTTTTTTGCGCGGAGGCACCAAGCAACCAGTAATCCGGAGTTTTTGTGCCGTCTTCCAAAAACTGATGCCCGGTATAAAATGCTTCAAGGCCTGTTTTCCATCCTTTGTCCTCATTCTCGTAAACCAGAGTAGTTGTAACACGGTTTTTGGGCGTCAGTTCCAGGTACTTGTTGTTGTCATATTTTTTTCGGGCATCTACCAGGGTATAATCAACATACAATGTAAAATCATCCAGTGACAGCCGGATATTGGTGGTCAGCCCCTTGTTAAGGAGGTTGCCGCCGCCATTCTGGTAAAATACGGTTTGATTTTGTAAAGAATCGGGGTTGGCAATGATGGGGTTGCTGATCTGTACTATAAAAAAGGCCTGGTTAATGGTTAAAAACAGTTCATCGGCCAGGGGGATTTTGAAAGTGAAATCCAGATTGGTACCCATTGATTTTTCTGCTTTTAAACCATCAGGGAAAATAATGTTTTGATATCGTGTCCGCTCTGCATCATCGGTAAATGGTGTGGGCAATTTGTATCCAAAACCTCCACTTAATCTTGCCGAAAACTGCCTGACGAACTTATACATTACAGCCAATCGTGGTAAAAAGAAGCCCCTGTTGTTCAAATTGTAATCGTAACGAATACCCGGTTCCAGGGATAGTTTTTTAGTAATTTTCCAGTTATCCTGGGAAAAAATGCCAATGGTCTGGTGATTGTAATTCAATGAAAACGAATTACCTGTTTTGGTTTGTAAAAAACGGTCATAATAAAAATTTATCCCACTGACCCAATGGTGTTTTTTGGCATTCACCAGATAAGAAATTTCTGAAAAAGAAGTGATCTGGTTTCCTTCAAATATATTGACATTTGTTTTTAGCACCCTGTTATAATTTGTGATGTTCCCCCTGACGGTAAGCAAGTCCCTGTCATTTATTTCATGTTCATATTTAATATTTCCCGACAAGTATTTAGTCTCGTTGTTTTCTGTAAACGAATGTAATGAATCCACCTGATTTTTGATGGCAAACACATCACCACCAAGGCGGTTTTCATAACTTGCTGCCAGGCCAATGACCAGGTGGTCGTCTTCGTTCAGGTCAAGAAAGAATTTAGGGATAACCACTGCCCTGTTATATTGCGGTATGTCGGTAAAATCATTTCCGCTGACATCTAAAGCCTTCTGGGTATTGAAGCCGGTTAAAAGTGTAAATCCGAGCTTTCCTTTTTCGGCTGAATAAAACGAACTGATATCGCTACCGCCTTTATGTGTCAGATTTAAAAGAATGGAGAATTCCTTCTCATCGGAAGGTTTTTTAGAGATCAAATTGACAATGCCGGCGATGGCATCGCTTCCGTAAAGGGTTGATGCAGAACCTTTAATAATTTCAACCTGTTTCAAATCCAGGGGTGGGATCTGCAGCAGGCTCAGGCCCGAAGCAAAACCGCCATAGGTAGGAAATCCGTCTTTGAGCAATTGGGTATATTTTCCGGGCAGGCTCTGAATGCGGAAAGTTACATTGCCCGAAACGGCAGACGTGCGCTGTACATTAATCCCCGATGTTTCACCCATTAGTTTGGAAATATTTCCCGGAGTGATACCGGTTTCTTCAACCACTTCTTCGTTTCCCAACACTTCAACTCTTGTCGGAATTTCTTCAATGCGATTATTTGTACGCGTTGAAGCTATGGTTACGGTTTGCAGTTCTTCACTTTTTTCAAGATATACAATAACCGGTTGTGAGGTTTTAAGCGGAAAAGTTAAATCTTTTTCTTTTTTCCGGTATCCCACGTATGAAAACACCAAAGTTTGTTTTCCGTCGGGAATGTTTTTAATAGTGACTTTTCCGGTGGTGTCTGCGCTCCCGCCAATCCGGGTGCCTTCAAGAATAACGTTGGCAAACGGTAAAGCTTCTTTAGTATCCTCGTCTTTGATGAGGGCGGTAAATGTATTTTGTGCAACGAGGTTATGTAAACTGCCTGTCAGTAAAATGGCGATGAATAGTCTTTTCATTTATTTTGTATATTTATCAACTTCAAAAAATTAGGCAATACAATCAATAGCAACGGCAAGGCAATAATAAAACCTCCAATAACCGCTATGGCAAGTGGTTGGTGCATTTGTGCGCCTGTACCGATGCCGGCAGCCAGTGGGGCCAAGGCAACAATAGCCCCCAAAGCAGTCATTAGATTAGGCCGCAGGCGTGCAGATATTGCATCCACCAATGCTTTGTTTACTGTTGCGGTTTTCAATTCAAATAAATATTTCTGAACAGTAAAAATTGCATTCTCACCAATGATACCGATTATCATAATTAACCCTGTGTAACTACCTACATTTAGTGGTGTTTTGGTAAGATATAACGCTATCACACTCCCGGAAATCCCTAATGCACTAATCAATAATACGATGAATGAGATTTTCAGATTTTTGAACATAAACAATACGATTGTAAATACAAGCAGACCACCCACAATAAGTATTTTTAATAATTCAGCAAAAGATTGCTGTTGCTCTGCGAAGGAACCTCCATATACTATTTGATAAGAAGGGGGTAAATTGATTTTTTTAAGTTTGTGCTGAATATCTTTCATAACACTTCCCAGATCACGATTGTTTAACCTTGCCGTAACCACACCCATCGTTTGCAAATCTTCCCTTTTGATTTCTGAAATACCACTCTGAAATGTGAAATCCGCAAACTCATTAATTGGCAGGTAATCTCCTGCCGAAGTGCATATTTTAAGGTTTTTTATTTTTTCCACAGGGGTTTTATTATTTAATGGAAAAATCATCCGGATATTGGTCAACTGCTCTTTTTCAGGTATTGTGCCTACCACTCTTCCTGCCAGGTATGTTTCAATTTGCATTTGTAAGTCAGAAGGAGTAAGCCCAAATTGTTTTAATTTAGCTTCTTTGGGCACAATTTTTAACATGGGCCCGGCAACAACAATACCATCAAAAACATCAGCAGTTCCTTTAACTGTCGAAATGCTATCGGCTACCTGTTTCGATAACCCTTTTAATTTATTGTGATTATCACCGAATATTTTTATTTCTATAGGTTGTACACTACTCATTAAATCGCCTAGCATATCGGTTATTACTTGTCCGAAATCAACCGTAAGAGCAGGAACTGCACTTTCAATTTTAGAACGGATTTCATTGGAAACCTCACTGGTTGTCCTGTGTCTTTTTTTATGCAATTCAATCAGGTAGTCGCCACGATTAGGTTCGGTTATAAAAAAACCCATCTGTGTTCCGGTGCGTCGCGAATAAGTTTTTACTTCCGGTATTTTTTCAATAATTTTATCCACTTCATTGAGCATTCTGTTTGTTTCCTCCAGTGATGTTCCCGCCGGGGAGTTATAGTCTAAAACAATAGACCCTTCATCCATTTGGGGTAAAAAACCTGTAGGAAGTTTTGGTACAATCCATATTATGCTTAAAACTAAAAGAATTGCAAAAAAAGGACTGAAATAAGGCCTGTGTATGAAAAATTCTATCCAATGACGAGTTTTCACTATTTTTTTTCGAATGATGCCCGATGCCGTTTTGTTTTTTGACAGCTGCAGGTAAATAACAGGTAAGCCTAACCAGGTAATAAAAAAAGAACAGGTTAGTGTGATCATCATCGTTTTTGTAAGAATTTTAAAATAGGCGCCTGCTACCCCCGACATCAATACAAAAGGGAAAAGTATAACAATGGTGCTTAAAGATGACCCGACCATCGCCGGGAAAAGATACCTGATGGCTTTCCCGACCAATTCTTTGGGTTTTCTATCGGGATGTTCTTCCTGTGCGCGGTGAATTTGTTCTACCACAATAATAGCATCATCAATGATTAAACCTATTGAGGCGGCTATAGCACCTATTGTCATAATGTTAAAATCGTAACCAATGAAAGTTATCACAATAAAAGTAAGAGCAAGGGTGAGGGGAATCGTAATTAAAATGACCGCACTGGCTTTTGGCGAGCGTAAAAAAATAACGGCTACAATTATTGCTAATAATAAACCTATCCAAAGAACATCTATTATGCTCTTTATACTGTCGTTAACAAACTCAGACTGATTGTAATAAGGTTTTAATACAACGCCTTTTGGTAAAATATGATTTAATTTTAATACTTTTTCCGATACTTTTGAAGCCACATCAATCAAATTGCTGTTGGGTTGTTTCAATACCGCAATTAAAGGAACATCCTTACCATCTGCCTTGATTTTAACATACTCGGTTTGTGCAGAAATTTCAACTGTTGCAATATCTGAGATTTTGATTTTTCGCCTGGCATCATCAAAAAGAACAAGATTTTCAAGTTGTTGTTTGTTCTTAATTGTCGCATCGGTAACAGTTAAATACAGACGCCTGTAATCAATAGTATATCCGTTCGATTTAATAAAATCGGTTTGCTGAAAAGCATTATAAATATCCTGCGGACTTATTCTTAACAAACTCATATTTTGTTGGTTAAGAATGATCCGGTATTCTTTTGTTTTCCCCCCAATTACATCCACCGCCGAAACACCCTCAACACGTGAAATATATGGTTTTACAATATATTCAGCGATCATTTTCAATTCTATCTGATTTTTGACGGGCGATTGCAAAGAATAGCCCATTACAGGTAAAATAGAAGGATTCATTTTTTCGACTGTAATTTGAACATTAGCCGGTAAATCAGTTTTTATTTGATTAATTCGTGATTCAACCTGTTGTTTATCAAGATCAATATCGGACCCCCATTCCATAAAAGCCGATATTTCACAACTGCCAATGCTGGTTGTACTACGGATCAGTTTTATATTTTCTGCTTGTTTGATGGCATTCTCAAGGGGTTTTGTAACTGTAACCATCATTTTATCAACAGGTTGTTCACCATTGTTGGCTATTATTTTTACTTTTGGGAAAGTAATATTCGGGAAAAGAGAAGTTTTCATATTTTTATAAGAGAAAACTCCGCCAAGTAATATCAGGAAAAGAATGGCTAAAATGGGCGCTTTATATCGAGTAAACATTTTTTCCATCTTACTTAATAATTTTTACAATTGAACTATCAGGTAAGCCATAGGATCCTTCTATAATGACCGTATCATTTAACGATAGTCGAGGGGATATAATTTCTACAATGCTGTCATTTTCTATTCCTTTCATTACAGGTACTTTTACTGCCATATTGTCGTTAACAATTTTCATCACCCAGGTTTTGTCTAATGTTTCGTTGGTCAAAACGGCTTTTTTAGGCAGTAAACAGGAATTTGTATGTTCTGTGCTTACAAATTGTACCGTTAAATTCAGGTTGTCAGGAAGATTTCTGTTGGAATTCAGTTTAATTAATACATCTTGTGTTTGTGATGCTTCATTGATCACAGGAATAATTTTGTAAACCGTTCCATCCAAACCGGTATTATCTGGCAAAAATATTTTACATTTTTTACCTGTTGTGATTAGTTGATGAAACTTATAAGGTACATTTACCTGTATGGACAAATTATTATCTTCGACAATACTGCAAAGAAGAGAACCCCCGGTTGTGTAAGTTCCGGTTGCATTTATATATAACTTGTTGACAACACCGGAGGAAGGGGACAAGACCTGGATTATACCTGCATTTTTAAGCCTTACCGGTGTGTTTTCCAATGCCTTGTTTTCTTTAGTTTGAATCTCAAAAAGGAGGTCGTTTTTATTTATTCTATCCCCATATTTTATATTGATTTTCGAAATATATCCTGCTATTGGTGAAAAAATAGAATTTTTTTTCAAATACACTGTTTTCCCATTTAAAATGATACTGTTTTCTATATCACCTTTTGTAACAAGTGTTGTTTTTACAGTCACAACTGGCGTTTGTCCATTACGATTATGACTTTGATCCCTGCAGGAAGACAACAACAAAAGCTCAAAGGCCACTAACAATAAGATTATTATATTCTTCATTATAATTTTTTAATAGTTCCAATAATTATACAAATTGATTAATGCTTGTTTTTCCATCTTTAGTAACATGTTTTCTTGCTTCTTAGCGGCAATATCTTTAAATAAATTCTTTAAATCCATTACTGAAACTTGTGCTTGCGAAAGTTCTAATTTATATAAATCAAGTAATTGATCATATCCTTTTAATTGCTTTTCCGTTACCGCTATTTTTTGATTAACAGAGCTTATCCGGTTTAAATATTTGTTTTTATTGAGTTCAAATTGAGTGATAAAATTTTGTTTTTCAAATTTAACGGTCTGTAGCTTAACCGCTGTTTTTTCTCTCTCGATTTTTCTTTGATTTCCATCAAAAATATTCCAGCTAAAAGTCAATCCGGTGCTGAACCCAAAGCGATTTATATCAGGCAGATATATAGCACTCATACCAGCATTGGCATATAAATTTAAACGAGGTTTATATTTTTGTTCGTAAAGTGATTGGTCAGTTTCTATATTTAAACTATCTAATTTGTAGGAAGTTAAAAATTTAGAACGGGTTAAATTGTTCGGTTTTAATTCAAAGTTAGTTTCCTGAAGATCTACAATGTTTGTATCATTTATCCCACAAAAGAGATTTAAATCCAATAGATTGGTTTTGTAATCAGTTTGAAAAGTTTTGTATTGGAGTTTATAATTCTGATATTCAATTTGCAGCAGGAGTAAATCGGTTTGCTTGTAAATGGCATTATCAACCAATTTTTGCATGATCTGCAATTGCTGACCAAGCTCATTTATTAATGACAAACTTATTTTGCTTTGATTTTTCGATTTAAGACAAAGAATATATTGATGACTGACCAGTTGTTCTATTTCGTGATTTGTCAGTGCAATGTTGTTTTCATTAATTAGATTTGAAATATCCGCTTTTTTTGAAAAACTTTTATAAATGGAGCCTGTAAAAAGCGGTTGCGTTACTGAAACGAACGCCTGATATTGCCCACCGTTGGAAATAGCCAAATCATAACCCGTATAATCATTAGCGCCGGCTGACACCCATCCAAAACGGTTCGAATTATTATCGTGCGAAATAATCGGAGCAAATAACACGTCAGCTTCAACATTTACGACGGGCCTTGACAAAATGCGATTAACCTGCTGTAAATTAAGTTGAATTAATTTATTCTCATTTATGTTTTTGTTAATTAAAGGACTATTTGCTTTTGCCTGTTCGATATAATAATTCAAATCACGGTTCTGGGCAATTAAAAAACCGGAAAAAAGAATGAAAAATATGGATAAGAGAGAAGTTTTCATTTCCTATAATTTAAGATTTTGAATAGAGTATAAAACAATGCAACTCATTTTTTAAATAATGGATCTCCAGATCATGTTTCTCGCATATTTTCTTAACGATAGCCAATCCGAGCCCGTAAGACGCTGACTTTTCTTTGGTGAAGCGGTTGAAAATGGTTTTGTCCGTCAATGCATTCTCCGGGCCGGTATTGCAAATCTTTAGTTCATTTTGTTGAATTATTATTTGAATTGCCCCGTTTCTCATATTGTGCTTTATCGCATTCGACAGCAGGTTGCCTATCAGTATTTCGGCCAATTGGTGGTTTATTTTTACAAAAAATTTCTGTTTGCTATCGAATTCGGCTTTCAGTTTCTTTGCCGCTAACAAGGGTTCGTATTCCTGCAGGGTTTGTTGGATGATGTTGTTGAGGGAAACCGTTTCATCGGGCTCAAACTGGTCATTCTCAATTTTCGTAAGCAAAAGCAGGCTACGGTTCAGCGACGACAACCGTTTAGCCGCATTGATGGCCGAAACCACCTGTTTATATTCAGTCTCTGACAGGTTTTGCTGTAAAAGTTCTTCAAGGTTGAGCAATAACACTGTAAGCGGCGTTTGGATTTCATGGGAAGCGTTTTCCGTAAATTCTTTCAGTGAAAAATAATCTGCCCGCAACTTCCCTGTCATTTTCGTGATGGTTGCGTTGAGCCGGTTAAATTCCTCAATACCCGTATTTTTTAAACTTAATTTTCCGGTTTCCCTGAACGAATAACTTTCGATCCGTTGCAGGTTTTCTTCAAAATCTTTCCACAGGGTTTGATTCAGCTTTTTTGTAATGAGAAAAGAAAAGGCAAATGCCAGCACAAGCAACAGCAACAGGGGAAGGGCAATGGCCAGTATCAAGTCATTGGTTTCCAGAAATGAATGACGGATCTTTATCAAATACCACCGGTTGTTGATCTCAACAGAGTTGGTATATTCCAGGTAAGCTTCCGTTTCGCCTTCCGCCTCATCCATCAGGTAAATTTCTTTGTACGATTTGGGTTGGATTTCTTTTTTGGAAATCTCTTTTGTTTCAATGATTGGGTAAATATTAACCAGGTTATTCTGGGATTTTATTTCCTGGATAATGGCATACTCTTTTTCATAAATATCCTCCCTGATCTCTTTATTGATAATAGCCCGCAGCAAAAAATACCCGCTGATGCTTATTAAAATCATCAGCACAATTAATATCAGCAGATATTGCCGGTTTATTTTTTGCAGAAATTTCATTCGTCCGTCCATTTGTACCCCATTCCGTAAACCGTTTGCACATAGTTGTCTCCTCCCGCCTGTTTGATCTTCCGGCGCAAGTTATTCAAATGCGTGTAAATAAAATCGAAATGATCAGCCATATCAATATAATCGCCCCACAGGTGTTCGGCAATGGATTCTTTGGTCAGCATCCGGCCCGGGTTTGAAATAAAAAACAAAAGCAGGTCATACTCCTTACGGGTCAACGTCAGTTTTTTGTTATGTACATAGACTTCCCTTTTTTCCGGTAAGATTGTTATTTCACCGAAACGGATTTCCTGTTTCCCGTGCAGTTTTTTGCGCCGCCAGACGGCTTTCACGCGGGCATTGAGTTCCGACAGGTGGAAAGGTTTGGTCAGGTAATCGTCGGCGCCCAGGTCGAGGCCGCTGATCTTATCGTCCAGGGCATCGCGTGCCGAAACAATGATCACGCCTGCATCGGGGTTGTACTTTTTAATCAGGGGCATCAGTTGTAAACCGTTCCCGTCGGGCAGGGTGATGTCAAGGATAATGACATCATATTCATAAATCCCGATCTTTTCGGAAGCCGTTTGAAATGACAATGCCCCTTCACAGACATTGTTTTCCCTTGCCAGAAATCTTATCATGGTTTCAAGCAGGTTCAGTTCGTCTTCGATGATCAGCAGTTTCATGTTGCCCGGTAAAAAAGTTCAAAGTTACGGGAAGAATTCTAAAGAAATTCTCAAAACTTACCTTGATTTTTACTGTTCCCCTTTTTCACTTTGACAAAACCATTAATTTTATCACCTTTTTACAAGCAACTATGAAAGACCCTGAAAAAACAATTCTTGTCCTGGATGCAGGGGGTACCAACCTTGTTTTTAATGTTGTAAAAGATGGGAAACTGCTGGATCAAACCTTTTCATTGCCTGCCCGGTCGGAGAACCTGGACAATTTCCTGGAAAAAATGATTCACGGGTTCAGGAAGGTCAACCGGCAGACCGGGGAGCAGGCCGATGCCATCAGTTTCAGCTTTCCCGGCCCGGCCGATTATGAAAACGGCATCATCGGCGACCTGGAGAACTTATCGTTTTTTAGGGGAGGCGTCCATTTGAAAAATATGCTGGAGCACAAATTTAAAGTCCCTGTTTTCATCAACAACGACGGCGACTTGTTTGCCCTGGGTGAAGCCATCGGGGGACTACTTCCCGAAACCAACCGGCAACTCAAAGAAAATGATATTCAAAAAGAATACAGGAACCTTTTGGGCATTACTTTGGGGACGGGCTTCGGCGGCGGCATCATAATAAATGGCCGGCTGTTAACGGGTGATAACTCAGCAGGTGCAGAAATCAACCGGATACTCAACCCCGAAAACCGGGAATGGAGCATTGAAGAAACCATCAGTATCCGCGGGATCAGGAGGTTGTATGCCGAAGAAACCGGGCTTGCCGGTGAAAAA
>Ga0114931_10009649_pt1 | contig 11549 bp, 14 predicted proteins | sample 2SBtaG_FD_89579 | JGI IMG/M metagenome (GOLD analysis project Ga0114931, IMG submission 89579) | Deep subsurface microbial communities from Kolumbo volcano to uncover new lineages of life (NeLLi) - 2SBTROV14_V59a metaG | ecosystem: Environmental > Aquatic > Marine > Volcanic | place: Kolumbo...
AAGGTTTGACGATGTCCAAAAAACGAAACAATATAAAACCCAATGCTATCGAACTTAGCGATACGGGCATACCGATCATGGTTATCCAATAACCTACTATTTCATCCCAAACAATTCCACCGTGGTCATGTACACCCAAGCGCTCGGATGCCTTGCCACACACCCATATACCGAACAAAGCGGCTGCTATCACGATTAACACATAGGCTAAATGATCTAGTTTTGATAACAGGATAAACAGCGGAACCGCAACAACGGTTCCCATGGTACCCGGCGCTTTGGGTGAAAGTCCCGCACCGAACCCAAACGCGACAAAAAGAAATGGATCACGAAAAATGTTCATAGCCTTTTAATAACTCGCCGTTTTTAGTTCCAGTCACCCGCAAACCAGATGCCGATTCTATCTCCCCGATACAAGTAAACGCGCAGCTCATGTTTTTCGCTTTACGCGCGAATACATCAAGATTCTCCGGCGCCATTGTGAAACACAGTTCGTAATCGTCGCCCGCACTCAGTGGAATCTTATAATCACCCGTTTCTTCGACATAGCAAACAAGCTCATCTGATAGCGGCAAACTTTGACAATGTATCGTCGCGCCCACGCCACTGGCCCGCAAGATATGACCGAGGTCCGCCACTAATCCATCCGAGATGTCTATACACGCATGCGCCAAGCCCCTTAACGACAATCCTATATCAACACGCGGCGTTGGGCGCTGCAAACGGACCGCGATATTAGAGTTCGCGATCATCCCTCCCGGGCCCGCGACTGCAAGCGCGAGTCCCGCGTCACCTAAGGTTCCGGTTACATAAATTTTATCGCCGACGCGTGCATTTGATCGCAGCAACGCGGCTGATTTTGATACCAGTCCTATTGCTTGCACGTTGATGACCAAAGGCCCTTTAGTCGTATCGCCCCCAACCAACTCAACGGAATGCATACGTGCCAACGCAAAAAAACCTTTGGCAAATTTTTGCAACCAAACGCGCTTTGCAGCAGGCAGCGACAAAGCCAGCAAAGCCCATTTTGGCTCGGCTCCGATCGCGGCCAAATCACTCAAACTTACTGCCAATGCTTTGTGGCCGAGCGCTTCGGGATCTGAATCAGGAAGAAAATGGATGCCTTCGACCAAAGTGTCCGTGGTAAAAGCCAGGTCTGATTTCTCATCCGGGCTAAGCAGCGCGCAATCATCCCCTATACCGGTACGAGTCTCCTTATGGCGAATATCAGAGTTCGAAAAATATGCTTCAATTAATTCAAATTCAGTGACCGACATGAACGCTATATTCCGGGTTTAATCCGCAAAAACCAGCCTGGACTTCTCATCAGAAACCGATATGGTCGAGTAGAATACAGACTGCCCACCTGAGGGAAAAAATCCATTGCGGTAATCAAAATCAAACGAAGGATTGTCATTCTGCTGAGAAACTCGAATTAGACTGCAGACGCGGGTCCGGTTCCGGCTTGCGTAGATCGCTGTTTATGCGCGATTTTATCCAGCACGCTATTCACATATTTGTGACTTTCACTCGCCCCGTAACGTTTGGCTAGATTGATACTTTCATTAAGCACGACCTTGTACGGTACATCCGGACGATTGAATAGTTCGTAGACACCTATCCTCAATATCGCTCGTTCAACCGGATCTATTTTGTCCACCTCTCTATCGACGAACTCCGCCAAGGCTTGATCAAGTACATCCAGTTGCGACGGTATTCCGTGCAGTAGTTCTTTAAAATAACTGCGCTGTGCTTTTTTGACATCCCATTCAAGGTAAAACTGTTGCTCTATATCATTCAGATTCTGACCCGTCATCTGCCATTGATATAAGGCTTGTACGGCTGTCTGTCTCGCACCGGTTCGAACAACACTCACCGGGACTCCAACTCGCGCAGTAAATTGACCATTTCGATAGCGGACATTGCGGCTTCCGCCCCCTTGTTACCGGCCTTGGTCCCAGCCCGCTCAATAGCTTGCTCTATGGTATCCACGGTCAACACACCGAATGCAACCGGTACATCACACTTCAAAGCAACACTCGACAATCCTTTCACACATGCCCCCGCAACATATTCGAAGTGAGGTGTCCCGCCCCTGATCACAGCGCCCAAAGCAATAATCGCATCATATTGCTTTTTGGCCGCAACACGTTGGACAACAAGCGGTAACTCATACGCACCCGGAGTTTTTACAACATGAATATGCTCATCGTCCGCCCCATGCCGATTTAATGCACCTACCGCGCCAGTCAACAGCTGATCGACGATAAAGCTATTAAACCTCGACAATACAATGCAAAACCGCGCATCTTGTACAACAAAGTTTCCTTCAAAGGATTTTAGTTCCGGCATACTGACCCTCTAATCGCTAAATGCCAATTTTACCGCCCCGCTGCTCGTGCAAGACACGTATTCCACAATCTCCAGGTTATAACCGGACAAGCCTAGATAGTTGCGCTTTTCACCGAGAACCCGCATTTTGTGTACGCCTAAATCAGCTAGAATTTGCGCACCCGTACCTGTGATTCGCGAATCAAAATTAATCCCTGGCTGACTGCTTAGCTTAATCCCGTTATCTTCCATCTGATACCGATGAATCCGTTCTACTAGCGATTTGCTGTCCTCTTCCTGACGAATAACCACCAACACACCGCGTTTCTCGCTGGCGATTTTTTCCATTGCCAGACGCAAAGGCATGCCGCAATCTTTACGCTTGGACGCGAAAAGATCCCCCAGCGAATTGCGTGCATGCACACGAACCAACACCGGCCTATCGTCATCGACAATATTCCCCATGGTTAATGCCAGATGCAGCTTACCGCCAACTTGATCCTGATAAGCATACAACTTGAAATCACCGTATTCGGTCGGTAGCTGACACTCGCTTATGCGCTCGACGGTTTTCTCGTTTTGAATCCGGTAATGAATTAAATCTGTAATGGTGCCTATTTTTAATCCGTATTCCCGTGAAAAACGCTGGAGGTCATCTCTGCGCGCCATGGAGCCGTCTTCATTCAAAATCTCAACGATCACCGATGCGGGTTCTAAGCCTGCCAAACGGGCCAAATCGCAACCCGCTTCGGTATGACCCGCCCGATTCAACACACCACCCGGTTGAGCCATGAGCGGGAAGATATGTCCAGGTTGAACCAAATCATCAGGTTTTGCGCCCTGGGCAACCGCGCTTTGAATGGTTTTTGCGCGATCCGAGGCCGAAATACCCGTAGTGACTCCATTAGCAGCTTCAATCGACACGGTAAAGTTGGTTGAGTGAGCAGTCTTATTTTCATTGACCATCAAAGGTAATCGCAACTGCTGACATCTTTCGCTGGTCAAAGTCAGACATATTAAACCGCGCCCGTAACGCGCCATGAAGTTAATATCTTCGGGCTTGACAAAAGACCCGGCCAACACCAAATCACCCTCGTTTTCACGCTCTTCATCGTCCATGATGATAACCATTTTGCCATGACTGATATCGTCTATGATTTCTTCAATGCTGTTCATTCAGGTCTCTACCAGTGAAATACGCTCTTACAAAAAACCGGCTCTATGCAAATTATCACGGCTGACAGAAACGTTTGGAATCGCTGCGCGCTCACCCAGCATCAAGCGTTCAATATATCTAGCCAATAGGTCAACCTCTAAATTCACGCGCTGCCCGGGCAGGGTTGCACCCAGGGTAGTCACAGTCAGAGTGTGCGGCACAATATTCACATCGAATCCAGAACCATTAACTTTGTTTACCGTCAGGCTAATCCCATCGACGCAGATCGAACCTTTCTCCGCGATATACTTAGCCAAATTATCCGGCGCTTCAATTTGGAAACGCACCGAACGGCCATCAGGCTTTTTTGATTTTACGCAAGCCACGCCGTCAACGTGTCCACTAACAAAATGCCCTCCGATTGGAGTTGAAGGCGTCAACGCTTTTTCCAGATTTACCTGGCTGTCGATCGTCATTTCTTGCAAGGTTGTACGTGATAACGACTCACGAGAAACATCGGCACTAAATCGATTCCCATTAACATCTACAACGGTAAGGCAAACGCCATTTACTGCAATACTATCGCCCAACCCCACTTGTTCCAGTGAAAACCCAATTGCTTCAATACACAGTCTGGAGTCAATACCTCGAGACTCTAGGATACAAATGCGGCCAATAGATTGAATAATACCTGTAAACACAAAAACTTAGCTTACTACCCGACACACAACCGAAAAACTGTCCCGATTCGAACGTTACCCCACTTCCTCTCCAAAATTCCTCTGGTTAATTGCTGCATTTTTAAGAGCACCTCTATTAATTCTGGATAACAAAGATTAAGATTCAAAATTCTCAGCAGCAAGGCGCAAAGCGTTTTAAATAGTGATTCTACTGGGAACACTGAACAATGCAGCTATTGGGGATTTTGACCTCAAGGTGCTTATTCATGAATCAAGAATTAATAGAAGCACCCTTAAGGCTGTAAGTCAGTCTTAAATCCGCCCCAACCATACGCGAATCAGATAACCGTAGTTGAATCCGCTCAGACATTTGCTCCAAACCCGGTATCCGCACCAAACCTCTCGCTGTGTCGCCCATGATACAAGGTGCTATATACACAATCCACTCATCAATCAAATGTTGCTTTAGCAAAGCACCATTCAGTGTGGCTCCGGCTTCGACCATAAGCCTATTGATACCGAGTTGACCGAGATGCGCCATCACCTTAGACAAATCTAAACGCCCGTCGTCAGCCCTGTCAATACGCTCAACGTGCGCGCCTTGTTGCTCAAGCCTGCACTTCTTTTCGACGTCATTAGACGCCGTCAGTAGTAAAACATCTCCGGGTTGATGGACAAGTTTTGCATCCGGCGGAAGGCGCAATTGAGTATCCAGTATCACCCGCAGGGGTTGAACAATCTCGTAAGCAACATCATCCAGTCTTGCTGTCAATGCGGGATCATCAGCCAATACAGTTTCAATCCCGGTTAGAATTGCTGAACTGTGTGCTCGCAAAGTGTGTACGTCGCGTCGCGCGAAATCGCCGGTGATCCACTTGCTTTCGCCGGATGCCATCGCAGTACGCCCGTCCAGACTCATTGCCAACTTGCTGAAAACGAAGGGTAAACCTAAGCGCATGCGCTTAGAAAAGCCTCGGTTTAATGCCTCTGCGGCAGCATTAAGAACACCGCAACGAACTTCTATACCGGCATGCCTTAAGGCATGAAAACCCAAACCCGCAACCTCGGGGTTGGGATCTTCCATTGCCGCAACCACACGCCGAATTCCCGCTTGAAGCAAAGCTTGAGTGCACGGCGGTGTTTTTCCGAAATGGCAGCACGGTTCCAATGTAACATAGACCGTAGCACCCTTAGCGTCTTGACCTGCATCCGCCAAAGCGTCGATTTCAGCATGTGCTTCGCCAGCCCGTTTATGCCAGCCGCGCCCCACAATCTTACCCTGCCTAACAACAACGCTGCCTACCTGGGGATTCGGATCACACGTGAATCGGCCCCGGCTTGCCAATTGCAGCGCTTGGGCCATAAAGTCAGCATCATTACCGTCAGGCTTTGACTCACTCACCGGCCAAATCAACCATCAGATGATTTAACCGGATCATCTTCAAGCCTTTCGATAACTTCTCGAAATTCATTTACGTCTTGAAAACTTCGGTATACGGACGCGAAACGAACGTAAGCCACATCGTCCAAACCGCGCAGCGCCTGCATCACGCTTTCACCAATCACACGCGAATTAACGTCGCGCTCACCCATTCCGAAAATTTGCTTCTTTATACGGTTTATTGCTGCTTCAATCAGGTCGCTGGAGACCGGCCGTTTTTCCAACGCACGTAGCATGCCTGCGCGCAGCTTGTTTTCATTAAACGATTCTCTACTGCCGTTAGTTTTGACTATTTTGGGCAAAGATAATTCAGCCGATTCATAAGTCGTAAAACGCTCCTTGCACACAACACACTCGCGCCGACGACGCACTTGATCGCCTTCGTTAGACAATCGGGAATTGATTACTCGGGTATCATGAGTAGCGCAAAAAGGACAATACATAGACTCGATATTGTACTCCAGAATCAAGAGCGATAACGCTATATTGAGCAACTCAAATGATTAACGACTTCCCTATCACATAGAACAGGCAATTCATATCAATTGATTAGTGTCGATCGACCAGTCGATCTCGTGTAAATCCACATTTTGCGTAAACGCCACCGTAATAATTCATATTTATGGTTTTCAGAGCACCCGCAGGCTGCATTCAGTAACTTCAATCGAAAGTTCCGCGTAAAATGCTTTTCGTACCCGATCATGGAATAATATCGCGCCGAATTAATTAATCAGGAATAAATCACTCACAAAATGGCCCAATACATTTATACCATGAGCCGGGTAGGCAAGATCGTCCTACCCAAACAAGAAATTCTTCGCGACATATCCTTATCGTTTTTTCCGGGTGCCAAAATAGGCGTATTGGGGCTCAACGGATCCGGAAAATCGACATTACTTAGAATTATGGCAGGCATAGACCAGGAATTTAACGGCGAATCTAGGCCTCAATCGGGAATTAACATCGGATTTCTGGCGCAAGAACCCAAACTTGACCCTGATAAAGACGTACGCGGCAATATCGAAGAAGGTGTGGCACAAGGAAAAGCACTGCTGGCTGAATTCAACGCAATCAGCATGAAGTTCGCTGAACCTATGAGCGATGACGAGATGGCCCAATTGCTTGATCGACAGGCCAAATTGCAGGATGCAATCGATACCGCGGGTGCCTTGGAGTTGGAGCGAAAACTCGAAATCGCCGCCGATGCATTACGCTTGCCGGACTGGAATGCCGACGTTACTCAACTGTCCGGTGGCGAACGCCGGCGTGTAGCGTTATGCCGGTTGCTATTGTCAGAGCCGGATATGCTGCTGCTGGATGAACCGACCAATCACCTTGATGCTGAATCCGTCGCCTGGCTGGAAAGATTTCTACACGATTTTAACGGTACTGTAATCGCCGTAACCCACGACCGCTATTTTCTCGATAATGTTGCCGGTTGGATTCTGGAGCTGGACCGAGGCCACGGCATCCCGTGGGAAGGCAACTATTCCAGCTGGTTGGAGCAAAAAGAAAAACGCCTGGAAATCGAAGAAAAACAAATTTCGGCCAAAGCTAAAGCCATGAAAGCGGAACTCGAATGGGTTAGGACTAACCCTAAAGGCCGGCACGCCAAAAGCAAAGCTCGACTGGCACGCTTTGACGAATTGGCTTCGCAGGAATTTCAAAAACGCAACGAGACGCATGAAATTTATATCCCACCAGGCCCTAGATTAGGTGATGTAGTCATAAACGCCGAAGGATTGTGCAAAGGCTTTGGCGACAAATTACTCATTGACAACCTTGACTTCCGGCTTCCACCCGGCGGCATCGTTGGCATTATCGGTCCCAACGGCGCCGGGAAAACTACTTTATTTAAGATGATCGCCGGTTTGGAGCAACCGGACTCAGGAGCCATTAAGATAGGCGAGTCGGTACAACTGGCTCACGTCGATCAAAGCCGTGACGCGTTGGGTTCAAGTACATCCGTATGGGAAGAAATTTCCGAAGGCCAGGACATCATTACAGTCGGCAACTACCAAACGCCATCCCGCGCCTATGTTAGCCGCTTCAATTTCAAAGGCTCGGATCAGCAAAAACGCATCGGCGATTTATCCGGTGGTGAGCGCAACCGCGTTCATCTTGCCAAGCTGCTGAAATCGGGCGGTAATGTATTATTGCTCGATGAACCCACCAACGATCTGGATGTCGAAACATTGCGCGCGCTGGAAGAAGCCCTGCTGGCTTTTCCGGGTTGCACGGTAGTCATTTCTCATGATCGCTGGTTTTTGGACCGTATCGCGACCCATATGTTGGCATTCGAGGGCGATAGTACTGTGGTCTGGTTCGAAGGCAATTACGTCGACTACGAAGCCGACCGGCATCGCCGGCTAGGCACCGATGCCGACAATCCGCATAAATTAAAATTCAAGAGACTAGCACACAGTTCTCACCAGAGGGCAAGATGATCGCGCAGAGAACTGTTTTCACAAAGGATTTTCTGACCGAACGGAACACAGGCTGTCTTTTCGAGGGAATAAAATTTTTTGTGGGAACAAAGATCAAGCGAGGGATTGTCATTCTCGTGAGAAATGCGGGCTGATATGATCAACTTTAGCGGCTTACTTAAATCTGCGGAAGCACTGGTAACTAGACTCGAAAAACTGATACCCGCACAAATGGAGGAACCCGATTGGGGCGCTTCGATCGCATATCTATGGTCTGACCAAGGGCCTCTAGCCGGACTGCGGCCAATTTATCACCCATCAATGCTCAGGCTTGAGGACATCCAATGCGTGGACAAACAAAAAGCCGAGATCGATAGAAATACCCGCCAGTTCTTGAAGGGATACCCGGCCAACAACGCGTTACTTTGGGGCGCCCGGGGTATCGGAAAATCTTCGTTGATCAAAGCGCTGTTGAACACCTACGCGAAAGATGGGCTACGCGCGATCCAAGTCAACAAAGAACAACTCATGGATTTGCAGCAAATCGTCGACCAGTTACACGGTCGTGAAGAAAAATTTATGCTGTTTTGCGACGACCTGTCGTTTGAAGCTGAAGACCCTGGATACAAATCGCTTAAAGCAGCATTGGATGGCACCTTATTCGGCCTACCTGACAATGTACTGATCTATGCAACCTCAAATCGCCGTCACCTGCTGCCTGAATTCAACCAGGAAAACCTTGAAACCCGGCATCCACACGGCGAAATCCATTACGGCGAAGCGGTCGAAGAAAAAATATCGCTGTCGGACCGATTCGGGCTTTGGCTTTCATTTCATCCATTCAATCAAGACCAATATCTACACGTAGTTCAATACTGGCTGAAACAGCTGGATACACCGTCCAGTGATTGGGAAAGTACCCGCGCCGCAGCTCTGCGTTGGGCATTGAATCGCGGTTCTCGCAGCGGCCGCACCGCCTGGCAATTCGCCAAAGATTGGAAAGGTCGGCTTGCCATAGCAGACAACTAGTCATTTCAGGTATTCGCCTCCAACCAAAGCAGATTTTCCATAGCCTGGTCGCGGCGAAAGCCGCATACATCCGGCGATGCTTTAAATTCCGAACACACCTTTCGTCGTTGGCCACTGCCAAATAAAACACAGCGATAGGTGAACACTTTGTTAGAAGAATGTTCACCATACTGGCGATTCAATTGTTTTTGAATTATCGTTCTTCACGACCGTGCCATATCCTCAAAATGATGATTTTTTCATCATCAATACGCTAACGTAGCAGGTAGGCTCTTTGGTCGAAGGGGATAAAAAGCTCATTAAAATCCGGCACGGCAAGTCATCTTCGGTTGGCCTTAATGCGGATGAGCTAATAACAGATTTGCGGCTTCAATGATGCGTTTTGCGGCGTTCAATGCGGCCTTTGGATTATGATGAGGCCGGGCGCATTCCCGGTATCGCGTCAGATCATCGAGCGCGCCGGGTTTCCCTATCAGTGCGGGCTTGTCGGGCATGGAGCTCCTTGTCTGTACTCCACGTTTCAAGCTATTTGATGACTGTTTCATGCGGAACGCCACTCTCTGTCTTCTGATAACGGTTTCATCGTTCCAGTAATAAATTCCGCTCTTTTCCCGCGGCTTTTTCCGGTCAACAAACTCAGAAATGGTTTTTTTAATGAGCCAATGGGGAGAACGCTCGCCGCGTTTACCTAATGCTTTTAGTCGAGCTTGCAACTCATCATCGAGTTTAACGCCAATCGGTTTTGTCATGATAACTTCTATACTGAATTCAGCGGCTCAAACGAAATCCGCAGTCGTTTACCAATTGCCTTGGCATATCTTTCGAGTGAGTTGGCAGAGGGTTTAACTTTTCCGCCTTCCATACGCGAAATTGCGGCTTGTGATGTTTTCATTCGCTTGGCGACTTGCGCTTGCGTTAGCCCAGCAGCTAGACGTGCATCAATCAACGTCCGGGCTAACTCGAATTCGGTTTCAGGCTCATCATAGGCTCTTTGGTATTCGGGCTTCTTTAACCATTTCTTGTGCAGATTGTTTATCGTGGTCATTGTTCGATTTCCTTTGCTCTTTCTAATGCCAGCTTGATTTCTCGGTCTGGCGTTTATTGCGTTTTTTTTACGCATGCCCGGACAACTACAATACGTTCGTTTATCGCTGTAACGTACAGTGTTCGTGAAACTCCGGCTTTCCCGCGCATCCGCATTTCGTATAGCTTTCCGCGGATATGTTTGACGTGCGGTTCATGGACTTGGGTGGGGCCAAATTCTTCAAGCAGCCGAGTGATGTGAACAAATCGCGCCAGCATTTCCACGGGAAGACCTTCCAATTCCTTACCAAGGTTTTCGTTTAGCGTCTCGACTGTCCAAGCCATCCTTATTTCCAATATACCACTAACGGTATAAAATACCAGTTATGATATAGTTCAAGATAGAATACTCTAGATGAAAATAGGAAAAGTAATTCTTCAGTTCAAGCCCGGAAGCTTAGCCTTAGCCTAATCCGATTATGGCATCGATAATGCCTATGTGTCCTGATACACTGCTTTTCCTAACCATCAGCTTAATACAACTGGGCGTAACTGCTTAGTTCAACATACAGGATACAGGATACAGGATACAGGATACAGAGTAATGCAGTCTGGACCCTTAAACAAAATGCAAGTCGAACTGGACTCACCGGTTAAATATAACTTGGTGCTGGGTGACAGTCTTGTGCCGGTCAATCCGCTGATTGGGACTTCGCTGTCTTTGAAATTTACCGGTGATATCGTTTGCATCCACTGTGGCAGGCAAATCAAAAAGACTTTCAGCCAGGGTTATTGCTATCCGTGTTTTAGCTCATTGGCGCAGTGTGACCTATGTATTGTCAAGCCGGAGCAATGCCACTACGATCAGGGTACCTGCCGAGAGCCGGATTGGGGTTTGAATCATTGTATGCAAGATCATATTGTGTATTTGGCCAATTCGTCCGGGGTCAAGGTGGGAATTACCCGGCAAACTCAAATTCCGACTCGCTGGATCGATCAAGGCGCGATCCAAGCCTTAGCGATTATGCGCGTCAATTCACGTTTTCAGTCCGGCCTTGTAGAAATCGTCCTGAAAGCGTTTGTGAGTGATCGGACCAGTTGGCAGAAAATGTTAAAAGGGATTGCGGAGCCGGTTGAGCTGAAGACCGTTCGTGATGAACTGTTGGTCAAATGTAGTCGGGAAATAAGCGATATCAGCCAGCGTTTTGGAGCGGACGCTATAAAAATATTGGAGGATGTTGATGTGGTCAGTATCGAATATCCGGTGTCGAAATATCCGAGTAAAGTTAAGTCGTTTAATTTCGATAAAACCCCTGAGGTTTCAGGTGTATTGATGGGGATTAAAGGTCAGTATTTAATCTTCGATAGTGGAGTTATTAATATTCGTAAATTTGGAGGATACACGGTTGAACTTCTCTTCGCCTAGATTTGTGCATGAATTGTTAAATAGGGGCCGCGTTGCA
>Ga0114931_10009650_pt1 | contig 11548 bp, 10 predicted proteins | sample 2SBtaG_FD_89579 | JGI IMG/M metagenome (GOLD analysis project Ga0114931, IMG submission 89579) | Deep subsurface microbial communities from Kolumbo volcano to uncover new lineages of life (NeLLi) - 2SBTROV14_V59a metaG | ecosystem: Environmental > Aquatic > Marine > Volcanic | place: Kolumbo...
CCTGTTATGGCGGCTCTACACCATGCGTAAATTTAATCTGCAACTGAGGGAACAATTTCAACAAATTAAGTTGGGTGAAGAACGGTATCGGGAAATTTTTAATACCCCGAATGATGCCATTTTTATACACGATGCCGATACCGGCAAAATTCTTGATGTGAACCGGGGAATGTTGAAGATGTATGGCTACTCTTATGAAGAGGCGCTTATGGTAGATCTTGGCGACCTTAGTTCCGGAGAATCCCCATATACCGGAGACGATGCCCGGCCTAAAGTTCGCAATGCTGTATTACACGGGCCGCAAGAGTTTAATTGGCTGGCGAAGAAAAAAGACGGTACCCTCTTTTGGGTTGAGGTCTCTCTCAAATATACCGAATTCAGCGATCAACGGTATGTCATTGCTGTTGTCCGGGATATCGATGCCCGTAAAAAGGCAGAAGAGTCGCTTTATTTCACCCAGTCAGCCATCGATCACAGTGACGACAGCGCTTTTTGGAGCAGCCGGGACGGCAGCTTTGTCTATGTAAATGATGCGGCTTGTCGTAGTCTTGAATACTCCCGTGCAGAACTTATGACCATGACTGTCAGTGATTTTGACCCGAATTTTCCGGTTGAAGCATGGGGTAGCCATTGGCAGGAACTAAAAGAGAAAGGTGCTGTCTACCTGGAAACGACCCATAAAACAAAGAGTGGTAAAGAGTTTCCCGTTGAAGTCCGGGCAACTTTTCTTGAATATGAAGGCAAAGAGTTTAATTGCTCATTTGTTCGGGATATCTCCGCAAGAAAACAGGCCGAAGCAAATATAGCCGCGGAAAAAGAGCGGCTTGCCGTAACTCTGCGAAGTATCGGTGATGCTGTTATCACCACAGATACTGCCGGAAATATTGTATTGCTCAATAAGATTGCCGAAAAACTCACGGGATGGATTGATGAAGATGCTGCTGGCAAGGCATTAGGTGAGGTATTTCATATTATTAATGAACAGACGAGAGAGGTCTGTGAAAACCCTGTCACCAAGGTAATCGACAGTGGTCAAATTGTTGGTTTGGCGAATCATACCATTTTAATTGCCAAAGATGGCGTCGAACGAAACATTGCCGATAGTGGCGCCCCCATCATGGACTCTGAGAGTAAAATTATCGGAGTCGTGCTTGTCTTTAGAGATGTCAGCGAACAGATTAAGAATGAAAAAGAACTGGCCAAAGTGAAAAAACTTGAGTCTATCGGTGTTCTGGCAGGCGGTATTGCCCATGATTTTAATAATATCCTGGCGGCTATTTTGGGGAATATTAATCTTGCCCTTTACGATGAGGCATTGCCCGAAGATCCCAAAAAACTCCTATTAGAGGCAGAAAAGGCTTCCCTGCGCGCCAAAGATCTTACCCTACAATTGTTGACCTTCTCTAAGGGCGGTGCCCCTGTTAAGGAGACGGCATCTCTGGATTCGGTAATCAGAGACTCTGCAAGTTTTGTTCTCCATGGCAGTCAAGTTTCCTGTCAGTTTGACATTCCCACAGATCTGTTACTCGTTGAAATTGATAAGGGCCAGATAAGTCAGGTTATTCAAAACATTGTTCTCAATGCCAGTCAGGCCATGCCCGAAGGGGGAGTAGTGAAAATCTGCGCTAAGAATATCCCTTCGACCGAACTTCCCCCCGTATTTTCGGCAAACAAACAGATGTTTGTTGAAATATCGATCAAAGATGAGGGGATTGGCATGGATGCTAATACGGTTGATAAAATATTCGACCCCTATTTTTCAACAAAACAGGAGGGGAGCGGCCTGGGGCTTGCGATAGCTCACTCTATAATCACCAGGCATGGCGGCCATATTTTTGCAAAATCTTCACTTGGTCAGGGAACAACTTTTACCATTTATCTTCCTGCCACAGAAACAGGCAAGCTCGAAAATAGCAAGACTGACGAGCTGAATCAACAGACCTCCCGGGCAAAAATTTTGGTCATGGATGACGAGGATATGGTTCGCCAAGTGTCCCAGGCGATGTTGACTAAATTAGGCCATCAAGTGGAGCTTTCTGGAAATGGCGAGGATGCCATTGCCCTTTACCGGCAAGCAGTTGAAAAAAATATGCCATTTGATCTGGTCATAGTCGATCTGACGATCCCTAATGGCATGGGGGGCCGCCAAGCAGCACAGGAAATTTTAGCGATTAATCCTGATGCCAAAATAATAGTTTCCAGCGGTTATTCCAATGATCCTATCATGGCAAAGTTCAGCGATTTTGGTTTTTGTGCAGCAATCGTTAAACCGTATCAGCTACAGGAACTGTCTAAGGCCGTTGCTCAGGTGTTATAATATGTTGCCTTGCAAATTAAATAGGCATTGTGTCCCCGGATTCCTGTCCCCAGATTTCCACTGGTTCCCCTACAGACGAGGGTGTTGGGTTTTATGATTTACGATTCTGCCAATACCTGATCCAACACGGTTAGCATTTGGTCAATTTCTGCGTTGCTTATGATGAGAGGGGGGATAAACCGCAATACCGCATTACCGGCGAAATTAGCCAATATCCCTTGCTCGAATAAGCTATTAATTATGGCCGGCCCCTGCTTAATGCCAACATCGCTTAGTACCAGGGCCTGAATCAGGCCAGCTCCCCTGACTCCGGTGGCCAATATTGGATATTTTTTGGCAAGTAGATCAAGACCTGCCGCCAAATATGCCCCTCTTTCGACCACCTTAGGCATAAAATCTGCCTGCAGCATGGTTTCCATCACTGCCACCCCGGCAGCACAAGCCACGGGATTGCCGCCAAAGGTCGAGGCATGGGTGCCTGGGGAAAAGGCAGCAGCTATCTTGTTAACTGTCAGCATGGCACCCAGTGGCAGGCCATTGCCCAGGGCCTTGGCCAAGGTCATAATATCGGGGGTAACCCCAAGCTGTTCATAGGCAAATAGCGACCCCGTGCGGCCCAGGCCAACCTGTATCTCATCATAGATAAGCAATAAGCCATGCTTGTCGCATAGATTGCGGATTCCCTGCAAATATTCTCTGCTCAAGGGCCGAACACCGCTCTCGCCCTGTAGTGGTTCACAGAGAATGGCACAGGTATGCGGGCCTATCATTTCCTCTAAAGCGGCAAGGTCGCCAGCGATATTATCAGATGTGAAGGGTGCGGCCTTAAAACCTTGCGGCATTGGCTCAAAACCGACATGGAATTTGGGCTGGCCTGTGGCTGCCACCGTCGCCAAAGTACGGCCATGAAATGACCCCTCCAGACTGATTATCTCGTAACGCTCCGCCGGGCTGTAGATCCGGGCAAGCTTTATAGCGGCTTCATTGGCTTCGGCCCCTGAATTGGCAAAAAATACCCGGTCGGCGAAGGAATTTTCCACCAGCATCGTGGCAAGCCTGGTTTGCGGCTCTGTATAAAAGAGGTTTGAAACATGGATTAGGCGGCTGGCCTGTGCACAGATCGCCTTGGTAACTGCCGGATGACAATGGCCCAAACTGCATACCGCAATCCCCGACAGAAAATCGAGATACCGCTTACCGTCGGCGTCGGTGAGCCAGCAGCCTCGACCTTCCACCATGGCGGCGGGAAAACGCTTGTATGTGCCAATAAAGGCGGCTTCACTTTGTGCAATTAAATCTTTATTATTCATCAATAATCTCCGTACCAATGCCCTGCTTGGTAAATATTTCCAATAAGAGGGAATGTTCAAGCCGACCATCAATAATATGGGCTTTACCAACCCCGGATTTCACCGCATCCTGGCAGCATCTTACCTTGGGGATCATACCGCCGGCAATTAGTCCCGAGGCGATATGGTCATCAAGCTGCTGGCTGTTAATTGAGGGAATCAACTGCTTATTGTTATCCTGCACTCCTTCAACATCGGTGAGCAAAACCAGCTTCTCCGCTTTGAGATGGGAGGCAATTGCCCCGGCCACCAAATCGGCATTTATATTAAATGACTGGCCATCCTCTCCAACGCCCACCGGGGCGATAACCGGAATGAAGTTATGCCTGTCCAGGGTAACCAGAACCTCGGGGTTGACGGATGTAACTTGCCCTACCCTGCCCAAATCAATTAATTCAGGAGGTGTATCTTTTATATTGCTGGTCAGGTTCAATTTTTTGGCCTTAATCAAGTCACCATCCCGGCCAGAAAGTCCCACGGCCTTGCCACCGTGCAAATTAATCAGACTGACAATTTCCGTATTTACCTTACCAACCAGAACCATTTCCACGACATCCATGGTCTCGCCATCGGTAACCCGCATCCCTTGAATATAATTTGATTCAATATTCATTTTCCCCAGGAATTTATTAATCTGCGGGCCGCCGCCGTGCACGACAACCGGATTGATACCAATATATTTCAACAGGATGATGTCCAGGGCGAAATTTTTTTTCAGCTCTTCATCCACCATGGCGTGACCACCGTACTTGATAACCACGGTTTTATTGGCAAATTTTTTGATATAGGGCAGCGATTCTATTAAAATCTTCGCCTTTTCCATTCCTTTATTCATTTTGCGGGCCTTTGTAAATTGTCACACTTGTCGTATTTGGGGTAACTCTCCAAAAGTGGTGGTGATAAAATGTTCGTAACACTAATATGCATTCCCACGCAGGAGCGTGGGAACGAGGTATTATGGAGACGCAATGCATTCCGTCTCTACAACCGATAACACGCAAATAAATCAATTTAAACCGCAATCAAAAAACCTGGCATCTATTGTTCGCAGGTTTAAAATTGGCATAACCCAAAATGCACGCAAAATTAATTCCGATTTGTTTCCTCGTTCCCACGCTCCGCGTGGGAATGCATATCTGTGTAATGTACTGCTACAAAAAAAGGAAACAGATGCTCAATACAACCTGAGGCATCTGTTTTCAAGAAAAAAATATGGGAAGGTAAGGGTTTCAACTATTGTGAGATAATATGAGGCCGCAAGAGAATGATTAGTTCTTTTTTGGTTGAATTAGTGCCATTATTTCTAAATAATTTACCAACTCCAGGAATTTTACCCAACCCGGCAACATGGTTATCTGCATAACTCGACGAGTTATCTATCAGACCACCGACGATAAGCATTTCTCCGTCCTTTACACGGACAGTGGTATTCATTTCCCGCAGACTTACCTGTGGCAGGCCAACCTGATTGGAGCCAAAGACTTTGTACTCAATTGGTTTAGTCAACTTTGATGTTACCGGCGTCAAACTTAAAATAATCTCGTTATCCTCACCGATAGTTGCAATTACGCCCATACCAAGCCCAGACATAATAGAGGCAGTATCAACCGTATACGTTATGCTGCCAGTAGTGCCATCTGTAGTAGAACTGACGCTATCAACATATTTTACGTTGTCCCCCACGCTTATCATGGCAGGCTTGCCATTCATAACGCTTATTTTAGGATTGGACAATACCTCAACATGGCCCTGCTGCTTCATCGCATCCAGTAGTAAAGAAAAGCTCTTATTCTTGATGGTAAGAAACTGAGCGTGAGTGGAGGAAGAAGACATTTTCTGAAAATCAACGTTAAAACCGAAACTACTGTTCAATAAATCATCCCAGTTGATACCGGTGCTATTGTCATTGGTCAGAGTTACCTCGACAATTTTGGCCTCAATGCTAATTTGACGGTACAGTTCTTTCTTCAGGTTATCGAGATAATTTGTTATTTTTATCAATAACGATCTTGGTGCCGTAACTGTTATAAGACCGATAGGCCGATCGATGGTGTAGTATCCCTTACCTGAATCTGGCGGTGGAGTGTAGGTTATTGCTGGCGTTGCAGGGGCCGCTGGTGTTGCCGCTGGTGTTGCCGCTGTACCTGGCGTTGCCGAAGCGGGCGTATTCGGCTGACTTGTTGGAGTCGGTGCCGACCAAATTTCCAAAATCTTATCCAGATTTTCCTGAATATTCTTCCAGATATCAAATTTATTATCAGTACTGGTCATATTCAGTGTACCGCTCATGTTAGAACCTTCTGTACTCCCCAGTACATCACCACCCACTCCAGTAGAATAAGTTGTTGCCATAAAAGGCATGGCGATATGAAACCGTTTGGTCTCCTTATGCTTAATAATGATGGTACTGCCATGTATCTCATAAAAATAGTCTACCTGACGCAATAAATTAGAAATGGCCTCAAAAAAATCTTCTTCGGGCATGATAGTAACATTAACAGGGGCGTTTCTGTCCACGTCACTGGCCCAGCTTATATTCATAGACTTTAATTTGGCCAGTTCCTGCATTACCACTCGCAAAGGCTTAGGACTTGCGGGTGTAATCCTGGCTCCAACTGGCATCGTCATTTTATTTGCCAAACCAGCCTTAACGTTGTCAGTCCCCGATAGCAAATAAGAGGGTCTTTGAAAACGAACCGGGAGCTGAGCCGTTGATGATTTTTCAGATGCTGTTTTGGGAGCCGCTTTGCCATCTACAGCCCCTTTAGTTTGTTCGGCTATAAATTTAGCAGCCTGCTCTTCAGGAGTGGGCGTGGCTGTAACACAACCCCCCAAAAAAAGCATTGCTCCGAGACTTAACACACAAAGAATACTAAGCATGATTCTCGTGTTAGAATTCCCGTACCTAATTGTAGTATCTGTCATCGCTTTTCACTCCAAAGAATTTTTTACTCACTTACCGCCTGTGGCTATTCGACCCTTGATATACTTGGCCAAATCCGGGTCAAGCCCATAACCAGAGTATAGGATGGTCTTATATTCAGCCACGGCTTTATTAGGTTGTTTTAGCTTATCATAGACTCGTGCTTTGGCGATCATCGTATTCAAATCAGAGCCATACAACGCCTCATAACGGCCTAAAATATCCATGCTTTTGCTTAAATCAGGCTTATTTTCTAAATAGCTGGCATAACTTACCAGGGCTGCCCGTGTCGGCCGCTCACCGCTCACTGCCTGCTCAAAATACTGACCAGCGCCAGCCTGGTGCATATTTGCTAAACCAACTGCAACTAATAAGGCCGCTTCTCTGTCCTGGCGATTCATTGCCAGAGCATTTTTGGCATAATCCACCGCTTTTTGATTATAGCCCAGATCCACCAGACACATATTGGCAATCTGCTTGGCCAAGTCGGCATTGTGGGGCCATTTATCATAGGCATCTTCATACTGTTGCAGGGCTGGTTTCAATTTCCCGTCTTTAATCAGAGCATCGGCACGTTGAATAATCAAATTTGCAGCAAGGGCCTCTGGCGGCTGAGCCAACTGCTTATCGATGTTCACTTGTAGTTGATCAGCAGGGGCCTCCATTTCAAGAGCCTGTTTAGTTTTGCTCTGCGGCCAGGTAAAATTCTTGGATTTGGGTGAAATAACAATGGTATTATAACGTTCCTCTTTTTGGAGATCCTTCAGATTCATAACCACATCCAAAACAAAATCCCAGGGCACATCATTCAAGGCCAAAGTCAATGAGCCCTGCACGGAATCATCAACGACAATATTTGCGCCACTTATCTCACCAATGAGTCGAAAGACGTTATGCAAGTCAATTTTATAAAAATCAACGCTAATCTTTTGTTTGTCATAGCCAGCATCACTAAAGGCATCGCCGGTAATTCCGACATTTTTAAGCTGCGATTTTATTGTGCTGGCTGGTGATGATTCGGAAGTTACAACCGATTTCTGGAGGGCAGCCTTTGGCTCCGGGGCAGACTTTTTTGCCGGAATAGTCTTATTGTTATCAGATAACTTAGCCAGTAAATTACTAACCGCATCCTGTTCCGGAGCCGTAGTCTTGTCGGCAAGACCCTGATCTAGCGGCTCTTTACGTGAAGCTGGCTTGATATTAATTAATAAGCCTTCCGGCACCGTAGTAACCTTATAACCAAACATTACATCTTCGGCAGAATCAAAGACCAGCCGTAGTCCATCCTGGCGTTTAGCCATGCGAATCCGGGCCAGTGGGCCGGAACTGATCTTTCTAACGGGCTTTAGACCTGAGGCCGTAATCCCTGGGATATCAAGATAAAATCTATCGGGGCGCCCGTGTCCCTTTGGCAGTGCAGCCTTGGTAAACTTACTTATCGGTTTATCTGCTGCCAACAATATGCGCAGACCATCGCCCACTTTTTCAACATCAACACTCTTTATTTGATGCTTTACGGGGGGAGGCGAAATTTTGTCATTTGGCAAATTTGCAGCAGTCTGTTTAAGCGAATTATTTACTTCCGACAATTTAATTACAATATCGTTGCCCTGCCGTTCAATTTTGTAGGGCCAGTCCTCAGACAACATGACTTCCAATTTTGCAATAAAAGGCTTTTTATCGGTAAGTACCTTGCCGGTGATATTGGCAACCGGGTTCTGATTTACCGCTATGGGCACTTTCAGGCTATCTGCGAATGAGGCATTAGCAATATCAACAACCACCCGCAAAGGGTCAAAAAGTTGGTAGGTTGTAAATGTCGGTACGCCATCACCTTTTACCGTTATCGTAAAAGATCGATCGGTTTTCTCAAAAGTGAGATTGGATACCTGATAGCTGGAGGCATCTCCCGCCCAGCACACTGTCCATCCCCAAAAAAGCAGCATGGTCAGACTAATACATTGTTTAATCAGGGTCTTCACTTGTTTCCCCCTTCTTTTCTCAATACCATTTCATTGTCTTTATAGAGTTTTTTACCGCTGGAGTCCCGAAACCACTCCTTAACAACCACGGCATTAGGCATAATCTCAGCAACCTGCCCACGGCGGCCAATTTTGGTACCTTTTTTAATAATATAGCCCTTGCCGGTGGAATCCTGCACCATGGCCAAGGCCTTTTTCCCGCTAAACAAGATGGCCACTAAATTCAACTAACCAGGCTCAAACAATTGCATACCAGTTAAGGATTTGACCTCTTTATCCACCTGCTCTTTAATCATTTGATCGGAGATAAACGGCATAAAGGGATCTGAACCATTAACAGCAAATGTAAAGGGCTCTTTCAGCAACTTTTTAAGTTCATTGGCCGCCGTCGAAACCTTATTGCCGGGCACCACCGCTACGTTCTTCGCCGCATAAACCGCCGACGGCAACAATCCTATAAAAACCACAAGCACCCATAATCGGTGAAAATGCATTCCTTTTAGTGCCTTACAGATTGTTTTCCCGGAGTCTACGCTTCGCTCCGCTAACCTGTTTTTCAGAAAAGAATTTATAGGGCACTTATACCCCTTGTGGGGTGTTAGATTATTTCCTGCCACGTTTCTTAGCCCCCTTATCTGGCTCGATAAACTTATATGTCACCAAATTAATTGACGATCCTAGTATCATCTTCCCATCCTGCATTTTGGGGGAAGATAAATTAATATTCGCCAAATTAACAATTCTCGGTAATTTGCTAACCGTGTCCAGAAAATGACCAATATTATTGAATGAACCGTTGACCGAAAGCGAGACCGGAATCTCTGCATAAAACTCCTTGGGCCTTTCCTGGCCCGGTTTAAATGATAGTATATCCAAACCGGCCCCCGTCCCTTCACTGGAGATACTGGTCAATAAGGAGGGTATTTCCTTAGTATCTGGAATTACCAATGAGGCTTCTTTGAATTCTTTCTCAATTTCAGCCATTTTTCTATCTTGTTCGGCAAACTTGGCAGCCGCAATTTTAGCTGTTGCTATTTGCTTTTGCAGACTGACAATGCTTTTTTCCAACCCGGCAACCTGATCGTGCTTGGGGGAATAGGACAGAAAATAAAAGGCGATTACCGGCACCAAAACCGTAGCTGCACAGACCATCAGCTTGTGGTTCGTCTTTAATGTTGCCACCTTATTTTCTAAAAAGGCATCCAGGGCAATTTTGATTGAGGAAGTATCAATATTCACTAGGGGCTTCCGTTAGTAACATCGCATAATGACGATTTTCAAGGGTGAATTTGTTGTAAGGACAGAGTGAATGCCTTTAGCTTCTGGTTCGCAATCTTGGTCATTGACGAGCTTCGAAGTTCTGCAACACCAAAAAATGGTGAGGCCTTAATTTTCTCCATGTATTGGGCAATAGTGGCGTTGTCTAAGGCTATTCCAGTCAGATTGATGAAATTACCATCCATTTTTAAAGACTTTAACCACATACGGTTGGAGGATGTCAAATGGGCTATTTCAGCTAAAACACGGACAGATAATTGTGAGTTAACCTTTAATTTTTCAATGGTCTCAAGCTTATGTTTTATTATATCCTGTTCCCTTTTTAGCTTTTTAATTTTGGCGATAACAACATCAAATTTTGTCTTCTCGGCCTGTAGAACGTTTTTTTTCGCCTGTAAGCGGCTGATTTGGGTGGACTGGTTATAGCCAACAAGGAAAATAATTAGCAGAAGAAGAACAAAGCCGCCAATGAGTGCAAAAAACTCATTACGAGCCCTTATTTTTTGTTTTATTTGCCGTACAGGCAGTAAATTGATTGTTATCATTAGATTATAAAATTGCGTGCCTGATTGCCAAGCCGGTAGAAATTGCCATCTCTGGAGCTATATTGGCCAAATAGTCTGGATCAATATTATTATCTGTATCGGTTTCGGCGAAAGGATTAAAAATTTCTGCTGCCAAACCAATTTCCTGACTCAATAATTTATCAAAACCGTTAATCTTTGCCCCACCGCCACTTAACACAAGGCGGTCAATTTCATCATCGGGATAGTTTGAAACATAAAAGTCAATGGCCTTTTTGATCTCCAAAATCCATTGGTTACAGTTATTGACAAAAATATCTCCAATAACCGTTCGCTTCTCCTCAGCGGGTAGACTACCGATTTTAACGGATTCCGCCTCGTCATAATCAATTTCCAGCTGGCTTTGCATCTGCTCAGTAATCTGTCGGCTGCCCATCACCACGTCTCTGGCCAAAATCGACGCACCATGGGAGATTATATTAATACTCATCTTCGATGCACCTATATCGACCAGCACCACATTTTGACCACTAACGGCATTAATCTCGAAGGAGTTCTCAAGGGCAAAGGCATCCACATCAACCACGACCACCTGCAGGCCAATTTTACTCAACATATCCAAATAGGCATTCACAACATCCTTTTTGGCGGCCACCAACATCACATCCGTAAAATCAGACTCTTCAGTATTGGTCTTTAAATCTTGATAATCCAAATAAACATCATTGATATCAAAGGGAATATATTGCTCGGCCTCCGACTGAATATGAGCCTCTAATTGCTCATCATCCATAACAGCCAAATTGATCTTCTTCACAATAACAGAATAACCGGACATCGAAATAGCAACCTTCTTCTGCTTTGTCTTGGTGTTTTTTAATAACTCGGCAATGACTGCTCCCACGGCGTCCGGGTCTTGCAATACTCCATCTTCTACTGCTCCGGCAGGCAGCTTGGCACTCCCCAATTTTAGCAATTTATAGCTGTTGGCAGTACGGGCTATCTGGCATAATTTTACGGAGTACGAGCCAATATCCAGTCCCAATGTTAGTGCTTTCTGTTTACTGCCCTCCATAAGTGGCAGCTTGAATTTTATTGGTAACTTAAATTTACTCATCGGTTTTATCAAAAATGTAATGATCCCAATTTAGGTAAGCGTAGACTCCAGGTAAGCG
>Ga0114931_10009651_pt1 | contig 11548 bp, 9 predicted proteins | sample 2SBtaG_FD_89579 | JGI IMG/M metagenome (GOLD analysis project Ga0114931, IMG submission 89579) | Deep subsurface microbial communities from Kolumbo volcano to uncover new lineages of life (NeLLi) - 2SBTROV14_V59a metaG | ecosystem: Environmental > Aquatic > Marine > Volcanic | place: Kolumbo...
AAGACGGCACTCTCACGTCGCTGCGCGTCATTCCCTACATGGTCAAGGCGCAGCACAAAGCGGCGCGGGCCCAGGGCTGTGCGTTTTGGAACACTTTCCACTGGATGGGCGGCTACGGCTCGGCCCGGTCATGGCGCCGCCGCCGCCTGTTTTGGGCCGACTACGAGCATCCGACCCCGCGCGGCGGGGCCAAGATCGCCGACGCCCTGTTCGATGCCATGATGGCCGGCTATGATGACTATAAGGATCGGTTGACCCGGTGATGTTGTTCCGCAGTAGCTCTTCGACGAAGCGGCGGGCCGTACTCTTGATTGGCGGCTTCGCGTTTGCCGCGTCGCTCAGCTGCTTCGGTGCACCCAACGCCGCCGCCAAGGACACCACGTCCAGCCACGGCAAGGCTCACAGCACGGCGGCCCGGTGGGCCAAAAAGCCCGTGCGCACCAGCATGCTCACCAGCGCCCGCACGGTGGGTATCGAGATGTACTCCAAGACCGCGCTGGATTCGTTTTTCGAGGGTCTGCGCGAGGCGGAAAACAAAGACAAAGACGGCCGCGTGCTCATCGCCCAGTTCGGCGACTCGCACACGGCGGGAGACAATTTCACCGCGCGCCTGCGCAAGGTGTTGCAGGACCGCTTCGGCGATGCCGGCCGCGGCTTTTTGCTCGCGGGCAAACCGATGCATCACTACTACCAGCAGGGCGCGCGCTACGGCACCCGCGGGCGCTGGATCTGTGAGCGCAGCGGCCGGCGCAAGGCGTCCGAGCCGTTCGGCTACGCGGGCGTGCGTGTGCGCAGCTACCGCAAGACCGCGCGGGTGTGGGTAGGCACGTGCGCCAACTGCAAGCAGCACAACAAGGTCAGCCGGTTCGAGGTGTTCTACGGCCGCTCGCCGATCAACGGCCGCATCATCTACCGGGTCGACCACGGCCGCTGGCACGGCTTCAACACCCGCCGCAAGGCCAAAGACAAACACCACAACGGCTACGAGGTCATCAAGGTCAAAGACGGCGCCCACACGCTCACCCTCAAGCCGGCGGGCAATGGTCCGGTGGACCTGTTCGGCGTCGTGCTCGAGCGCGACAACCCGGGCGTCGTCGTCGATTCCCTGGGCCGCGTTGGCCTGATGGTGTCGCACCTTTACCACATGGACTGGGACGTCATCGGTGAGCACCTGGCGCGCCGGGACCCGCGCCTGGTGGTGCTGCAGTACGGCACCAATGAGACCGACAACGACGAGCTCAAGATCAGCGACGTCGAGAGGATGTACATCGAGCTGGTCGGCCGCATTCGCAAGGCGGTGCCCAAGGCGTCGATTTTGATCCTCGGCCCGCCGGACAACGCCCACCGCGAGCTGGGTCGCGCCTGCGATCGCCATCGCCGCCGGTCCCGGCGCCGTCGCAGGCTGCACCGCAAGCACACCGTGGCGCCGGACAAGCGCCTCGCCCCGGGCGCGCCGGTGGTGGAAGGCTGCCAGTGGCGGACGCCCAAGGTGCTGCCCGAGATCATCGCCGCCCAGCGCCGCGCGGCGCGCAAGACCGGTGTGGCGTTCTTCGACACCTTCTCCGCCATGGGCGGGGCCGACATGATGGACCTGTTTTACCAACACCATCCGCGGCTCGCGTATGGCGATCACACCCATTTCACCACCCGTGGCGCCCATCTGTGGGCTGACCTGTTTCTCAACCAGCTGCTCCAGTCGTACGACAAGTGGCGGCGAGCAAACGATAAGCGCGCGTCCAAGTAGCGTCGACGCTGCAACGCCTGCTACGTAATCCGCGCATCTCTGCTCTCGTGCGTCCGTGATCTTCTCCAGCGCAGACTATCCGCTGTTTTTGATGGCGGTGTTCTTCATGTACATGCTGCTCCGTGCGGGCGGCCGCGTGGGGACGATCGCCCGGTTGTTGCTGCTGCTGGTGCTGGGCGATCTGGTCTATCTCATCCTGGTCAAGGACGTGGGCCGGCTGTGGGATCCGTTGGGCGGCCTGCTGTTTCGCGCCATCGTAGACAACCCACCACCTTTGCGTGGGGTGCTCGACTACGTCACCGGCACGGGCGTGTTCGTCATGGGCGTGACGTTGGGGCTCACCCGCGCCGAGTGGATGAGCAGCGACGACGGCCAATCGGTCTTCGCCGTCATCCTGTCCATCTTGCTGGCCATGCTCGGCAGCACCTTGTTGTTCTACTGGCAAGGCGGCTACGGCCTGGCGCCGCTCACCGCCGAGCTTGCCTCTCACGGTCACCTGCTGTTTTTGGGCGTGCTCGGCGTGGCGCTGGGCGCCGGCATGTAGGAGCGTGGCAAGGCGTTCGGCCGCGTGGTGATCATGTTCATCGCCAGCCTGGTCTTCTACCACGCGTGGGCGTCGAGCATGCGCGGCGGCTACAAGTACCTGGCCGGGCTGATCATCTTCACCATCGTGCTGGACTACTACCTGGCGCTGGCGATCGCCAGCACCAACAGCCGGCGCGCGCGCAGGTTGCTGCTCGTCATCAGCCTGGTGACCAACCTGGGCGTGCTGGCGTTCTTCAAATACCTGTTCTTCTTCGCCACCAACGTCAAGGCGATCTTCGGCCTCGATTTCAACACCGCGGCGTTCAAGTTGATCCTGCCCGCGGGCATTTCGTTCCACACGTTCCAGTCGCTGTCGTACACGCTGGATGTCTATCGCGGCAAAGTACCGGCGACGCGCTCGGTGCTGCGCTTCGCGACCTACGTGCTGTTCTTCCCCCAGTTGGTGGCCGGGCCCATCGTGCGCGCGCACGAGTTTCTGCCGCAGATTTCGAACCTGCCCGACCACGACGCCCGGCGCGCGGCCGATGGCCTGTACCGGATCCTGGTCGGCCTGCTCAAAAAGCTGTGTCTGGCCGATGTGCTGGCCATCGCCCTGGTCGATCGCGTGTTTGCCACGCCGGGCTCGTTCTCCGGGCTCGAGGTGCTGTTCGCCGTGTACGGCTATGCGTTCCAGATCTATCTGGACTTCTCGGCCTACAGCGACATCGCCATCGGCAGCGCCCAGTTGTTCGGCTTCGAGTTTCCCGAGAACTTCCGCACGCCGTACCGCTCGGCCAACTTGCAGGAGTTCTGGCGGCGCTGGCACATCACCCTGTCGACCTGGCTGCGCGACTACCTGTACATCCCGCTCGGCGGCTCTCGCGGCGCGCCGTGGATGACCTACAAGAACCTGATGATCACCATGCTGCTGGGTGGTCTGTGGCACGGCGCCAGCTGGACGTTCATCGTGTGGGGGTTCTTGCACGGCGGAGGCCTGGCGGTCACGCGCATCTACCAGCGGCGGACCGACGCCAAACGCTCGCGCGCGGCCAAAGATGCGCTGTACGCGTGCATTGCGGCGGCGGTGTTGCTGCCGCTGCACGTGATGCTTTCCGGTGCGGTGTCCGGTCTGGGCCACGCGGCTGGCATCGACCCGCTGTGGTTCCATCTGATCTTCGCCTGGCTGTACCTGACGCCGGCGTGGGCCGCGGTCGTGGCGTGGCTGTCGATGGATCCGCCGCCGCGCGCCGACGTGGAGACAACCGACGCCGCCGACGCCGCTGACCGGCCGGACGCGCACCCCCTGCGCAAACCGGGGGAGGGCGCGCCGGAGCCGCCGCGCCGACTGATCCAGCTGCCGGATTTGAAGTCGACGCCCGGCCAACCGCCGTGGCCGTGGATCGCGTTTCTGTCCCGGATCTCGTTCGTCATCGCCAGCGGCGGGCTGGGCTTGATGATGTACAAGCGCGCGCCGCTGGGCAAACTGGGCTGGGCCATCATTGCTGCCTGGCTGTTGTTGGCGTGTCTCGGCCAGGTCGCCGATGCGCGGCCGAGCCGGCGCTACGCTCGGCGCTACGCCAGCTGGGCGTGGCGGCGCACCATCGCCACCGTGCTCACGTTTCACTATGTGTGTCTCGGCTGGGTGTTCTTCCGCGCGGTCACGTTCGGCAAAGCGCGGGTCGTGCTCGGCCAGATCTACGGCTTTGCCACGGACGCCAAGAATCTAACCGCGCCCTACCTGTTCTTTTTGGGCGTGGCGTTCGCGGCGCACTTCATCACCAACGGCACGTTCCGTTGGGTGCGTGACCGGTTCGTCGAGCTGCCGGCGTGGGCGCGGGCCATGGCCATGGTGTTGATCGCCCTGCTGCTGCGCAAACTGGCCGCGCCGACGGTGGCGCCGTTCATCTACTTCCAGTTCTGAGTCGCGGCCACCGCTGCAGTCAGGCGCCGCCAGTGGCTCTGTATGGTTTGGGCGTCGCGTGGATTTTCCGCCTCGAAGGTCGCAATCCAGTTGGCGCTGCTCACCAGGATCCACTGCACGGCGGTGGCCGTGTCGGCGCGCAACGCCGCGCTCAGCCACGCGGGGGCCACGTCCGTGAGGCTTTGGGGAATGTCCGCGCGGGTCATCGTCGGGCACCCGCCCGGGTGCTGAGGGTTGGGCCGAGACCGAGGTCGAGACCGTCACCTCGGGGATGTGTGCTTTTCGCTAGGAGGGTGTTGCGAATAGCCATCTGCTGCGGTGGCAAGCTGCGGTCGATCTCGGCCGTACGTCCTCGCGGCCTGCGGTTATGTAGTTCAATACACGCCCTTGACCGCTCCGGGCGTGCGGCCGACCTCGCCTGGCATCTCACCATCCTCGCGACGACGTCTATCCACAACACCCTCCTAGCACGACTCAGCGGCGTCGGTTTCGCGGGCGTCGATGTCGCGTCGCATCGCTAGCAGCATCACCAGCGCGGGGGCGGCTACGGCGATGGTGATCGCGTAGAAGCCGGCCCAGCCCGTTGCTCGTTGCATGTATCCCGCGGACGCGCCCAGGGTGCGCCCCAAGAGCGCCGCGGCGCTGGTCAACAGGGCGTACTGGGTCGCGCTGAAGCTGCGGTGACACAGCGACATCACGTAGGCGACGAAGGCCGCGGTGCCCAATCCGTTGCAGATGTTGTCGATGCCGATGGCCGCGATCAACACGGGGTAGCTCTTGCCGGTGACTGCGAGCGCCAGATAGCCGGCGTTGGCCACCGCCTGGGCGGCGCCGAAGATCAGCAGCGCCTTCCACAGGCCGATCCGGTCGGCCCAGTAGCCACCGATGCTGCAGCCGACGATGGTCGCGCCCAGGCCGAGAAACTTCTGAACCAGTCCGACGTCGGTCTTGGAGAACTCCAGGTCGAGCAGGAACTTCATCGTCAGGTTGCTCGCCAGCGCGTCGCCGAACTTGTAGAGCATCACGAACGCCAGGGCGAACAGGGCGCCGCGCCGCCAGAAGAACTCCTTGAGCGGCTCGACGATGGCCTTGTACAGATTTTGCGGCGGAGGCATCTCGGCCGGCGCAGGGGCGAACCAGGTCGCGACCATGCCCACGAGCATGAGCGCCGCCATGGCAAAGTAGACGAGCCGCCACGACAGATGGTCGGCGAGCAGCAACGCGCCGGCGCCCGAGACGATCATCGCGATGCGGTAGCCGATCACGTAGGTCGCGCTGCCGCGGCCGCGTTCGTCACCGTGCAACGCATCGGTGCGGTATGCGTCGACCACGATGTCCTGGGTGGCGGACAGAAACGCCACCGCCAGGGCTGCGACTGCGATGTGCAACGCACCGGTTTTCGGGTCTTGCAGGCCCATCCACGCGATGGCGCAAAACAAGAGAAACTGGCTGAGCACGATCCAGCCGCGGCGGCGGCCCAGCAACGGCACCGAGAACCGATCGAGCAGCGGCGCCCACAAAAACTTGAAGGTGTAGGGCACGCCGACCAGCGCGAACAGGCCGATGGTCTCCACCGACACGTCCGCGTCGCTCAGCCACGCCACCAGCGTGCTGCCGGTGAGCAACAGCGGCACACCGGAGGCAAAGCCCAGGGGCAGCTGGATGCCGACCCGACGGTTTGCGCTGGAGCTGTCTAGCGTCGCGCTATTCGATGTCACCTGCGTGCTCACGCAGCTGTTCCAGGGCCCGGGCAATGCCCTGGTAGCGGTCGATGTGCGGCGCCAGGGACAGGTCGTTTTCGAATTGCAGCACCAAGGGCTCGAGCAGCTGTCGCAGCTGTTCGTGGGTTTCCGTCGTGCGATCGGCCAGCTGCGCGGCCTCGGCTACTGCGGACACGTTGTCTTCGGTGATGGCTTCGAGCTTGTCGGTGGTCTCCTGTAGCAGGCCGGCCAGGCGCGTTTCCAGGGCGCGCAGCTGGATGTCGAGCTCGGCTTGCATGTTTGCCGGGGCTTGCTCGCGGTCGAAGCGCAGCTCGCTGATGGCAAAGCGCAGCATGCCCTCGCGCTGGCGCATGGCCTTTTGCAGGCTGGCGCGGCGGTTCTTCAGCTCGTTGAGCCGGTGGATGTTGCTCGAAACGTCGTCGGCCAGGGCGTGCAGACTAGCGATGCACAGCGTGAGCGAAGGAAACGCGGCGCGCGAGTCGAGCAGCGCCTCGGCCAGCTCCACGGCGGCTTCCTGCAGTGACGCGCGCAGGTCTTCGTCCGACAGCACCTGGGTGTCGGCGGTTTCGATCCAGTGGCGGAAGCCGCGCTCGGCCGATTGCGACTTGGACACATCGGTGTCCTCGTTGAAATCGTCGGGCAGAGTGACGTTGGTGCGGCGGCGCGCACCGGCATCGCCGCGCTGGCCGGGACAGCGCTTCAGGTCCGCCACCAGCCCGTCCGCGGTCTGATAGCGGTCCTCGGGATCCTTTTCCAAACACTTCATGACGATCGCGTCCAGCTGTGCTGGCACGGTCATGCCCTTGGCCACCTTGCTGGGCAGCTTGGGCATGCGCGTTTTGTGCGCCATCAACAGTTGGACGTTCTTGCCCTGAAACGGCGGATGGCCCGCGAGCATTTCATAGATGATGCAACCTATCGAATAGATGTCGCTGCGCGGGTCGGAGCCCGGTCCTTCGATCTGCTCCGGAGCCATGTAGGCGGGCGTGCCGAAGGTTTGGTTCGGCAAGGTCACGACCGCGGTGTCGGTGGCTTCCGGCGCGACGATCTTGGCCATGCCGAAGTCCAGCACCTTGACCACATCGCGTTGGGTCGCGGTCTTCACCAGCACCAGGTTGGACGGCTTGAGGTCTCGGTGGATCACCTCGTGGGCGTGGGCATGGGCGATTGCCGACGCCAGCTGGGTTGCGATGCGCAGGCTGCGCGACACCGACAACGGGCCGTGGGCCGACAACACATGGTCCAGGCGATCGCCGTCGGCGTACTCCATGGCCAAATACAACCGGCCGTCGGGCAACCGGCCGAAGCTGTACACGCCGATGATGTTCTCGTGTTGCAGCCGGTTGATGGCGCGCGCTTCCCGCCGGAACCGGCTGACGAACTGCGGGTCAACGGCGACGATGGGCTTGAGCACTTTGATCGCTTCGTGACGCTGATGATCGAGACGCTCGGCCAGGTACACCTGGCCCACCGACCCCTGACCCAGCCTGCCGGTCAGGTTGTAGCGTGCTCCGAGAACCTCACCAATGATGTCCTCGTCGTGGAAATCGTCGCCCATGCGCTCTCAGACCAGTTTGTATCATCGAGGTATGTCGCGAAAGGGGCGATCGGCTATTCGTCACAAAGCTCGACGACCGACGCAGCTTTGGGTACAACCTGTGTCATGGCCGACCCGGACCGCATCGAGGTACTGCAATCTTCCGTAATTCCCCGAGAGGGGTTCGTTCACGGATTCCCTGCCCGCACCGGTGGCGTATCGACCGGTCCGCGCGCGTCGCTGAACCTGGGCTATCGCTGGGGCGATGAGGTCGACAACGTGGACGAAAACCGCCGCCGCCTGGCAGCCCACGCCGGGTACGATCCCGAGGCGCTCGTGGCCACCAAGCACGTGCACGGCATCGACGTGTACCGGGTGGGCGACGAGCTCGCCGACGACGCCGAGTTCGACGGCCTTGTGTGCGACAAGCCGGGCACCGTGCTCGGCGCGTTTGCGGCCGACTGCATCCCCGTCGTGTTTGCCGACCCGGTTGGGCGGGTGTGCGGCGCGTGCCACGCGGGTTGGCGCGGCACTGTTGCCGGTGTCGGCGCCGAAGTCGTCAAGGCGATGGTGGCGCTCGGCAGCGACCGGGCGAACATCCGCGTCGCGCTCGGCCCGTCCATCGGTCCGTGCTGCTTCGAAGTCGGCTCCGAGGTCGTCGACGAGTTCGAGGCGACCCTCACCCGGCTGCCCGGGCTCGTCGTCGACGGCCCGGTCAAACAGCACATCAACCTGCGCGTCGCCATGCGCGCGATCCTGGTGTCCGAGGGTGTCGCCGCCGAGCAAATCGACGACGATCCCCCGTGCACCATGTGCCACCCCGACCGGTTCTTCTCCTACCGCCGGGATGGCACAGGTGGCGGCTGCCACATGGGCTTCATCGGGCTGACCTCGTACCGGCTCAAACCGAGCTGCAGCGAGCCCTGGTGGATGCGGTCGCCCAGCCCATCGTAGCTGCCGCTGCCGCCGCGCAGCTGGATGTCCATCGCGTACTTGCGGCCCTGCACCAGCTCGTAGCCGACCGCGGCCATGCCGGCGATGCCGGTGTCGATCTTCTTGCCGTCCATGGTCTGCTTGTAGCGCTCGAACAGATGGGCCGATCCCACACCGCCCTTGATCCACAACCGCGGCGTGAGCCAGTACTGAGCGGCGGCCATCGACAGCACCTGCACCAGGGTGACCGACTGGGCAGAGTCGAGTCGTTGCCCGGCGCCCCAGGCTTCGTACATGATGCCCAGGCGCGGGCTCAGCATGAAGCCGATGTGAAAGTCGAGACTGCCCGAGACCGAGTCGCTGCAGTCGACGCATTCGATGGGACCGTCGCTCGACTCCATGCCGCCGGCGCCGATGCCGAAGCCCAGCAGCAGACCCTTGCGCTCGGGGCCGACGTGTACACCGGCGTTGACGTAATCGGGTGGGGGCAGGGTGGACGGGCCGTACCCGGGGTCACCCGGCGGTGGCGGCGCGGCGGCGCTGGGTTGGGCGGAAGCAGTCAGGGGCGCCGCGAGCAAGCAGGCGCTGGCCGCGGCGATCAGAAACGGTTTTAGGGAAAGGCTCATAGGCGATCTCTCGGCAGGTGACGGTTGGCAGCGCACAACTCTGCAACTGCCGTGCACAGCCTCCAAATAGCCGAAATCTCGCGATTGCCAGCGTTTGCCGGCGATGGCGATCACCACAGCTGTGGGAATTGCCCACAGGCCTACTTGTAGTGCACGACGATGCCGTAGCGCGGCAGCAAGTCGCCCGTGGCGGCGTCGATGCCGGTCACGGCGATGATGTAGTCGATGTTCGCGCGGGCGAAGCGCAGCTGCGCCGCCTTGAGCTCTTCCTGGCGCTGCATGATGTCGAAGTTGGTGGCGCGGCCCAGATCGAAGCGCGCTTTCTCCGCCTTGATGTTTTGTTCGGCGAGCTTGATCGCGCGCTGGCTGATCTTGATCCGCTTGGCGGCTACGTCGGCGGTCTTGACCGCCAGGGCCAGGGTGCCCGCGATGAGCAGCTTGGCGCCGGTCAGGTTCAAGCGGGCTTTCATCAGCCCGGCGTACGAAGCGCGTAACGCACCGCGCGCCGCGGTGCGGCCGAGCGACTGCTGATACTTGAGGCTCACGCCGATGGTGAAGCCGTCGAGCCTGGCCGCCTGCTTGAACGCGTTGCGCGCATTGGCCGCGACGCCGGCGGGGCCGAAGCTCATGGACAGGTCCAGTTGCGGCAACAGACCGTTGCGCGTGACTTCGACGTCGAGCAGTGCCCCCTTGCGTCGCGCTTTGAGCGCGGTGATCTCGGGGCTGCGATCGTAGGCGTGGCTGAGCAGCTGCTGCAGGTCGAACGCTTTGGGGTTGGCCGACACGGGCGCCGCGGCGTCGAGGTCCAGGTGCGTCGGATCGATCGGCAAGTTGACCAACTGGCGCAGGTCGATGCTGCGCTTGGTGACCGCGACCTGGGCGGTCAGAATCTCTTCTTCACGCTGGGCGATGACCTGCTCGACCGCCAGCGCCTCGACCGGCGCGATGGCCCCCGCGTTGATACCGGCATGGGTGATACGCAGGCGTTCTTTGGCCAGCTCCAGCGAGCTTTGGCGGATTTGCAGATCGCGCTGGGCGTAGGCCAGCTCCCAGTAGGCGATGATCACGTCGCGGGCGACGCTGATGGCCGTGCCGCGGCGGCTGCGCTCGCTGGCGGTGCGGGCGATGCGTGCCAGAGCGATCTTGGCGCGGGCGAATTTTTCGCCGTGGCCGCGCAGCAAGGGTTGGTCGAAGGTGATGTCGAACGAGCCGGAGTAGCCGACGTTGGCTGTGCCGCTGAGCAGGTCGAAGGTGCTCTTGTTGTAGCGGCTGGACACGCCCAGGGTCAGCATGCCGCCGCTGCGCAGCGCTTTCTTCAGGTTGGCGGACAGCTCGACCACATCTTGTGCGCGCGCGGACACCGCCGTAATCGCGCCGCCCAACCTGGCCACGAACATGGTGCCGGTGGCGTCGAGCTGCCAGTCGTCGATGCCCGACTCCTCCAGCACCCGGGCGTCGGCGGTGGCCACATCGATCGACGCGCTCGCCATGTTGGGGTTCTGGCGCACGGCGAGCTGCAGCAGCTTGCTGAGCTTGACCGTTTCGGCGCCGTCGGCGTGCGCGGTCGTCCAGACGAGCAGCGTAGCGACGAGCGCGATCGGTGCGAGGCGTTTCACGGTTGGGCCCCCCGTTTGTCTACGGACGGCTTGGACAGGCGCACGCGGCACACGATGCCCGCCTGGATGCGGCCACGCAGGCCGCCCAAAACGGTGAGCTGGGCTTCGGCAATAATCATCTGAGACGTTGGGTCGAGCTCGGGCGCGATTTGCAGAACCGTGGCGGGAACTGTAGCGCCAACGACGGGGATGTAAACAGTCACGCGCATGTGTTTGTGCAATGCGTCGACATCGGACGATGGCACGGCAAAGCGTACCCACAGGTCATTGGAGGTTATCAGACGCACGATGGGCGTCCCGCGTTGCACCACCGCGCCGGGATTGAGATGGCGCAGCGAAACAGTGCCCGAGAACGGGGCCACCACTTTGACATCCTCCAGGCGGCGGTTGAGCTGGTTGACCTTGGCGTTGTAGTGGCCCTGATCCGCGTAGGCTTTTTGCAGGGCGGCGCGGGCGCGTTTGTGCAGAAACCTGGCGTCGACCACGTTTTTCTTCGACGTGGTGCCCTCGGCGAACGCTTTTTCCTCGATCGACAGCTTGGCCTTGGCCTCGGCCAGGTTGACCTTGGCTTGCGCGATGGTGGCGCGCGCCGAGCGCAGGTCGGCTTCGGCCAGGGTCAGCTCGTCTTGAATCGGCCGGTCATCGATCAGCGCCACCGTCGTGCCCTTTTTCACGAAGTCGCCCAGGCGCACGTTGACCGCGGCAATCTCGCCGGCGATGCGGGCCGACACCTCCGAAGCGTCGCGCGCGGTGATCACACCGATGTAGCCCAGCTGGCGCCAGCGCGGCGTGGTCACCGGCTCGGGCCCGCTCGGGTCTGTTGTGCCGGTGACGCCGCTGTCGATCGACGCCTGCGGATCGCCGGGCAGCGGATAGGTCCGGTCGGCGTCCGTGCCGCAGGCCGCGACCAGCACCAGCAGCGCCG
>Ga0114931_10009652_pt1 | contig 11547 bp, 11 predicted proteins | sample 2SBtaG_FD_89579 | JGI IMG/M metagenome (GOLD analysis project Ga0114931, IMG submission 89579) | Deep subsurface microbial communities from Kolumbo volcano to uncover new lineages of life (NeLLi) - 2SBTROV14_V59a metaG | ecosystem: Environmental > Aquatic > Marine > Volcanic | place: Kolumbo...
AACATCGCAATTAAAATGGGGCTCCCACTTCTTAGACCTCTAATTGATAAAAATTTTATTAAAGAGAGCACTATTAATATAAAAGATTCAAATCTCATAAAAAAACAATTAAAAATCTTATTTTTAAGAGAAAAAAATATTAAAAGAGAATTTCATAAAGAATCCAAAGAGAAATTATATAGAGACATTAGTACACAAATTATAATTAAACCGGATTTTGAATTATTATCACAAAAAATTGACTCACTTGAAATTTGTTATCCTAAAAAAGAAACTTTAAAAAAATTTATTAAGAATACACAAGAAATAATCATGTCTCAAAAAGAAGGAGAAATTATCATTCCTCTTTGGAAATCTCGAAAAACTCAACAATTTTTACCCATTCATGATAAAAAAGAATTTCTAGATATAACTGGAATTAATTTTAAACTTGACAATAAACTTCTAAAAGAGCTTTATATACAAAATTTAGAAGGAGACAAGGAATATTTTTCCATATTTTATTTAAAGAAAAAATTCTATGAATATGTGAATAAAGATTACAGTAATGATTTGTTTTTGTTCTCTACAAGAGAAGATTTTATCTTACAATTAATTCAAAATAAAAAACCAACCATTGTGATAAAAAAAGATGAACTCTCTAAAAATCAAATACTTCAGTTTAAAAAGAAAATAAAATCTCTAACAAAATTACTAATTCTAAGAAGTATTAAAGAAAATAAAATTCCAAAAACAACAAACAAACAAGATTTTTTGAGTAAATTTTATTTAAATTGTATAGGTAAAAATCTAAGACTAACAAATGAATTCTCAAACTATCCTTCTCAAAAAAAGCTTCTAAAAGAAGGTTTGAAGACACTCAATTCTGTTTTTTTATCTTGTAAAAAATGGGGGTTTAATCTATTAAATTTTCAAGTACTATCTAAATTTGTTATAAGTTCTCTAGAGCTCTTTGATAATATTGATAAAAAATTCTCAACTTCTTTAAGAGAAATTTTTCTTTCCTATTTTAAAGAATTAAAAGAAATTCAAGTTGAAAAAATTAAAGAAAATATTGATTTAACTAAACTATTTGAGAATCTAATTCAATTGAATAGTTTGTCTGGAAAAGAGGAACTCTATATAACAAATATTTCTAAAGTTGAAGAATTCATTCCTAACTCAGTTCAATATTTTAATTCGAAACTTGGATATGAAAAACATTTTTCACCCAACACTTTTGAGATAAAAAAAGATTTTCCAGAAGGATATGAAAACATTATTAAAAAAATAAAAAACCTTTCAGTTAAAGAGATTGAAAAAATTATAGATAAGAACTCCCGATTAGAAATCAAAAAAAAATACATAAAAATATATAAAAAATATAACAATTACACACTTGTACAAGAAAATACTTATTATTCTTTATATCGCATAAGGAGATGCAATTAAAAAACCAGTTCCTTCTTTATGTATTTTGATATGATATTTTTTGCCCATAAATTCGATAAATTCACCCATATAAACATGACTAATAACATTATCGCAAACAATAGTACATTTTAAATCCAACAAATCCTTTTTTTCGAGAATTTCAATTACCTGCCTATACTTTTTATGTGCTGCATCTAAAAAGATAAAATCGAATTTATCTTTGAAATCAAAATCTTCAATAACTTCGAAGAACTCCCCTAAAATTTGATTTATCTCCACATGACAATTTATCTTCTTAAAATTCTCTTTGGCAAGCAAAAACCTCTCTTCATTAACTTCAATTGTAGTTATTTTCGAATTCTTTTTTAAACCTTTTATAATCCATAATGTTGAAAAACCATTTGAAGTACCAATTTCCAAAACATTTCTAGGTTTCTCTTTAGCAACGATTCCACTCAAAAATACTCCTAATTTCCATGAAATGTTCCAAAATTTCCCTGTTTTCTTTTTTAATTCAAGCTCTTTTAACAAAGAAATAGTGCTTAATCTCAAATTTGAATCATAAGAAGTCATAATTAGAAATACTTATTGTCGATTTTTAAGTTTACGTTTTCTAGCTCTCATTATTTTTTTTTTCCATTTCCAACGCATTTGTCCTTTTTTCTTCCATCTTCTTGAACTTCTCTTCATATACAAATCAAATGTGAAACTCTTTTTAAAACTTTCTAAGTGTTTTAGTACTTTAAGTAAATACTACCAAAAAAATATAAAGAAAGATTATGAAAGAAAAACATGTTAAACAAAAAAGCAGATATAAATATTCTTGAAATGTTGTTATTAGTTTTAATATACGGAGGATTATTTATTTTTTTTCTAATCTATTTCAACTCATTATCAAATCTGTCCATAAATGATAAACAAGTCAAAAGTCAAATTATTTCTAAAAAATTAATTTCAAGTTGTTTCTCTAATAAGTATGCATTAATAAATGAAGAAAATTTTAATCAAGAAAAACTAGACAAGTGTTTTTTTGGAATTGATGATGATAGTATTTTTAGGATTAGAATAGACAATCAAATGCCAATCTATATAAATTCAAAAAAAAATATTTTTGAACAAAGAGGGGGATTTTGTGGTGCAACTAAAAAAAGTTCTCAATTTTGTGCTAAAAATATCTATCCTGTAACTTTAAAGAAAACCTCTGGAGAAAAACAATTAGCCTTCCTAACTGTCGAATCAATTATTTCCTGAAGAATTTTTTTTGTTTTCTTAACTGTAAAGTAAAGTTTTATAGTTAGCACTTTTCAATAATAATATAAAAATTTATAAAGACGCGAAATGCCTATTTTACCATTTGGTAAAAGTAGTTAATTTGCTTCTTTCAAAAGGAGAACAAAAAACTGCTGTTATCGTCTAAAGACAAACTTTATAAATACACAAAGATTGTATAAAACAATAATAAAAAATGATAGTCAAGGAAGAGTTTTTAAACACGCTGAGGCAATACTTCAGCCTTAACCTTTACGAGGTTAAAATCTGGACTGCACTTCTTTCAAGAAAAGTAGCAACTGCAGGAGAACTGAGCGATCTAGCAGTTGTTCCTAGATCAAGAACATATGACGTTTTAGAATCCCTTGAAAAAAAAGGATTTGTAATGGTTAAATTAGGAAAACCAATAAAGTACATTGCAATTTCCCCAAAGGATGTAATTGACAGAGTTAAGAAAAAAGTAGCAGAAAAATCACAAGAAAAAATTGGAAAATTAGAAGCCCTTAGAAGTAGTGAGATTCTAACTGATTTGGAGCAACTACATGAACAGGGTATTCAATTAGTTGAACCTTCTGATTTAAGTGGAGCACTTAAAGGAAGATATAATCTATACAACCATCTAGAAGCAATGGTTAAGAGTGCAGAAAATGAAGTGATTATTATGACAACTTCAACAGGTTTTTTAAGAAAAATTGAAGCTCTTAAAGGTGTTTTTGAAGAACTCCAAGAAAGAGGAGTTTCAATTAAAATCGCTGCACCCAAAACAGATAAGACCCAAGCAATTGCAAAAGATTTAAAAGATTTAGTCGAAGTTAAATTCACAGAAGATATTGAAGCAAGGTTTTGTATAATTGATGGAGAAGAAGTATTATTCATGACACTTCATGACAAGGACATCTATCCTGCATATGACATTGGTGTTTGGGTTAACACTCCTTTTTTTGCACAAGCACTTCAACAATTATTTGAAACTGCTTGGAAAACTTTTAAATAAAGTTTTCTATATTCTATTTATTCTGAAAACAACTTAATATTAATTTATTTATTTTCTCATTATCTCTGATAGGAATAATCATTCTTAAGAATTTTAATTTGAAGAATTAATCACTGCATTATTATTATTTCTTCTGAACTTTTTTAGTTTGTTGTTGTTCTTTTTCTTTATTTAATACATGTACATGTGCCCTAAGTTGTCTTACTTCTGCTGAGGCTCTAAGCAAATGATGGGCAATGTCATTTAGTATTCCTGTTAAATCATGTGAATTTAATTCTATTTTTTCAGGTTCTATTATTTCAATTGAAGTTGGTGTATAGTCCGCGATAAAATCTAGTATGTCTTTAGTTTCGTTAAATCCAAGTTCCAAATCTAAAAAGCCAGAATAAAGTGTGGTTTTGTCCTCTAGTTCAGGATTTGCAATATGATATTCCCGAAGTTTAAATTTTTTATTCTCTTTTTTTATTTTATCTAAAACAAATTTTAATGCTTTTTCAACATTTTCAACAGGTTTTCCTGCAATCTGAATTATAAATTGACCAACTACTTTTTTTGACATAAATATAAATAGAAATTACTATTTATTAAGTTTATCATTAATAAACTCTATTTTTGCAACATAACAAAACCTGACTAGAATGGTTTTTCTCCAAATAAATCTCATCGTTCTATCGAGCAAAGCGAGAAGAACAATTTTTGGTGTAGCTTTTTTCGATTTTGCCCTAAAGCAAAATTACTGCAAGAAAAAAAGGTGTATTTAAAGGGGTAGCCATGGAATAACTTCTTGAAGACCTGATAGTGGTGCATACAAGAAAAATATGTAATATGGCGCAAATCCTATTGCTGCAGAAACTACCACCTTATGCCAAAATTTCTCTCTAAAACCACTTCCAGATACACCTTTAATTGCATGAGACGCCACCATTTTTATCATCATAATTAAAGTAATAGCAATAGATACAACTAAAGAATTTCCATTTTCATCTAATACTAACAATCCATGAAAAAATTCAGGAATCCATCCTTGAGAAATTATCCAGGAAACATTAGTTGCAAGAAAAACACCAACGATTGCAAAAATTAAACCATGCCACATATCTCCTAAAAACTCTTTACCATTAGTCATATTTTCATCTTCATAGACAAAAAATGCTTCAATTATCCCTAACACAAATCCAACCAGAACAGGTAAAACTATATGGAAAGTTACTTCTTGTGTTGCCATTATTTATAATTCACCCTTAAATATTTGAATGTTTCTAAAATCAATTAAGTAATTTTTCGATACCATTTACTTATCTTTAAAATCTTCTCCTTTATTAATTTTATGTATCTCTATGTCGGAGAAATGTTTGTCTTGTTTTAATTCAATTCTGCTTTGATTATGCAAATATAACAGAGGTAGGAACTTTTCCAAAATGCCCATTTTATGCTCAATTCCTTTTGTAAGACTTGAAAATACAACATGTCCTTTTTTATCACCTAACTCTTTTAATATCATATCATAGAGATCCTCAATTACTTCCTTTAGGTCTTTGGGCTTTTTTTCATAAAGAGGTCCATCGTACTTTGAGGCTTTTCTTTGTAAAAAATTTGCCCTTCTTATGTTGCTTTGTTCCAAAGTCGTCTCCAAAACACTAATTAAATCAAAAATACTAACTTTTCTTTTTCTCTCAAACGGATTTCTAAATTTAATTTCTAATTCTCCATTCTGTTTTTTCCTAGTAAATTCATCAATCTCATCGTCAAAATCTCCCAAAGACTCAATTTCCTCTTCAAAATCATCATTTTCTTGTGTTTTTGCAATTTCTTCATCAAAACCTCTGAGATCTTTTTCTACTAAATTTTCTGCTTTTGTTTTAAGAAGAAAAACAGCAATTGTCAATAATTTTCCTGATATGTCAAAATCTACTTTCTTGAGCTTTTTTAATGACTCCAAATATTTTTTTGTTAAAACACCAACATCAATATTCCAAGGATCAAGACCTTCTTCATTAATTAATGTATATAAAAAACTTTTCCAAGAGATTTCTTCCTCATCACTAAGAGCAAATTGATAAATTTTCTCCTCTGGCCTTATATACTCTCTAGACTCTAAATAATGGGAATTCATTACTCATTTCTTTAAAAATGCATTTATAAATATTTGTATCAATTACTTTGGAAGTATTAATTATTATATAACATCCAATATAATTAAAAACATGTTTTTGAAATCCTTCTTTTTTATGTCAATTTTTCTCTTTTCTATTTCCTTTTCTTACTCTGCCTATCAATACAACGCTTCATGGACAGACTTAGAGGTATATAATGATGGGTGGTGTGCAAATTTAGAAATTCCATTTACTGTTTATAACAAATCAGAGTACTTAATTAAAGACCAAATAAAAGACAATCTTTGCAAAGTAAATGAAACCCCTGAAGATGATAAATGTTCAGAATTTGAAACTATTTCAGGAAATGTTAAAATTTATGATGGGCCTTTTGCTATTGAAGATAAAAAATTATTAGATGTTTCTTTAAGTAAAAGCTCATTTAGTTATACGTTTACAAAAGAAGGAGGATACCTAATTGAAGTGTTCCCAACCGGTAAATTCAACGATTGGTATGTTGAAGATTTTACCGTACTTAACTGTAAATTAACAAATTATACTCCTGATCAAAGTCAAGAAGGGATCCCTCTTTTAAAAAATCAAAGTTTTTCTTACGAAGATTCTAAAACAATAATTAATCTTACCAATTCGGGACTTAATTCCTCTTCAGATTTAATAGTTAAAATTTATCATGACCCCGTTAAAGTTGGGCTAGGTTCTCTGCCAAATACAATTAAAATAGTTCAAATACTTGGAAAGAAAAATTTTTCTTCTATGGAGATAATTAGTTCTATAAATGATTTAGTAAAAGAAAATGAAATATATAATGTGTATAAATATAATTCTAAAAATTCAAACTGGACCAAAATTTCTAATACTTCAATTATAAATAATAAAGTTACTATCTCTTCAGCAGAAATAGGGATATATGCAATTGCAAGTAATAAGACTACTATCGTAGAGAATGTTACCACAACTCCAGTCACACAACAAATAGAAACAAATAATTCTGTAACAACTTCTTCATCAAATACAGTTGAAGAAGTTTCTAACTCTGCTAATGAAAAAGATACTAACAACACAACACAAAAATCTTCGGGTCCAAATAAAATTTTAATATATTCTTTAATAGGATTATTATTAATTGTTCTTGGAGGTGTTGGATTTACTAAAATGAAAAAGAAGGGAGAGGAAAACTCAGGAAAAGAAGAAGAAAATCCAGAAAATGGAGTTTTATCCTATTCAAGCATCGTTTCAAAAACTCAGGAATACGTTTCAAAATATAAACAACAGTATTCACAAGACCAAATTTATAGAGCTCTAAAAGAAGCCAATGTGCCAAAAGACATAATAGATAAAGTTTTTTCAATGGAATATTAATTTAATAACCAAAAATATTAAGTTTTAATTTGTCACCATACTTTTCCAAGAATTCTTCATAATTTCTATTAAAAATATTTTTCCTACTTCCAAAATTTATTACTCTAATATTGTTTTTTAAAATTCTCTTTCTTATTGTAAACTTTCCACTATTTAAAATAAGCTCAATGTCTTTTTTATCTTTTTCAGTATATCTTGAAATCTTTGAAATTAATATGAAATATGGAGATAATGTCCAAATCCTCACAAATATAAGTTTTCTTGCTCTTCTATATAATTTTAAACTTTTCAAATAATTTTCAGGAAGGATAATATCTCCTAAAGTTCTATTAGACATTATATCAACTGTCATTTCATATCTAGAGGCTATTTGAGGTAAAAGTGAAGAGACCTCCCTATATTGAGTTCCTTCAACTATAATATCTCTATCTTTACTTGATTCTCTTAAATCCTTTAAAACAAAAAAAGTACCACCTAAAATAATAATATTTGTTTTGTTGGTTAATTGCGAATCAAGTTCTGAAAATAAATTAAAAATCCCTTCTCTGTTTAACATGATTATTAAAGAGCAAATCTCTAGTATTTATATTTTTCTATTAGAAATATATATTGTGAATCTAACTCACTCAACATCAAAATCAACAATTACAGGAAAATGGTCTGAAAACATAATATCTAGAGTTTTGTAGCTTTTTACTTTAACCTCTTCAACTTATTTACCAATACTTTATCTTTTGCTTTAAATTCTAAAATCTGAAGAAGAACTTCACCTATTGAACTCACAGGAATTATTTTCATTGCCTTTTTTATACTATTAGAGAGAACTAGGTCTTGAACATTTGTCTTTGGAATTATTACAGTTCTTAATCCTGTCTCATATGCTCCCTCAACTTTAGCACTAACTCCCCCAATAGGTAGCACTTCACCACGTATAGATAAAGACCCAGTCATTGCAATACTTTGTTTTATTGGGATTGATTTTAATGCAGAGACTATAGCGGTTGCAATTGCAATTGATGCACTATCTCCTTCAACTCCTTCGTAAGTCTGCAAGAATTGAACATAAACACTAAAATCTTTCTTTAAATCTTCTCCAAATAATTTTTTTATTAGACCTGAAATGTTAGTAATACTTTCTTTTGCAATTTCTCCTAATTTTCCTGTTGCATAAACTTGACCTTTCCCACTTTTTACTACCTCAGCTTCAATTGGCATAACCATTCCTGCATAAGGCGGTGTTGCACCAACAACTGCCAAACCATTTATCTTTCCAATCTCAAAACCTTGAGTTGCAATTAACGAGTATTGTTTCTTCACCTCAATATATTTTGAAATCATTTGCCCTTCAATAGAACGAACTTTTTTAAACGCTTCTTTTACATCTTCAACTTCAACAACTTTTGATTTTCTATTTACTGCAATATCACCTGCTGCACGAACTATCCCCCCTAGTTCTCTAAACCTAGTTGTTAGTTTTGTAGCTTTATCTCCTCTTTTTTTAGCATCTAAAACAATCAATTCACACGCCTCAGAGTTAAAATGAGGGATCTTTTTGTCATTTTTTACCTCTTGTGCTATAAATTGTATTATCTTCGCTCTGTTCTCAAGAGTATCAGCCATATGCTCATTCATATATACTTCATATCCATATCCTCTAATTCTCGACCTTAAAGCTGGATGCATATATTTTAGTGTTTCCAAATTTCCTGCTGCAACTAATACAAAATCAGTTGGAACTGGTGTGGATCTTACCATTGCACCAGCTGAACGTTCTGAACGGCCTGTAATAGACATTTGTTTTTCTTGAATTGCAGTTAATAATTCTTGTTGCATTTCAGGTTTTAGTGTTGCAATCTCGTCAACAAACAACACTCCTCCGTTCGCTTTGTGAATCATTCCTGCTACAACTCTCTGGTGTGCTGGAGTTCCTAAACCTCCCGATTGAAATGGGTCGTGTAATACATCACCTAACAAAGCCCCTTCATGAGCTCCAGATGCGTCTTCAAAAATTACTCTCCTATTTGAGTTATCAACAATTAATTTTGGGGCTCCTGCTTCTGAATTTCCACCCAGTCCTGCTTTTTTTGAAAGAGATGATGAAATTGAAATTGCAAAAACTAAAAATCCAATAATTATCACATCTGCAATTATCCACGCTGCATACACAACATCACTAAAATCTTTTATCTGCCATTTCCAATAATGATAATATGATATTGCAAGACCCAATATAATAAAAATAAATAAAATCATTCCTTGTCCTTTTCCCACATTCTTTAAATTAAGTGCTTTGGATTTGTCAACTATTTTTTGTCCATCTCCTGCTTTTGTAACTTTTATAATAGGGTTATTTTCATCTTTTTGATTTGGATAAGATAAAACGTCAAGTGCATTTTTTGTTGATAAAATCTCTGCTAAAGCTTTTCCTAACATTGATTTTCCAGTTCCTGGCTCTCCTAAAAGTAATACATGTCTTCTTTGTGCTGCTGCTTTTTGAATTATTTCTAAAGCTTCTTCTTGGCCTATAACATTCTCTGATATTTTTTCTGAGATTTTGACTTCAGATGTGTCTTTGAAATTTAAATAATCTTTCTTGTTAGAAACAATAGTTTTCTTATTTTTTTCTTTAGAAGAAATTTTCTTTTTAACCATATCATACAAAGCACTATCGTATTTATAAATTTGTGGTTTAGATACTTTTTTAAAGAAAATTACTCACACTTTTTTTATGGATAAAAAACAACTTCTTGAAGAACTCTATAAAAAAACAAAAACAGAGATTAATGATGAATTATCCAAGAATGCAACAAACCTTGTATTTGGAAAAGGAAACCCAAATGCACAAATTCTATTTATTGGAGAAGCTCCTGGCGAACAAGAGGATTTACAAGGTACTCCATTTGTGGGAAGGGCGGGAAAACAATTAGATAAACTTCTCAACAAAATTGGACTTACAATTGATGATGTATATATTGCAAATATATTAAAATATCGTCCTCCTAAAAATAGAGACCCTAATTCTGATGAGATAACAGAACACACTCCCTATTTAATTGAACAAATTAAGATTATAAAACCTAAAATTATTGCAACACTAGGAAATTATTCAACTAAATTTATTCTTTGTGGTTGTGAACCTGATAAAATGAAAAAAATCGGAGGAATTACAACACTTCATGGAAAACCCTTGCACTTAGATATGAATGGAACTCAAACTATAGTTGTTCCCATTTACCACCCTGCTGCGATGTTATATAGGCCACAAATAAGAATAGATTTAGAAGCAGATTTTGAAATTATCAAAGAAATTATAGGTGGAGAAAAATCAACTAAAAAAAAAGAAAAAACACTATTTGATTATTGACTCAATTAAATCCTTTTGTAAATCTGCTTGTATAAGAGTATAAATTATGTCTAGGATTTTCAAATACTTTATTACTTAAATCAGTTCTATCACAACTATAATTATTTGTTCCTTGAACTCTCTCACATGTAACATAAGAACTTTTTTGTATCAAATTCTGATGTCTAAATAAACTATTTTCCCTAACTGCTACAGATTTTGTACAAGGTTCGTGGTGTACATAAACTTGAATCCCTCTATCTATATTAAATACTTGTGTGTCATCATTTGCAATAGGACTTATATATTTAGAGAAACTACAACCATTATATTGAATTGAAGTAAATGCATTAATATTTGAAACAAAAAATAAACACATAATAATAAAAACTAATTTTTTCATAGTATAAGAATAAAAATAATATTATATAAAGTTATATTTCGTCAGATAGTAACAACATGAATTGAGAATCTGTGCTCTTCTACCACAGTATAACATAAAATTATGAATTATCTAATTCATAATTTAAAATCGTAATTGCTTGTGACGTGAAGTAGATTTGTGGCCCTAAAGAAATCCTTTTTCCATTTTTTTTCAAATATTTCCTTGTCTTTTTATCAAATCCTTCATGATCACCCAACACAAAAACAAAATCCTTTTTTGCTTTAGATATTTCTTCTCTAACATTTTTTCCATTTTGATCAAGTAAATAAAACTCTTTAAAATCTTCTAAAACCTTCTCAATAGTTTTATCATCCACAAAAACTCCAGGATGAACTTGAAGCGTTTTTCCTTTTTTTGCTCTTCTAAGACACATTTCAATCAATTTTTTTAAATCTTTTTTTGAAATTGAATTTTGAGAATCAAATTTTAAGATAATATGTCTTGGTGCATTGGGAGGTCCCATTAAAAAAAGATGCAGTTCTACATCGTCTCTAAATGTATTTGATGCAAAAAGAGAAGAGATAATTGAATGAAGTAGAATATCTATTCTACCTGCTCTCTTCAAATCTCTAATTATAGGAGAGGTTCTTGCAGTTTGTGAATATACCAT
>Ga0114931_10009653_pt1 | contig 11546 bp, 8 predicted proteins | sample 2SBtaG_FD_89579 | JGI IMG/M metagenome (GOLD analysis project Ga0114931, IMG submission 89579) | Deep subsurface microbial communities from Kolumbo volcano to uncover new lineages of life (NeLLi) - 2SBTROV14_V59a metaG | ecosystem: Environmental > Aquatic > Marine > Volcanic | place: Kolumbo...
CCAAGAGCTGGGCGGAGAGTTGAACCAGCGCGGTCCGCTGGCCGGTCAGGTCCTTTATGCGATTCTGCAACAGCGCGATGGGCCGTTGCTGGACCTGGATCAGCGAATTGACCAGGTCCGAAATCGGCAAGCCGGAGATGAGTCCTACGCCACTGGTGATGCCGGACATGCCTTGATCTCTCGCGTTGCTTCTTGACTAGACTTGTGCCTGGCAAACGCCCGCTGCGGATGAAAATCCTCTGGGCCCCGACAGAAGACGTAGGATGGGTCATCCAACCCATCTGATGAACATGTGCGAATCAACAGATGGGTCGGATGCCCCATCCTACCTTCACTGCCATTCGCACCGGCCAGAGGCCGATGCTCCCCACTTGCAAGCGTCACCGGCGTCGTTTGGAGGACACAGAGGTGGTGATGGAGCCCTTTATCATCGAGCGATCGTCGTGCGGCGGCGATCTTGCAGCGTGGCTTGAAGATGATTCTTTTTGGTCCAATCGAATGGCGCGGAATCGTTTTCGCCCGTCCAGGTAACAGATCAGAATGGCGCCGGACTTTTTGCAATCGCCTGGTTGTGATGAGAATAACGACATCCTATTTCTCCACGAAGGCGGCGTGGACCAATCCTCTTATCGGTCGAATCGGGCGCGCCGATGGAACGTGATTGTGTTCACGTCGGGCGTCGGCGGGGCGTCTCGATGGTCGAACTGCCGCGGAGCAAGCCGAAGATCAACCCATGTCATAGCTTGCGCCGCGCCGCGCGCGTTATCTCAACAGTGCCAAGACGCTTTGCGGGAGCTGGTTGGCCCGCACCAGGATCTGCGTCGTGGACTGCTGCAAGATTTGCGCCCTGGTGAGATTGGCGGCCTCCGAGGCGAAGTCGGTATCACGGATGGAGGACTCGGAGGCGGTCACGTTTTCCAGGGCGACGCGCAGGCTGTTGAGGTTGGTCTCGACCTGGTTGGCCTGGAACCCGCCCAGCCGTCCACTGAGTGTGGAGACCTGGGAAATGGCCGCACCGATGATGTCCTCCGCCTTGGACAGGTTGGTCGAATCGAGGATATTCGCCGTACCGCTGCTGCCCAGATCGTTGAGGAAACCAGCGGAGGCACTGCCGAGGTTCGTCGCGGCGGTCGAGGTAATGCCGATACTGACGCGACCGTCCCCGTTCACATTGGGGCCGATCTGGAAGTTGGCCCCGCCGCCGGTGATGGTAAAGCTGGTTGTCGCCCCAGCAGCAGAGGTGCCGAAGGATTGGGTGAGATCGACGACCAGGTCCAGCCCGCCGTTCCGCGTGCTGGCGGTGAAGCCGTTTTTCACCGCGGCCTGCTGTCCATTGATAATGACGCCGGCGTCGCGGCCCTTGTCCAACTCAAAGTCGACCGAGCCGGTGCTGCTGGGCGGCGGTTGAACGTCGAACGATCCGTTGATCGTTCTGATGGAGACGAATTCATCGCTGCCGAATTTCGTGCTGTTGAAGTTCAATGTGCTGGCGGCACTGTTGGCGGCGGCCGAGACTCCGGTGGAGTCTTTACTGGCAATGATGGCAGAGGCGATGGTGGAGATGGTGGTCCCGCTGTTGAACGTGAAGATTTCGGTTCCCAGGTTGCCGGTGACTTCGAGCGTAATCGAGTTGGACAACACCGTTCCGGAGAGCCCGGCCTCCGCGGAAGTAATCAGAAGCGACGCGGTCTGCGCCGATTGGGTGATCTGGACCGAGACCGGCAACGTCGAACCCGCAGGAACGTTGGCGCCAAAGACCTGCAACCGGGCGAGCTTAGAGGTGTCCTGGGCATCGACGGTGTAGGAGAGGTTGCCGTTGAGGAGCTTCTTGCCGTTGAACTGGGTGGTGTTGGCGATGCGGTTGACGCTGTCGAGCAGCGAATCGATTTGGAGCTGGTTGGCCTCGATCTCTGATCTGGACAGTGCCCCGTCGTTGGCGGTCTGCACGACGAGGCCCTTGATGTCCAGCAGGAGCTTGGAGACCTCGCCCAACGCCGCATCGGTGGTCGAGACGACGTTGATGGTCCGCTCAGAGTTGCTGACCGCGGCATTGAGCCCGCGGATCTCGGAGCGCAACGATTCCGATGCGATCAACCCCGCCGGATCGTCCGCACCGCGATTGATCCGAAGGCCGGAACTGAGCCGTTCCAGACTTCTGCTCAGGGAATTGTTGTTGGCATTCAGTTGGCGGATGGCCGTCAGTGCCGGTACGTTGGTATTGATTCGACTCATGGGTTCCTCCATGAACGTCCACGCTCAGGAATGGCCTGAAACGTGGTAAGGCCCGCCTTCGTGCGTGCCATGCCTCGCTCTTTTCCCTTCAACATGAAGGGAGAAAGCTCATTTGTTGCGACTTGGGCCGGTTTGCGATGTTTCCGGCAATGCCAAGACGCCCGCGCCCCTCGGAGTTCCTTCCCGTCGGAGCCGATCTCGAACCTAGCGTCCCCGCGAGTTTCGACCCCGCGAACGACTGCTGTTCCTATCGGGCTACTTCTGATGGGACTTTCGTTAGTCCAGAAATGATCTTCGCCGACGTCGAAGGAAACCCCCGAGGCTCAGTCGTGGTACGGACCTTTCCCCGCCGACCCATGGCAAACGAGAGTGTATTGATCGAATGAAGGGAGCTTTTATCAGACGGTGGCTTCATCGGGCGCACCATCGGCCGTTTCATGCGCCGCGGTCGTCCGCCAATTTTTCCGGGCGGGGCCGTCAGGGCAGGCGTGCACCAGGGCATCGAGTCGGGTGAGCCGGCTGGCCTGGTGAGCGAAATCGCAATCGGCGATCGTGCTGTCGGCGGCCTCTATGTTCGCGGTGGTGACCTGCAACGTGCGGGACAGCGGGTCCAGGGCATCGCGCACAAACGCCGCCACCTGCTGCCCAACGGCCGCCACCTGCAACATGGCGCATCGGATCACGGCCCGGCTTCGGGCCAGGTCGGCGCGCAGAAATGGGTTGGCGCCGGATGAGGTCAGCTCCGAGAGAAAGCCGCCGATCCGCTCGCGGCCGAGATGGGCGGCCGCCAGCGATGGAATCCGAAGCGTGTGAATAGATCGGTTCGATGGATCGGCCACGGCGACGGACCAGGTGCCGTCTAAGAGTTTTGCGTCGCTGATTTCGGTCGCAACGGCTAATTGGTCGATGGCCCGCATCTGGTCATCAAGGGCCGCCTGCCTTGCAGGACGTTCGGCCTGCCATTGTGCATCCTTGAGGTCCTGCGGATCGGCGATTTGAGCCATGCGGGCCAGGTGTTGCTGGATGCGTTCGATGGCGTCTTGAGCGGTCCTCAGCGCTTCGGTGAGATCGCTGACCTGGCGGAGAACGTCGGCACTCTCCTCCACGCCGTGGGGGGACGGTGCTGGATCGACGGGGCCTGCGTCGTGGGTGAGTCTCAGAACCGGTGAGCCCGATTGATTTCGGCGCGCGGGGGGAGGGCGCCGGTGCGGCCTGAACCGCGCCGCCAGCAGAGATCTGATCTGCGATTTTTTATCGCTCACAGCCCGACTCCCGCGGCAGCTACATCTACCCTCGGCGCAGCATCGACCAGCCTCGGCTGCGGTGTTAGCAAAAAGGTAGCCGAAGTGTGGGGATGAGGGCGTCGTTGACGGATGTTGTGTAGACTCGCAGTGTTCATGCTGGTCCGTATCGCCAGCGTGATGATACGCGCTGCGGCCGGGCTTGCAAACCTGCTTTAAGCGTCAACTGATCCGCGGTGTGACTTCTCTGTTCAATTGGGTGCGCGGCGACACAAAAGTCCCTCGCTTGCGCTTCGAGCTGGTCTCGTTTTTTTGCTTGCGAGAAGACAAGCGTCTGATTCACGATTATCGGGCGATATGCGCAAGAGTTGCCGCCGGATCATCGAGACGAGGAGAGAACATCGAGCGAAAGCGATTGCTATTCCCAGCGGACGATCATTCGAGTGCCCGCCGCAATCCCCCAGGCGAGAAGGCTGATCAACAATAAGAGAAAGAGCCAACCGACAGTGAGGGACACCAGCGGCCAGAGTTGTTCCAGGGCGTCGGCCGGTTTGGGGGTGAGTGTACCGGCTAAGGCAAGGGTGACACCGGCCCCAGCGATGGCCCCCAAATGGCCGCGGGCATTTCCTGAGAACGGCGCCATCCGCACGGTCATGCAAATCATCAAATAGACGAACAGCCCGATTCGCCAGCCGACCATGTCGGCGTGGAGCACGGCATCCATCGCGTTCTGGGCCAGCGTGACCAAGCCCCGGAGCTGATCCCAGAAGGCCGACGAGTCGGCGGGCAGTTCCCGCATCATCAGGCCCGACGGCGACGCTGCGCCGCCGGACATGGCGGCCTTCACGACCGGCCGGCCCAACCCGATAAGCACGACGTAGGTCATCAACCCCGTCGCCAGCAGGGGCAAAAAGCCCACAATGACCGGCCCGAAGACGGGGAGCTTGGAGGTATATTGCGAATCATTCGCCGGAGCGCCGTCGTCGCCGTCATCCATCAGGGCGGTGTTGTTGATCCGCGCACCAGTGATGAGCAGGCCGACGATGCGTCCGATCTGGGCGACGAGGGTTCCGGGGAGCAAAGCGATGTTGACGGCCTTGGGCTTGACAATCTTGCCCCACAGGACGTACACCGCCCAGGCCATCAGCACGATCACGGTCAACCAGAAGGATGTGAGGGCGTAGATCATGGCCGGGGCACCCGCGCAGAATCTGCGCAGCAGGCCGCAGGTCTCCGCGCAGATTCATGCTGTCTATCGGCTGATTGGTATGCCTGTGTTGAGGGCGTGCCGCCTCAATGGGGCTGGATTCGGCGGGTTAGGGCCTGACTGACAAAATCATGCGCATAATTGACATGGTTCGACAGATTGACGTTTAGCCGCGACCCACCGGGGAGCGCTTGGGCGGCCCCGGTACTACTAACCCCGGGAATCTTCGCGTCTTGCAGAGAAATCTGTGGCACCGCTGTCTCGAGAGTATGTACACGGGCGTGACGCCCGTGCCACAGTTTGGTTGCGGCCGGAGGCCGCGACAAGTGAAGCGGCTCCATGAAATGTGGCCGAACTTGCCGCCGTTTACGTCATGGACCCGCGGGTTGGGGTCTGGCGACGTGATGTTTCACCAATTCGGGCCGCGACCCTATAATGCCGACCCGTTGGGTCTGCTGGCGTGCCTGAAACGCCGGCGGTCGGCCGGTGCAGAAATAACCGAGGCTCGGAACGCTCATGGCGCTACTGGTCTGCTGCCCTTGTGGAAATCCCCTCGACTGCGAGCACCTCGAAGTCGTGGTGACGCTGACGTGCCCTCGCTGCCGGCGTGAGCTGACCATCGAGGCCGAGGACAAGAATCACCAAAGCTTCCACGGGGTCCTCACGGTCATGGAGGGCCCCTATTGGGTCGGTGAGCAGTTCGTCCTGCCGATCGGCGAGGACCTGACACTCGGCAAGGGGGCGGGAAACTGGCTGTCGCTGGAGAGCGACGTGCTGGCGGACCAACATTGCCGGTTGAGATTCTCTCCCGACGGCTCCGTTGAAATCGAGGACCTCTCCAGTGAATCCGGCACCTGGATCGGGCCGACGTCGGTGGTCAAGGGCCGGCTCGAACCCGGGCAATCGTTCACCATCGGTGAGTATCGCTTCAAGCTCACCATGCTGGATGCCCTCGGCGGCGAGGCCGTTGTGAAACCCACGGCCGCCATGCGACAAGCCCCTTCTTTGCCGGCACTGAGGCGGGTGGGAACGAAACATTCACCCACCACCTGGCTCGTTCGCAACCGATTCCAGATCGCCCGCTGGCTGATTCGGAGCTTTGCCTGGTTGACGGCGGTGTATCACTTCTGTGTGCTGCGGCTCAGGCCGGGCGCCCCCTTGGAAGGCTATTGGGCCTTTCTAGCTGCGCTGGTGATCCTGGGAGCCCTGCTATTATCCAGCCGTCGCGTGACTTTGGCCCATCGTTATTTGAAGTATGTCTCCGTCGCCGCGTTGGTGGTCCTGGCGGTAACGGACGTCGTCGGCGCCCGGCCCGCGTCGGCCATTGCCTCGCTGCTGCTGGCCTCGACCCTGCCACTGTTCACCACGTTGGTGCCTTCGCGCGTGCTGGCGGTTTTCGCCGGCGTTCTCGGACTGGTTTCCATACTGATCATCGCCGTCCTCGCCATCAACAACGTCCTCGCTCTGGCCGCTTCGTAGTTCCGGACTCCCCACTGACCATATCACCAGACGGTCCAGAAACGCCTGGGAGGAATGTGTATCCGGGCAGATTTCGGCAACCGTCCACCGCTGGTATCAGGCATCTTCGAGTTTGAATCAGATGTTGCGATTGGGCTATACTGTTGGGAGGTACAAGTCTTCTTGCGTTCGTGGCGGGGTTCGCGGCGAGCCGGCGGCCTATGGGCCAGGCCCCCTGCGCCGGGACGTGCGTCGGGCTCTGCCCGGTCGTTGGATAGAAGGAGGAAACAATGCCCCATCGAGAGAACAAGAAATGCCAAGCCTGTGGCACGCAGATCAGCGCCGACGAGATCGTTCATCGCCAGGCAGGGTTGGTCGGTGGCGTGCTGCTGTGTCCGAACTGCGTCGCGCAAAAGCGCCAGGAGATGCTGGAGGCGCGTCATGCGTCGGCCCATTCAGCAGTCGCAACAGGATCGGCATCGCCCCATATGACCAACGACGCGCATGCCATCGGCGAGTCGCAGGGCGGCGTCTACCTGCCTCCGATCAAAGAGGGCAAGGACGAAGCGGACGAAACGCTGTCACTGGTGAGCGAAGACGAGGTGCCCACGCACGGCTCCACCGAAATCCACAGCTTCGCCGAGGGCAGCACGTTGGCCGGCACCCACAAGGAATCCGACTTCAAGCGACCGCTATCCGGCCTCAACGAACCGGCCACGCGATGCCGCACCTTCCACGGCAAGTTGACCGAAGCGGGCCTGGCCCACATGGATGAGTTGATCAACGAGTGGCTGGATTCCCACCCGGACATCTACATCAAGACGTCCGCATCGAGTGTCGGTGTCTTTGAAGGCAAGTCGAAGGAGCCCCACCTGCTGGTCACGATGTTCTACTAAGAAACTGTTGCATGACTCGCCATATACCGCGCCGCGCGGGCTGAAGCCCGCGGCTCTTCAAGACAGTGAAACAGTTCCAAGACCGAGCAGCGAAGCCTTCGCGGCACCAGCACTCCTGCCGTGTGCAGACCGCCGAAACGCCCGCCACACTGGATCATTCGGAAATACTTCTCGTATCGGGCTGCGCATCTTCGCGAGGTCGCGGTACAATGCCGTGACTTGTGGGTCGAGTGAGGGGCGCGGACCTCGCTCGTTTGGTGTGATGGCCGATCGACAGGCCGATCGTCGTTCAATACACGCTTTAGAAGGGGCATTGACTTGAAACGTAGACACTTGGTGTGTTCGACCTTGTGCATGTTGACGAGCTTCGGACCGGCCGTCGCAGAGCAGGGCCGTACGTTCTTTTTTACCTACAAGGTCCAAGTCCGCGACGTGCCGCCTTCGGCGCGGCGCGTCGATCTGTGGCTGCCCGTGCCACGAGAGACCGAGCACCAGCGGATTCTGTCGCTGGACGTCGCCGCGCCGATCCAGGGTGAGTTCACCCGTGAATCGGTCTATGGCAACCGCTTGTGGCACGCCAGATTGGAGCCGCCGTTTGAACGGACGATCCAGGTAACCCAACGCGTTGAGGTCGTCCGCCTGGCACAAGGCACGGCCGAACCCGATCCGAAGACCGTTTCGCACGGTTCCAAGCCGAGCTCTCTGTTTCTCCAACCCAACAAGTTGGTGCCGATCAGCGATCGATTCCGCCGCATCGCCAAGGCCCGAACACGGGGAAAACACGATACCTTAGCTCGGGCCCGGGCGCTGTATGACTATGTGCTGGGCAAGATGACCTACGACAAGTCGGGGAAGGGATGGGGTCGGGGGGATGCCGACTATGCCTGCGACGTGGGCAAGGGAAACTGCACCGACTTTCACAGCCTGTTCATCGCCTTGAGCCGTTCGTTGAATATCCCGGCGCGGTTTTGGATCGGCTTTCCGATTCCCCAAGAGCGCGGCGAGGGGCGCGTCGTCGGCTATCACTGCTGGGCGGAGTTCTGGATTCCCGGCCACGGTTGGGTGCCGGTGGACATCTCCGAGGCCGACAAGCACCCCGAGCGGGCGGAGTATTACTTTGGGCACCTCGACGCTGACCGCATCGTTTATTCGCTGGGCCGTGATCTGAAGCTGGCGCCGCCGCAACACGGCAAGCCGCTGAACTTCTTCGTGTATCCCTACGTCGAGGTGGACGGAAAGCCCTGGGGCCGGGTGGACCACGCGTTCTCCTACCGCGACGTGAGACGACCGCTGGCCAGGCCGGGCAGCCAATGAGGCGATTCTTTCGGCGCAGTTTGCGTCGCCTAAGAGTGCTTCCTCATACCTCTGTGGCACGGGCGTCCCGCCTGTGGTCCACCGGCGAGACGCCGGTGCAACACGTTTCTTTGCAAGGCGTGGAGATTCCCAAGGGGTTAGGCCATGACTTGATGCGATGGGCCGGGGGTGGTCCAATGGGTGTGGAGGCGGCCAGGAACAACGCGCTTTCGCCGGCGGCTTGTCACGGATCGTCACCGAGTTGCCGGACCACCAGTCAGACATAGAGGAGAATGGCCATGCGATCGTCGATCACGCTGATGCTTGCCCTGTTTCTGTTTGTTCCCGTCGCGCGTGGGGACGATGCGAAAATCCTGCCGCCGGATGCCGGGCTGCCGGTCATTGATTGGAAAGACGCGGCAAAGTACGTCAATCGGAAGGTCATCGTCCAAGGCAAGATTGTGGCCACCGGCCAGTCCCGGACGATAAGCTTCCTGAACTTCGACCGTTCCCGCTCGTTCAGCGCCATCGTTCGCAAACACAACTACACAAACTTCCCCAAGAAGGTGACGTTTCTGTATGGCGACAAATGGGTTCGCATTCGTGGGGTGATCTCTCAGTACAAGGGCAAGCCCGAGATCGAGTTTTCCAGGCCGGACCAGATCACCGTGCTGAGCAAGGCAGAACCGATTCCGCCGCCGCCGGCTCCCGTGCGCCGGACGTTTAACGGCGTAGTGACGTTGGGCTGTTACAACGTGCTGAACTTCTTCGACGAATACGACGACCCGTACCACAACGACGAAGGGACGGAGCCGAAACCGCGGACGCAATTGGAGCACCTCGCCGCGACCATCCGCAAGGCCGACGCCGACGTGTTGGCCCTTGAGGAGGTTGAAAACCGCGATTATTTGAAGCGATTTGTGCGGGCCATGCTGCCGGACATGGGCTATACGAACGTGGTTTGCATCGAGAGCAACGACCTGCGCGGCATCGACTGCGCCGTGCTGTCGCGTCTTCCCGTTGGACCGGTGACGTCCTACCGGCATGTGCGATTCAGTGACGGCTCCGGCGGCATGATGCGGTTTCGGCGAGACCTGTTGCGGGTTCGAATCGAGCCGCCCGGCGGGCTGGGGTTCGACGTGTTCGTGGTTCACCTCAAGAGCAAAGGCGGCGGCGGCGACACCGAGCGGATTCGATCGGCGGAGTTGACCGAGGCCCGCAAAATCCTGGAAGGCGTTCTGAATAAAGACAAGAACGCGCGGTTCGTCATCTGCGGCGACTTCAACGATACGTGGGACAGCAAGGCGTTGAAGATCATCCGCGGGACGGGCCCGACCGGGCTGGTGGCGTTCATGGATGATCTGCCTAAGGGGACGGTGACGTTCAACAAGGAACCGTATCGTAGCATCATCGACTTTGTTTTGTGCTCACCGGCGATGGCGAAGCGCTACGTGTCGAAGTCTTATCGGGTGATTGCCGGGACTGTTGAGTCCTCCGGTTCGGACCACAATCCGGTGCTGATACAGTTCAATCTTGCTGCCAAAAAATGATCGCCCGACCTATTGCATGTGGTTCCGAGGCGTCTTGGGCACAACGCAATTCCGCGATGCGCCCAGGGAGAGAGCACGAGGGGCGAGAACAAAAAAGATAGTTGCGTATCAGAGGACCTTGTGAATGTGCTGTGCTGGATCGCGCGCTTGGTGGGCCAGGAGTGGTCTCCGGGGAGGTGCCGGCATGGGTCGGATGTGGCTCGGCAATGGATCGGTATAACCTTATTCCTGCTATAAACTTGCAAACAAGAGATTGATCCGCCGGGCCGAGCGCGTTCGGAGGAGGAGCGGGCGGAACTGCGATTTGTCGTAAGTCCTTGTCGCGGCAGGAGAAAAAGCCGCAAAAAAATCAGATTTTGGGCCTCAAAAGGGGTTGACACCTTGGTTGGCTGCTCGCTAAACTCCCCCCTCGCCAATAGGCGATAATGCCTGGAAGGGATGGCCTTGGCGGTGCGGCAATGTATCGGATTATTCTGGTCGCAAGCTTGGGCGGTTGTGAGGAAAGGCAGACTGGAAGCTGGGCCTTGCCAAACGTTTGTAATAGACGGCCCGTTCCCCCTAGATTGCCTGGAACAAAGCGTCTGTCGGTTAAGCGGTAGGCGAGTCGCCTAGCCGTTGTGAGAAGTGGTCCTTTTTTTGAAGGAAGGAAAAAAATGTCTCTTGATTTTGTTGTTGCAGCGCTGATCGGCTTGATCGACCTGAATCCGATTCTGGATCTGGTCTTCACCCCGCTCTCATGGTTGCTCTTGTTCCTCGGGAACTGATCAACCAGCGGAGCAACCGCAGCAGCTTGATACGCAGATGGGGTGGCTGAGGCCGATGTCTCGGGGATGGTGTATAAAGCACCCTCTCTCATGCCGGGTTTCGCGGTTGGCGGATTCCAAACGGATCCGCGGCCTGGGGGGCACGGTGGCTCAGCGATTACCATGGTCAGCGGCTCACCAAGGCGCTGGCGACTGATTCTGCTATCACCCGCAGGGCCTGCGCACATGTGCGCAGGCCCTGCTTGCTTTTTGGGGGCCGTCGCACTGAGATGGGCAGGCGAAAAACGATAGGATTCGTATAATGGGGTTCGGCCGCGAGTTTGAGGACGGGGCAATATGCCCGTCCAGCCCGCGTCGAACCGATTGGAACGCAAAGACGATGGCCAAAGTCGAAGTCCCCGAAGGCCTGTGGCTGCGGTGCCAGGGCTGTAGCAAGATGATCTTCAAAAAGGTCCTGGAGGAGCGCCTGCGGGTATGCCCGGAGTGCGGCCACCACTACCGCGTCGATGCCAAGACGCGGATTACCCAGTTGACCGACCCGGGAACCTTCGAGGAATTCAACGCCGGCTTGGTCTCGACGGACCCCTTGAATTGGACCGACCGCATCCCCTACCGCCGGCGCCAGGCCGAGGCGCAACGGAAAACGGGAATCAGCGAAGCGGTCATCACAGGCCGGGCCTACGTCAAGGGACGCGCCGTGGTGCTGGCGGTGATGGACCCGTTCTTCGTGATGGGCTCGATGGGAGCAGTCGTCGGGGAAAAGATCACCGCGGCCATCGAACAGGCGACCGACCTGTCCCGCCCGATGGTCATCGTGGCGTGTTCCGGCGGGGCTCGGATGCAGGAGGGGTTGGTGAGCCTCTTTCAGATGGCCAAGACCTCCGCCGCGCTGGCCCGGCACGACG
>Ga0114931_10009654_pt1 | contig 11544 bp, 11 predicted proteins | sample 2SBtaG_FD_89579 | JGI IMG/M metagenome (GOLD analysis project Ga0114931, IMG submission 89579) | Deep subsurface microbial communities from Kolumbo volcano to uncover new lineages of life (NeLLi) - 2SBTROV14_V59a metaG | ecosystem: Environmental > Aquatic > Marine > Volcanic | place: Kolumbo...
CAGAGGATGCGCAGCGTTTTTGGTAAGACGGAAGAAGCCCGGAGCCGGTTCCTTGGAGACCTGGCCCTTTCCCCCTTTGATGAAAGAATGAAAGGGTGGCGCAGAGAGGCACTGAAGAGCTTCGAATACTACTGGGGCAGGGCGGTGAGGAAAGGTATGGATTTTTCCGATGAAGAAATAGCCCTTCTATATGTCACGTGTCTGGCCCATGTCATTCAAAGAAGCGGGGTGAAGACTCCCTCTTCGCTCCCCCTGAAAGATAAAAAGATCAGCCGGCTAATGGAGAAAGACCCTAAATGATTAGATTGCGGTTGTTCGGACGTTGTCGTATTTATCATGATCCAGTGAGCCCCGTGCTCAAGGCGCCCGCCCAGATAGGCTGGGAAGCATGGTTTCGCACGATTGATCTGGTAACCCCGAGGCAACTCAAAGGGAAAGAGCTGTTGATGAGGACGCGGGGTTGGTGGACGGTGGAACCCCTTGAGGTGGCAGAGGTTGTGGAAGCTCATGGGCGGCTGGTGGTAGAGCAGGGGGGAGAGCTGATGGTGGAAGTTCCGGACGAGCATGCGGCTGAGCGTTTGACCGAGGATCTGGAAAAGCGGTTTGGAGGCCAGGTTCTGCTTGAGGGCTAGCGGCGGCGGGAGATGATATTTTTGAAAGAATGGAACTTTGGCTCTCAGTAAAACACAGCTCAACAGCATCACCGCCAAAGCACCGAAAAGCAGGATCGATTCAAAAGAAAAGGGGATCTGAATTTTTCCTCTTTCTCAAAATTGATTAAAAGGGCCAAAAGCTGTTGTCATGCCAAATTTGCTCTTTCAATTCCCGATCAATGGCAGACAGAAAGTCTAGATGCTGCCTTTCCCATTTCGCCAGCCAGTTGTACAACGCCTTTTCATTGGTGTCGCGTGCTTTTTCGGCCCGTTCAGAGTAAAGTTTTATAGCATTTTGCTCCATGGCCATTGCCGCTGAAATGGCAGCCGCTTCATAATCTGCGGCTGAAATTTCCTCTTGCAATTGCCGGGTCAAGACGGTTGAAGCAATACCGGTCTTCTGATCATCGGGATAGTCGCCCGGATCAAATTTTTGCTTATCCTGGTAAGATTTAAACTGACCGGAGAGAATCCGGATGTGTCTATCTTCTTCATCGGCCAAGATTTCAAAAAATTGCCTCACGGCTTTTCCGGATGTCTGCCGGGCCACCTTGCTGTAAAACGCCCGACCTCTTTTTTCCAGCAAAATCGCATTTTTCAGGATTTCCAGTGTCTGGTCTTTAGTCATAAATAATCCTCCTTTAGAATGCCGGCGCACGCAAACAGCTTTTCGTTGAGAAAGTAAAACCTTATAAAGAGCGGATCCATCCAGAGGGCTTTCAATTCCGAGCAATTTTGGAGTATGGAAGCCGGTTAGAGTTTAGCCATGCTGCATTGTCCTGTCAAAGAGAATCGACATTTGCCGGGTAGAACGTCAACTCTCAGCACCATGCTTCCGGGTCGTCATTCCAGACAAGATGGCATATTGAGACTCGAAGTGGATATGGGGCCATAACGTGGAAAGAGGGGCGTTGTTCACAAATTACACTTAGATCTTCCTGACCGCGTGATGAACTCACCTTCGGGCATAGTCCCCATAGAGAAATCTGGACTGACATAGGCTCAACTCCCAGGGGATGAAAGCCCACTATACACCGGGACACCAATCTGTATGGCTGCCCATTTTGCGGTGATCATGATGTTAGAGACAAAATCATGAGGGAATATGGCATAGCGATACACCGAATCCGCGGGGCGGTGTCCGAGGAGCCATTCCAGGCAAGATGGCGTATTGAGATTATAGAAAGTCACACGCACACAATTCTCAGGATTTCACATGAGTTGGATTCATCCTGATCAAATAGATTATTTACTTGATATTTTGCAGTTGAAATGCATAATGTTCACAAAGAATATTGACCATGAATCCGACCTATATCAAAAGATCGCTGGAGCCTGTCCTCAAGAAGGCCGCCTCCGAGTTTCCTGCGGTGGTTCTGACGGGACCTCGCCAATCCGGCAAAACAACTGTTCTTAAACGTCTCTTTTCGACGCAATACCGTTACGTTTCAATGGAGCCGCCGGATATCCGCGCCTCGGCCATGGAAGATCCGCGCGCTTTCCTCGAACTATACCCGCCCCCAGTGATATTCGATGAGGTGCAGTACGCCCCTGACCTGCTTCCCTATGTTAAAGAGAAGATCGATACCCACCGGAACAAGAGCGGGCAGTACCTGTTGACCGGCTCACAAAACCTCTTGCTGATGGAGAAAGTGACCGAGTCTCTGGCAGGTCGGTGACTTTTCCCAGTTCCACAATTTGATCCGGACTCTGGCAGCCAGAAGCGCCCAACTTTTGAATTTAAGCGATGTCGCTCGCGACCTCGGTGTAGCGGTCAATACGACCAAAGCATGGTTATCAGTGCTGGAGGCGACTTACCAGGTAATAGTCCTTGGTGCTTTCCGAAATCATCAAAGCCCTCGTGTACCGCGGCATCGATCCACAAGTCTATTTCTGGCGGAGCATCGCCGGAGCAGAGGTCGACATCGTGGTGGATATAGACGGGAAGCTTGTGCCCATCAAGGTGAAGGTATCAGCCACGCCCGACCATGGCATCCGCAATAAAAACATTACAAAAGGACCTGGGGGAAAAGTCAATGCCGGGGTACGTGGTGCATCCAGGCAATGTCAGGCTGCCCCTTGGACGGGGCGTGTCGGCTCTGCCGTTCGCGAAACTTTAGCTTGTGTGGAGATATCGGAGCGTGAAAGCGACCCCCTTTCCACCCAAAATTCGGTTCAATGGAGATCTGTTGCCCATTAAGTATGAGGCAAAAAAGAAAGGAGGTGATAATCAGAGCGGGTTCTGTTGCATCTTCCGTCGCATTTTAGGGCATGGATGCTTGGGGAATGACGCGGCCTCCTCGTGAATCGAGAGGAGGGGTTATTATGACTCCACTGCGCGTCTCATAACACGAATCATTAAATTAAAGGAGGAAAAAACCATGACTTTGAAAATAAGAATCTTGTGTGTTTCCATCCTGTGCCTCGGTCTTGCTCTGACCTCCGGCCCGGCCTTTTCGGAAAGCGGGCCGATCAAGATAGGCGCCATGTTCATCTCTTCAGGACCGATGGGAGGATACGGAAAACACGGCGCCCAGGCCATTCAACTCGCGGTTGACGAGATCAATGCAAACGGCGGTGTGCTGGGCAGGAAGATGGCAGCGATTTGCGAGGATACCAAACTCAAGAAGGATATCGCTGTCGCTCTTGCCAATAAATTCATCGACAAAGACAAGGTGGATTTTCTTATGGGACCAACTTCCAGCGGCCTTGCCATGGCATTGACCGAGATCGCCAAAGAAAAAAAGAAGATCCTGGTGGTTACCCAGGCGGCCGCTGACTCACTTACAGGCGCCAAATTTCACCCGTACATCTTCAGCACCCTGAGCAATGCCATGATGCATGCACGGTCCGGGGCTTATCTGATGGCGTCCAAGCCTTACAAAAGGTACATGTGCATTGCGCCGGACTACTCCTATGGTCACTCCTCATGGAATATGTTTAAGTCTAAATTAATGGAACTCCGGCCTGATGTGGAGATTGTGGGTGAGCTGTTCCCCAAGTTCCTATCCAAAGACTACAGTTCTTATATAAAGCAAATTCAAGAGGCCAAACCGGACGCGGTCTGGTCGCCCCTGTGGGGCGGAGATGCCGTAACCTTCATCAAACAGGCGCTACCGACGGGACTTTTTAAGAATGTCAAGTTTGCCTTTCCCTGCGCCGGAGCCCTTGAAGTTCTGGTCCCCATGGGAAAGGACATGCCCGAAGGTGTCTATGTCTCCTCCCGTTACTTCTTCACCTCGCCCGACTCTTCCATGAACCGTAATTTTGTCAAGGCCTACTATGAGCGTTTCAAGGAGTACCCGGACTACATGGCCGGAGAGACTTACGCCGGCGTATACTTTATAAAGGCGGCTTTGGAGCGCGCAGGCACCACCAATGCCGAGAAGCTTATAAAGGCCGTGGAAAGGGAGCCTCTTGCATGGGAAACTCCGGAGGGCTGGAAGGTAATGCGGGCTGAGGATCATTCTGCCGTGGAGGATTGCCTCTGGGGAGAAACATCCTTCAATAAAAAATACGGGTTTGCCATTCCAAAGAGCTTTGAGAGCATTCAGGGGGAGCAAATCTGCCGATCAAGTGAGGAGTTGAGACAGGTCAGAGGGAAGTAAGCCTCTTTCTCAGTGGTCATGCTGTCCTCATTTCCGGATTTAGATGAAGCTTTCGCAACTCCATCCATAAGCCGGCGGGGGATGGTATGACAACTCCTTACGATGGGCTGACTGTCACGCACACAGAGGGTTAGGGTAAATAAAATGGTGAAAGCGTAGCAGAAAAAGGAGGGCGTTGTTGACAAATCAGCATAGTGTGTCGGAAAAATGTCGACATACTATGCCTTCTGACCCCTGAGAGCAGCTCATCAGGCTTGGCCAAATTTGAACTTGAAAATTAGATATGGCCGCGAAGATAGGGACGTCCGAAATCATTGCATTGAAATTGGAAAAATAGATTCAGATCCCCTGTTGCCCCAGGCAGCCGGACAGACGTTTTACCGCAGAAGGGCATTTTTGGGCATGAAAATGACGGTATAAGGCTTGAAAATATTCAGTTTCGGGATGATAATCCCTAAATATCAGCCGACTCGGAATTCCGGGGGCAGTATATTGATTATCGCTATTTTGTGGTTTTCTTCCGGGTTTTCGGAGCCTTAAATGTGGGGGTCTGGGTCAGACCTTGACAAGTGAGTCACTCCCCATACGGGGCGCGGATTGAAACATCCCTAAAGGATGGCTTTGTCGATGGCCTTCAGGTATTCGGTTTCCTTCCTACCTGCCACAGATGCGGAAACCATCAAGGCCTGTCTTCAAGGCAGATAGAGGATGACCAGCAATTCAGCTTCTTTGTCTCCTGGATTGGAGAGATGGTGATCGAGATTTGAATTGAAGCGAAGCGACTCCTTTTCCGCAAGTCTCGTCTGATCCTGATCCACGATGAGTTTCACCTCACCGGAAACCACATAGACAAACTCCTCGCCTTCGTGTCGATATCCCACACCCTCGTGAGGCGTTTTCGGCGGAATGGTGACGGAAAAGGCCATGAGATGGGTGTCCTCCGCAGGCGGCGTGAGGGTCTTGTAAACGTAGTGCTCCGTTCGTTTGGCCGTTTCCTCCAGACGTCGGTCCGGCGAACCGGCGGTTTGCAGGAACGTACCGGAATCCAGCTTCATGGCCTTGGCCAGTTGTATCAAAAGGGCCACCGGCGGTTCCACCTGATCAGCTTCGACCCATGAAAGGTATTCATCCGAACAGCCGGCCTTATCGGCCAGTTCCTGGACACCAAGGCCTTTTTTCTCACGGGCCTGCCTGATTCTTCGACCAACCGATTGAGCTTCGTTCATGACCATGACTTCATGTCCTTTCGGTGTATTGGGGATGTGGCGCCTGATTACATGGGTTGCGCGGGAATCTTGACGCATTTGGAATCCGGCACATGGGGTCCGCCATCGAATCGCACGGGCATCGGATCCTTATGATCTGAAAAGGGTTTCTGTTTCAGGAGAAAGTATAAGAAAATGAATCATGAGTGTCAATGATGATTCTTTTCCACGATGAACGCTCCGTGCCCAAAGTGCACGAACGCTTGGCACACCGTCTTTGGAGGAGCATAGTAAATATCTGTGGAAAAGAGGGCGTTTCATCGCAGCGGGCTGCAAGGCCTTGGCATGGGAACGTCGAAATTTAATGGATTGACGATAGCGAACAATTCGGGTAAAAATAAAAAATGGTTCTTATGTTTTTTATTATAATTTTTTGTTATTCCGATTTGGAACCGAGCAGGCGCCCGATCCGGGCCTGAAACTCTGAATCAAGAGTAACGAATATCACAAAAGGAGGATTACCATGGGAAAAAAAGTATTCGTTGACCTGACCCATCCATTCAGTGCGGAGATTCCTCGTTGGCCTTATTTCGTGAAGCCGGTCATCGATTCGATGCACACAATGGCGAAGGGCGGCGTCCTGACCCAGAGGGTCGATTGTGTGCAGCACACAGGCACTCATGCCGATGCACCTCGTCACGTCATGGAACGCGAATTCGATGGCAAAAGGGCTCGTTATACCCACGAAATGCCTGTCGACGCATACACGGGTGACGCAGTCTGCCTTGAAATCAAGATCCACCCCTGGGGCCTGATCCTGCCCGAGCATCTTGAGGATGCCTGCAAGAGGGCGAACATCAAGCCGGAAGAGCTCAAGGGCATGGTTGTCTGCCTGGATACCGGCATGCATCGCAAGTTCGACGACTCCAAAGAGTACTATCACTATTCGTGCGGTACCGGCGTCGAAGCTGGCAAGTGGTTCGTAAAGCACCAGGTAAAGTGCGTGGCCATGGACATGCAAGCTTTGGATCATCCGCTTCATACGGCTATGGGCAAGAACGGCCCGCCCCAGATGAATCTGCTTGGAGCTTCGGGAAAGCCTATCACGGAAGAATACGCCGAACAGTTCGGTGAAGAGGCGTATGCCGAATTTGAGAAAGCGGCCTACATCAAGCTGCATGGCCAAGACGCTTATGATGCCAAATTCGGTGATCTCGAAGCGATTGGATGTGAGGGAACCTGGGAACCCTGCCACAAACAGATGCTGGGTCACGGCATTGTTGGCGTCGAGAACCTCGGCGGAGACTTGGATAAGGTGTCCGGCAAGCGTTTCCGGTTCTACTGCTTTCCGATCCGCTGGTACATGGGCGACGGCTCGATGGTCCGCTGCGTGGCCGAGATTGAAGAATCCGAGCTGAACGACGTTCCGGATAGGACGTACACGTACTGCGGCACGGGGTACGACCCAGCCGCCGAAGGATAGTAAGTGACAGGCGGTCCGGGGGAAAAAGAGGTCACACCTAGTTTTATCGTGATCCAGCAAACGGGACTGAATTTGGTGGTGGCCCTTCTCGAGCGGTTATTGATACTGCCGGGAATCATGGCCGTTGCATCGGGTCTCAGTGCATCGGCCATGCGCCTCGCCCTACGCCCCGTTTCCCGCGAATTCCGGGGACCCAATTCCGGCAATTCCGGGGACCAATTCCGGGGACAGTATATTAATTATCGCTTTTTTTGGTTTTCTCCCGGATTTTCGGGGCGTTAATTCCCTGCCAAGCAAGTGTTTCAAGTGTGACACAAAAGACATATCGCCCGAGTGGGTGGAAAAGGGATCACCCATTTTATTTACTTCATGGGATGAAAGGGCATGAGAGAACGGTGACAATGTAGAAGGCAGAATCATCAAAGAATCCGGAATGGCGATCAGCATCAGATATAAATACCAGGCAACCGCATACCATACGCTTATCCATCTGTAAGAAAGAGACCTGCATGAAAGAAGTGAAGAGACGGATGCACCTAGAGACGGGTTGGTGGTCTTGACGGTTGTGCAGGTGGTCATCTTGTCTCCGATATCCACACAAATGCCGACCTTCATCCGGGAAGTAACCATGACAGCGAAGGCTTCTCAACATGCGATAAAACAATTATTGGGGGAGGGGAAGTACCAATGACACTAAAAGATCTGATAGAAAAACGCAGGGCCTATCGTTCGCTGGCACCGGTCAGTATTACAAAGGAGTTGATGGACGATTTGGCCGACTGCGCCAGGCTCGCACCGTCGTGTTTCAACAAGCAGCCATGGCGCTATATTTTCGTACATGACCCGGACGTGTTGAAGCGAATGCGGGCGGCCCTGTCGCCGGGGAACGAATGGGTTCATTACGCCTCGCTGATCATTGTCGTGCTCAGCAAGAACGACATGGACTGCGAGATGAAGGACGGCCGCGAATATTATGTTTACGATGTGGGGATGGCTACGGGTTTCATGATACTCCGCGCCACGGAGCTCGGACTCGTGGCGCACCCCATCGCCGGGTATGATCCTGCCGTGACGAGACAGGTGCTGGGCATTCCGGAGGACATGAAGGTCATTACCCTTGTCAACGTGGGAAAACGCACGGAGAAAGTGCCCCCTGTTCTTTCCGAAAAGCAGATCGAATTGGAAGAACACCGGCCGGAAAGATTACCGCTTGACAGAATATACTGTGAGAACAGGTACTCATTCTAGAAGAAGCCCGCGACGGCAAAGCACGGTCCTGCTTGATTCCGAATCCGAACGTCTGTTGGCCGTTCCCCGGCCAGGTTCATGGCGGCATTCTTGCTACTGTGATGGACACTACGATGGCTTGGGCCGTATTCTCAAAGCTGGAGCGGAGCCTTACCTGCCCTACAATCAATTTAGACATACAATACATTCATCCTGCTAAACAACCTCCGCTGTATTGTCATGCTGAAACCTCTCAATATACCCGACGGCTTGGCTTTGCCCGTTCGGAGATCCGCAGTGCTGATGGACAAATCCTTGCTGCCGGTCAAGCGACTTTTCGAATTGTGCGTGCTATGCCCGATTCCGGCAGTTAGCCCGGATTTCTTGAATGCCAATTTGGATATGCTGAAAAAGGAATAGGAACTATGGGCACGTTCCTTGATATATTGACATTCTGCAACGATGGTCCTAAGAAAGGGGAATGCCACGCCAGTCATGTATAGACACCCCAGGGGCGCTCCACCACATCAACACGTTATTTCACACATAATGGGAAGGAATGAACGGTATGCCAAGAATCCTGATCAATTTTGAGTTCCCGGAGAAGTACATCAATGTGCTCAGAGAGAAATATGGAGGAGTTGACTTCGCGGTCTCAGCGGACAAGGAAGAGGTCTTTGAATACCTGAAGAATGCGGAGATCCTGATCACGTTTTTCAAATGCAGTAAGAAGATGCTGGATGCTGCCCCCGCGTTGAAATGGATCCAGGCCATCAGCGCAGGTGTGGACTACATGCCCTTAGATGAAGTCGCTCGAAGGCACCTCATTCTGACGAACGGCCGTGGCATCCACAGGATCCATATGGCTGAATTCGCTCTCGCATCCATGATCAATCTGGCACGCAGCTTCCACGTCATGTTCAGAAACCAGATACACAGAAAATGGGATCGCTCCGCGCCCCAGGGAGAGATCAACGGCTCTGTACTTGGCATCATCGGATTGGGAGATATTGGGAAGGAAATCGCCAGGAAGGCCTCTTTTCTGGGCATGCACGTCATAGGCGTAAAGCGCAGCCCTGAACCGCTGGAGTTTGTGGAAGAGGTGTATGGCAGCCGGGATCTGGGTAAAATTTTCGAAAAGAGCGACTATATCATTAACCTGCTGCCCTACACCGCTGCCACGGAAAGGATCATCGACAAAACCTACTTCGATCTTATGAAGGAATCGGCCTGCTTCATCAACATGGGGAGAGGCAAAACCGTCAACGAACCCGACCTCATCGAAACCCTGCGCAATGGAAAGATCAGGGCCATGGTAAGTGATGTGTATTTCGAAGAGCCCCTGCCGGAGGATAGCCCGTTGTGGGACCTGGAAAATGTCATCCTCACCCCGCATATCTGCGGCATGTCCCCGAAGTATATGGAGAGGGCCACGGAAATCATCGACCATAATCTGGAGGTGTATCTTCACCGAAAAGGGGAGATGATCAATCTGGTGGACCTGGAAAGCGGTTATTAGTTCCCGAAAGACCGACCCCGGATGCCTGTGCGAACAGGTAAGACCGTTGGGCGGAGAGGGAATTGCAGAAAAGGGGACGTTGGCTCCAGAGCAACTTGATCGGTCAGAATTAATTTTGGATGCTTTGTGGATAGGGGAACGCTGGTCAAAAAGTGAGCTTAGGATGCGCTCGCTGAGCATTTGCAAAAAACTGGCGTACAATGCTCGACAAACACACCAAAATCTTCTCTCATTTGCATACCAACAAAAATCGAAATCAGTGATCCTCCATGCCCGGCCGCATGCTCACTCTCACCGACCACCGTATATTCCGCCCGGCCGAGCATAACTTCTGGTCAGCCCAGCACATCCCCGAAAGGGACCGCCGAAATTTTTTCCGAAGATAAGACTCTTTTCCGACCCGCAGTTTCAATTCTACGTGCAACTCCAAGTTCAGAGCAAAACCCCCATAGATGATTCATCAAAATTATGGTTTTGGATTGACTAAGAAACATGAATCCTGCCTGCAATCCAGCATTTTCAAATGCTCGGGTACTGGGTGGTCTCTTTTACCGCACTGCTTGAAACCACGATCAGGATCGATCTGATTCTGCCGGAATCAACACTGATTCTCTTCCTTTCTTGTTGACAGCCATCTGTCTAAAGGAATGAGTAGACTGTTGACTGATATAATAGCTATAACACCTATTAAAGTATCCGTAAAATATCCTGCCGCAGCAAAACTTCCAATAGCTGCACTGCACCATACAGTTGCCGCTGTAGTTAGCCCGTGTACGCTAAATCCTTCTTTAAATATAATGCCGGCACCTAAGAATCCGATTCCAGTTACAACCTGACCAATTATTCTTGTAACATCCCCCTGCTGTTGCGTAAGGTTTATGGACAACTTGATTAATACTCGCAGCCACGCTATTCTAATCCAAATTTGACCTTTTGTTAAAACAAACCCATACAAATGAGGTGTTTAAATGATTCGACCATTTGAAGGCAAAACACCCAACGTGGCTTTCAGCGCCTTTGTCAGTGAGGCCGCCTACGTTGTGGGGGATGTTGAAATCGGTGAGAATGCCAGCATCTGGCCGGGTGCCGTCATTCGCGGCGATTTCGGCAAGATACGGATTGGCCGCAATACGGCCATCGAAGATAATTCCGTGCTGCACGCAGGAACACCGGACGGTCCCGAGCAGGATCTGATCATCGGCGACTATGTTCACATCGGTCACGCGGCCGTCGTCAACGGCACGCGCATCGGCGACCACGTGCTTATCGGCATGAATGCCACAGTCCTGCACGACGTCAAAATTGGGGATTATTGCATCATCGGCGCCGGTTGCCTTGTACCCCACGGCATGCATGTTCCCGACAACTCCTTCGTCATCGGCGTCCCGGGTTTGATCAAGGGAACCATCAGCAAGGAGCAGCGCTATTGGGTGGAACAGGCCCCCAAGGAGTATCTGGCGTTGATGAAAAGGTACCAAAAAGCGGGGCTATAAGAAATTCTTCTAGCGGTGGATTTTGTTCCCAATGCTGTTGATGAGCTAAGGCAATTAATTGAAATGGTGAAGAAAGGGAATGGGCGCCCCGATTGTTATTGAGCGAGCCGAAAAGATGCATATGTTGGATTTACACAAACGTTTTGATAAATATACCCTTTCTTTAATTCATTTAATGCTTATATTTTTTTGATAGATTCCCAATCAATTTGACAACCTATATCTTGAATTAAGCCATCATTAAACGGAGGGGAAAATGCAGAAAAAATGGAGATATAAAGATTATGAGATTCAAGAAGGATTAAAACCCGGAAGCACAACGTTTCGATATTTTTTTGTTGTTTCAGAGAAAGGCA
>Ga0114931_10009655_pt1 | contig 11542 bp, 11 predicted proteins | sample 2SBtaG_FD_89579 | JGI IMG/M metagenome (GOLD analysis project Ga0114931, IMG submission 89579) | Deep subsurface microbial communities from Kolumbo volcano to uncover new lineages of life (NeLLi) - 2SBTROV14_V59a metaG | ecosystem: Environmental > Aquatic > Marine > Volcanic | place: Kolumbo...
CACCGTTTTCGGTTCACCGCGACTGCTGGACGATGTGGATGAAAAGCTCCATGCGCTTCATGTGATAACCGAGTGCACCATGCCGGGCCGCTGGGATGAACTTCGTGAGCCCCATGAAAATGAGGTGAAGATGACCGGTGTTATTGCACTCGATATCGAGTCGGCATCCGCAAAAATTTCCAGCAAGATGCCGGATGATGAGGACGAGGACTATGAGATTCCGATCTGGGCCGGAATCCTGCCGCTGCAGTCGGCATTCACAACGATACAGGGCGACGATCGACTCATTGATGGTGTTGAGCCCTCTGATGCGGTCCGTGCGATGGAAAATAAGTTACTGTAGGAGCGCGCCCTGCGCGCGATCTTGTCCGATTTCACCACCTCAGTCTCTCGGCCGACGTGTGTGACGGTCGCGCGTGAGACGCGCTCGTACGAGGGTCGCGCGTGAGACGCGCTCGTACGAGGGTCGCGCGCAAGGCGCGCTCCTACAATAGTTTATTGCTGTTTTCGGCTTCGAGTCGTAACAGCGCTTCCTTGGTGTCCAGTCCGCCACCGAATCCGGTCAGGTCACCGCTGCTACCAATGACCCGGTGGCAGGGAATGATGATCGGAATCGGATTGCGGCCATTGGCAGCACCGACCGCTCGCACGGCCTTCGGCCGACCGATTTGTTTTGCAATTGCGCCGTAGGACGTCGTTTCTCCGTACGGTATTTCCAGCAGGGCCTCAAGGACACTGACCTGGAACTCGGTTCCGTCAAGCTTCAAAGGCAAATCGAAACCTCTTCTCTCCCCGTCGAAATACTCCGCCAGTTGGGTACGCGCGTTTTTTAATGGCGCTTCATTGAAAATCCAGTCGGGCTCCGGATCGCGTCGCATGGACCCTTTCGGAAATCCGATCATCGACAAGGCATCGCCCTCACAGGCCAGTAACAACTCCCCGATCGGGGTATCCAGGTAGCAGTAATACATCTCTTAACCTCCGGAATTCTCGCCGGAACTCCATAACAATAATGCCGCATAGGCTCGCCACGGCCGCCAGGCTTCCGCGCGGGCTTTGAGCTCTGCGGGTTTCATGCGTTCACGACCGGGCGCATCGAACGCTCGTAACAGGCCCAGATCCGAGTGCGGAAAAGCGTCGGGATTTTTGAGTGCCCGCATCGCAACATACTGTGCCGTCCATTCGCCAATCCCTTTAATCGTGACCAGCGATCGACAAAACTCATCGACACTCTGGGCAGGATCAAAATCTATCCGCGCTTCGACGACGGCCTTGGCCACCCGCCGGATGGTATCCGCGCGACTCCTTATGATTCCGAGGTCACCAAGTCGGGCACGCAGTAATTTTTCCGCTCGCGGGAACACCCGCTGCGGTACCGAAGCACTTTCTACTCCTGGCACGGCAATGGTAATTACTTCCCCATATCGTTTCGCAAGTCGGCCGGACAAGGTCGTCGCCGCGGCAACGGAAATCTGTTGCCCGAGAATTGCTCGTACCGTGAGCTCGAAACCGTCCCAGACTCCCGGAACGCGAATACCTGGCTGCCTGCGAATCAAAGCCTTCAGGTGCTTGTCTCTTGACAGGACCCGTGAGACCTCGTCGGGTGAGGCGTCAAGGTCAAACATACCGCGCACCCGCTGAATGATCGGTAGCAGGGATCGAGTCCCCACAGCATGCACAGTCAGCAAGACGTTCTCGCCGCCGTCGTGCAGACCGATAACGCTGTGGACGCCGTCAATTGTCACGCTGCGCAGGTATCGGCCGTCATGCACGACCTCGACGCCGGGTATCGCCCGGGCAGCGAAGAACCGCAGCAAGTGCGTAAAGCTGAATGGCGAGCGATACGGCAGCTGCACGGTCAGGCCTGCCGATGGATCCGCGACCGCACGCCGACGCCTTAATTCTCGCGGCGTTCGACCGTAGGAATTGCGGAATGCATCATTGAAACGCCGCGTGCTGCCAAATCCTGAGGCGACAGCTATGTCTGCCATTGGCAGTGTCGTTTGATCGATGAGTCGCTTCGCAAAGTGCAGCCTTTGCGTATGCGCCACCGCGAGGGGACTCGCACCGAGGTGCTTGCTAAACAATCGGCGAAGGTGGCGGCTGGTCACACCCAGCCGGTCAGACAAGTGCTCAATATCACCGTCATCCAGCGCACCGTCGGCGATCAGGCGCAGGCCGCGCTGCACGGTCGTCGAAGTCCCCTCCCAGGCAGGCGTTCCCGGCGCACATTCCGGCCGGCAGCGAAGACAGGGACGATACCCCGCTTCACCCGCCGCGGCTGCCGTCGAATAAAATGAAACGTTCTGGCTCTTTGGCGGATTCGCCGGGCAAATCGGCCGACAGTAGATCCCGGTCGTTTTTACCCCTACGAAGAAACGACCGTCGAAGCGAGCGTCGCGAGACAGCCTCGCCCGCTCGTATATCGCGTTCTCTTTAGTATCTGAATTCCAGAGCATGCGCAAAGTATACGCGCACTCCGGATTCAAACTAGCCAGATTCGGACCTGTAGTCTACAAGCTGCTACGCGGCGTTCTGGGTAATATCGTCGGTATGTCTTTCGAGCCAGCTCGCCAGCTCGTCAGAACCACCAATCAGCTTTCCGTCAATAAATACTTGTGGATAGGTGATCTCGGAGGATACCGCTCTGAGCGTCCGGTCCGTGTAATCACGATTCAGCAACAACTCCTCAAACTCAATGCCGGCATCGTTCAACAGGCCTTTCGCACGCACGCAAAACGGGCATCCATCGCGCGTAAACAGGGCAACGTCATGGGGCAGCTTGCCCTCGGGTGCGAGGTAGGCAAACATCGTATCCGCATCGGACACACCATAAGGATCACCGGGCTCCTCGGGCTCGATGAACATCTTTTCTATGACACCATCCCGGACCAGCATCGAATACCGCCAGGAGCGTTTGCCGAAGCCCAGATCGTCTTTGTTCACCAGCAGTCCCATCTTCCTGGAGAACTCACCATTGCCATCCGGCAGGAATGTCACTCGATCCGCGTGCTGGCTGCGCTTCCATTCGTTCATGACGAAGGCGTCGTTCACAGCCACACAAATGACCTCGTCGACACCGGCGGCTGCAAGTCGCGGTGCCAGCTGGTTGTAGCGCGGTACGTGTGACGAAGAGCATGTCGGCGTGAATGCGCCGGGCAACGAAAACAAAACGACAGTCTTGCCAGCGAAAACGTCGGCAGACGAAACGTCGACCCACTCGTGCTCTCTGCGTGTGTGGAATGTAACGTCCGGGACGCGTTGTCCTTCAAGATTTTTCAACATGTTGTTCTCCAGCATTGATTTGATGGTGTCATTCTAGGGCTTCGTTCATATTAAATAAAATGGATTATTACGATTGTATTATGCTATTTTATCGATGGTGCGATCACCGACCCTGAAACAACTCCGCTATTTTCTGGCGCTTTACGAAGAGCAACATTTCGGTCGTGCAGCGGAGCGAAGTTTTGTCTCGCAGTCCGCCTTCAGCAACGCGATCCAGGAACTCGAGGTGGCACTGGGGTCACAACTTGTAGATCGGACGAACCGGAGTGTCACGATCACAGCGAAAGGTCAGGATGTCGCCACACAGGCGCGGCTGGTAATACGCGATGTCGAAAGCCTGGTCGATGTCGCCCGGGGTGACAGCGAGCCCTTGTGCGGTGAGCTGCGGCTCGGCGTCATTCCAACGATCGCCCCTTTCGTGCTGCCGACAGTGTTGCCAAAAATCCGCAAGGCATTCCCCGAACTGCAGCTGTATCTGATCGAAGACCAGACGCAGCGCATTTACGAGCGACTCACGAAAGGTGAACTCGATGTCCTGCTACTCGCCCTGCCCTGGGCGATGCAGGGCGTTGAAGAACAGATCTTGTTTCGTGATGAGTTTTGCCTGGCGTACCGCCAGGGCACGGATCGTGTCGACCCGGAGAATTATCGTTTCAACCGACTCGATGCCGACAGCATCCTGCTACTGGAGGATGGACATTGCCTCAGAGACCATGCCCTGGCCGCGTGCAAGATTCGTGAGACGGAGAAAGTGCGCCGCTTCGGTGCCAGCAGCTTGCTGACATTGATCGAGATGGTTGATGCGGATCTCGGAATTACATTCCTACCTGAGATGGCACGCGGAAGTACCTTACTGCGTAACACCCGGGTTCGTATGCACTCGTTGACTGACAAGAGCTATCGCAATATCGGCATGGCCTGGCGCAAAGGTAGCCGGCAGGTTGATGAGTTTCACTTGCTGGGTCAGTTTATCAGGGACAACCGCTGACGGCGCGACTGCATAGAGATGGGTGTGGATTTCATCTTCGGCTCTTTCGCGGGGCGACCGACGAAGTAGCCTTGTGCCAGGTCTACTCCGAGCTCCGCCAGCAGCTCAAGTGATTCGGCGCTTGTCACATATTCGGCGATGGTTTGCATCCCGGCTTCCTTGCCGACCTCAGCGATGAGCTTGATCATCTTTTGATCGACAGTACTGTTAGGCAGATCCTGCACGAACGATCCATCAATCTTGATGTAATCAAATTGCAGCTGTTGCAGGTAACTGAATGAGCTGTAGCCTGTGCCGAAATCATCCAGTGCAAACTCGCAGCCGAGATCCCGTAGAGTGGCAATCTGACGATCCACCTGCAACGGCCGTCGAACAGCAAGGCTCTCCGTTATTTCGAAGACAATGTTGCTCGGTCGGACGCCAAATTCTTTGAAGGTATCTTCGACATATGCAGTTAGATTGTCGCTCTCGAACGCATTAGCGGAGAGATTGATAGCGAATTTCAGCCGTCTCTCAGGTGTCGAGTACTCCGCGTAGGCGATGGCCGCGTGACGTATCATCCAGAAATCAATTTCATTCATGAGACCGAAACGCACTGCAGACGGCAGAAATGCATCCGGCGACACGAATGAGCCGTCTTCCATTCTCAGGCGTATGAGCAACTCGTGATGCGTTGTCTCGCCGGTCGATATGTCGTTGATCGGCTGAAAGCGTATTTCGAATTTGTCGTGATTGAGCGCCTCCCGCAAGCTGGTCATCCAGCTAACGTCCGTATTCCCGCGTTCATCGTCGCCGTCAGCCGGAGAGTAAATTCGCATACGATTACGGCCTGCCGATTTGGCCTCCCGGCAGGCTATGTCTGCCTGGTTGACCAGTTCATCATGATGCAGGTTGTCGCTCGCCAAGATCGTGATGCCGATGCTGCAATGAACGTGAAAAACCTGCTCTCCTTCAATGTGAGCCATACGCCGCATGTTGGTCAAAACGGTTTCCGCAGCGGCCTCGGCGCCGGCGACATCCACGTCGCGCACAAGTATTGCGAATTCGTCGCCACCGAATCGCGCGATAACATCGCCCCGCCTGATACTACGTTGAAGTTCATCGGCAACCTTGCGTATTAGCCGGTCACCCGCTGCGTGCCCACAGGCATCATTTATGTACTTGAACTGGTCAAGATCGATGAAAAACAGTGCGCTGGATCGGCTGTTCCGCATGACGTCCATGACCTCCCCCTTTAACTCTTCGACAAAACGACGCCGATTGAAGAGCCCGGTCAGGCTGTCGTGATTGGCAAGGTCCCGGAGCTGTGCGTCTCTCTCACTGAGCGCAGATACGGTGGTCTCGAGTGCCTCAACAATATCGGAGATTTCACGATGTTGTGCCGGCTCGAACTTGACCTTCAAATTCCCTTTCGCCAGCTCCTGAATAGGTAATTGCAGGTCGGAGATGGATGCCAGCGCCTTGCGCAGTGAATGTCGTCCGTAAAGCGCAAATAGAATAAGAAATGCCGCCAATATGGCAACGGCGAAGCGAATGTTCGAGAGTAACCGATCATGAAACATCACGAAGTCGAGCTTCATTTTCACGAAACCAAGCAGCTCAACCTTCGTCTGGACACCGGGACTGTTTGCGTCGAAGCCGAATAGTCCGTCGTCCGCTATCGACTCGACCCAGACGGGGGCCAGGATTTCAAACTGCCGCGGATCGAGGAAGCCGCCGTGCATCACGTACGGCTTGTCACCACCAACAACACTGGTGGCTTCATCCAACTGTGCGGCTGTCAATTCATAGACTGGATCAAGATCTTCCGGATAGTCGACGGAGTGCAAAATGCTGCCATCTTTTGCGTAGTAAACGACCTGATCGATTTCCGGATAGCGGTCGACAAAGTTTTCCAAACTGAGTCGCGCCTCATTATCATCCACAAGGTATAGAGGTGAACCGAGCTCATTGAGTTGCTCAGTCCATTGCAAAGCCCATCGGCCGTAGTTGTCCTGCAAAATCCACTGGCCACCCCAGTAGAGACCCACTATTGCCAATCCACCCACAAGCGCGGCACTCAATACCTGGATAGAAAGAATTTCGTGCACGAGGGCGCGTTTGCCACTTCTGGCATTCTGGTCTCGCCGGCCAAGCGATTTCGCAAGGGCTCCGATTTTGGCAGCGAGCCGTGCGTTCACCGACTCACTACCTGGCTGCCGTCGCGCGTAACAACGCGAATCGCGGACAGTGGGCTTATCGCGGGTACACTTTGCAGGCCATCTGCGTAGATTTGCCGAACCACTCTGGCGATGGTGGCAGCGACATCCTCCGCTTGCGTAGTGATACTGATCGTGCCACCCATCTTCAACACCGAATCATTGGGCACAACGACGGAAACCTTTCGTCGCTTTGCGGTTGCCAGTATTTGCTGTAAAGACCGAGCGCTTAGAATACGATTGTCCGGGAACAACCAAAAACCATCGATATCCTGGGCCATGCGCCGAAACATGTAGATAGTTTCCTGATCCGAATGGGCGATCCGGACTCGCAGCTCGACCTTGTGTTTTTCTGCCGCTAGCTGCGCCTCGGCAATCAGGTCATCGTGGCCTTCACCGACGATGATGCCGACGCGTGAAATGCCAGCATCGATATTGGTCCAGGCCACAAGTTGCGCGTCAAGCGGCGCCAACGCTGCCACACCACGGCTGTTCGCCGTTAGCAGACCGTAATCCTGATAATTGAAGACCTGGCTGAAAACGACTGGCGCGTCGGCCATCGCGACCGATGATTTGGCCGCACGTAAGCCGATAGCGACGACCACGCCTGAATCCGAATCATTAATGGCACGCAGAACCGAGACCGGCGGCTGACTATTGGCACTAAGGTCATACACCTCAATGTCATCAAGTTGCGCGGTCAGCGCGTTCGCCACATCGAGGAATGCCGGCTGGCTGTTCGTAAGCACGATTGCCACGGGGGGCATCCGCGGCCGCTCGAGTGGCAGTTTGGCTGGTTGTGGCGACTCGACCTCCGTCGGTACGGCGGCGATCTCAGGCTCAACAGCGGATTCTATTTCCGGCACGAAAATCGAACAGCCACTCAGTGTCAGGGCTATGAGCAGCGTCATACAGCCGACTAATGTCCGATTTGAGTTGCCGATCCCTGGCATGTACAAAATCCCATATCTGGCGACATAACGCGCAGATCACAATAATTCCCTGACCAGCACCGTTTCTAGCTGATTACGGCGATATTTTCTGTGTTGCAGGTCCGCAAATGACAACATCGCTAGCCGGCAGTTTTGGCTCTCTGCGCGAGCACCACCCAGACCCCGCCCAGCGTCGCAACCGATGCGACGATGAGTCTTGTCGTCAACTCCTCTGCCAATAGCAGAACACCGCCCAAAGCTGCGATAGCGGGAACAGAGAGCTGTACCGTCGCTGCACGCGTGGCAGTCAGTCCTCGCAACGCCGTGTACCAGATCGCGTAACCAATACCTGAGGCGATACCGCCGGACGTTGCGGCCAACACAATGCCCTTTGCGGTAGCATGAAACTCCACATGAAAAAACAGGCTAACGGCAGCCACCATTGGCACACAGAAAATGAAGTTATTTGCCGTAGCTTCAAGCGGATCAGCCGCTCCCCTGCCGAGCAACGAATAGACGCCCCACGCGACGCCGGCAATACTCATTAGTAACGCCCCCAAGGGATCCGGTGCTGTAAGCCCCGGCGAAACCAGGTAGATCAGCCCGGCGAAAGCAAGTACGAGTCCCGTCCAGGACATGACGCTAAAGTGTTCGCCCAACCGAAGCGCCACGGCGAACATCGTCAATTGCACGGCGCCGAAGAGAATCAGCGCGCCCGTGCCTGTGCTTAGCGTGACATAGGCGAACGAGAAAAAGGCCATGTAAACGAACAGCATGAAGACCATGCGCCAGTCGGTTGCTGCCCGCGCCTGTCTGCGCCAGCGGGGCGCCATGAGGGTTGCGAGAACGATCGCGCCAGCGGCGACGCGAACACTTGCGAACGACGCGGCATCAATATGACCCGCACCCAATGCCAGGCGGCACAATACTGAATTGGCGGCGAAGGCCAGCATCGCCAGCGCAGTGAGCATTAGGGTGTTCAATCTGGAACGACTGCCGTTGCTACTCTCATAAACCTGACCTCCGGAAAAATCCATTGTACTCTGAACAATGCACAGGCCGTGAAGTCACAGTAAGGAGGATATACATTGGAGCTAAGCATGCTATTGGAAAGGATCGGAAAAATGGCAGCGACAGGCTGTTTACTCGCGCTTGCTTTTTCCGCTGACGCCACCGCTGATGACTGGATTCACAAGGGTTTCAAAGTGACCGGCGGCGGCTTGCTTGAATTTGAGTTTCCGAAATCGTGGGGAAGAAAACCCGATGCCAAAATCGTCGATAACATCACGGATATCCAGTTCGGGCCATTCGGTCCAAAGTCCAAGCCAGTGTTCCTCGTGCACCTGCAGGCCGTCGTCGCCCTTGATCCGATCAGCGATACGGACTTACTGGAAATTACCAAGGTCGACGTAGAGAATTTCAAGAAAACCGCCTTTGAAACTGACATTGCGATCAATGACTTCGAGGGACCTCACGTTAGCGGTCACTATTTTTCGATCACGGACCGGCAGCCTAAAAGAGGCGAGTTCGACTACCTGACGATGGCGGTTATGCGCGCCGGCGGGCTACTGGTCAAATGTTATTTTTTCTCAAGCGATGGCGCGCCCGACTTTGGCCCCGATGCGATGCAAATGATGCGCAGCATCAAGTACACGGCGCCTCCTCCGGAAGCGGAGAAAAAATAGTATTAACAAGTTAATCACTCAGCCGTTGCCAATTCGACCACCATTCGCTTTTCATAACGGCAGCATGCACAGTCAGGAATCGCTGGGCTTGTTGCTTCATAACTTACGACGATGCCGGGTGCAGCCAACAAATCTTCGATGTCCCTGTGGCTTAAATTGAACCGATATTTGACCGCTGGAACCTCACGGCTCCGGCACAGTCTCACCATCACATCGGGCAACCATCCGGGGACCGGGAAACAACTATGTGGAAATTCCTAAGCTTTCGCGTTTTCGCAAGCAACCGGGCGCGCTGGGTCATTTACCCGATTGTACTGGCTGGGCTGTGGTTCTGGAAGGGCTCGCAACTTCTGCACGCCGGGCCGCATAACGGATTTGATGTGTCGGGAGCACTGGTGCCGGTCGAGCAGATCGAAGCCGGCGGACCGATGCGTGACGGTATACCGGCTATCGATCACCCCCGTTTTATCGTTGCCTCCCAGGCGGATTTCCTCAATGACCGTGACCGTGTTCTGGGTATCAGCCTGAACGGCATGCAGAAAGCCTATCCGGTACTGATCCTGAATTACCATGAGATCGTCAACGACCGATTCGGCGACACAGCAGTCGTGGTCAGCTTCTGCCCGCTATGCGGTACCGGTATTGCGTTTCTTGCCGACAGAAACGGCGAGGATTTCGATTTTGGCGTGTCGGGGCTTTTGTATAACAGCGATGTATTGCTGTACGACAGGCAGACCGAATCGCTCTGGTCGCAACTGCGCGAACAGGCGATCAGCGGGCCATTAAAGGGCGAGCGTTTGCAACAGATTGCCATCGAACATACCAGCTGGTCTGACTGGCGCTCACGTTACCCGCAGACACGAGTACTCTCGTCCAATACCGGTTACCGGCGTGACTATAGCCGCTCTCCTTATGCCGACTACACCAGCAGCAACTACCCGATCTTCGATGTATCTCATATTGACCGGCGTTTCCAGCCTAAAGAACAGGTACTTGGTATCGAACGCAATGGCATAGCCAGGGCGTATCCGTTTTCCGTGTTATCACACGGACCGGCGGAAATAGAGGATCAACTCGGCGGCGAATCCATCCGCATCGTCTTCGATGCGGCCCATGCCAGCGGCCGCGCCTACATCGCTAACGAACTCATTCCGAGCACCACCGGGTTCTGGTTCGCCTGGGCCGCATTTCACCCGGATACGGAAATCTTCCAAGCGGGTGAATAACACAGCACTTTAGGGTGTTTTCCATGAGAGCGATAATAGACCCAGAGCGCGAAGCCTGCCCTTGGGGTGCGACGTATTGAATGATTTCGGCTGGAAATCGATGACCTTTGTACTGATTATTGGGCGCACTCATTACGTCATTATCTCCCAGAGGCCGTCAATTTGTCAGTACCGTGTGTAGCGATACCCATCGCGAGAAAAACTGACCCTGGAGCATTTGCAATGCGTAGGCAACTAACACTTGCTCAATCTTCGTCAGCCTGTTCTCGACCGGACGTCTACCGAAACCAAATCAAGCCAGCGAGCACGCTGAACGAACTCGCTAACTGTTTGATATGTTTGGTGCCGGCACCAAGAGTCGAACTCGGGACCTACTGATTACAATTCAATTCTGCCATCGAGGAATAATGCGACCTTCAGCCCGATTCCTTTAGAAATTTGCCGAGATATGACCTTGTAGCGTTGCGGTATGCAGGGACATTCTTAGAACGCTTTGCTCGGGTCTTGATATTTCAAAATACGCATTACCTCCACACACTGCGCCTCGACACGGTAGTAGATAGAATGCGCGCCGCACACGCTACGGTGATAGCCTGGTCGAATATGGTCAACCGCTGGATATAGCTGCGGTTGCTCTGCCAATACTGAAAATCTCTGCTTGAGTTGGTCACGGTATCGGTTGGACTGCACAACCCCGAAATGTTCATCGCCGTATTGTGCGATAGCGATCAAGTCATTCCTGGCGCTTTTAGAAAGCCGATACTCACCCATGCTTTGCCCTGTGACGTTGCCGCGCGTCCTCCCATATCTCGTCGACGCTGCGATCGCCAAAACCGCTCTCCTCACCTTCAATCAATGCGGCCCGAATAGCCTCAATCTCGGCGGGGGTTTCCTGGTCCCGAAGTTGCCGTTCACGGATCAACTCGCGAACCACCTCACTTTCGTTACCGTAATGTCCCGATTTAATCTGCGCCTTGATCCAGCTATCTTGCTGATCGGTTACCGATATACTTTTCTTGACCATTGGCATGAGTTGCCCTCCAAAGCAGTAGGTGAAATTACCCTATTCAGTAGTATATTTTACTACATCCTTTCCGCCAAGCCCTGGATTCTCGCCCGACTTTGCACGCCTCGATTGCGGATCGTCTAGCTATTTTTCCGGCCAAATTAACAAGAAAGATTCCTCTGGAACGAAAAAGGGCCAGAGCCTGTTAGCTCTGACCCTCTA